>Ga0118677_10000903_pt1 | contig 63551 bp, 71 predicted proteins | sample AliMusrvi5mmetaG_FD_86154 | JGI IMG/M metagenome (GOLD analysis project Ga0118677, IMG submission 86154) | reverse complement strand
GGTGCTGATAAAACGGACGTTCAACTTTCCAATGTCGGTCATCTCGACTTTGGCGACAACGGTGCGAGGCTTGCTCCAGCTCTGTGCCTGGTACATGAAAGCGTGATAGCGTTTGAAGCCTGCTGGTTGTTTCTCTACGTATTTAATCAGGGGTTCGACATGTTTGAGCAAAACGTTATTGCCGGTCAGACCGGTCACACTATAGCAATCCGTTTAACGTACGAAACGATCTCTTTACCTCCTGGGCGCTTGCCCGGTCGCAGTATTGTGGTGATCAGTTTGCCACTGCACCCTTCATACACATGCAGATGCTGATAGCAGGTCTCCTGATGATAACCGTTGAACAGAGCCAGTTGCTGATTGCCGTGAACAACATCATCAGTATCATCAAAATCCAGGACAATGACCTCGGGAGACTCGGTATACGAAGCGAGAAAATGATCCACAAAGTTCGACTTGTCATCCCGTTTTTTGACGATTTTCGCCTGGATGTGCTCAAAATGGGTGAGGCGGAAAAAGTCAAGCTCAGTTGGGGACAAAAAGGTTCCGATTTTCCGATGCAGCCTTATCATCTTTCTGATTGCTCCATTCGCTTCATCTGTCTTGCTACAGCACTTCTGCAGCCATTTCCACCATCAGCCATTGTGATTGATGAACCGGAACTTGGCTTGCATCCAGAGGCTATCCGGATTCTTGGTGAACTTATTCAGGATGCGGCTAAGCGGACTCAGATCATTGTTGCCACGCAATCTCCTCTGTTGCTTGATCAGTTTTCCATTGAGGATATTGTTGTCGTGAATCGCAAAGAGGGTCAATCCACTTTTGAACGATTAAATCTTGAAGATTTCAATGAATGGCTGAATAATTATTCTGTGGGCGAGCTCTGGTCGAAGAATGTCATCCAGGGAGGTACGAGCTATGCATAGTCTATTTCAGTGATACACCTTGTCTTGCCGCAAAGTTAGGAGTGCAACATAGAAAAATCGAAGAGATTCTTAAGGAATGCGGAGAGCCTGAGAAGATCAACGATCATACCACGACAGCTCCGTCTAAAAGACTGGTAAAACTCTCTGATCGGTTCAAAAAAAACTTCAACTGGAATTGCAATTGCCGCAGCAATCGGCATCCCGAAGATGCGAGAAGCTTGTCCGTTGTTCAATAACTGGGTAACAACACTCGAAAATTTGGAGCACTGACAGTCCAAAGCGCTTTTCTTGAGGGTGATACAGCGGTTGGTAAAGCACTTCTGCGAGATCTTGTAAATTCGACTATTGGTTTTGAAGGATTAGCAAAAGAAGTTGATAAATCCAGTAGAAGTTTACATCGCATGTTGGCACCATCGGGTAATCCGAGAATGGAAAACATATTTCAAGTTATTCATGCCTTAAAGAAGAAAGAGGGTATCAGCTTCAAGCTAACCTCTTCATATACCAAAGAGAACCAGCACATCGATGCATAAGAATCGTGCGAACACTCCAGATATTAACAAACTGGTTGAAAATATTAGACCGCTCGCAACACAGATACAGCAACTCGCACGGCAAGCTGAAGTACTCTATGCACAAGAGGTTGATGCGATAATAAAAGATCAGGATATCAATCCACAACGGATTGAGCGCTGCCTTGATGGAGTTCTTGATTTTTGCTTTGACGAGAAAATGCTGCAGTTATTCAAAAAGCTCTGCCGCCATTATTATACAATTGATCCCGTTGCGACAAGTGCATTAAGAAAGACTTTAGGCAAGGATAAAATGTGTTATTTTACTCCGTATCCGGCGATGTTATTATTTTGAGAGACCTTGAAAAGAATTTTAAAGATAAAAATATGACCGTAGTCGCTGAGCGAATTTTTAAAGATGCGCTTGGTTTACTTCCTGTTGAAAGAGCGGAGCTCATCGAAAAACTTTTTCAGAGTTTTGATCGTTCCGCGAGCAGCAATGTCTCAGCAAATGATCTTAACTGAATCATATACACCAGACTGGATCATTAGGTAAATTATAGCCAGACACAATAGGTCGATATACTCCACATTACAGAGGAAGGGAAGTGAAAGATCCATTGTAGTGCTACCGATTAACATTGAATTCAAGCAAGTTTTCCAGACACCAGATCGCGCTAACGCCGCACCCTCCAGCTATAGCCGGTCATAATATCGTGGCGCACAAGGTGTCATTCGACAAGCGTTTTCTGGATTTTGAGCTGAAACGGGCGAAACGGGCATATACAGGCGCTTGTGGCTGCTCTTTGCTCTGAATGCAGGTATTAAGCACCTCCCTGATTTGTACGTCAAAATTGTACTTCTTGTTTTGATATCCATCTCATGTACATTATATTTGTACAAAAAAAAGGAGTAAACCGATGACAACTATAGCGGTGAGCGAATTACGGGCAAATCTCATGAAAGTCCTCGAAGAAATAAAACATGGTGCGCAAATTCAGATCACGTCACGCGGAAAAGTAGTTGCTCAGCTCGTTCCAGCAGATGCTGCACAAGAAAATGCTAAAGCCGTACTCCAACAATTGAGTTCTGGAGCTTTTATCGGAGATGTCGTCTCACCTATCGAAGAAACCTGGAATGCGGTTAGCCAATGATCATGCTTGATACGCACATCATAATCTGGGACGCATTGCAACCGCAAAAACTATCCCCAAAAGCAAGGAAAATGATAGATCAGGCAAATGAAATGGGCAAGATATTCATCGCTGATATATCGCTTTGGGAAATTGCTATGCTCATGGCCAAAAAACGCCTGGTTATTGATGCGACATATGCTGAGTTCATCAGCCTTATAAGGGCAGCAAATCACTACGTATTTGAGAGGATCACTCCAGAAATTACTGACCTGTCTGTTTCTCTTAATTCTGGAATAAACTTAGATCCCGCAGATAGGCTTATATGTGCAACTTCAATTGTTCGGGGCACACCGCTTGTGACAGCAGATTCAAATTTACGAGCATCAAAACTTGTGAAGACAATTTGGTGAATCAAGTTCTTGCTATACCTGGTTGTTCAACCAATGTTTATATTAAACGTAATAACGGAGTATCTTGTATGTCGTTATGGAATTCAGCCACAGGGCAATTGCGATCAGTCATTGAATGGAAAAATCCTGATGCGGATGTTCTTTTCCATCGGTGGACAAATAATGGAGATGAGATCAAAAATGCCTCGAAACTTATCATTGCACCTGGACAAGGCGCGATCTTTGTTTATGAGGGTAAGCCGCAAGCTGTTATTACCGAGCCTGGCATTACAGATTTGAAAACAGAAAACATCCCCTTCTGGACTACGATCACAAAATTCATGCAGGCGTTCCAAAGTGAGCACAAGGTCGGGATCTATTTTTTTCGGACAGCTGAAATTTTGAACCAGGGTTGGGGGACACCAGGGCCTGTGAAATATATCGATCCGCAGTACAAGTTTCCTGTTGGGATGAAAGGTTTTGGGAATTTCTCTTTTCGTATCTCAGATCCGGGAAGTTTCTTTATTAATGTTATGGGTCAGAAAGATGAGTTCTTGGTTGATGAACTCCGTCTTGTTATTGTGGCAAGGCTTATCCAGCCACTTACAGATTTTCTTGCTGAAGCCAAATTCGGGTACAATGAAATTGATGCCAACAGGAATGAAATTGCTGATGGTTTGAAGGGAAAGGTAGCGCCGATTTTCCTGACACTCGGTTTTGAGCTTAAGGATTTTCGTGTCGAAAATACTGATTTTGATGATGACACAAAGCATCGAGTGCAACGGATTGCAGATATGCAGGCTGAGGCACAGGCGGCCCAGGCTGTAGGTTTGAATTTTGCTCAAGTTCAACAGTTAGCAGCTCTTCGAGATGCGGCTCAGAACCAGGGCGGGGTGGCTGGTATGGGAGTTGGCCTTGGTGCGGGCGTTGGAATGGGTCAAGCAATGGCCGGCATGATGACCAACATGAATGCACCGCAAACTGCAGTGGAAGATCCAGTGGCCAAGCTTACTACATTGAAACAGATGCTCGACAACAACCTCATCAACCAACAAGAATACGATACGAAAAAGCAGCAAATTCTTGCACAACTGTAATTGATATTATGAGATCCAGGCACGTTTTACAGCTCCTTTTTATGTGCACTTTTGCCTTTCTTGGTATTCCTTTCATCAGTGAGGAGCTTATTGCACGGGCTGGGGGAGGTGGTGGAGGAAGCCATGGCGGAGGAAGCCATGGAGGGGGAGGCGGGCACAGTAGTGGTGGATCCTCCAACTGGGGACATTCCTCTAACTCCTATAGTGGATCCAGCCATTCCGGTTTTTCTCCATTCTTGACAGCTATTATTCTCATTGCACTCCTCTACCTGGCATTCAGAGTTGTTTTATTTTTAAAGAAAGCTTCGAATGCAACGAACGCCACAAGAGTCGGCAATGAAAAAAAGTCCTTTGAGCAGGTCGATGGATGGAAAGAATTTATTGCAACGAATCCGAACTTTAATGTATCAGAATTCTTGTTGAAAGTTCACAAAGCCTTTGTTGAAGTTCAAACATCCTGGTCTGAACAAAATACGAATCGCATGCGCAGGTTCATTACGGACGGTGTCTATCAGCGGTTCAACACCCAGTTCAAGATGATGCAGCTTCTTCAGCAGACTAACCCTGTAAGCAATATCAACATTGCGAATATATGGATCGATAAGATCGAACAGGACGGTATGTATGATATTATGCAGGTTGGAATCGAAGCCAGCATGGACGATAAGTTCGAATGTGCCCTTAACCATGAGCTGGATGAAGAGGGTGTAGAGGATTTTGTCGAGTTCTGGTCTTTCATACGCAAGCGCGGAGTATCGAAAAAAGACATCTATGATTCAGATACATGTCCTAACTGTGGCGCGCCCCTGCCGGAAAATATAGGCGAGGTTTGCAAATGTTCATATTGTAATGCAATGGTCAACTCTGGTGAGTTCGACTGGATACTTTCCGAAATTACCCAACAAGATGATTACTACAGCAATGATCTGTTTTCAGAAAAGCCTGGTAATCTGGCCACAACACTACATGACATGGTCTCAGTTTATGGCGATTTTTCAGTACAACTGGTTGAGGATAAGGCTTCAAACGCATACATGCAGATTATGGCTGCAAAAGCCATGCATGATCCTTCAGTGATGCGCAGGTTTGTTTCAGATGAATTATTCCAGCAACTTGCTCCAAAGCTTGAAAAAAATCAGGAGATTTTCAATCGCATTTTCCTGAACAAAGTAACTCTCATTGGAGTACAGAAGAAGGACAATAAAAATATCCTCATCTTTGCAATCATCTGCTCGATGCAGCGAGTGCTGGTTTCGAACAAGAGGATGGAGCTGGTAGATCCGGACATTATCACAAAGGAAGAAGTCATTGTTCTGACCCGCGATGCCCAGGCTGGGGTCGGAAAGGGCTCAATCTATCAACATAATTGCCCATCTTGTGGTGGTCCAGTCAAAGACACGCTTGACATTAAGTGTTCGTTCTGCGGAAGTCTGCTCAACAGTACAGCGAATGACTGGGTAGTCAGCGCCCTGATGAACCGCTCAGAATTCACTAAAAATCAACAAATGAACCATTAAGCTGCTTCTTAACCAAACCCTCTTGTTCTCATGAAAATTGGTATTAGGAAACCATCACTCAAATAGCGCATAGCTTACGGTTTTACATCAGAAGCGACTTTCATACGTACTATTCTGCTGGGATTGGAAACAGCGCCATTGTTGTATTGCGAACCGGCCTTGATCTTGTCCACAAATTCCATTCCGGATACCACATGTCCCCAGACCGTGTATTGCCCATCGAGGAATGGCGCTGGCGCAAAGCAGATGAAAAACTGGCTGTCGGCACTGTTGGGGTCAGAGGCGCGTGCCATTGAGACGGTTCCCCGGATATGCTGCACGCGGGAAAATTCTGCTTGAAGCTTTTGGCCGGAACCGCCGGAGCCGTCACCGAGCGGATCGCCGGTCTGTGCCATAAATCCAGGTATAACTCGGTGGAAGGAGAGTCCGTCATAAAAACCTTTACGGGTCAACTCTTTGATGCGAAGCACATGGCGGGGGGCGATATTTGGAAGCATCTGAATGACGACACGGCCTGTTGGAAGGTCGAGATAGATCGTGTTTTCAGGATCGAGTGCTGGTGCGGCAGAAACGGACAACGGAAGTAAGGCGGTCACAAGCCCAAAAAAGACAATAATAATTCGAAATGTTTTTTTCATAATAAGTTACCTGTTAAGTTCGGATAAATAGCATGGCGAAGTATACCAAGAGTGAAGTGAGATAGCGATATTGATAACCCAATTTTGATTATGAAAACCCTTTTCTTAACCAGTAACGACGCAGTCAGTTCTCCCTTATCCAATTGGTTGGCAAAGCGTGGCGAACTCATCGAATGGCATGAAAAGCTTGACAAAAAGACCATAATCGATATGCATCCCGATATCGTTATCAGCTATTCCTACCTGCATATTCTGAAAGCCGAAGTGTTAGATACACTTCCTGACCGCTTCATCAATTTACACATCTCATTTCTTCCATACAATCGCGGGTTTAACCCTAATATATGGTCATTCCTTAAAAATACACCAAAGGGCGTCTCTATTCATCTCATGGACCCCGGCATCGATACTGGTAATATTCTCGTACAAAAAGAAGTCACTTTTGATGAAAGCTCAGAAACAATTGGTCACTCATACCGTGTATTACACAAAGAAATTGAGACACTCTTTTATGACAACTGGGATGGATTGTACGATGGCATTATCAAAGGTATCCCTCAAGTAGGTGAGGGGAGCTTTCACTATGCCAGAGAGTTTGCAAGAATCAAAGATCAATTGCTGGGTGAAGAGGGTTGGGAGGTACCGATATCTACCTTGAAGAAGCGCTATGAGCATGTAATCGCCATCAACAGCTCCGAAAACCAGCCAGCCAACATGGGGGCTTGAATAACATCCATTACTCCTTGCTCCTTTTCCTATGTTAGGGTAGAAAACAAGGTGCAAAAAATCGTATCTTGGCATAACTGACTGAGTCCCAGACAGCACGATCGCAAATGGACTCCGTAATGTAATTTTTCACGTAAAAGTCCGGGGAATTGGTGAATATAAAGGATGTTACGCTATCGGTAGCCGATGAGGTGCAGGTTTTTCAACGCAAGTACAAACAGGTGCTGCATGCACAGAATACCCTGGTCGACAAGGTTACCCGTTATGTGTTAAAACAGCAGGGAAAACAGATTCGTCCAGTCCTTGTCATGCTTTCTGCTAAAATATGCGGAGGGGTTACTGAATCCAGTTATCGGGCCGCTATCATGGTCGAACTGTTGCATTCGGCGACGCTCATTCATGATGATGTTGTGGACAGTGCTGAGATGAGGCGGGGTCTTCCATCGATTAATGCCTTGTGGAAAAATAAGATATCAGTTCTTATCGGCGATTATCTTCTTTCCAAAGGGCTTTTGTATTCGCTTGAATTCAAGGACTATGGCTTTTTACACATGGTCTCGGAAGCGGTACGCCGGATGAGTGAGGGGGAGATACTTCAGATACAGAAAACCCGAAGCCTCGATATTTCAGAAGAGGACTATTTGAGTGTCATTTCAGATAAGACGGCCTCGCTGATCTCTTCGGCCTGTGCTATGGGTGCGATGAGCGCAACAACTGATGAGGGGGTTATTGCCTCTTTGAAACGTTATGGTGAATATCTTGGTCTTGCGTTTCAGATCCGTGATGATACCCTTGATTATACCGGAGATTCAAAAAAAACCGGCAAGCAGATGGGGATTGATATCAAGGATAAGAAAATAACTCTTCCACTGATTTACGCCCTCAATCATGCCTCGAGTGCTGAACAGAAGACGATCCGCTCAATTTTGAAAAGTTCGCGAAAACGTGCGGTGAAAAGTAAAGAGGTTATTGCTTTTGTCACCAGCAAGGGCGGGCTTGATTATGCCACTGAAGTCGCTGAGGGTTTTGCTGAAAAAGCCGTAGCCTCGATTCTTCCTTTTCCCGATTGTTCGGCTAAAACTTCGTTACTGCAGCTTGTTGATTTTGTGATGAATAGACAGTATTAGCCAGAAATAACCGTTAGCAGTGAGATGAAAAAAGCAGCTTTAATCGTTTTTTTTCTTATCGGGATCGTTGTGATAATCGACAAACTGGTTATGCCTCTGTATATTTCACAGGGAAATGCCAAGGTTGTGCCTGACGTACTGAACATGAACTATGAAGATGCGTCGAAGAAATTACGTCGTGCCGGTTTGACTGCGATAAAGAGTTATCATGTTAAATATATCAGTGGGGTTGATGCCAATATTGTGCTCTCTCAGATGCCGGAAGCCGGCATGGAGGTCAAGCCGGGCAGAAACGTCTATCTGGTGGTCAACAAGCTTGAAAAGCCGAGTTTTCCCATGCCGGATCTTCTGGGAAGGCCCGAATTGGATGCACGGGAGACCGTTGCCCGCATGGATCTGAAACTTCAGAATGTACAGACCAGCACGGTCACAAAATATGAAGAGAACGGGCGAGTGCTGAGCCAGTCGATTCCGGCACAGACAATGGTGAGGTCAGGTAGTTCGGTCTCTGTTATTATCGGAAAGTTCGAGGCATCGCCTGAGGGGATGAAAAAAGTGACCATGCCCGATGTTCTTGGTATGTCCCTTGACCAGGCAAGACAGGCTGTCGCTGATGCAGGACTATCGCTGGGAAAGGTCACTACTGAATATTCTGCCAGTCTTGTTCCTAATACCGTTATCAGTCAGAAGCCTGCTGTTAATACCTATGTGTCGCCTGATCAAGCGGTTGAATTGACCGTTGTAACGTCAGAGTAGCTGAAGGTTACTTGTAGTTTGCTTTTTTATACTCCTCCCGAAGGTCTTTGATGCCTGTTGTCCGGTCGTTGCCGTCACTGATAAACCCGAAATATTCCAGAATGATGCGAATAACCAGCCACAGGCCGGCAAAAAGAATGGCAATTGATTCCCAGACGGCCGTAATGCTTTTTTTTATCATAAACAGTGTTGAAAACTATACAAAAAGGCCACTCCCTTAAGAATGGCCTTTTGGAATTGATAAAGGAGAGCGTCAGATCTCAGTCGGTAAGCGAGTCTTCCGCTTCATACCAGTCATCCGAATGTGAGCCGTGTTTTTTTCCTTTCTGTTCCCAACGGTAGTAAGCAGCAAGTTTTATTTTTTCTTCACGCTCCCTCTCCGTCAGTTCGATGTTGGCTTTTTTTCTTTTTTTTGGAGTTTTCTCTCCGTCTTCCTTCTCAGTTTTTCTTGCCATTGTTATTGTTCATGTTTTCATTGTCAAAAACCCCATAGTGGAATATTATATAATTCTCATGAAGAAAAAAAATATTCCCTTTACATTCGTAAGCGTAGAGCGTTATTTTTATCATGTCGGGATGCGTTTTCCAAGAGCATTGAAGGAGATGACCAGCAGGATGGTTATGGCCTCAATGATCATGAAGATATCCTTTGGTATATAAGCGTTGACCGTGAGCCCTCCATATTCGAGCATTCCAAAAAAAAGAGCTGAAAAAATAATCCACAACGGGTGAGCACCTGCAAGAAGAGCAACAGCGATACCCGTAAACCCTATTCCGCTGCTCATTCCAGCTTCATAGTAGTGCTTGTAGCCGAGAAGAATGTTTGCTGCCCCCAAACCTGCGGCAGCTCCGCCAAGCCCCATTGCTGTCAGAGTATGCATCCCTGCATTGATTCCTCCGTACCTTGCCGCTTCGGGCTGCAGGCCGGTAGCTCGCATTTCATAGCCAAACCTCGATTGAAAAAGAATAACCCAGAAGAGAAGTGCGACACATGGGGCAAGGAGTGTACTGAGATTTGCCGGCGATTTTGCGAACAATCCAGTCATGGCGTTAAAGGAAGGAATAATTGCAGCGTCAATGATCGGTGGCGTATGCACGGTGGATGGTATTGCAAAATGGTAGGTAAGCAGATACCCTGTAATGCCCTGGGCAATGAAATTCAGCATGATTGTGGCAATAACCTCATTGACCCCAAATCGTACCTTGAGCCCTGCGGCTAAAAGTGCCCAGCAAGCTCCAGCAGCCATTGCGGAAAAGATACAGAGGGAAATGGCTGGCAGAGAGGGTAGTGAGGCCGGCAGCAGAGCCCCCGTCATGGCAGCGGCAAAGGCCCCCATCTGAAGCTGGCCTTCTGCCCCGATATTGAACAGCCTGACCTGAAAGGGGAGTGCGACGGCAAGTCCTGCAAAGACAAGGGTTGTCATTCTGAACACCACCTGCCCGGTTCCATAAGAAGAGCCAAGTGTCGCCTGGAACATTTTCTGGAAAATCATGATCGGATCTCTGCCTACGATAACAATGACAAGAGTGCTGACAACGAGTGCAGAGAGGATAGAGAGAAGGGCAATGAGAAACTGTGCAGTTTTGCGATTCATCGTAAACGGGTTGTTCAGGTGATATAAAGGCCGATCTCTTTCTGGAACTCATCTTTAGAATTTCTGTTAAGGGCTACCTCATCCTGGCTGAATTCGTGGACAATCGACCCTTTATAGAGAGTGCCGATACGGGTTGAAAGAGCTGTTATTTCTTCCAGTTCTGAAGAGATGAGCAGTATTGCCATACCCTTTGAACGCGCTTCAATAATTTTATTGTGGATGGTCTCAATCGCACCGATATCAACCCCGCGCGTCGGCTGGGCAAGGATCAGAAGCGAGATATCCGGCCTGTTGAGCTCTCTGGCAAGGACAATCTTCTGCTGGTTGCCTCCAGACAGGGAGCTGAGCAGCTGGCTGGCCGGCGCAGTACACTGGACAGCATAGTCGGCAATCATTTGCCCGCAATAGCGGCTCACAGCCTTATTATCGAAACCTGCCCCGCGATGAAAAGCAGGCTCTCTGTGCCGTCCGAAAAGCAGGTTTTCTGAAACGGTATAATCAAGAATTACAGCATGTTTCAGTCGGTTTTCAGGAGTGAGGGAAATGCCCATGCGGGTGATTTCGGCCGGACACTTTCCCAAAACCGACCTTCCCTTGAGCGTTGCTTCGCCTGTCTGCAGCGTTCCAGCAGGAGCAAGGCCGTAGAGAGCCTGAAGCAGCTCGCTCTGTCCGTTACCTTCTACTCCGGCAATACCATAGATCTCTCCAGCTCTCACCTTGAAGCTGAGGTCATAAAGTTTTTTCTCGCCATGGGGTGTGCAAAATCCAAGCTTATTGACCTGGAGGACAGTGTCGCCTGGGTTTGATGGCGGATTTGTTACCCTTAACAGCACACTGCGTCCCACCATCATTCTTGCGAGTTCTGGTTTTGTGATCGACTTGGCCGGCATGCTGCCCGTGATCTCTCCTTTTCTCATGACGCTTACCGTGTCAGCCACCGATAACACTTCATCAAGTTTATGGGTAATGAGAATAATGGTTTTTCCCTTGTCACGGAGTGTCCGGAGCGTTGCAAACAGATGTTCGATTTCTGACGGAGTAAGTACTGCAGTCGGTTCATCAAAAATCATGATGGAAGCATTACGGAAGAGCAGTTTAAGGATTTCAACCCGTTGCTCCTCTCCAACGCTGAGGTTTGCTACGGTAGCATCAGGGTCGACGGCAAGCCCGAACTCCAGAGCATGTTTCTGGATAAGCTCTTTAAGAGTCTTCATGGGCAGGCGCTGAAACAGACTGGCATGCTCATTGCCGAGCATGATGTTTTCAGCTACCGTGAGTGTCGGTATCAGCATAAAATGTTGATGAACCATACCAACGCCCGCATCGATAGCGTCGCGAGGAGAGGTAAACTTCACAGGGTTGCCCTGTATGAAAACCTCCCCTTCCGATGGCTGCAGCATACCGTAGATAATTTTAGTCAGTGTGCTTTTACCCGCTCCGTTTTCACCCACAAGTGCGTGAATGGTGCCCTCCTCGACTGTAAGAGAGATATTGCTGTTGGCCGCAAAAGTTCCGAACCTTTTCGATATACCGCTCAAACGGACGGCAGCACCCATTGCTTCTTGATGTTCAGTGGTTTATACCCAGCTCAGGACAGTTTTAATGGATTCCTTGCTGTCAAGTGCCATACGGTAGGCAAGTTCGAACTGGGAGACAGGAAATACATTGGTAAAAAACTTTTCACTGTCGAGGCTCTCATCATTAAGCACATCATGTGCCTGCTGAATATGGGCGTTGGAAGTAATGCCGGATGAGATAATAGCGGGTTCTTTATGCTGTATCAGACGGTAATCGTAGGCCATGATTTCATAATTGCCCATCAGCACTATTTTAGCCCGCTCCTTCATCAGTCGCACAGCTTTTTCAATCAGCAGAATTCTGCCGGTTGTTTCAAAAATCAGATCATAGCTGTCGTTGAAATCAGGAGTGAAATCGTTGAGATCAATGGCAATATGTTCAGCTTGAGAGAGCTGCCCTCTGATACTGAATGTTTCAACAGCATCAAAATTCTGAAAGCCGAGAGAGGAGAGGTACTCAGAAACCATGAGTCCGACAGAGCCGAGTCCGAGAATGAGAATTCTGGATGCAGCGTGCAGAGGAACTTTTTCAACCGCACTGATAACATAAGCCAGAAGCCCGGTCAGAAGGTCTCTATGAATAGGCTGGCGGCAGAGAGGGAAAAGATTGTGGCGCGATGTCGGAATAATTTCTGCATGGCAGCCAAAATAGGGTTCGATTCCAGTCCAGCGGTTGCCCTTGAAGGCATAGACAAAATCACCCGGCGTGAGGTCGTCGACTCCAGCGCCTGTAGCGATAACCTGACCGATCGACTCGCTGCCCGGCATGATGGGGTAGCGGAAGACTCTGTTTGATACAGGCTTGTTCGTCAGAAGAAGACGGTCAAAACCCGGTGTTATAGTGCTTGCAATGGTTTTCACCAGCACATCATGGGGTTTATCGGCATGATATGCCGCCATAAGCAGCTTGAGCTTGTTGGCTTTCTGCAGGACAATTGCCTGCGCTTCCCCTTGCATCATCGTTATGTAAGGTTACTTTTTGCCGATATCGTTCGGATATGCCGTCATGCAACTAATCGTATGTCATTAGAGATTGAAAAGAGAGCTGAGTATCCAGGAGATCACACTGATGACCACTGATCCCGCAACAGCCCACCAGAAGCTGTCAATGGTGAACCCCCCGACAATCGAAGCGGACAACTGAAGCAGAAGAGCATTGATGACCAGCAGGAAAAGCCCCACGGTTACAATGATAAACGGTATTGAAAAAAACACCAGTACCGGCCTGACAACAGCGTTGACTAAACCAAGAACCAGTGCAACAAGAATCGCCGCACCAAAACTTTTTATATGAATACCGCTCAGTATATGCGCAGTAGCATAGACCGCAACGGCATTAACCAACCATTGGATCAGAATATGCATCATCGTCCCCTTGATTATGTTCACACCTCTCCTATCCCCGTAATGTAAGAAAGTGTATCCAAATAGACTAATTGAACATGCCACTGCAAGCCTCCGCATCTCCCTCTATGTCCTCTGAGCCACATCAGTCGTCGCTCAGATATTAAGCTCTTCAAGCGCTTCATGCAGTGTGCTGCACCCCGCGATGGTTATCGGGAGCTTGAGAAGAGAGGGCTTTAATTCACGGGTGTTGGCTTCGGGCAGAACAATGCGTTTAAAGCCGAGATGGGCAGCCTCTCTGATACGCCGTTCACTGTCGCTGATGGCTCTGAGTTCACCGGCAAGGCCAATTTCACCGCAGCAGACAGTTGCCGGATCAACCGGACGGTTCATGAGCCCCGAAGCAATGGCGGCTGCAATGGCAAGGTCAGCAGCAGGTTCTGCCAGTTTCAGCCCTCCGGCTATTTTCACAAAAACATCCTGTCCCCAGGTCTCAATCTTGAGCCTGTTTTCAAGCACGGCGAGGATAATCGACATGCGTTTCAGATCGAAACCCGTACTGATGCGTTGCGGCATCGAGTAGTTGGTTTTCGATACCAGCGCCTGAACTTCAACAAGAAGCGCCCTTGTGCCCTCAATAGCCGCAAGTATCGAGTTTCCGGGCACATCGGTCCTGCGTCCAGAAATAAAGAATTCAGAGGGGTTGCTCACCTCCTCAAGGCCTGTTTCATCCATGCGGAAAACGCCGATCTCATTGGTCGAGCCAAATCGGTTTTTTACCGATCGTATAATACGGTAGCGCTGGTATCCCTCACCTTCGAACTGCAGAACGGTATCAACCATGTGTTCAAGGGCTTTCGGACCTGCAAGCGCACCCTCTTTGGTGATGTGACCGATAATCATCAGGATGACGTTCTGCTGCTTGGCCGCCCGGATCAGGGTAGCCGCGCACTCCCTGATCTGCGTAATGGTGCCGGCAGAACTCTGGTATTCGGCGGAATGGATGGTTTGAATGGAATCGATAATAACCAGTGCCGGCTTTTCATGAGCAATGACGGCAAGAATGCGCTCAAGGTTGACTTCAGGGATCAGCCAGAGGTTTTCTGCCTTGATCGAGAGCCTTCGAGCGCGTTCTCGGATCTGGTTTGGCGACTCTTCACCGGAGATATAGAGCACTTTTGCCGGCGCAAGGCGAGGCGCAAGCTGCAGCATGAGGGTCGATTTGCCGATACCCGGTTCTCCTCCCACCAGCACAGCTGACGCCTGCATAAGTCCGCCACCGAGCACCCTGTCGAGCTCTCCGATACCGGTCATGATTCGCTGAAACTCTGATGGTACGCAGTCGTGCAGGTTCTGAACAACCGTAGCTCCTTCGGGTGTCCCCGGCTGGCGGTGTTTCTGTTCCGGTTCAATCCGGGTCTCCTGCAGCGTACCCCAGCTCTGGCATTCAAAACATTTTCCCTGATATTTCAGGGATACAGCGCCGCAGTTCGAGCAGATGTACCTTGTAGCTGTTTTGGCCATTATGTGTTAAAGATTGTTGAGACGCTGGAACGACAGAAGCGTGTTTTTCAGGAGCATGGCAATGGTCATCGGTCCGACCCCCCCGGGAACCGGAGTCATGGCAGAGGCAACGCCGGAGACCCCCTCATAATCCACATCACCGACGAGGCGGTAGCCGTTCTTTGCCGTTGGATCTTCAATACGGTTTATGCCGACATCAATCACGACTGCTCCTGCTTTTACCATATCGGCGGTAATAAATCCGGCCTTGCCAATGGCAACAATGAGAATATCAGCCTGTCTGGTGTAAAAAGAAATATTCTGGGTGGCGGAATGGCAGATGGTGACGGTGCAGTTTGCAGCTTCATGTTTCTGAAGCATCAGGTTTGCCATGGCTTTGCCGACAAGGTTACTTCGTCCGACAACAACACAGTGCTTTCCTTTGGTTTCAATGCTGTAGCGTCCGAGCAGCTCCAGGATTCCGTAAGGAGTGCAGCTGATAAAACACTTGTCGAGATGTCCCATCACAAGGCGCCCAAGGTTTTCCGGATGAAAACCGTCAACATCTTTTGATGGATCGACGGCGAGGGTAGCGGTAAATTCATCAATCTGCTTTGGAAGCGGCAGCTGCACAAGGATGCCGTGAACAGCTGGATCATGGTTCAATGCCTCTATGGTCTCTATCAGATCCTTTTCGGTTGTTTCGACTGGCATTTCAATCACCGTGGAAATCATGCCGATCTCTTTGCATGTTTTCGCTTTATTGCGTACATAACCCTGCGAGGCAGGATCCTGACCTACAATGATTATTGTCAGTCCCGGAACATTGCCGGTGATGGTTTTGCACTTGTCAACGCTGGCTTTCAGTTCGTTTTTCAGGTCGAGAGATACCTTTTTTCCATCGATAATGAGCATGGTGATTGTAGAGGTTGTACCTGTTTTTCTTTCAGCGGGTTGTTCAGACTTTCGAATATAACGTAGCGCATAGCTATGAAAAATTCATTGAAGCAGCAAATCTGGTTTTATTCAAATAAAGATGGTTCCTTATGTCGCTTGTCTCTATAGGTGATGTTCTTGTTGACAAAGAGGTTTTTCAGGCTTTTTTTTCCTGCGATCTGCATGAATGTAAAGGAACCTGCTGTGTTGAGGGTGAACTTGGAGCTCCGTTAACCGAAGGTGAAGCCCTGCAGCTTCAGCATCTGCCGGTTGAGTTGTTGAGGATGCTGCCGGAAAAAAGTGTGAAGCATATTCGCCGGCATGGCTGTGTAGAAATATATCAAGGAAAACAGTATACCAGAACCATCGATAACCGCGAGTGTGTTTTTACCTGTGTTCGCGACGGGATAACCGTTTGTGCTATCGAGATTGCATTTCGGGAAGCTCTCCTCGGTTTTGACAAACCCTTATCGTGTCGATTGTTTCCGATAAGGGTAAGAAAAAAGTTTGGTTTGGATTATCTTGTTTATGAACAGCACTCTATGTGTCGCTCTGCCCGCAAAGCGGGTGGGGAACGGCAAGTAAAACTTATTGATTATGTCTCTCAAGCTCTTCGTTCACTGTATGGTCCTGACTGGATTATGAGCCTGAACGCATTTATCAATCTTTCCCCAGTGAAGTAATGCCGGAAATCAGGCTTCAACAAAAACAAAAGCTGCTGCTCTCTGCTCAGCAGATTTTAAGCAGTCAACTCCTTCAACTTCCTATGTTGAACCTTGAACAGCGGATTTATGAAGAGTTGCAGGAAAATCCTCTTTTGGAACTGGTTGAAGAACGAAAGGACACTGCCGGCGATGTTGCAGATGATGGTGATCGGGAAGAGAGTGACGACATGTTCGATTCCATTGAGCGATTCAGAAAAAGTTCTCTGAAGGAGAGTCGCGATGCACCCCTTCCCGGTGAAACTACTGAAGGACGACTCAGTTTTGCCTATGAAAGCGGTCCGAAAGAGAGATTTTTTCAGGCCGTTCAGCACGACAGTTTTCATGAAATACTGCTGAAACAGCTGGCTCTGCAGGAAGGAATCGGAAGACGTGACGTGATGATAGCCGTTGAAATTCTCGGTAACCTGGATGGTGATGGTTATTTTACGGAGGAATACAGTGTTATTATTGACAGTCTTCAGCTCGAAGGTCTTGATGTCACCAAAAAAGAGCTTGAAACGGTTTTGCGTAAAATCTGGTTTCTTGATCCGCCGGGTGTTGCCGTAAAGGGGTTGCGTGAAAGACTTCTTGTCCAGCTTGAATTTTCTGCCTCTCGCTACGATCCAAAGACTTATGAGGTTGCAACAAGAATTCTTCGTGATCATTTTGACGATTTTCTGCACAGGCGTTATGAATTGCTGCTCAAAAAGCTTCTGGAGCCCAATGAAAGGGTCGAATCAGCCATCGCTCTTATTACAGCCCTTGATCCCCATCCCGGTATTTTTCAGGATGAAGGTGGTCACTATATCACGCCTGATTTTGTTGTAAGCTATGAGAATGGCGCCCTGACCGCGGTACTGAACGACAGAAGCGCCCTTTCAGTAAAGGTCAGTGATGTCTATTTTGATCGTCTGAAAAACAGGAAAGGCCCAAAAGATGAAAAGCAGTTTATCCGCAAGAACCTTCAGCGGGCCAAAGAGTTTACCAGTGCCATTGAAACACGGCGCCAGACGCTGTTAAAGGTGATTGAAGCCCTGATGAAGCGACAGTATGGTTTTTTTGTTTTCGGCCCCGAACGAGTGGTGCCCCTTGGTATGAAAATCATTGCGGCTGAAACCGGCCTTGATATATCAACCATCAGTCGAGCCGTGAATGGAAAATATGTTCAGACTCGTTTCGGTGTTTTTGAATTAAAGTATTTTTTCAGTGCAGGACTGTCGACAGAAGATGGAGATGATTTGTCGAGCAAGATTATCCGGCAGTATATTACTGAAATGATTAAGGAGGAAGATTCAGCCCATCCATTGAGTGATGACGCCATGACGGAGATGTTGATCGAAAGGGGAGTGCATATTGCTCGAAGAACGGTTGCAAAATATCGTGAACAAATGCAAATTCCAGTTGCAAGATTAAGAAAAAAAATATTTTAATTGATGAAGAATAATCAGAGACCACTGATTCGTTCAACGACGGTTATCGGTGTTATACGAGATGGCAAGGCAGCGCTTGGCAGTGATGGCCAGATGACCTTGGGAAATACAATTCTCAAGCAATCCACCCGGAAAATCAGAAGATTGTATCAGGGAAGACTTATTGCTGGCTTTGCCGGAGCAACGGCTGATGCTGTGACTCTTATTGACCGGTTTGAAGAAAAGCTTGAAGCGTTTAACGGCAAGCTTGATCGTGCGGCTGTTGAACTCGCTAAAGACTGGCGGACCGACAAATATCTCCGTCGTCTGGAGGCCATGCTTGCCATTGTCAGCAAGGATAAAGCCCTTATCATCTCAGGAACGGGTGATGTCATTGAGCCGGAGGATGGTATTGTCGCCATTGGCAGCGGCAGTATGTATGCTCTTGCGGCTGCACGTTCCCTCATGAAGCATTCGGCTCTTTCAGCCAAGGATATTGTTCATGAGAGTTTGAAGATAGCTGCCGATATCTGTATTTATACCAACGATCATATCGTTATCGAAGAGGTCTGAGCAGCATTGCATTTTTGTAATTCACAATTTTTAGTATGGAAATGACTACAAACAGCGAGGGGAATCTCTTCGCTTTACCCGAAGCCGGAAACGGTGTTCAAAGTTCGATAGCGGCAAGTAATCTGACTCCAAACCAGATTGTTTCGCAGCTCGATAAATATATCATTGGCCAGAAAGATGCTAAAAAATCTGTTGCTATTGCTTTGCGCAACAGACTTCGCCGCCAGCATGTCAGTGACGATCTTCGTGATGAGATCATGCCCAACAACATTATTATGATCGGCCCGACCGGCGTAGGAAAAACCGAAATTGCCCGCAGGCTTGCCAAGCTGGCAAAAGCTCCGTTTGTCAAGGTGGAGGCCTCGAAATTCACTGAAGTCGGCTATGTTGGCCGCGACGTTGAGTCGATGATTCGTGATCTTGTTGATCAATCCGTGGCTATGGTAAGAAGCGAAAGATCTGAAGATGTTCGTGAAAAAGCAGCGTTGCTTGTTGAAGAGCGCCTGCTCGATATTCTGCTTCCTCCTCAGGGATCGTCGCGCGGTTCCCGTGATAATGATCACCAGAACGATGATGATGCTCAACCCCAGGTTTCGACGGATGAGCACGACAAGTCCCTTGAGGTGAACCGGCGAAGCCGCAAAAAGATGCTTGAACGTCTTCGCAACGGCAAGCTTGACGATCGTCTGATTGAAATGGATACAACGGGTGACAATCCCGGCGGAATGATGCAGATTTTCGGTCCTCTCGGACAGATGGAAGAGATAGGCGGGATTATGCAGGATCTTATCAGCGGCTTGCCTCGTAAACGCAAGAAGAGAAGAGTGTCCATTGCCGAAGCACGCAAGCTTCTTGAACAGGAAGAGGTTCAGAAGCTGATCGATATGGACAGTGTCATTAAAGAGGCTATCAATAAAGTCGAGCAGTCCGGTATTGTCTTCATTGATGAAATCGATAAAATTGCCGCACCATCGTCCGGTGCTGGCGGAAAAGGACCGGATGTCAGCCGTGAAGGTGTGCAGCGTGATCTTCTGCCGATTGTCGAGGGTTCTAATGTCGCAACCAAACATGGTATGGTGAAGACTGATCATGTGCTCTTTATCGCTTCCGGCGCCTTCCATGTAGCAAAGCCTTCTGATCTGATTCCCGAACTGCAGGGCCGGTTTCCTATCAGGGTCGAACTGAAAAGTCTGACGGAGGAAGATTTTTATCTGATTCTCACGCAGCCCGACAATGCTCTTATCAAGCAGTACTCAGCCCTCCTCGCAACGGAAGGTGTTGACCTGACTTTCAGCGATGGATCCATTCGCGAGATTGCCAGAATAGCGGCAAGAGTCAACGAAAGTGTTGAAAATATCGGAGCAAGACGGCTGCATACCATTATGACCAACCTGCTTGAGGAGTTGATGTTCAATATCCCTGAAAACTTTTCCGATAATCATGTCGAGATTGATGAAGCCATGGTGAAGGAAAAGCTGAACCATGTGGTTGCCGACAGAGATCTCAGCCAGTATATCCTTTAACAACAATCATGGCAGGCGCTATGTCAATACTTGTCCTCAACGGCCCGAATCTTTCAAGGCTTGGAAAACGTGAACCTGAAGTTTATGGTTATCAGACCCTTAACGATATCAATCGCGGATTGACTGCAAGTTTTCCGGAGCTGAAGTTTGAATTTTTTCAATCGGAGGATGAAGGCGCACTGCTGGAAAAACTCTTTCATATCGAAGACACGGGAGGCTACCGAGGGGTCTTGCTCAATGCCGGCGCGCTCACTCACTACTCGATAGCCCTCCGTGATGCCATCAGCGGAGTGAAGATTCCTGTCGTCGAGATTCATCTCTCCAATATTTATGCCCGTGAGGAGTTTCGCCGCACATCAGTCATTTCAGAAGTATGTGTCGGCGTCATCAGCGGGTTCGGAGCAAACAGCTATCATCTCGGAGTCAGGGCTCTTTTGGGGCTTTCCGGTAAACAGTAACCTACTCTTTCGTAAGTTGTTTCAAGAGTGCATGCATCTCCTCAATGCGTCTCTTGTCACTCTCTATCAGAATGGGTTTATCAAGCGCGGTCTTCATGAGCGAGATTGCTTCCTCCTTGTTACCGGATTTAATACAGATTAACGCCAGTTCATGGTAGCTTCTTATGATTCCGGGATCAATGCTGATCGATTTTCGGAATGCTTTTTCTGCCAGGGTATAATTGCCTTTCGGTACTTCACCGAGAAAGGCGTTGCCCACCATTCTTTTAAACCATCCGATATTTGCGGCTTCACGATAATAAGATCCGAGTATGGAGAGCGCGGTTGCATCGTTCGGGTTTAATCGAAGCGCGGTATCAAGCTCCCGTTTTATCTCCTGTCCCCGCTTTAATTTTTCCTTGGTGCCTATTTTTTCAGCCATCATGCCAAGTGAAGCAGCAAGCCAGGTGTGACCTTTAGCATTTGTGCTGTCAAGTGAGATACTGGTGCGGGCATATTCCGCCGCTTTACGGTAGTGCAGCATACGGGCATCGAAGTTTCCCTTAGGAAACGACTCCCCAAGGCTCACCTGCAGCCGGGCCATTTTCCAGTGGAGATCGGCATTACAGGGATTATTGTGAAGTTCTGCCGAGTATATTGAATCAGCTTTTGAGTAGTTCATCTGCCATAACGCCTCATCGGCAATTTCGATTGGCGTTTCAGTTGGTTTGATGGTAGCTTTTTTTGCTTTTTTGGCAGCAATTGCAGGAAAAAGTGCAGTCAGCGAAAAGAGAAGAAAAACATAAACCCAGCGGTAGTGGATGGAGCAGCAATTTTTGGAGGTAGGCATGTTCAGTTATTTGAACCAGATGGAATCGGGGTATCTCTGGTGCAGTTGCTTGTCCAACCCAAGCCAGTGGCCTGATGGGAGCAGCATCATCAATACCGAAAAGATCATAAATGGTGGAAGGGAAAGATTGTAATAGCCCCCCGCCGCAAAATTAAGCACAAGGAATAACGCAAACGCTGCGTTGATCCTGACAGCAAAACCAGCCATAAGCGAAAGACCGATGATAAGTTCTCCGACCGTAACAATCCACGCAATCGGAAATGCCAACGGTATGGCAAAGTGCTCAAGATAGTTAGCCTGAAACGAACCCGCAGGAAGCTCCCCAAAACGCTGGGTAAAAAACCCCAGCATCAGATCGCTCCAAAGCCACCCCTTCGTCAACTTGCGCCAGAACCCATAAAGAAAAAACGCTGCAAAAAGATACCGGCCCACAAGGAAAACAATAATCCCGACTTTCTTTAATGGATTGTGTTTCATCTCTCTGTACACTCTTTGACGGTGTTCTGCATACATATCTGTTTTTGTTACAAAGTGCTCAAGAAGGTCATCTGCACTGCAATATAATTATTAATATTTAAAGTAGTTTTGAAAAAGTTACTATCCTATCAGTACACTCCTTGGGTGAAAAAAATGCTTCTATTTAGTGGAAATTTCTGATAAGAACGTAAGTTTCTCGCATAGCGTTTATCGAACACCTTGAATAATTGATTTTTTTTGACTGTTTAAATACAGCATTGTTGGTTTATGGAATACCAGAAATATTCAACACAGATAGAGGTTTTCAATGCACCTGTGATGTTTTTATTGCCGTCCTAAATGCGCGAAGATGCTTGCTTGTGGTCGTGTACTGGATAACATCTTTATGGAACGACTCTGGCGCAGAGCATAGCTTGTATTCTAAGAATATTTAGTATTTTCCAACTTTAAGAGAATGCATCAATCGTTGGTCTATAGCACATCATAAAAAAATTTACCGGACGGACAACGGAGGTGGTGCAAGAATAGTTAACATGAATCGTGAGAAGAAGACTCTCACAAAGAAATTGGAAGTTTAAAAGGACAGTGCCTTTTAACAGTTCGATCAGGGCAGGTTACCAACGTTAAACTCAGACCTTTATTGTTTGTTTGGGAGGATTCATTTGTTTTTTTTAACAATCGGATATTAGTGATGTTTGATATTTTTATCAGCTATGCACATGAAGACCGCCAACGGGCTCAGCAGCTGGGCAAGGCATTAGGGGCTTTGGGATGGGTTGTCTGGTGGGATCGCACAATTCCAGCTGGAAAAAAATATGCCGAGGTAATTGAGGATGCTCTTGCTAACACCCGTTGTATGTTGGTGTTGTGGTCTGAAGTGTCAATAAAAAGCACCTGGGTTCGTGAGGAAGCAGAATCAGGGCTAAAACGCCAAATACTAATACCAATACTCATAAGTTCAGTTGATCAACCGATGGGGTTCAGGTCAACTCAAGCAGCCAACCTCATAGAATGGAAGGGGAGTACTTCAGATTTTTCTTTCCTCAAGCTGGTAGAGGATATGTCAAATATTTTAGGAAAACCACCAAGACCTGTACCACCGGATCCTAATCAAGAACGACCAGACCCAATCTGGATAAAATATATCCGTGCTTTTAAAAAACTTGCAGCGACTAAAATGCTTCCATTAGGATTGGTCGTTCTGTTTGTTGTATCAGGGATATTGATAACTTTTTTTTATCAATCCAGAGATAGAGTTCCTACACTTAAAGAACCTCAAACCCAATCAATACCAATAATAGAACCGGATACTAATGCACAAAATTACAACAAAGCAGTTGAATTGTATAATGCGAAACAATATGAGCAGGCTTATCACTTATTTCTGAAAGCCGCAGATCAAGGATATGCTGCTGCACAGCTCTATCTTGGCAGCATGTATAAAAAAGGAGAAGGCGTCCTTTTAAATGAAAAAGAAGCGATGAGCTGGTACCGCAAAGCGGCAGAACAGGGAAATGCCGATGCCCAGAATAATCTTGGCAATATGTATGCCAATGAAAAAGGAGCTTTTCAAAATTATAAAGAAGCGTTAAACTCGTATCGCAAAGCAGCAGAACAGGGAAATGCCGATGCCCAGAACAATCTAGGCAATATATATGCAAATGGAAAAGGAGTTCTTCAAAATTATAAAAAAGGAGTGTACTGGTACCGCAAAGCAGCAGAACAGGGAAATGCCGATGCTCAGAATAATCTAGGCAATATATATGCAAATGGAAAAGGAGTTCTTCAAAATTATAAAGAAGCGTTAAAATGGTACCGTAAATCCGCAGAACAGGGAAATGCTGATGCCCAGAATAATCTAGGCAATATGTATGCAAATGGAAAAGGAGTTCTTCAAAATTATAAAGAAGCGGTGAGCTGGTATCGCCAAGCAGCAGAACAGAAAAATGCTGATGCCCAGAACAATTTGGGAGATATGTATGCGTATGGTCGAGGTGTTCCTAAAAATTATAAAGAAGCTGTGGACTGGTACGGCAAAGCAGTAGAAAAGGACAATGCAGCTGCTCAGAACAATTTGGGAGATATGTATGCGTATGGTCGAGGTGTTCCTAAAGATGAAAAAGAAGCAGTGAACTGGTACCGCAAAGCCGCAGATCAGGGATATGGAGCTGCTCAGAACAATTTAGGCGATATGTATGCGGATGGAGAAGGACTTCTTCAAAATTATAAAGAAGCTATGGACTGGTACAGCAAAGCAGCAGAGCCGAAAGCAACCGAACAGGGAAATGCCGATGCTCAGAACAATTTAGGCGATATGTATGCGGATGGAGAAGGTGTTCCCAAAGATGAAAAAGAAGCAGTGAACTGGTACCGCAAAGCCGCAGAGCAGGGAAATGCCGATGCTCAGAACAATTTAGGCGATATGTATGCGGATGGAGAAGGTGTTCCTAAAGATGAAAAAGAAGCAGTGAACTGGTACCGCAAAGCCGCAGAGCAGGAATATGCAGCTGCACAGTTCAATTTAGGAGATATGTTTGCATATGGTAGAGGTGTTCCTAAAAATGAAAAAGAAGCTGTAACTTGGTACCGCAAAGCCGCTGTCAATGGAGATGCTGAGGCCCAGAACCATCTTGGTGATATGTATGCGGATGGAGAAGGAGTTCCTAAAAATAAAAAAGAAGCTGTGACCTGGTACCGTAAATCTGCCAAGCAAGGATATACACCTGCACTGAAAAACCTCAGCAAAATCGATAATGATTGAAGAAGTTTGACCCTACTACTGCCTGGTTAAATGTCATATATATTTAATTTACATCAAACTGTCGTTGTTGCAAGCTGAGCCACCGGATTACGTCTTGAGTTACCCTACCTACGATTCGACCAATGAGGTTCAGTTATAGTGTAAGTTGCAGGTTGGTTGATCAGGTAATCCGAATAATAGTTTAGACGTAATCGATGCTGATATTTTTTCAATTACTTATGAGGTAATCGCATGAACTGGATAAGCAAATGGATTCATTGGTTCAGAGAAGGCAAATGGATTGAATTGATTGATTACCATGGTAAATGGATTGTAGGTTTGTTGCTTGCTATTTCTACAGGACTTTGGATTTGTGCGTTGGGCGGGAGTATGCCATCGCGATTTCTTCATGGCTTTTACTATTCTTTACAATTTATTGTTCTTAACAAGACAGCTGATGACGTAGTGAATAATATTCTTCGATATGCTCTTTACGCTACCCAATTTGCAATCCCGTTATTTGCTTCTATCACAATTTTCAGCAAGCTCTTCCATGATCGTATTGTACCGTATATGAAAAAGTTGGAGGTTGGTCGTCTTCATAATCACTATGTGATCGTCGGTTATGGTGCATTTGGGCAGGCATTAGCAAAACAACTTTTTATAAATGGAAAATTGATAGTCGGAATTGACTTGATTGATCCTCCAGAAAACAAGGAAAAAGAGAATAAGAGCAACAAACAAAAACCTGTTATACTAAGCTATAATGCTCTGCACCCCAACATAGGGAAAATTGCTAATCTGGAACATGCAAAATGTATTTATCTCTTACTTCCAAAGGAACGAGACAATCTGTCAATTCTTGAAAACATTTCCGGATATCTTAAGAATTCTTCAAAAGTATTCATTCGTACTGAATCAAGCGATATGCAAAGACTTCTTGTAGACTGGGTTGGACTTAAAGCGCTTAACCAAAATACACAATTAGACATTCGTTCCTGTAACCCCATCGATATAGCGGCGCGAGGCATCGTGAATGATTACGCTCCCGATATTTATGCCCATACTGAACAAGGCCCTATTTCCCAAATCGTGATGGTGACTGGCACGTCTGAAGCCGCTAAGGCGATCTTACTTAGGTTTGCACGCATCGGCATTTTTTCGCCCAAAGGAAAACTTCTTGTGATTTGGGCAGGTGAAGGAGTAACTAAGGCATTCTTGGAACTTAAAGCCATTTATCCTGCACTTGACACTGATTACAGTGTCTGCGAGTCTTGGGGAGGAAGGTCGGAAATCTCTCAGGATTATTTTGATAGTGTGTTGCCCACGATTAACGTATGTCTTCTGAAATCGTCCGCAGTACATGCTGTTCGAGACGGTTCTATATCTGAAACCTGTGGTGCACGTTGGCCATCGGTTATTTATGTGTGTCACGATTCTGATATACGCAATCTGGCAGAAGCACGTGATCTGCAGGCGGCATTAGGTGTTCATGATGAGTTAATTGGTACTATACCGCAACGTTTAATCCTTGCAGTGCAGAGTAAATCAGTTGTTGGAATAAGGAATGGTAATGATATTCCTGTATTAAAGGAAATACCTTATAGTATAGAGGAGATATGCCTTGACTCTGTTTTTGCCAAAACAGTTACAGATGACCTTGCAGATGACCTTGCAAAAGGATTTCATTCAGTGTATGCAAAACGTCAAAAAATAGACAACAAAGATTGGGAACAAGAAAAATTGCTCTTTAAAGAGTCAAATCGGGATGTCGCAGACCATCTGGCGATCAAAGCTCGCTACTCTGGGATTAATTCAGAAACAGTTGCAAATTGTGTATTTAAGGGGAGTGTAAACATTTCGGATAATGACCGAAAACTTATGGAAAAAAAATACAACGATTTGGTAATCATGGAAAGGCGCCGGTACAGAGCATTTATGTTTATGAATGGTTTTACACATGGGAGTCATCCTGCAAAATATACCGAGATGCAAATTAAATCAGGTAAGGAACTGGATCGATGCCTCAGGGTTAATTCTACCTTACTCGAAGAAAAGTTATCCCAAACAGAGCATGTTAAAGATAACGACATCATCGAACAATCATTGCAAGCTTTGCAGTTAAGAAACAATTATGAGTCTGCAAGTACTAATAAATGAGGTTTTGCAGTAGATCTTCATTATTATCGTATATAGATAGACTATGGATTAACAGGCGTAACTCAGAGAGTATTCCGATCATGTTGAAAAATGCCGATGATGTCATCATAAAACTCGGCCATTAATATAACTGTTTTTTCAATAGCCTTTTAATAGAATCGTTATGCCAAGCAAGCCAGAGCAACTCGCCTATGAGCTTCGTATCGGAGTAACCGGTCACAGCAAACTGACAGAGGAGCATGCTGTTGCGGAAGCAGTGAACCGTCTGCTTACTTATCTGGAAAACCTGATGAACAATCAGGACAATGTTCCGATTGAATGGACGGTTATTTCACCTCTGGCAAAGGGGGCCGACAGAATTGTAGCAAAATCAATCCTGAAAAAAGAGAGCGCACGACTGGAAGTACTCACACCCTTTTCTCTGGGTGAATATCGCAAAAACTTTACCGATCCGAAAGATTTACAGGAGTTCAATCAGTTATTGGAGAGTGCATCTCTACATGTTGAGATGCCTCCGAGTTCAGAGGGTTATTTGCCAGTCGGCAAAAAAGTTGTCGATGCCTGTGAAATTCTGATAGCCATCTGGGACGGCAATCCATCTCAGGGCAAGGGAGGAACAGCCGAAATTGTCAGCTATGCCCTTGAGCGCGGGCGAATTGTTCTTCGTATTGATACTGGGAATCCCAATGCCCAAGCCACGCTGCTTCGTGCAAAAAAAAACAAAGTCGAACAAAAAAGCACTCCCGACTATCAAGAGTTTCAGTTAGCCAGCGAGACAAGCATTCTCACTATAAACTACCGTCAATTTGCAGAGTTTAGCCGTGATCATCACTTTGTGAAATTTTGCCATGACTTATATCATCCTAATAAAAAACAGGATATTCTCACGGAAAAGCGCCGTCAGGAAATCCGGGAACTTGCACAAATGACATCATTACCCTGTGTCCAACTCGAACCGATTTTAAAATACCTCATACCTGCTTATGTGCACTCAGACAAGGTCGCTTCACACAATCAAAACTGTCATGTTCGAGTAAGCAAATTGATCCATATCTTCTCTGCAGTTGCGGTTTCGGTCGTTGTGTCTCAGTTAATTTTTTTTGAGCATCAAACAAAAATTATTTTCTTGGAAATCGGCTCAATGGCGGCTGTGTTAGCCGCACTCTATATCAGTCGACGGTTCTCATGGCATGAAAAATGGATCAATTACCGCTTTCTTGCCGAGCGATTACGCACATCGATGTTTACCGTTATGGTTCAAGACTATCCTCTTTCAGGCTCATCTCCTGAATCACAACCCTTACCATTCTACAATAAACCTAAAAACTGGATTGATTTCCTTATAGCGATCCAGGTAAAAAAAGTCTTTTCTAACATCAATGGTACTGCTGATTTAGACGCTATTAAAACATTTATCATTTATGGATGGCTGAAAAATCAAAAAAATTGGCACTTAAGAAATGCCAAAATAAAAGAGGATACCGAACATAAGCTTCGGAATACCGTGATAGCGCTTTTCTGCATTACTTTGGCAATGGCAGTTTTCCATCTGAGCGGTATAGGGCATGAGCGTATCCCTGAGGGAGAAGAGATTTTTTCTTTAAGCAAATGGGGAACATTTCTTGCCGTCACTTTGCCCGTTTGGGGTGCGGCATTACACGCCATAGGCAAACAACTGGAGTATGATCGTATTGCTGAACGCTCAAAAAAAATGGCTTGTGAACTGGGCCGACTGGAAGCACTTGCTAATGATAGTAGCAATCTATATGAACTCAGAGAGATCGTCCAACAAGCAGTATGGACGGTCAATCTTGAAAATTACGAATGGTGGGCTCTCATTAGTTTTAACTCACCCGAACTGGTTGCGTGAGAGATTTCTCAAAGATTTTGCTAAGTTCTGTACCACTTGTTAGCCGGCGCATGCAAGACGGATCCCACGGTTGAGAGCCTTTCTTTCCATATTTTTGATAACTTGACAGTACAAACTTAACCTCAGCTCCTCAGTAACATTGTTTTACATATCGCTTTTGCATAGGCTCATCCAGGACTTTTATCATGGAATTAGAATCCCAACGTTCTACTACTCCCTTTCTTGATGATCGCCAGTGGGCGGAGCCTTATGCGCGACATTTATGCAGGGCAGGTGCTTCCAGTCATAGGCCCGGAACTGGTGACCATTACTTCTGCTGATGGCCAGCAGATTTCGCTTTACCGCCACCTTGCTGCCGAACTTGCCAGGCGTCTCAAGATTCCGATCCCACAGGGAGAACAACCTACGCTCAACGCCGTAACCTGCTCCTGGCTATTGAGCGGCAATGCATGCAAAGAGATCTATGACGAGGTACGGGATCTGGTGGACAAACTGAAAGCTCAACCCTCAAGGGCATTGCTTGATCTGACCTCGATTACTGATTTCGCGCTCTTTATCTCCACAACATTTGATCCTCTGACATCGCAAGCCCTTGAGCAGAACAATCCTGGTTTTCTGCCGGAACAGAATGGTCTCGATTTTCATCCCAACAACCCCGGGATCTTCCCTCGCAACTGCCGGCACCATTTCTCTTTCACATCCTTGGCACACACAACACCTACCCCGATTTTGTTGTCTGGGAGGAAGATTACATCGAATATATCTGCGGACTGCTGGAGAAGCAGGATAATCTGCGATTGCTTTTTGACCACCTGCGCAATAAAGACCTGCTCCTGATCGGCTCTCCATTCAACGACTGGATGGTCCGTTTTTTCCTTCGTGTAGCAAAAGGAAAGCGCTTTTCAGATCCTCGTGATCAGGGTCGTCTGGACTATGTGGCTGACGAACCGGCAACAATAGCATCCCCGACGATCTTTTTTTATGAACAGAAGGTGGGTTCCACCCGCATTATTCCTGGCAACCCGTGCGACTTCGCCTGCGAACTTGCCCGTCAGTGGAGAGAACGCTACTCTCTGTCAGCCGATGGTGATCTCCTACAGTCGATGAGCGACGAGTTGCCTCGTGGTTATGTTTTTATCAGTTATTCTCATGACGATCAATCGTCTGCCCTGGAACTGGCGCGTGGCCTGATGGCTGCAAAAATACCGGTATGGCTCGACAAAAAAAGGCTCTCCGCAGGCGAAAACTTCGAGCGGAAGTTGGAGAATGCAATAAAAAATGATTCCAGCTTTTTCATCTCGCTGATTTCAAAAAATACCGAATCAGACCAGACCCGCTATGTCCATCAGGAACGTACGTGGGCAGCTCAGCGCCAGGTTGATGGCTTTGTCTACTATATTCCAGTGCTGATCGAAAAACTGGCAAATGTTGAACATGAGCCGCCACAACTTGCCCGTAGTCACCGTACACTGCTGCTGAATGGGAGAGTAACTCCAGATTTTGCGCGGTGGATGCAGACTCTGTTAGAGGAGTACCGCAACTCCGGCCGTCCAAAAGGGTAATGAGAGAGCCGTTCGACACGAAGCTATGAAAGTGTAACCCATGAAGAGTACAACACTGAAACCTGATGACAGTCGTCAGATTGTTGACGACCAGCACCCGTGGCTTGGCCTCAATGCCTACACCGAAGAGACCCAGGCATACTTCTTTGGCCGAAACAACGCGATCAATGAACTCTTCACGCGTGTCAGGGAAAACAGACTTACCACTCTGTTCGGTCAGTCCGGTTTCGGTAAAACTTCACTGCTTGGGGCCGGTCTTCTCCCGAAACTCAAGGTTGAGAGCTATCGACCGCAGTTGATCCGGCTGAGTTTTTCTGAAGATGTCCCTTCACTGGCAGATCAGACCCGTCTTGCTCTCTGCAAGGCACTGAAGATAGAGAGTGTAAAACCCGCCGTCACCCTCTGGGAAATTCTTCATCATATCGATTCCCGTCCGAAAGATTTGCTCCAATCTCCGCCGGTGCTTGTTTGTTGACTCGTTTGAAGAGATCTTTACCCTTTCCGGTTCACGACAGGCTGAGGTTGTTGAATGGTTTACCCAGATAGCTGATCTGGTGGAGAACCGCCCTCCGGTCTTTTTACAGCAACAGTTTCGAAGTGATCGTCAGCAAGCCCGAGAGTTCGACACAACAGCAACCCCTGTCCGGATTGTGCTCACCCTGCGGGCGGATTATCTCTCTCATCTGGAACGCTGGAAAAGTGTGATGCCTTCGCTCATGCGCAACCGGATGGCGCTGCATCTGTTGAGCGGACCAGAGGCCCTTGAAGCAGCGGTTTGCCCCGGCAGAAGGGGGGAGGCCGCTATTGTTTCCCAAAAGGTGGGGATGCAGATCGTACTCAAGGTTGCGCGCCGTCCTGACAACATGCCAATGGATGAGATCGAGGCTGTTCCGCCGTTTTTAAGCCTTCTCTGCGAACAGTTGAACGCTGCTCGCCTGAAAAGCTCCCCTCCGAACGCAGAAATAAGTTCCGGGCTGGTAACAACTCTTGGAGATGACATACTCAGTAATTACTACGAGGAGAGTTTTGCCAACCAACCCGTTGCACTGCGTCACTTTGTTGAGGATCAGTTGGTCAGTCCCAGCGGCCATTGCAACACCCTACCTCTTGAAGATGCTGAAAATGAATTGAAGAGTGCGGGAGTGCAGAATGCCCGTCAACTCATCTACACCCTGATTTCCAGGCGGCTTCTCACCGCTGAAGAGCGCAACGGCACTAACCGTCTTGAACTGACCCACGATCTTCTTACTCCGCTGGCGGTACGTTCCCGCACTACCCGACGAGAACAGGAGGTATTGGATAAAGCCAGGCAGCAAATACGTCGCCAGATAAAGGGAGCTTCCACTTTGACACTGCTGATGCTGCTCTTTGCCGCTTTGGCTGCTTATAGCTGGATATCCAATCAGCGGGCTGAAAAGGCAAAATATGAAGCATTGCAAACACTGAGCCGGTCAGACGTTATCCAAGACTCAGAGTACCTGGAGCAAGAGAGGTTAAGTGAGGGGATGGCATATCTCTCTCGCGCAATTCGTACTAATAGCACAAACCTTAGTGTCGTCGCACGGCTCTATTCTGCTCTTGTGTATACTATCAATCCGATTCCTTTGTCCCAGCCTATGCAACATATGTCCTTGGTGCGTTCAGCGCAATTCAGCCCGAACGGGCGCTTTGTCGTCACCGCATCAATGGATAACACCGCAAGGGTCTGGGAAATATTATCCAAAGGGGGGGAGGGAATGGCATTGGCTCTTGCTCACTTTGGCGAAGCTGTTGGTCAAATGCGAATCAATAATATGGGAGGAGAGGAAAAACTCAGTGCAGATGAATTTCGGCAGCTTCGCGATTGCGCTAAAACTAATACGACATCTCCTGAAGCCCGTCATCTTACCGACTGGCTTCTGACGCCCCGTGATAAACGAACTTCGACCCTGTTCAGGCAGTGAACCCTATGCGTTATTATTGATTTTCCAAAGAGATATATTCAAATATTGTGTTTTACTGTGACGTAACAATCTGAGCTGTAAGTGCTACCTTGATCAATAAAAACGGAGCATGAACCTTATTTCCTGATGAGTTATTATCTTTTTGCAGTATACTTTCATTGCGAGACGATTGATACTGATGTGTTATTTTTTTATTCTGAAAGGGTGATGTATCCTTTCAGTTGAATAGTGATGCAAGAGAGAAATGAATACATTAGGTGTACTACCTGTATGTATTGTGTTTTGATGAAACTGAGTATTGTGATGTTTGATAAGGAATTGGTATATCAAAAATGAAGAGTGCCTGAGATAGCAAGATTTTACGGAATTTTGATAAGGATGTATTCCGAAATTGATTCTCCTCATCATAAGCCCCATTTTCATGTTTATTATCAGGGCTCTCAGGCTGTTTTTTCAATTGATCCGATTGAGGCCATCGAAGGTTCATTAGCTGATAGACAACGTCGATTGGTTGAGGCTTGGGCGGAAATTCACCAGCTTGAACTCATGGCAGATTGGGATTTGTTACAGGCAGGTAAAGCACCAAGAAGAATAGAGCCACTGCACTAAAGTAAAAAGGGAAGGAATTTACGATGAAACACCAAATGAGAAGGGTTACTGCTGTCAATCTGCCGGATAATGGTTTTTTATTACGGGTGCATTTTGATGATGGCACAGTTAGGCGTATTAATGTCGAGCCTGTTTTGTATGGTGAACTCTATGGACCTTTGCGTAAAAAGGAGCTTTTTGATAAGGTTACTGTTGATGATGAGGTTGGAACTCTCGTTTGGCCCAATGGAGCTGATTTCGATCCTGACATGTTATACCTTTGGGATGACTACGTCGATGCTTTTGCTACTCAACTGAAACATGCTGATCAATCGGACCGCGAAGTCAGCGAGTGCGCCTAAGAAGATAACCCCACACTCAATTTCCACCTCTTCAGCCGCCTCTCTCTTATTCTTGCCGCAACAATTTCATATCCAAGTAGATTTGAGCTATATCAACTATTTGCGCATCAGGCATCAGGATCGGAATTCCAGACACAAATGTCAAAAGTACTCTTCATTCCACCATTTCCGAGTAACTTCGATGTGTAGCCTGATTCTTTGGCGATCTGTATATCCCACACAATAGTATCAGAACTAAAATCCTGTTCGTTCGGCCACATAATACCATGGTGAGCGGGACGAACGAGGCGAAAATACGATTCGTCCTGAAGCTCTTTAAAAGCACTGCCGAGTAAATAGGGTTTGTACCAATTTCATCTTGGTCGGCGGCAAGCTTCCAATAAGAACTTCTCCATCATCTATAGCTATGGAGGTTGGGTGATCTCCATATTCAGCGTGGATATGCGGTCGAGATGTGTACTGCCTTGTGCCCGCCCGACTCCACCCGCACCAGACCGCTCACTCGCAACCCTACCATCCAACTGCTTCGTATTATAGAGGCTCTTCGCTGGCGCAGTGCGGGTGCGCAGGGCGTTTTGCTAAGCAGTATGTGCAGCCATTAGAGAGCCTTGTTGCAGAAACTCCCTTCACAAGGCCTTAAGACAAATTTCTGGTCTTTGAATCTGTCAGTTTACCAGTAACATATTTGTGGAGAATACTGGTAACGAGTGTTTGATATGGAATGCCTTCCTCCAGTGCCTTTGTCTTTAATGCTTCGACATCTCTTTTTGAAACATGAACATTAATGCTATAATCTTTTAATGCAGTGTCGGAGGCTGCCTTCATTAACTGACTTTTAACGGCATTAAAATCCTTAACGGATTTCCACTCTCCAGACTCAATTGACTCGATAATTTCGTTTTCATCATTATCGTTCATAATAATCCTCCTAACATGTAATATTTGGTGTACTTCCTGCTTCGATACAATGTTTTCATAAAAAAGTCGCCATCTTTTTCAGCGACACATGGAACACATAGTGCATAACCATCAATTTCAACGATCAATATAAGTTGGGTTCCATATTTTGCTCTGTTTGAATGTTCCAGCACATCAATCGGATGTCCTTCTTCAATTGCAACAACAACTTGTTCGAAAGAAATGCCACGCTTTTCCTTCAATAACTTGTTATTTTTTTCATTCCAGAAAAAGCTCATAACTATATGTCACACCAACGATACCAGAAGAGGCACCAAGATCTCACGGATTACTCCGGAACATCCACCCGACTGGCAGTGAACGCCTGTTCTGCATAACATAATACACAGCCAACAGTTCCGGTAGTCAAAAATATATGAGCGGTAATATTAACAAGGCACCTATACCACTCCCTGTTTCCCGAGTCCTAAAAAAGTTCGGTTCGGATCTATCTCTGGCCAGAAGGCGCCGCCGTTTTTCACAGCAGTCGATGGCTGAGCGGATTGGTATTTCAGTATCAAGCCTTAGAAGACTGGAAAAAGGTGATCCAACCTTGTCAAGAATTATCGTTACCGATGACTCTCCGGTAGCGGTTATCCGCCGTTTTGACCGCACGAATAACGGTTGCCGCATCCCTTATCTCTCAGCGGCATCCATGCTGCAGGCGCGGCGGGATGAAGAGCGAGCCTACACTGAGATTGCCGAGCACATTATTTCCATCAGTGCAGAGCCGAAGCATGAACTGGCCGAATTGTGGCGCCGTATTGTGTTTAACCTCTTGATCACCAACGTGGACGACCATCTGCACAGCCATGGTTTTTTACATGTAGCTAACGGCCACTGGTCTCTGGCGCCAGCGTTTGATCTCAACCCTTTTCCTGACAAAGATCAGGAGCTAAAAACCTGGCTGACGGAGGAAACAGGGCCGGCATCCTCCATCACTGAGGTTATGCGTGTTGCTGACCACTTTTGGCTTGAACCAGCCCTGCAGTTGGTATGGAGTCTCACGACTTGATCGACTTTGCTCCGGCCTTTGAGCATCGGCAATTGAAAATGGCGGCCTCAATCCTCAACGTTACATAAGGTTCAAAGGATCGACATCGACCGTGAATGCCAGCTCTGAAGATCGGAAACGGTTTGTAATGTCGTCGCTTATATGTTTGATGAACAGGGGAGAGAGCTTGCCGTGGAAAAGTTTAACCAGAACATGGTATCGGTAACGATTTCTGATTTTTGCAATACCAGCAGGTGCCGGTCCGAGGACAATGCCTCTCTCTTGCGGAAGTTGCTGTATAAGGGTATCCCTGCAGCAGAGAGCGGCGGCTTCAGCCTGTTTTTCATCCGTCGACGTGCATTCAAATTTGATGAGCCGTGATGCCGGTGGATAGCGAAGCTCTTTTCTTATGGCGGTCTCCTCAAGAAAAAACTTTTTATAGCTCTCCTTTCCCTGCAACAGGGCAGTAAAAACATCGCTCTCCTTGTTGAAAACCTGGAAGTAGACCTCCCCCGGCATTGAAGATCGTCCCGCGCGTCCCGCTACCTGGGTGAGCAGGGAAAAGGTGCGCTCCGAAGCTCTGAAGTCTGGAATGTTGAGTCCGATATCGGCCATAAGAACTCCTACAAGGGTGACTGCCGGAAAGTCGAGCCCTTTTGCCACCATCTGTGTGCCGAGGAGGATGCGAGCTTTTCTGTCGTGAAACTCTTTGAGAATACGACCGTGCGAGCCTTTGGTGGTTGTGGTATCGACATCCATCCTCAGGATTTTTTCTTCAGGAAAAAGGGCGTGAAGCTCTTCTTCGATGCGCTCGGTGCCGCTGCTTTTTAAAAAAAGGTCGGTCGACGAACATTTCATACATGAAGCAGTGTAGCTTTCAGTATGGCCGCAGTAGTGGCAGCGGAGATGGTTCTGGGCTGCATGGTAGACTAAGGGAATGGAACAGAACTGGCAGACCGGTATGTGGCCGCATGACAGGCAGAAGATGCTTCCCGCAAATCCCCGTCTGTTCTGCAGAAGAATGACCTGCTCATTTTTTTCAAGGCGAAGGGCAATCTGGCGATAGAGCAGTTCAGAAATTGAGGCGGAAGCTTTTGGACACTCTCTCATCCAGATCAAGCTGATGCGGGGCATGGTGGCGCCGTCAACGCGATCAGGCAGATTGATCAGCGTGTATTTGCCGTTAATGGCGTTGCTGTATGATTCAAACGATGGGGTCGCCGATCCGAGCACACAGATGGCGCCGCTGTACATGGCTCTCATGACCGCAGTATCCCTTGCATTATAGCGTGGATTACGGTCTTGCTTGTAAGCGCCGTCATGCTCTTCGTCCACAATGATGGCGCCGAGATTGTCGAGAGGAGCGAAAATGGTTGAACGGGCGCCAAGGGCGATCTTTGTTTTACCAAGCTGCAGGCTATGCCACGCCTCATATTTTTCCTGGTTGCTCATGGCGCTGTGCATGATGGTGATCTCGTCATGAAAATGCTCACGGAACCGACCGGCAGTCTGTGGAGTCAGGGCAATTTCAGGAACGAGCACAATCGCGGTTTTTCCTGCGGCAAGAACTTTTTTGAGCAGTTCGATATAGATCAGGGTCTTTCCGCTTCCGGTCACCCCGTGCAGGAGAAAAGTGTTGTACTGCTGCTTTTCAAATGCGCCGACCAGCAGGTCAAGAGCTTGTTTCTGGCTAACTGTCGGGGTTTTAGGTGCTTGAGGTTTTTCTGAAAAACCGGTTGCGAAGTTGCTTGAAATCTCTATCTGAATCTTTTCAACCAACCCTTTTTTCACCAGAGCGTTTAGGGTTTCCCTTGAGGCTCCTGTGGTTTCGGCATAAGCAGGAGTAAAGTCGAGTGAAGTGAGCATTTTGAAGGCTTCAAGCTGCTTCGGCGATCCCTTGAGACTCTCTTCTACTTGTTCCGGCAATGTCCTCCTTACAAGGTAAGCTGTTTTCTGTTTGGGTTTTGTAGCGGAAAACTTTTTGGTAAGCGTCAGATGTCCGCCCCGTTCAAGCTCCGCCAGGGTACGATAGAGCTGCTTTTTGCCAAGCCGTCGCTGAAGCTGGACCACAGTCAGCCGCTTCTCCATGATCATCATCTGCATGATGGAACGCCGGAGTTTTGTATTGATGATTCTCTTGCTTTCTGCTTGCAAGGCAAAACCGGTCACCTCCACCACGTCATGAACCGTCGTCCTGACAGCTGCAGGAAGAGCGGCAGTCAGCGTATCAACTCTTCTTGTGAGATAGTAATCCGCCATCCATTCCGTCAACTGCAGAAGTGAAGCGTTAAGAACAGGACGTCCGTCATAAAGCACGTCTAAGAGCTCTATGCTCGACACCTCTTCAATGTGTTCTGTCGTGAAGCCGATCAGGTAGCCGATTGAAACAGAGCCATTCCCTTTGCATGCAGACAGAAGCACCATGCATCCCGGCTGGAGAGCGTGTTCCAGAGTGTCAGGCACCAATGCGTTAAAAGGGTCTCCTCTGAAATATTTTTCTGATACTATAAGTGCATGCATGGCAATGAATGAAAAAAGTCAGTGATAAGACACTGACTTTTTTTTAACTGAATGATCTTCTGGAGCGTATCAGGAAGTTGTAAGTGCCTCAAGAATCCTGTCGCGGATCTCCTCAACTTTTCCACTCCCCTCGATTCGGTAATAGTGCGGAGCTTTTACGGTACCGTTCTTCGACAAGTTCAAATAGTAATTGATCAGGGGAGCTGTTTGGGCATGATAGATTTCAAGCCGTTTTCTGACGGTATCCTCGTGATCGTCCTCCCTCTGAACAAGAGGCTCGCCTGTTTCATCATCAACATTCTCTGTTTTCGGGGGATTGAAACGGACATGATAGGTTCTGCCTGAACCCGGATGGACCCGACGTCCGCTCATCCGTTCGATAATCTCTTTATCTTCCACATTGATTTCAACAACATGGTCTATGCGGATACCGTCTTTTCCCAATGCTTCCGCCTGAGGAAGAGTACGGGGAAAACCATCAAAAAGGCATCCATTGACGCAGTCAGGCTCTGTCAGACGCTCTTTCACCAGGCCGATAATGATTTCGTCGGAGACAAGCTGGCCGGAATCCATGATTTTTTTTGCGGCGATGCCGAGGAGTGTCTTAGCTGCTACTGCAGCACGCAACATGTCACCCGTCGATATCTGCGGTATATCGAGGGATTTTGAAATATAGTTTGACTGTGTGCCTTTGCCTGCACCCGGTGCTCCCAGTAGAATAATTCTCATCAAACTGATTTTATATGGTTTTTTTTGAGGTGACAATCATGATTTTTGGCTTTGAAGTTCTTGTCTGATCCGTCGCCGCACTCACTTCAGGTATGCCTGCCGATGATCCGTTCTGTTCAGCAGCAGTTGCAACAGGTTCGGAAGTGAGGGGTGATTCTTGACTTTTTGAAGAGGTCAAAAGCTGGATAGTCTGAACAGGTACTCTTTTTTTGAATTCGATCGTTTTGGCCTTCGGGGTACTTTCAACTTTAACATGATTTTTCTGGAGCTTGGCCTCATTAAAAATCTGCTGACATGCAGCAGCAGCTCCTTTTGGATCCAATGATCGGTATTGATAGTCCTCTTCCTTGACCGCCTCTTTTCTGAATTCGAAGTCCAATGCGCCCATCATCATTCTGATCACTCTGCGGCTTTCACCGAGATCGCCTCTGGATTCAATCTGGGTTTCAGCCTTGGCATTCACTGTCGTGATCGGACGGCCATTGAGATCGATCTCTTCAATGAGTCCGAAAGCGACATTTATTTTCATGCCGAAGAGAATAAAGGAGGTGACCTCGGCTCGAATGGAGGTCATCCCGCCTACCGCTGTTTTTTCGCTTCTCAGCGTCCATCCAACCCAGTGATCAACTTTTCTCAGGATAAACTCAGAAATTGCAGCGACGGGTTGTTCGTATCGTCTTACCTTCAGTTCATGGAAAACTGGGTGTTCCGATGTGTGTGTCGCATTGCTTGTTACGCCGTAGTACGCTTTGTTCAACTCGTTTTTGAAAGGAATCAATTCAGTCAAATCCATGATTGTTGGGACGGTTATAGATTATTGCGGGTTAAGTGTGCTGTTTGTTGCCAGTTGTCCGCATGCCGCATTAATGGTTGTTCCGTAGCTTTTTCTAACCGTGACATGTAGCCCTGACGTCAGGAGGTGTTGCTGAAAGACCTCTCTGGCTGAGCTGTAAACAGGCTTGAATTTAATATTAATGATTGAATTGTAATCAATCAAATTTATTTTGCATAAAAAGGTTCTCGCAAACCGGGCAAGCATCCGGGCATCCTCCAGAGAATCATTGATTCCTCTCAGGAGCATATAGACGATCGTGACAGGCATTCCCGTCAATTCTGTATATTCAGCAAGCGATTTTCCCAGTTCTTTCAGAGGATATTGCCGTGCAGCAACGGGCATGAGTGATTCACGTTTCTGCTGATTTGCGGCATGAAGCGAGACGGCAAGTTTTGTTTTCATGCCTGATCTTGCGAGCCTTTGAATTTCAGGGATTACCCCGACCGTCGAAATTGTTATCTTTTTCTGTGAAAGGCAGAAACTGTAATTTTTTGTGCTGAGGGTATCAATGGCTTCCAGAACATTGTCGGTGTTCAGCAACGGTTCACCCATTCCCATAAAGACAATATTGGTGATTTTATTGTTGGAATCTTTTTGTGAAACAATGTCATCGAGGGCATAAACCTGTCCGACAATTTCACCGGCACTGAGATTCCTCCGGAAACCCATGTTGCCAGTAGCACAGAATGGGCATTGAAGCGGACACCCGACCTGTGATGAGACGCAGGCAGTCATACGGTTGGCCGTCGCAATCACAACACTTTCCACCATCTCATTATCAGGCAGTTTCAAAAGTATTTTTTCTGTTGGATTGTCGCAAGCCTCTTCAAAACACTCCTGACGATCAATGAGCTGCAGCTGCTGAATCGAAAATATTTCAGCAAGCTTTTTGCGTAACTCACGACTGAGAATGGTCATCTCCTGAAAGCTTGACGTATGATGGCTGAAGAGCCACTGATGTATCTGGGTGGCCCTGAACGGTGGTTCACCCACGGACGCCAGAGCTTGCTTCAGCTCTTTGAAGGTGAGATCTATTATATTTTTCTGTAACTGCTGGGTCATCAAAATGGGATAGATTTGTGAAAAAAAAAGGTCACTGATGAAAAGTTCAGGGAGCATCTCATTTGTTCTTTTGCTTGTCCAATTTAATAAAGTACTTTATACCGGAAAAATATACTGCCGCAGAGCACTCTTTCTGCATGAAAACAGAAAAGTCTCTCTTTTTGGCATCGAATAAAAAAGCCATAGATTAAGTTTCACTTTTTTAAAGTTATCTCAAACTAATGATATTACCTGAGTATGGCCGGACACTTCATTCCGCGGAATGGTCGCCGGTCATCGATGAGCTTCTTGAAGGGCAGCATTTTGTTATTACAACCCATGAAAACTCCGATGGTGACGGCCTTGGCAGCGAGGTTGCCCTTGCACTGGCACTCAAGGCGCTTGGGAAGGTGGTCACTATTGTCAACCCGACAGAAGTTCCGCCCAATTACCAGTTTCTCAAAAAACTCTATCCTGTACATGTTTTCAATAACAAAAGCGAAGAGGCTATTCAGGAGCTCTCGCTTTGCGACGTTGTTATTCTGCTTGATGCCAATCTGCATGACAGGATGGGTTCGCTCTGGCCTCATGTCAGTTTTTCCAGAGAACTCGGCAGTCTGAAACTTGTCTGCATTGATCATCATCTTGAACCGGAAGATTTTACGGATGTCATGGTGTGCGAAAGCTATGCATCATCCACAGGTGAACTTGTCTATGGTTTTCTCTCCGCCCTTCAGGAGCGTCTGGCTCTTGAGCTTTTCACGCCTGAAATTGCTTCAGCACTCTATGTCGCCGTCATGACGGATACCGGTTCGTTCAGATTTCCCAAAACAACCCCTTACGTCTATCAGCTTGCCGGCGATCTGGTAAGCAAGGGAGCTGACCCTGCCGAAATGTACGACAGGATTTACAACTCACTGACAACTCCGGCGCTGAAACTTCTTGGAGCTGCCCTGAGTGCTATTTCCATTCTTGATAACGGCGATATTTCATGGCTTTTCATATCGCAGGATATGCTCAAGGCAACCGGCAGCAAATTGTTTGATACCGATCTTATTATCCGCTATCTTTTAAGTGTCCCATCAGTGCGAATTGCCGTTCTTATTGTTGAGATGCAGGACGGAAGAACCAAGGCAAGTTTCAGGTCGCGTGGTAATATCTATGTCAATCATTTGGCCAAAAAATACGGTGGGGGCGGTCACATGAATGCCGCAGGATGTCTCTTCCAGTTCTCATCCGACAAGGCTCAGAATGTATTACTTGATGACCTGAGGGCATTCCTCAGGGAGCATGATGCAACAAATAAAGTACTTAACAACTCTGGCAAGTAACACGATGAAAATATCAGTCATAAAAAATACTCTTGATCAGGTCTCCACTGATCTCCTTGTACTGCCGTTCAGCAGTGATGCATTGAAAAAAGAGGCCGAAGAGGTGCTTCTGGCCTTGGGATTCGATATCCAGGTGTTGAAAGATTTCAAAGCCGAAGCCGGTGAGGTGGTTGTTTTGTATGGAGGAGCCAAAGGGCATGCAGCCGTCAGGATTGCACTGCTTGGTCTTGGAGAAGGAAAAACTCTTGAGGATTGGCGGAAGGCTTCAGTTTCCATTGCCTCAAAAGCCGTCGAGATGAAACTTGAAAAAGTTGCAGTTGACTGTTCCGGCATTGAGACTCTCGCAGCATCAACAGGACAAAGTGTTGCAACGTTAGCTGCCGCCCTTGTGGAGGGTTGTGCTGTCGGTTCCTACCGTTTTGATCGCCTGAAAAGCGGCAAACTGGATAAAAAGAAGTCTGCAGGGAAACCAAAAGAGATTGCCGAACTTGTCCTGAGAGCTGATGCCGGATTGGTTGAGGAGATCGAGAAAGGAGCTGCGGAAGGAAAGATTGTGGCTTCATGCCAGAAGATGGCCAGAAATCTTGTGAATCTTCCTGGTAACTATCTGCAGGCCGAAGATATTGCAAAAGCAGCGGTTGAATCCGGCAAAAAACATGGTTACGACGTCACTGTTTTTCATAAAAAAGAGATAGAATCTCTTGGAATGGGCGGGTTGCTTGCAGTCAATAAAGGCAGTTTTCATCCTCCGACCTTTACGGTGCTCGAACACAAGCCGAAAGGGAAAGCCAACATGGTTGTCGCTCTGGTCGGTAAAGGTGTTACCTTCGATTCCGGCGGCATTTCGATCAAGCCTTCTGAAAATATGGGCGAGATGAAGTCTGATATGTCCGGTGCGGCCAGCGTTCTGGGAGCGGTAGAAGCTGTTGTCCGGCTTGGCCTTCCCCTCCATGTTATTGGCCTTATTCCGGCAACTGACAATATGCCCGGCGGTAAAGCTCAGACACCTGGCGATGTTATTACAACCTATTCAGGAATTACGGTTGAGGTTGGCAATACTGATGCAGAGGGCCGTCTCATTCTTGCTGACGCTCTTACCTATGCAAAAGAGAAATACAAGCCTGATGTGATTATTGATGTTGCGACGCTGACCGGAGCCTGCATTGTTGCACTCGGCTATGCTGTTGCCGCTCTTTTCAGCAACAACGACAAGCTCGCTGATGAAATTTTTCAGGCTGGGCAGCAATCCGGTGAAAAGGTATGGCGGATGCCGCTCTGGGATCTCTATGATGAGCAGATCAAGTCTGACGTTGCCGATGTTAACAATACCGGAGGGCGCGGAGCCGGCTCTGTTACCGCAGCAAAATTTCTTGAGAAATTCATAGATGGCCATAAAAACTGGGCTCATATCGATATTGCCGGCCCGTCATTTCTGCCGAAAAGCGGAGGCAAGGTGAGTGGAGGGACAGGTTTCGGCGTCAGTCTTCTTGTTGAACTGATGAAAAAATGGTCATGAACACTTCAAACTGAATGCATCATGAAGCCCGTATCGCAAAATCCTGTTGTGATCATTCCAGGTGTTCTGTTCTGGGACTCCCTGTACGACATTATGAAAGATGCTCTTGCTGTCTATATTCCAGAAGAGAAAATCGCTATAGCTCCGGTATCACTGGTTGACTGGATAGGGTTTCCGCCTTCACCCGAGAAGTCCACGAACCGTGTCATGAAAGCGATAGATTCCACCGTCAGGGAGTTGGAGCGAAAATTTCCCGGAGAACCGATAACGCTTGTGGCGCATAGCGGGGGAGGGACGGTTGCCATGGTCTACCTTCTCGAAAAACCATTTCAGGGTGATTTTTATCATCCCGGAAATCGGATTGCAAAGCTGGTTACTCTTGGAACTCCATTTCATACTCATGAACATTATGCGAAAATAAAGACAGATTTTATATTTAAGCACCTTCAGGCGGATTTTTTTGCTCGTTTTCGTGTTGTTTCTGTTGTCAGTGACAAGTTTCAAGGCAATGCACAGGGAAGTTTCGTGGAAAAAATGTGTTATAAGTTTTATAAAAGTGTTGCGGATGACGGTAATGTGGGCGGTGATGGAATAGTGCCTGCAAAAAGTTGTTTTCTTGATGGCGCTGAAAATGTTACTATTGCTGATGCAGAACATCTACCAACACCGCATACCAGGTGGTATGGGACAAAAGAAGGGGTTGAACAATGGATTCAGTGGCTTTAAGGGAAAGAAGACTCAGGGCTGCCGGGGCTGTATTTTTTGCATTTCTTCTGCTTATTTCGGCATGCAATCAGGAAAAGCAGAAGCATGATCCAAGGCAGGAGCATATTGAATCAATGATGGCTATTCTTGCTCAGGTTCAAAAGAATCTTGGCAGGATTCAGCAGAAAGAGTCGGTTGTTGAACGTCTTTCTGCAGGAATTGAGGGTCGTGACACCACAAATGTCAAGCAGATCGGTCGTGATATTACAACCAGTATCCGTTTTATTGATTCCACACTGGCTGCAAGCAAAAATCTGATCAAGAAGCTTGAGGCGGAGAACAAAACCTCCTCTTATCGAGTCGCATCTCTCGACCGGCTGGTTTCGGAGATGAAAGTCGCCATAAACACCAAAGACAATGAGGTAACTGCACTTAAAGGTCAGCTGAAGAATCTGAACAAGCAGATTTCATCGCTTATGGCAACCGTCGATGTGCTCGACAGGTTTATCCAGGATCAGGAGGTTCAGCTCTATACCGCGTATTATATTTCAGGGACATTTAATGAACTTGCTGCAAAAGGTATTCTTGTGCGCATCAATCCGCTTGAGAAGTTGTTCGGCAGCGAGTATCGTCTCGCATCTGATTTTAATGTAAATCTTTTCAAAAAGGTTGACATTACCGAAACAAGGGATCTTTTCTTTGATAAGCCGCTCTCAAGCCTCAAAATTATAACGCCGCATACCGTAGGCTCGTATGAGCTTGTGGGGGGCAAAACTTCATCAATTCTCCTTATCCGCAATGAAAATGACTTCTGGCAGAAATCCCGCTGCCTGGTAGTCGTTATCGAATAACGATTATAATTCATGAAAATAACCATCTTTGGTTCAGGTTATGTTGGACTTGTTACAGGCGCATGTTTTGCAGAAGTCGGTAATGATGTCCTTTGTGTTGATATTGATCAGCAGAAGATAGATAGTCTCAATAATGGCAGGATTCCCATTCACGAACCCGGTCTTGATGAAATTGTTGCTGAAAATATCAGGGCCGGTCGTCTGAGGTTTACCTCCGATATGCAGGAAGGCGTCGATTTCGGGCTTTACCAGATTATTGCTGTAGGAACTCCGCCCGATGAAGACGGCTCCGCTGATTTACGCCATGTGCTCGCCGTTGCTCAAAGTATCGGTACCTCTATGAAGGAGTACCGGATTGTTATCAACAAATCGACGGTTCCTGTCGGTACGGCAGACCGTGTGAGGGAAACAATCCTCTCCGTGCTTGCTGAACGAAAGATTGCGCTTGATTTCGATGTTGTTTCAAATCCAGAATTTCTCAAGGAGGGCGATGCGGTCAATGATTTCATGAAACCAGAACGTATCGTTATCGGAGTTGATAACCCCCGAACCAAGGAGTTGCTGCGTTTTCTCTATTCCCCATTCAACCGCAGTTCCGATCGCTTCATCGCTATGGATGTTCGTTCAGCTGAATTGACCAAGTATGCAGCAAACGCCATGCTTGCAACAAAAATCAGTTTCATGAATGAAATCGCCAACATTGCTGAGCGGGTTGGTGCTGATGTTGAAGCGGTGAGGAAAGGTATCGGCTCTGATTCAAGGATTGGTTTTTCGTTTATCTATCCCGGCGTTGGCTACGGCGGCTCATGCTTTCCCAAGGATGTTCGGGCGCTCGAAAGAACAGCCCACCAGCATGGCTATCATTCACGCATTCTCCAGGCGGTCGAAGCGGTCAATCATGACCAGAAGAGCACTATGGTCCGAAAGATAAAGGAGCATTTCAGTAACGATATCCAAGGTCAGGTTTTCGCGATCTGGGGGCTTTCCTTCAAGCCGAATACCGATGATATGCGTGAAGCTCCAAGCCGAAGGGTTATTGAAGAGCTGTTGAACGAGGGTGCCAGTGTCAGACTTTATGATCCGGTTGCCATGGATGAGGTTAAAAGGATATATGGTGAACGTGACGGCGTTTTCTATGCATTGAACCAGGATGATGCCGTGAAAGGCTCAAACGCTCTTGTTGTCCTTACCGAGTGGCTTGTTTTTCGCAGTCCCGATTTTGAGATGATCAAAAGAGATCTCAGCCATCCTGTTATTTTTGACGGCAGGAATATCTACAGTCCGGAATTTATGGAGCAGTCAGGATTTACCTATCACTCCATAGGTCGCCCTTCAAGAGGAGTGTTCTGACTTACCTCCAGAAACGGTAAAAATGATGCAGCGGACCGCTTCCATTACCGAAACGGTAGGCGGCACCAGCCTGCAGAGCCTCATCAAGATAGGCTTTCGCCATTGCAACAGCACGCTCTGTTGTTTCACCTCTGGCCATAAACGCCGCAATAGCCGATGACAGGGTGCATCCGGTCCCATGGGTATTGCCGGTCATGATTTTTGCAGAGCTGTACCAGAAAAACCGATTATCGTAGAGAAGACAGTCACGGCACTCGTTACCTTCACGATGTCCACCCTTGATCAGTACAGCGGCTGTTCCTGTTTCAAGCAGCTTTGCGGCAGTTTCCTCCACGGCTTCCGCAGTGTCAGGGGTAAAGTTCATCCCTGTCAGGAGTGCACTTTCCGGCAGGTTGGGCGTAATCAGTGACGTCAGAGGAAAGAGTTCTTCTTTCAACAGCGGTATGGCATCAAGAGGAAGAAGGGGAGTGCCTCCGGAAGAAGCGAGCACTGTATCAAGAATGACTGGAGGATTTCCTTTTATCTCCCTCAGTAATGCCGAGACAGTTTTGACAGCGGCAGCACTTCCGAGCATCCCGATTTTTACAGCATCAATTGCAATATCCGTAGAAATGCTTCTGAACTGCTCTCTGATGCACGTTTCGTCAAAAGGGTATACAGCATTGACTCCTGTCGTATTTTGAGCTGTAATGGCAGTTATAACCGATAATCCGAAACACTCAAGAGCGGCAAAAGTTTTTATATCCGCCTGTATGCCGGCTCCGCCGCTGCTGTCTGATCCCGCAATGGTCAGGACAGTTGTATAGGTTTTGTTCATTGCCTGCCTGCTCCTATGGCGCACACCAGTTCATACGTCGCCTTTGAGGGCTCTTTTGCTCTGCTCACAGCCGAAATGACCGCTGCAGCCGAAGCTCCGCGCGCAATAAGCAGCGGGGCGTTTTCAGCATTGATCCCTCCTATGGCCATAACAGGCAGCGCAATAAGCTCAACACATTGTTGTAAAGCATCAAGACCCAGTGGAGCGTGCTCTTTCAGTTTTGAAATGGTCGGATAGATATGGCCGAAACCGATATAGTCTGCACCATCTTTTTCCGCCTGCAGCGCTTCTTCCGCACAAGAGGCGGAGACTCCGATAATTCGCCCGTTTCCAAGCAGTTTTCTGGCCGCCGAGGCCGGTAGATCATCTTGTCCAAGGTGGACCCCATCGGCATCACTTGCCAGAGCAATGTCCACCCGGTCGTTGATGATGCAGAGTGCGTTGTATTGGCGGCAAAGCTTGCGGATTTCAACAGCCCACGAATAAAGCTGGCTGCCTGAAGCAGTTTTATGTCGCAACTGAATCATGGCGGCCCCTCCTTTGAGCGCCTCTTCAGCAAGAGTAATCGGGCAGAAAGCCTCATCAGTGATGACACAGAGAAAAGGTGAAGATGGAATCATAGGTTGAAAATGAGATTGTCTGTAACCAAAATGTTTTGATATTTTTACACTCTGTAAATAATATTAATTGTCATGGCATCAAATAGGTAACCTTTTCAATGTTTTTTATGAGCAATATTGAACAAAATATCATCAAAGCGGGATTTATTCTTCCTGAAACGCCAGCTGTAGCTGGCCTGTATTCGCCAGCCGTAAGCTCCGGCAACCTTGTCTATACCTCCGGTCAGCTGCCTCTCAAGGCGGGTAAACTGATCGAGCCGGGAGGTAAAGGCAAGGTCAATGACCTTCGAAAAGATGATGCTTTTCATGCATCAAAAATCGCTCTTCTCAACGCACTTTCAGCGATAAAAACAGTGACCGGTTCGCTGGATAATATTGAGAAAATTGTCAAACTCACCCTTTATGTGTCGAGCGAAACCCTCTTTTCAAGCCAGCATCTTGTGGCCAATGGCGCTTCTTCATTGCTGCATGAAATTTTTGAAGGAAGGGGAGCCCATGCAAGAAGTGCTGTCGGAGTTGCCGAACTACCCCTTGATGCAAGTCTTGAACTCGAACTCATTGTTCAATATCAACCCTCAGCACAGTAACCGTTTATAACAAAAGTTACTCCAACCATAAGTTATAGTGATCCAGCAGTATCTCTTGCTTAAAGATCTCTAATAACCTATTAAAACAGCAATCAATAACTCAATAATACCTGTTATTTCTGCAGGGTAAGGTTGCTGTTTTTTTTAATATCAAATCATATATTTTTTTAAGTAGCAGAGGAAAGTACTGTTGATAACTGACTCATTAATAGTATTATTAAATAGCGTTTCTTTGAAATTAAAAAAATATATAATAATATAAAAAATACTTTAACTTAAATTATATAAATAATTGTAATAAAACATTTAAACTAATTTTACTTAATATAAATTTTAGTAAATTATTGTTATTTTTATTATCATCTTTAATCAATATTATTGTTGGTTCAATATCTTCTCTTATTTATTAATGGTAATGATAATTGAGATTATATTTTATAGTTATGTTGAGTTATTTGTCGAAGTATGTTGATTATAGATCAATTTTTTATATAAAAATCATTACTTTTATATATGGTTGATTGTCTGTACTCTCCATCTTGCTCTATGTGTTTTTATCTCTCATCAGACTTTCTTAATTTCTCATTTTACATTTTCCCTGGTAGTGATAGTATTCTGATTTATGCGCACTCTTCCTTCTGCTCTCAAACATCGATGCGCATCATCAGGCAGAGGAGGTCATGGTACCCTGCGATGTTAATTTTTGTGATTTTGATCTCAGAGAGGTAAACTGTGTTTTGGAAGTCAAACGGTTGCGCTTTCATATCCTCTAAATAAAACACTCGTTATGTCCCGTATACTTACCGTTGTTATGATGCTTGTGGTGCTTGTATTCGGTGTTTTTCTCGGCACCAGACTCAATGGAGGGAGGGATATCCAGCTTGCTCAGCAGAAAAAAATGCTTGAAGCCTATGGCCTGATGAAAGAACTCTATGTTGACAAAGTCAATGGCGACAGTCTTGTAGGTGCCGGCATTCAGGGAATGGCAGAATATCTTGATCCTCACACGGTCTATCTTGAACCGGAAAAGGTCACGTTTTCCCAGGCGGAATTCGATGGAAATTTTGATGGCATAGGAATAGAGTTTGATGTTGTCAGCGATACCCTTCTTGTTGTTACGCCATTGTCAGGCGGGCCGAGCGCTGCTGTCGGAATTTCGCCTGGCGACCGCATTATCGCTATTGATTCAGCTTCAGCTGTAGGTATAACTCAGCAGGAGGTACTTAGAAAGCTGAGGGGTAAACGCGGCACAAAAGTCCGCTTGAAAGTGTTCCGCCCTCTCAGCGGCAAGCTTCTCGACTTTGTGGTCACACGAGGAAAAATAGCAACGTCGAGTATCGATGCAGCATTTATGATTAATGACAGGGTCGGGTATATACGCTTAAGCCGTTTCATTGCCACAACAGGTGACGAGTTTCGCAGTGCGCTTGCCGGGTTGAAAAAACAGGGTATGGCACGACTCATCCTTGACCTCAGAGGTAATCCCGGCGGTTTTCTTGAACAGGCCGTAGCGGTCGCTGATGAGTTTCTTTCCAAAGGCCAGTTGATTGTTTATACCAAAAGCCGTACAGGCGGTTCGGAGGATGAGCGCTATATCTCCAAGTCTGTTGATGAGGGCTATAAAAAAGGTGAGGTGATTGTGCTTGTTGATAAAGGAAGTGCTTCCGCATCCGAAATTCTTGCCGGAGCCCTGCAGGATAACAAGAGAGCTGTTGTGGTCGGCGAACTGAGTTTCGGTAAAGGTCTGGTGCAGCGCCAGCTTGAGTTTGCAGACGGCTCAGCGCTTCGTCTTACCGTCTCCAGATATTATACACCTTCAGGACGGCAGATTCAGAGAGTCTATCGTAAGGGAGTTGCAGGCAGGGATCGCTACTATAAAGAATCGATGGTAAATATTCTTCCCCAGAAACTCTTTACTCATCCAGACAGTTTATTGTACGCGAAGGATAAAGATGTTTCGGTATACAGGACCTCATCTCTTCCCTCTTTGGTGTTGTCGCTCAAAGCTAAAGAGGCAAAAGGACAGAGTAAGCTGATGGCCCTTAGGGATGCTGGAGGCATTATACCGGATTTCTGGGTTACCGGCGGCAAGTTCACTGAATTGTATCAGAAGCTCTATCAGTCAGGTGCTATCGATGAAATGGCGTTGAAGCTGCTTGATGATCCTCAGAGCTCTGTGCAGGGTTATCGTACCTCGCTGGATCGTTTCATTACCGGCTATTCAGAAGAAAGTCGTTTTGATGCTCTTGTCTTGAAAACCTGTAAGGCAAAAAAGATTATCTTTGATAGAAATGCGTTTATTCAGGATAGAAAAAATATTGCCCGCGCCGTAAAGTCGAAAATTGCCCATCAGCTTTTCGGTGGTGAAGGTCAGATAAAGTTTCTGGTACGCAGTGCCGATCCAGTTATCAGAATAGCTGAAACGGTGCCGGTCACTCTACCTTGAATGTTGTGCAGGATGCCTGAAAGCCCTTTTTTTAACTATTTAAACATCTTGAATATGTCAATACTTGAAAAAATCAATAACGCGTCCTGTGCGTTACGTCTTAAGAATGACTGGCTGAAAATATTTACCTGTCCTGTTCCAACCTCCGATTTTCTTTCCTTTGTCGGCATAGCAATCATCGATGCCCCTCAACATGCCGTGCTGAGCCTTTTGTATGATGTTGATGCTGCGACCGAGTGGGTTTGGAAAACAAAAGAAATGAAGGTACTCCAGGAGCTTTCCGAAGATGAAGGACGGATTGTTTACCAGCATGTCACTGCACCATGGCCTGTATCCGATCGCGAAATCATAACACGATCACAAGGGTACCTCGATCCGGAAACCTCAGAGGTTTTTATCAAACTCGAATGCATGGCCGATTATCTTCCGTTGAACGACAAATATGTTCGTGTCCCCCAGCTTGAGGGCGCATGGAACATCATACCGATCTCAGAAAATCAGTGCAGGGTTGTTTTCCGTCTCCATATCGAACCCGGCGGTGAAATTCCCTCATGGCTTGCCAATATCGCCGTTATCGATACCCCATATCATACCCTGACAAATTTGAGGGAAATGGTCAAGAAGGAAAAATACCTTATTCCAGTTGAAGCACCGTTCAAAAAGTCAGCAAAAGATGTCATCCAGAATTATGAGAAATTTATAACCCAGTGACCACCACCTTTTTTGCAGCACTTTTATAGACACTATAAAAAAGACATAGTATGGATACTGCACAGCTTCTTCATGGTGACTGGAAATTTCGAATCGAGCACAAAGGGATAAAAATTTTCTCTTCGCAGGTCAGCGGTTCTGATATTTATGGTTTTAAAGGAGAGACCGAGATGGAGGTCTCTCTTAAAAAGCTCATCAGCCTTTTATACGACATGAAAAGCTATAATCGCTGGGTTCATCAGCTTGTCGATATGCATATCCTTGACAACACTGATCCTCTCGACTATGTTGTGCGTCAAATTCTCAAAACCCCGTGGCCACTTCAAGACAGAGAGGTCATTATGCGCACAGGGTTCGTTTCGGCAGGTGGAAATTCCTTAGCGGTGACCATGAAAGGCGAACCAGATTATCTGCCAGACAATCCCCAGTATCACAGGGTTCGTCACGCATCAGGAATATGGCATTTTACCCCGACTGCCCAGGAAAAGGTTCATATCACCTTCGTCATGCACATAGATCCCGGTAAGGATGTCCCCTCTTCAGTCAGTAATACTGGAATGTTTGAAGTGCCGTTCTATACATTGAACAATCTGAGAACCCTCCTTAAGGATAGTTCCTATGCTCCGCCATATCCAGAGGAACTCGCACGGTATCTCTCTATTGTTGAAGATATTCCTGATAAGCCCTGATCAGTTTTTCTGGCCTGACGGGAACAGCTCCTACCTCCTGACAGACCGTTCCAGCCGCAAGATTGGCTATAGTTGCATTGGTTACAATATCAATACCGGCAGCAGCACCCAGTGCCAGCAGTCCGATGACGGTGTCCCCGGCACCGGATACATCAGCAACGTCCAGTGAGGTGGCGGCAATATGGGTGAACGAACCATTATAGAGAGTCATTCCTTTGTCGCTTCTGGTAACGATAATGGTTTCACACTGCAGTTTTTCCCGAAGCATACGGCAGGCCTCTTCAACCTCAGGATCGTTGTTGGGCAGCACTATCCCGAGTGATGATGCCATTTCAGAAAGGTTCGGCTTAAAAACCGCGCACTCTTTGAACGCAAAGAAATTCCGGAGTTTCGGATCGACAAGGACAGGGACGTTACGCGCTTTGGCCCTTGCAATGATATGCGCAATAATAGCCGGAGTGAGAACACCCTTGTTGTAGTCTTCCAGCACGACAGCATCTATTGAGTCGATAACAGCATCTATTGAATCGATAACAGCTTGTTCAATCTCCGGATTGACCTCTCTCCTGCTTTCGAAGTCAACTCTTGTGATATGGTGGTTTTGTGAGAGAATTCTTGTTTTGCAGGTGGTCGGTCTTGAAGCGTCGATTCTCAGTCCTTCCGTAGCAAGTCCATGGGAACGGAACAGTTCCAGAAGGATCTCGCGGTTGCTGTCCGCTCCGGTAATACCGATCAATATGGTTTGTGCCCCAAGCGACTGCGTATTGAGCGCAACATTTGCAGCTCCCCCAAGCCGGTAATCCTCATGGGTGACATCAACTACCGGTACCGGATATTCCGGCGAAATGCGGGAGACATGGCCGAAAATATACTTGTCAAGCATAATATCGCCGATAACAGCAATTCGCTTGCTTCGAAAAGAGTCCAGAATGGTTTTAATGGAGCTTGCGGTCATAACCTTTTGTTTCTCTTGATGTGTTCTGTGGGCAGAAAATAAAAAAAATAGCCGGAAAAACCTTTTCAGCACCGAAGAATGCTTGTATCATTTTATTTTTTGCTATTTTTTGTTATAATTAAAGCTAAGCATTTTTAAGCTTTATCTGAAAAAAGCAGGAACCGATGTTTGATAGTTTAAGTGATAAATTAGAGGCCACCTTTAAAAAGCTCGCCGGTCAGGCCACCATCAATGAGATCAATATTGGTCTCGCGATGCGGGATATCAAGCGAGCTCTTCTTGGTGCCGACGTTAACTACAAGGTAGCAAAGAAATTAATTGAAGATATAAGGGAAAAGTCCCTTGGCGAACAGGTCATCAAAAGTGTCTCGCCTGCGCAGATGATCGTGAAAATCGTCTATGATGAACTGACTGAACTGATGGGTGGCGAACAGAAGCCGCTCAACCTTTCACCCAAGAAACTCCCCGCAATCATTATGGTAGCCGGTCTTCAGGGATCGGGAAAAACTACCTTCTGCGCTAAACTCGCTCTGCGACTCAAAAAGAACGGAAAAAATCCGCTACTTGTTGCCGCTGACGTTTATCGTCCGGCAGCAATTGATCAGCTCAAAGCGCTTGGTCTGCAGGTTGACGTCCCCGTCTTCGCCATAGAGGAACAGGACGCCATGGCGGCCGCTCTTCAGGGGCTTGAAGCTGCAAAGTCATCCGCCCGAGATGTTGTTATTATCGATACAGCCGGACGTCTGCAGATTGATCAGCTTATGATGGCCGAGGCTGAGGCGTTGAAAGATGCTCTTAAACCTGATGAACTGCTCTTTGTTGTTGACTCCATGATGGGTCAGGAAGCTGTCAATACCGCAAAGGTTTTCAATGATCGTCTTGATTTTGACGGGGTTGTTCTGACCAAGCTTGATGGCGATTCAAGGGGTGGTGCCGCACTCTCCATACGTCAGGTCGTGGAAAAGCCGATTAAATTTATCAGTATCGGTGAAAAGGTCGATGACCTTGATATCTTCTATCCCGATCGTATGGCCCAGAGGATTCTTGGAATGGGCGATATTGTCAGTTTTGTTGAAAAAGCCCAGGAAAACCTCGATCTTGAGAAGAGTCTCGAGATGCAGAAAAAGCTGATGAAGAACGAGTTCGATCTCAACGACTTTTTCGATCAGCTGCAGCAGCTTAAAAAAATGGGCTCCATTCAGGGTTTGATTGAGATGGTGCCGGGTCTTAACAAGATGGTTCCGAAACAGGATCTTGAAAATCTTGATTTCAAACCTATTGAAGCCATGATCAATTCAATGACCAGACAGGAAAAAGTGAATCCTGAAATCATCAATGGCAGCCGCCGTCAGCGTATTGCCAAAGGCAGCGGTACGAAAGTTCAGGAGGTGAACCTTCTGCTCAAGCAGTTCGGAGAGATGAAAAAGATGATGCGTTCAGTATCAAAGCTCTCTCAATCGGGCCGGAAAATTACCTCTCAGAATCTTGCACTTGACAAGTTTTTAAAACGATAGATTACATTCACGGTTGACCGTTAACATTAACTAAAATATTTTAAGCCTTGGTAAAGATCAGACTGAAAAGAGCAGGAAGAAAAAAATTGCCGGTATACCAGATTGTTGTTGCCGATGCACGCTCACCACGGGACGGCAAATTCCTTGAAGTTGTAGGCCATTATCAGCCTACCGCCAAACCACACGCTGTAACCATTAATAAAGACCGTATTGTCTATTGGATGCAGACAGGTGCACAGCCGACAGCAACAGTACAAAGCCTTATCCGTACGACCGGCTTGCTCTATGAACTCAGACTCAAGAGCATGGGACGCAGCGAGGCCGACATTACAGCCGAGATGGAGAAGTGGCAGGAGCATCAGAACGTAAGACGTCAGAAGCGCCTTGCACTCAAGTCTCATCGTCGTTCTGCCAAAAAAGAAGCAGAAGCGAAAGCAGCAGCAGCAGGCAAAGAGGCCTGATCACTCTTTTAAGGTAAGGTCGGGATGGAACTCTATATAACGGGTATCATTCTCAAACCGAAAGGATTGAAGGGTGAAGTGAAAGTGGAACTTGTCACCGACTTTCCAGAAAGTTTTCTTTCGCGACGGCGTTATTACGCGGGTAAATCCGTCGATTCGGTTGAGTTGCTGAAGGTCAAAAAAGCAACTCTTGCGGCAGGGTTTGCATGGTTGTTCTTTGAAGGAATTGACAGCATGGAAAAAGCCGAGGCGTTGACAGGCTGGAAATTGTTTGTTACTGAAGATCAACTGTTGCCCCAGCCGGAAAACCGCGCCTATGTTCATGAGATTGTCGGCATGAAAGTACTTGACCGTAATCGAAGTGAAGTTGGTGTTGTTACCAATGTTATCAGAATGCCGGCGAATGAAGTCTATGAGGTTCAGGTCGGTGAAAAAAAAATATTGTTGCCAGCTATAGACGAATTTGTTGAAGAGTTCAATCTGGGTGAAAAGTACATGGTGATACCAAGATTCGGCGAATTTCTGTAAATGGCTGACCCCGGAAAAAGTCTGTTGAAACCAAACTCGGCCAATGAATGCAATAAGGATTGATGTTATATCAGTTATTCCCGGTTTTTTTGACTCACCGCTTGACAATGGATTGTTAAGTATTGCCCGGAAAAAAAACCATGCTGACATTTACATTCATAACTTGCATGACTATGGACTGGGCCGGTACCGGCAGGTTGACGATTCACCATTCGGCGGTGGCGCTGGTATGGTACTCCGTCCCGAACCGGTGTTCGCCTGTATCGAAACGCTGAAGGGTGAAAGAGAGTATGATGAAGTCATCTTCCTTTCACCGGATGGCACCTTGTTTGACCAGTCTATGGCAAACAGGCTGTCAAGGAAGAAAAACCTGATTATTCTCTGTGGTCATTACAAAGCCATTGATGAAAGAATCCGGCAGAATTTGATTACCATGGAGATATCCATAGGTGATGTTGTTGTGTCAGGCGGTGAAATACCAGCACTGCTTCTTATGGATGCCGTTGTCAGGGTCATACCTGGTGTTCTTGGTGATAGTGAGTCAGCTCTGACCGACTCTTTTCAGACAGGGTTGCTTGATTGTACCTATTACACACGTCCTTCAGAATTCAGGGGAATGCAGGTGCCAGAAGTGCTGTTGAAAGGTAATCACAGTAACATCGAGCACTGGCGCAGTGAAAATGCTCTTGAAAGAACACGGCAGCGCAGGCCCGATCTTCTTGATCATACAGTTTTAGAAGAATTAAAGAAAAAATAACGTAAATAGTAGTTGTCATGGATCAGTTAATCAAGTTAGTAGAAGCCACCCAGGCCGTTACCGATTTTCCGGAAATTAATCCGGGCGATACCGTCAAGATTCAGTTGAAGGTAATTGAGGGCGAAAAGGAAAGACTTCAGGCCTTCGAAGGTATTGTCATCAGCGACAGGGGAGCAGGCGGCAATAAAACAATCACCGTCAGAAAAATATCACACGGTGTCGGCGTTGAAAGGATCATCCCCGTCAACTCACCCAACATTGAGAGCGTTACCGTAGTGAAGCACGGCAAGGCAAGAAGAGCAAAACTGTTCTACCTGCGCAAACGTACCGGCAAAGCAGCATTGAAAGTCAAGGAACGCAAAGTAGCAGAGAAAGCCTGACCCTTTGTTTTAAGCAAATCCGGCACGCGTCAGCGCTGCCGGATTTGGGGACGTTGTTGAATAGCGATAATAAAGGAATCAAGCTGCCATCGAATAGCTGCTGACTCGCTTGTCCTTAGCCAACCTATGCATGCTGTTTTGCGGGGAGTTTGCCGAACAAGCATCTGAGCGAGCCCTCCTCAATCATGATTGCGCAGTAGTTGCACTCGATGCAGCGAGATGCCGTCTGCCTTCCTTCCTGCAGTTTCCGCACAATGTTCGGCTCGATAACGAATGGGCGCGACATGGAAAGAAAATCAGCCGTGCCGCTATCGAGTACACTGGTGATATGCTCAAGCGTATGGATGCCGCCAACGGCAATGACAGGAATCGAGACTGCTTGCCTGATTGCTTTTGTGACCTCGAGATTGTAACCTCGCCATGGCTTGGGCGATGGCATGGCCAGACGAAGCAGAGGCGCAAGGGCTTTTTTGACCATTGCAGGCAGTGACTTAAACCTGAAGTTGCTGGCAAGCAGCGCTTCTGAAGGAAAGACAGGCCCTCGCATGATTGAAAGCCCTTCCTCCACCGTGCCCGAAGAAACCTCTATTGCTGAACATCCCGAAGCTTCGAGCAGACGGGCGATTTCTAAAGCTTCAGGAGGCCGCATTCCTCCCCGCCGGTGATCGAATCCGTTGATTTTGACTAACACGGGATAGTCACCTTCTTCTGCCCTGATGCGGCGGAGTATTTCCGAGACGATACGGAACTTGTTCGCAATCGAACCCCAAAAAAACAAGCGGCTTTCATGCCCGCTGAAACTCTAAGGCAACTTATGCGGTTTCTTATCTCAAGAACCTTCATATTCATTACAAAACAGGATAACACCTATGATTGCCGAAAATACCAAGGCTCCGGATTTCTCACTCCCCGATTCAGAAGGCAACAAGGTCTCGCTTTCAGACTACTCTGGCAAACGGGTGTTGCTTGTCTTCTACCCCGCAGACGATTCTCCGGTCTGTACCACGCAGCTCTGCAGCTACCGCGACAACTATACCGAATTCACCAAACGAGGCATTACCATTCTCGGTATCAGCACCGATACCATTGATTCCCACAAGCAGTTCGGCGAGAAAAACAGCCTGCCATTCACCCTGCTCAGCGATCATGAAAAAGAGGTAAGCCAGCTCTACGACACCATTGCCTTCCTCGGCATATCGCAGCGTGCGTATGTTCTCATCGATGAAACCGGTATGGTGAGGCTTTCGTTTAACGATCTTTTACCGCTTTTCTACCAGTCGACCCGCGACCTGCTTGCGAAAATTGATGCCATGAAGCCGGAGTAGACCTTAAAACATCTTTGGGCCCTGTGGAGGTTTGAACATGAATTATGGAGTTGGTGGTCGAATCATTTCACCCTCCTCTTGTCTGACAGTATCAGCGGTCTGCTGCAATCAAATAATCAATTAACCCATCAATCAGGTTCGCTGCCGCAGGAGCAACCTGCAGTCCTGGCTTTGATGAAGTTCATTACAACCAGCTTGGCTCTAAGAACATACTGAGAGCTGAGCGTTGAGAATGGGCTACTCATTGCTGGTCATGACGTTCTTTATCATTAGTTTTGTCGATCCATTGAGCAGAGTATTATGTTTTGTTGCCTACCCGTAAAAAAATAAGTTTTGCTTTAAATAAAACTGATACTATATTAGTATCAATTAAACCAGCAACAATGAAAGTACTGACCAAGAATAGTGATTACGCAATACGGGCCTTGCTGGCGCTCGCTGCAAAGAAGGGGAGTTATCTGTCCGCAAAGTCTATTGCGACTGAGCACGATATACCTTACCAGTTTTTGCGTCGTCTGTTGCAGGAGATGATTCGCCACGACCTCATTGTTTCAAAAGAGGGAGCTCAGGGCGGCTTTATGATGAAAAAAGATCCGGATGCCATCACGGTAACACAACTGATTGAAATATTTCAGGGCAAGGTGCAGGTGTCGGAATGCATGTTCCGCAAGCAGATTTGCGGCAATCGTGCACGCTGTGTGCTACGCCATGAAATCATGCGTATTGAGCAGGTTGTGCAGAGCGAGTTTGAAAAGGTCACCATCGGCAAGCTGCTTCGGGATCTTGAGAGTGCGGGACTGAAACCATAAGAACAGGAGTAATAAACGATGAAACGACAGATTATCACCATAGATGAAAAAAGATGTACTGGATGCGGCGACTGTATTCCAGGTTGTCCCGAAGGAGCACTGCAGGTAATTGATGGCAAAGCCCGCCTTATCAGTGACCTGTTTTGCGATGGACTTGGAGCCTGCATTGGCCATTGCCCGACAGGAGCGATGAAGATCGAAACCCGTGAGGCTGAACCTTACGACGAAAAGCGGGTCATGCATGAGAGCATTGCAAAAGGCGGTCCCCATGTCATAGCAGCTCATCTGAACCATTTGATGGATCACGGCCAGAGCGACCTCGTGCAGCAGGCGCTCGAATACCTGCAGGAGCAGGGAATTGGCAATCCACTGGAAAGTGAAGTCACCCGCCAACCGGCAACGCAGCATGCACATGCAGGGCACCACCATGCAGCGCACGCCGGCGGATGTCCAGGTAGCAGGACAAGAGACTTCAACGCCAATGGCAAATCTGATGCAGCGGTTTTCACCAAACCAAACGCACCAGTTCAAAGTGCTCTTCGCCAGTGGCCGATCCAGCTGCACCTTGTTTCACCCCAGGCACCTTACTTTCAGGGTTCCGACCTCTTGCTGGCAGCCGACTGTGCTGCCTATGCTGTCGGCGACTTCCATGGATCCTTCATGCGAGGTAAAACTCTTGCGATAGCCTGTCCGAAGCTTGATTCCGAGATGGACATCTATATTGACAAACTTGTCGCCATGATCGATATGTCACACATCAATACCATCACCGTAGCCATCATGGAGGTGCCCTGCTGTGGAGGCCTGATGTCGCTTGTTGCCGAAGCCCAGCGAAAGGCCAAGCGTAAGGTACCAGTAAAAAAAGTAATAATAAGCCTGCAAGGCGAAACCATATCAGAAGAATGGGTATAATAAATCAATAAGTAAAAAATCAATGCTGAAAGATGCGATGGGCGGGTACAGGGGGACGGCCACGGAGATCAGCCGGATCATCGCGGAACATCCCGACAATGCAGAAGCATACTATGATCGGGGAAATGCCCGGAGCAGTTGCGAGGATTATGAGGGGGCTATCAGTGATTTCAGCAAGGCATTGAACATAGGTCTCCGTTTCCGTGAAACCATAACTGCTTATGGAAATCGAGGTATGGCAAGAATAAAAACAGGGGATCTTGATGGTGCCATGCAGGATTTCAGCGAGATCATAAAGCGAAAGCCAACAAACAGGCGGCTGTTGTGTACAGCATATAAGAACAGGGCGTTAGTAAAAGAAAAAATGGGCGATAGCGAGGGAGCAGTAAAAGATAGGGAAAGTGCCGGGCAGCAAGCACTGAGTAGCCAGTTCTAAGCACTCAGGACTCAGCACTTTCTTTCAAATAACTTAATAATGGAGGATAGAACGATGGGAATGTCTTGTAATCAATGTCAGGAAAGTATCCATGGCACAGGCTGTACAGTGCGCGGGGTATGCGGAAAAGATGAATCTACGGCTCAGCTTCAGGATGTGCTGGTCTATGCAACCGAAGGCCTTGCACTGGCTGCAGAAAAAATGGAAGGAAGCATTTCAAGAAAGGCGGGTCAACTCATCAGCGAGTCGCTCTTTGTGACGGTCACCAATACCAACTTTGATGAGGACGCAATAGTCGCCCAGATTCGCAGGACTCTCGCGATGCGTGATGAACTCAACGCTGCGCTCCATCATCTGCCACATCATGATGCCGCACACTGGACCGGCAGCACCTCGGAAGATTTTCTTGCCAAAGCCCTTGCCGTCGGTATCAACAGCCTGAGTGAAAACGAAGACCTGCGTTCACTGAAAAGCCTTGTGCTTTACGGTCTTAAGGGTCTTGCTGCCTATACCGATCACGCAGCGGTTCTTGGGTATCATGACGACGATATCTACGCTTTTTATGTTAAAGGTCTTGCAGCGCTCACCAAAGAGCTTTCAGCAGATGAACTGACCGGACTGGTACTCGAAACCGGTGGTGTCGCCGTCAAGGCAATGGCACTGCTTGACAAAGCCAATAACACTACCTATGGACATCCTGAAATCACCACGGTGAAGACTGGTGTCGGCCACAACCCTGGCATCCTGATTTCCGGACATGACCTTCGCGATTTGGAAGACCTGCTGAAGCAGACAGTTGGAACAGGTGTTGACGTTTACACCCACTGTGAAATGCTCCCGGCACACTACTACCCGGCATTTAAAAAATATCCTCATTTTGTTGGCAACTATGGCGGATCATGGTGGCGGCAGGACAAAGAGTTCGACACCTTCAACGGTCCGATCCTGATGACCACCAATTGCATTGTTCCAGTTCGCGAATCATACCGTAACCGGATGTTTACTACTGGCATGGCCGGTTACCCAGGACTGAAACATATTCCGGCAAGCCATGATGGCGGTCAGAAGGACTTTTCAGTACTTGTCAATCTGGCAAAAAACTGTCAGCCGCCAAAAGAGATTGAAAATGGCACCATCACCGGAGGATTTGCACATCATCAGGTGCTTGCACTTGCCGACAAGGTGGTTGAAGCCGTCAAAAGCGGCGCTATCAAACGATTTGTGGTCATGGCCGGCTGTGACGGACGCCATGCGTCACGCAACTACTATACCGATGTCGCCGCAGCATTGCCAAACGATACCATTATCCTTACCGCAGGATGTGCCAAGTACCGCTACAACAAGCTTGAGCTCGGTGATATCGGCGGCATACCCCGCGTGCTCGACGCAGGCCAGTGTAATGACTCCTATTCACTTGCCGTCATTGCACTCAAACTCAAGGAAGTTTTTGCTCTTGAGGATATCAACGATCTCCCCATCTCCTTTGATATCGCCTGGTATGAACAGAAGGCTGTTACCGTACTGCTCGCCCTGCTCTACCTCGGCGTCAAAGGCATCCGTCTCGGACCAACACTTCCCGAGTTCCTGACACCAAATGTAGCCGCCGTTCTGGTAGAAAAATTCGGCATCATGCCAATCGGCACCGTTGATGCAGACATCGAAGCCATGATGGCCGGAGCATAAACCCCAACAGTCATCGTAACTCATTCCTTCTTTGCACTCCCTCTTTTGTCATCCCGACAAAGGAGGGATCTCATAAACCCCAACAATCTCAGAATGGAAGCAAGAAGAGTTTTTTTTCAGAAAACTGAAGCCACATCTACGTGCTCCAAGAAAAGCAAGTCCAAAAAAAACAGGAACAGTTTCATAATAAGAGATCTATGGCTTGCAGATTAGGTGGACAATTTATATAATGGGTATTATACCAATACAGGGTATAGGTATATGTCGGTGAAGTATTTTACTATCAACCATTGTGACAGTTGTTCATCATGAAAAGCGAAATGATCGTAACTTTCGGAGGCGGAAAGAAGGTGAATGCCGAATTTAATGGCTTTACCATTCAAACTGACCAGGCGAAATATGCCGGTGGCGAGGGTTCTGCTCCTGAACCGTTTGCTCTGTTTCTTGCCTCAATTGGCACCTGTGCCGGCATTTTTGTTTTGTCCTTCTGCCAGAGCAGGGGTATTCCGACCGATGATATTCGCATTGTTCAGTCTCATACGGCTCATGAGTCGGGCCGTGGCATAGGAAAAATCGAGATCGCCATAGAGCTTCCAAAGGATTTTCCTGAAAAATACAAAGATGCTGTTATCAGTGCGGCTAATCTGTGTGCGGTAAAAAAGCATATACAATCACCTCCAGAGTTTGTTGTTACAACGGTCACTCGCTGACCATCATCGCACAAAAAGAGCGTATCAATGCAAAAAGTGCTGATTCTTGGTGGAGGCATAGGCGGTGTTGCAGCAGCCATTGCTTTTCGGAAACAGGGATTTGAGGTAGAGCTTGTTTCAGAAAGGGACTATCTGTTTATCTATCCATTGGCAATCTGGATACCGGTTGGGAGTATATCGTTCAAGGACGTTTCAATGCCTTTGTCGAAACTGGCTCGCAAGCATGACTTTTCCCTGACTATCGACAAAGTTGTTGCGTTGGACGGTATTCATAAAACCATCACTTTTGAGCACAGCGGTATTCGTAACTCTCCGGCTCTTGTTGTTGTAGCTCTCGGAGCTTCAAAACTAACCCATGAGGGTATTGATTTTCTCGCTTCAATTTGTTTTAACTCATAATTACAATGACTGACACGTGGAACAGTCCTGATAAATTTAATCGCGAAGCACGGCAGTGGGATGAGAATCCACAACGTAGAGCGCTTGCACACACCGTCGCAAAAGCAATTATAGCAGCAGCAAAACCAACAAAAAGTATGCTTGCCCTTGAGTTAGGATGCGGTACAGGGCTGGTAACCCTTGAAATCGCACAACTGGTGAAGATGCTCTATGCCGTTGATACCTGTGGAATTACCAACATCGACGTGAGCCGTCTTGATTTCTTGTCATCCTCGGAGAGCGTTCTCGATGACAAACGCTTTGATCTGATTTACAGCAGCATGACCCTTCACCATATCGACAATACCGCAGGGTTGTTAAACCGGATATCCCATCTTCTTGCTCCGGGCGGTATCATCGCGATTGCTGATCTTGATCAGGAAGATGGCCTCTTTCACGATGATCCTCTTGAAAAGGTTCATCATGGGTTTGACCGGGAAGAACTTGCAGCAATCCTGAGAGCTGCGGGATTGGAGACAACGTCGTTTGAGACCATTCACGCCTTTAACAAAACAAACAGATCAGGCGTAACCGTTGCATATCCGGTATTTCTGGTAACCGCCGCTAAAAAACTGTAATTATAATCTTTTAACATTTTTTACCATGAATATCGATCGTCTGGTGTTTGCAATTGCTGGTGTTTTTATTCTTTCCAGCCTTTTGCTCTCCATCTATCATAACCAGAACTGGCTCTGGTTTACCGGTTTTGTCGGAGCAAACCTTTTTCAGGCAGCATTTACAGGGTTCTGCCCGCTTGCCAAAATTCTCAAGGCTGTCGGCGTTGTGCCCGGTCATGCGTTCAAGTGAACGGTCAACAGTTACTTCTTTCTCCTGCTCAATCTTTCAAGATGAGAGGATCATTCAAAACCATTGAAAACATGGAGTCTCTATGGCAAAAGTTGTTGTATTAGGAGCAGGAGTTGCCGGCCACACAGCAGCTTCGTTTCTCAAAAAGAAACTTGGCAAA
>Ga0118677_10000902_pt1 | contig 63577 bp, 58 predicted proteins | sample AliMusrvi5mmetaG_FD_86154 | JGI IMG/M metagenome (GOLD analysis project Ga0118677, IMG submission 86154) | reverse complement strand
CATCTATATGTTCGGCTCTCGAAAATCTTGGAATTGATTCGGGCGAGGAAAACATAGGGGTAAATCTTCTTAAATGCTATGAACTTCTTATTTCAATGGGGGTTGTAGCAGCTGATGAACTGAGTCTTCTGAATGCTTGGCTTGAAGATTTGAAATGTCTTTAAAATAATTATTTATTTCTAAAATATGGAGAAATGATGGTTACAGAGAAACTTAAATATCACTTAGCCCTACTATTTGGAATAATCGGAATTGTTGCATTCTATTATGCTCCTTTTATAAATAATTTTTTTTCAATTTGTCTTGTTAATTGATAAACTGTATGAAAGTTTTCATCTGCTGTTAGCTCTTTTTCAGCTATTTGATTCACAAAAAATTGCCAGGATTGTCTATCAGATCCTTTTTTTGAGAAAAGATGATTCCAATATAAATGATTCCATTTTATTTCAGAGTTATTTTGAACTGTCGAACATCTATTATGTGGATTATAAGGATAGCCAGCAACAACATTATCAGGTAATTTTATGCTTTCTAAGTAATAACCTGCTCCTCCGTGTGCTTCTATTACAAAGATAATATCTGGCACTATTTCTTCTTGTGAAGGTGCATTATAATAAACAGATCCGTTATTACTTCCATTCTCCCCATTCTCATTTCCATTTCCATTTTCCCCATTCTCATTTCCATTTCCATTTTCCCCATTCTCCCCATTCCCCTCATTCTCCCAATTCCCCCCATTCCCATTTGACCCATATTGTTGCTGTTGCGCCTGTTGTTTCATTTGCTCCAATTGAATATTTGCCTGTTGTAACCAATTCTGCTCTGCACTTAATCTGTTATTCCATTCATTCCATTGCTGCTGTTGCAATTGCGTTAATAAAGACCAGTTTGCAAGAACTTGGGGTTGCTGACTGTGATATTGTTGCATTTCTGCTTGGAATCTTTGTTTTCGCATTTCAAATTCTTGTATCATTGAGTTTAAATCCATTCCTATACTTTACAATTAATTTAACCACATCTTCAGGAATTCATTGCCATCTGCTGAACCTTCAGGATGCCATTGTGTCATTGTAATATTTTTATATAGAGCTGTCATTGTTTCACCTCTATATGAATTTATATGTATAACCCAACTTTGTTAGACTTTCTAGCAAAGGTGATATTCCTTTTCTTGGATAATAAAAATCAATTACGCCAACTTGCATCTCTATTCTAACATGACTAAATAGTGGGTCTGTAAGCCCATTGCAGGAGCGCTTGTCTTTGTCTAGGCCTGCACGTTAAATTGTGCGATCTGCAGTTCTTCTTGATGGCACCTGCATGACGTGTGAATGCCCTCCAACGCTTCTGTTGGACTTCGTCAAGCTCAGGAATGCGCCTGCCAAGATAATACCTACAATACCATTGAAACCACCCTTTGGTGTCGGGATTCTTGCTAGAAGAAAGTATATCATATTGTTTTCTTCTTGTTACTCTTTTAGGCGATGGAATCCATCCATATGCCCGCCATTCAGATAAAGGAAGACGGCTTTTAATCTTGAACATATTGATCTTCGGATCTGCTCCTTCGGGTCTTAATTTTTTGGCTTTTAATGCAGCTTCATACCATTGTCTTGGATACTCTGCAGTATCATCATTAAGGTATTTTCCTTCAAAGACACCTTTTACCAGCATTTCCGGTGGAGAAAGCTGAGGTCTAAATGTTCCTTCTGCAACTTTTCCATAGGGCTTTACCAGTTTATATGTTGTGCCTTTCGCCTTTATTGTGCGACCAGGTTTATAAAAAGAGATTGGCTTTGCCTTCCTCGTTTTATTGACCAATTCTGTTAAACGCATCCCTACTTTCGGCTACGATTTTTTCTTGATTTTGTTCTATTGCTCCTTTTGCTCCTTTTGCTCCTTTTGCTCCTTTCACTTCTACTGCTTCTAGAGAAGACAGAAGCCATTTCCCTTTTTTGAACGCTAAGACTGGAATTTCTTCTATTTTCAACTTCCATTCTGTTGGAGTTTCCGTTACGATCATTGAATGCATCAGAATATAATTCTCTTAAGACTTCTGGCTCAACATGAAAATTCTCATCACTAAACTCCATCTATACTATGTGAATATTTTTGCCTTTTTAAGGCTTGAAAATAAATCACACTTATAAATAAAGAATGTCTGCACCTACGCAAAATGATGGAGTAATCTATGTTAACTCCGCAAGGTGCTCGTCTTGGTTTTATTACCCGCGTTGATTATGGTCGTTCTGATTGGCAAGGACCTTCACAGATTGGTTATGCTTTTGACAATGGAAGTTATAAAATTGTTCCACGTGGTAGGCTCTGGACTGAATTCTTTAAAGTCTTTGATGCATCTCAACAGCGACGAATGAATGGAACTGCTGCAGGTCTTTTATCAAACCCAAGTAGAAAAAGAAAGAATCGCCGTCGTAAGTCAACTAGAAAGTCACGTCGTTAATCATGTAGAATTGTTGTGGCCTGTCTCTATAAGGCCTAAAAATTGAAAACAAACTTATTTTCTCTATAATTCAGAGTAAAAAAATGCGTGTATCTCCAGCTTACTATATGGATGCAAATCCTGCAAATACGTGTGATAGTTGTAAAGAAATTATTATTATTCTCATGGTCTTCTTGCAGATCAGTATTCTGTATATCATATATCCAGTAATTCTGATTGGTGCTCTAGCACTACTTTTAGGACTTATGCTTATTAATTTGTTTGGCGGCAACATACCTTTTATTGAAGAAATCAATCGTGCTTCATTCTGGGGGTCTCTTGCAATCTTAATCTATCTTGGATCTCTTGTTGCATCTTTGTTCTTGCATACTCCCTGATCCCACGAAAAATTTGAACTTAAAAATAAAAACTTAAGATAATACATCTAACACTGGAGACTTTATTGAAAAAACTTTTAACGAAGGAAAACGCCTTTTTCCTAGGACATCGTGGCGCCCTGAAGAATCAATGGTCACTCTGGCGTAAATCTCTTCCCTACATTCAGCCGTATTATGCAGTGAAATGTAATAACAATCCTATTCTAATGGGCTCTTTGGCTCAAATGGGTTCGGGTTTTGATTGCGCATCTTTGCGGGAAGTAAAGGAAGTTCGATCTCTAGCAAAGAGTAAAATCCCAATTGTATTTGCTCATCCTTGCAAGATTAATCATGAAATTGCTGAAGTGCAAGATCTGAGCGTGGACACAACAGTTGTGGATTCCCCAGAAGAAGTGGCCAAAATCAAGGCGAAAGGTTGGAAAGGGACAGTGTTAGTTCGTCTTCTTGTTGATGACAAGGGTTCAAAGCAGCCATTCGGAGCCAAGTTTGGAGCGCCTGCATCCTGGTGGACTGATATCTGCAAGGAATTAATCAAACATGATGTAGTCTGCAGTGGTTTCAGTTTCCATGTTGGCTCCGAATGCCAAGAACCTCTAAATTATTATAATGCAATTAAGACAGGTGCTGCTTTTACAGACCTGCTTCACACATATCAAAAACAGAAAATTCAAACAATCGATATCGGCGGTGGTTTCTTGGGTTCCGAGCAGAATCTGGTTGCATGTGCAGATCAGATTAACAGAGCGCAACAGGAATTCTTCAATCCCAATTTCAGACCTATTCAATGGATTGCAGAACCTGGTCGTTACTTTGCATCCTCCTTTCTATCACTCTATGTGCCCGTGATCGGAAAGAAGAAGCGACTTTCAGGTCCTGGCTATAGATATACAATTAATGAAAGCATTTATGGATCCTTTTCAAATATTCCTTTTGATCACCAGAAACCTGTTCCTATTCCTCTACGCAAAAATACATCCAATGAGACTCTATTTCCTGCAGAGATTTATGGACGGACTTGTGATTCGGGGGATTGCCTAGGTAAAGATTATATGCTTCCAGAACTTGAAGAGGGCGATTGGCTTCTCTTTCGTGATATGGGAGCGTATACGACGGTAACGGCCTCTGAATTTAACGGTTTTCCGAAGCCCGAATTATATATGAAATAAAAATGTTCAATTAAAATATAGAATGGCGGACTGGATTGAAGACTTACTCTCTGCTTGGAAAGGACATCGCTCATTTGCCGAATGGTTAGTGCGTGAAGTAGCACCTTCTTGCATTGTTGATTTGGGTGTTGATTATGGCTACAGCACATTTGTTTTTGCTTCTGCTTTGAAGGCCGTTTGCGCCGAAAAGGGAACAACAGGAAATACCTATGGCATTGATTTATTCCAAGGCGATCCTCATACCGGAACACGCGAAACGTATGATTCTGTAGTGTCTTTGATCACAGAGCACGAGCTGGATTCCCTTGAAATAATCAAGAAAGATTTTAAGGAGGCGTCATTATCCTGGACTAAACCTATCCAGATTCTACACATTGATGGACACCACACCTCTGAAGCAGTCACAAGCGATTTTAGCTCATGGGCGCCGTTTGTTGCCGAAGATGGTGTAATTCTTCTATCCAACACAGCTGTCGGGCGCTTTGGTGTTAGAAGTTTTTTTTCAGAGTTGAAGGATGGTAATAAGTTATACTTTACGAATTCATATGGTCTTGGAATCTACACAAAGAATGCTGAACTAGCCCAGAAAATAAAAGACAGTTTTCCGGATGTGAACGATTTCTCCGTGAAGCCGTTTTAGATCTATTTAAAATACAGGTTGCATTAACAAGTATTGGCAATGCAAGCTCGAAATCCTAAAGTGCATTTATTAGTTTTTGCAGACAATGTAAATGAAAATGAATACGCACAAATGGCTGGTAAACTAATAGAAGAAGCAAGAGCACTCAATATATTTGCAACAATAAGGGGTTTAACAGCAGAAGATTTGTTCAAATATGAAGATTTTAAGAAGCATATTCCTTTTATTAATAGGTCTATCCGCGGGTTCGGATATTGGCTTTGGAAGCCTTTTTTAATTTGGAAAGTTCTTACAGAAATCGATGAAGGTGATATGCTTGTATATATGGATGCCGGAACTAAAATTGAAATAGAAGGAAAAGCGCGATTCTTGGAGTATTTAGAACTACAAAAGAAAGATGCCAATTGTAATCTTTTTTTTGAACACAATAATATTCTTGGTGCATGGTGCAAGATGGATACAATTGCCTTCTTTGAAGCACAAGAACTAATAAATAAAGATGTCAAGGAACTAATCGGAACATTTATCTTCACATGCAATACTCTTTTTAATCGTGTTTTCTTCAAAATATTTTATGAATCATGTTGTGAATATACTCTTCTAAATGATACACCAAGTGTTTTACCTAATCATCCTAGATTTATTGAGCATCGTCATGATCAATCTATATTTTCAATTCTTGCAAGAAAATTATGTCCAGGTTCGATTAATACTAATTTATCTAATGAATTTATATATGATGTTAATAAGAAATATCCTATTCAAATTCATGGACAATTTATTAAAAAAAATATAATTTACCTTTTTTGGATGGGAAATGATGTTATGTCAAAGATAAGAACAGATTCATTTGATAATATTCTTCAAAAAAGCGGAACAAAAGTTGTTTTTATTACTTTTAAAAATCTTAATCAATACGTTCTCAACGATACCCTCTTGCATGAAGGGTTTCTATATCTTTCTTCAAAGCATCAAGCGGATTATATGCGTTGCTACATAATGCATTTCTATGGAGGAGGATATAGTGATATTAAAAATACAAGTGGTAACTGGTCTTCATCTTTTGATTCTTTGAACAACTCTGATAACTTCATCTGTGGCTACTTTAGTCCAAGTAGCCAGCTTATTGATTCCTCCGCATTTATCTGCAAGCAACGAACGGTTTTCACACAGGAATGGTATGACTTAACTAATAAATTTTTAGATAGTAAACTAGAATCATTGAAGAAAAAACCAGCAGTCGGTCATCGTGATTGCGCTGAATCCAAAAGTGGATATCCTATTCCATGGAATGCATTTTCAACCATTTTTCACAGAACTTGTAGAAAATATAAGGATAAAGTGATGTTCGGACTACCCGAAACTATTTTGGATGATGAGTATAAGTAGTTCTTTAAAAATTGAAATCATAATTTATATATCCATAGGGTAGAATACTTTAAAATAAAATGCGTCTGTTTATTGTTGAATCACCTGCTAAATGCAATAAGATTCGCTCCTATCTAGGAGCGGGTTGGAATGTAATCGCCAGCATGGGTCACATCCGAGGATTGGAAGAATCCATTGATGCGATCGGTATTGACTCCGGATGGAATCCTCGTTTTGAGGTTCTTGATGGAAAGACAAAGGCTGTAAAGGAAATCAAGGATGCTGCAAAGGGATGTAATGAAATTTGGCTCGGAACAGATGACGATCGTGAAGGAGAAGCGATTGCATGGCATATCTGTCAAATCCTTAAACTGCCTGTTGACAAGACGCCCCGTGCTATCTTTCACGAAGTCACCGAGACGGCCATTAAGGCATCTGTTTCTGATATCAATCGGCGTCTAGATATGGATAAGGTTCAAGCTCAGCTGGCTCGATCAATGCTCGATCTTATGGTAGGTTTCTCCATTTCCCCCATTCTATGGTCTGCCCTCAAGACAATGGGTCTCTCTGCTGGACGCTGCCAGACTCCCGCACTCCATCTCGTCTATGATCGGGAAAAGGAAATTGAAGAATTTGCATCCCAGCAGTCATGGGCTTATGAGTGCAAGTTCGGACTCAATGGATTTGAGATTGATACAGTTGGCACATGGACTCCTACATCCATTGAAGAAGTTCGGAAGTATCTCAGTTCTGCTGGCAAGGATGGAAAACTAGTTGATTTGGTTGAGAAGTCAATGACTCTGCAGCCGCCTATTCCACTCATTACTTCTTCTTTCCAGCAAGAAGCGTCGTCTCAGCTTCATATTGGTCCTAAGGTTTCTATGCAGATTGCTCAGAAGCTGTATGAGGCAGGACATATTACCTACATGCGAACTGATAATCCTGTTCTTGGTGTTGATTCCGTAGCAGAATGCAAGGAAGTTATTGAAGCAAAGTGGTCAACGGAATATGTTGGAAGCGGTGCAAAGAAGTCAAAGAAGAGTGCAAAGACAGCAGCCCCCGTGCAGGGAGCCCACGAAGCTATTCATCCCACACACATGAATGTTGATTCATTGCCCACTGAAGAGACATGGTCCGATCAGGAACGAAAGGTCTATGCGCATATCTGGAAGCGCACTTTGCAGTCACAGATGGCTCCAGCTCAGCAGAAGAGCCGCTGCTTATCTTTCAAAATTGATGCGCCTCCAACTACCGGCGCAGAGGTTGAAAAAGAAAAGGAAAAGGAAAAGGAAAAGGTGTTTAAGGGATCCCTATCTCTACTAGCATTCAAGGGGTGGAAGATTCTCAATGAACTAGAGGAGGATACCCGCTGGGCTCTAACAGAGGGCTTGAAGATCGGTTCTATCGCTAAGTGGTCCGATTTGACTGGGCGACAGATTGCGACTCAGCCCCCTTCCCGTTTCTCGGAGGCTCAGCTTGTGCGGGAGCTTGAGGAGAAAGGTATTGGCCGTCCTTCTACATTTGCATCGCTAATTGCAACAATTCATGATCGGAAGTATGTTGAAAAGCGAACTTCGAAGGGCTCTCCTGTAGATCTCTATCAGCTTGTGAAGGGATCAACTAAGAGTCCTATCAAAGAAACGAAAGTATCAAAGGAAGTAGGTGGTGATAAAGATAAGACTCATGTGACTGCTCTTGGCCGACAGGTTATTGAATTCTTGGATCAGAAATTTTCAGATATCTTCGCCTATACATTTACCGCTGGAATGGAGTCTGATTTGGATCTTGTATCTACCGGTAACAAGGATCGTTCTGCCATCTTGCAGAACTTGTGGAATTCTATGAAGGTGCGGATTGCTGAGTCTAAAAGTGGAGGTGGAGGTGGAAGTGGAGGAAATGCAATCCAAGAGTTTGTGTGTGATGGATATACAATTAGTATTGCAAATACAAAGAAGGGTATTCTCCTAATCAAAAAAGTGGAGGGACAAGAAAAGCCTGAATTTGCTGCCATGCCAGCAGATAAAGATGCTAAGACAATCACAAAGGATGAAGCGATTTCTATCTTTACCAAGAAGGCGGGAGAAGAACTAGGTTTTCTCGAAGATATGCCTGTTATTCTGAAGAAGGGTCCTTTTGGTCTTTATGCAGAGTGGAATGGAGTTCGGTGCAATTATAAGGAAGATTCTCCAATTGACTTTGAAGAATTGTGTCAAACTCTGAAAATTAAGGAAGCAGGTTCGCAGGATACTGATCCTAGCATTCAATCATTTGTTCGTGTAGTTGGTGATTATACAATTAAGAAGGGACCATTTGGTCTTTACTTCTTTCGGGGAGGTGCTGCGGTCAAGAAGAATGTCAAATTTCCAGCAGATCTAGATCCTGTTTCTGTTGGGGCGGCTCCTCTGGCTGAGGCGTTCAATGCAGCGCCTGCACCAGGTTATAGTGGAGGTCGTGGTGGAGGTCGTGGTGGAGGTCGTGGAGGAGGTCGTGGAGGAGGCCGAGGAGGCCGAGGAGGTCGAGGAGGTCGTGGTCGAGGTCATTAAAAATTGAATATGAACTCTATGCTAGAATATGCAAGAAAATGACAGACTATATAATGAAAGAAGAACGGCTCCAGCTTCAAAAAAATTTTATTGCAACAAAACTGAAGAAAACTCCTCTTTTCGATAAATACGGCCTTACACTTGTTGATTCAAATGAAATTATTGTCAAGTCTATGATGGGTGAAATGCGAAATCTTGTTCTTCAATTCTTCAAAGGCGGCATCTATTCAGAGAAGAAGTGCGAACATTGTGGAACTATTGCAGGATCTCAATATGATAGGGCTCATGATAAGGGAAAGTCGCGTATTGATGTTGCTTTCGCTGCCCTAAAACGAGTAAGACCCGATGAATTAAAACCAATCAAACAATATGACTTCATGTATGCTTTCATTGAAGAACACATGAATTCACCTCTTTGGTATCTTTGCTCAAAATGTCATAGCTCTTATGACAAAAAAACCTAGAATTGTAGACTTGTTGAATTCAAAATAATTTTTGTTTCCGTGCAGCAAAGACTCCTGCATATAAAATTCCTAAAGCAACAACTGTGATTACTGTATTTGCTGAAATTGAATTTTTTGATACCATTGTATACATATTCTCGTAGTCGGATGGAACATTGCAGATATGACAGTTATCTTTTGTTCGGATATCCGACCATTCTTTCTCTAAAAGAAGAGGATCTTGATCCAAATTAAAGCTTTTATTATATACAATTTTAAAATCCGAATGTGTCTGTCCATATAAGGATACAAACCAATCTATATGATGCTGAATAGGAAATGCCTCCTTTAGCACTTTTTCAGCCCCTCTTCGTGAAATAAAATATGAATTAAATCCCATGAATTCCTTGCAGAATACAAATTTGTTTTCTCGTGTAATATTCTTATCTGCAGGAATGCATTTCAAATTACCAACAGACCAAAAATCCCATGAGTTAGAATCTTGCAGCCATTTGTTTTGTAGATAAAGTTGTCTAACCTTTTCCCAATCACCCGGTTTCAAAACCAAATCATCTTCGACGATAAAAAAAACATTATCATTTGATTTCACGAGATTCTGCCACAGCGTAATATGACTCAGAGCGCATCCCACACCTCCAATCGTATCTAGCAGATCATGACTTCTGCGGGTATTGTTTAGTATATTGTAACGGCACAATGTTGAAACTCGAGTATCTGTCTTGATATCTAGTGTTTGTCCGTCAATACCAGAAAATTTTGTGAAATTAGGTAATTTCTTAATTTCTTGTTGCTTAACCATACGATCATATCGATCTGTTCTTCTATCAAGACTAATGCACCATGTTTTAACTTTATCTATATTCCATCCTGCTGACATCCCTATCTTAGAAAGGCGTTTTTTTGCTAAGTTCTTTTTTAAAGACTTCTATCCATTTATCTCCTGTTGAATCCCAACCGAATAAAAGATCACTTTTTTCAATCGCTTTCCGAATCTGTTCTTGCCTCTGCGGGTTTCTAGCAAGTTCAACCACTGTTTTGATATATTCGGGGTGAAAACTCTGGTCCTTCGGATTTCCATGCACGTGAACTCCATCACGTTCTGCAAAAACGCCAAAATCAGATAGAACAGGCACACATCCAGCAAGAGCCGATTCGCGAACATTAATACAATCAATTTCTGATTCGCAATGACTAGGATATAAATTCATGGAGGATTTGTATTTCTCCTCCGCAACAACCTGATTGGGCACGCGACCGTGATGAACAACACCTGCCTGTTTTAGAAGAGGCTCATACACATGTTTTCTCGGGTCCCAAACAGAAATTCCGTAATAAACATGGAGCTCAGAACCGGGAAGCTGCTTGTGAATTTCAGGCCATGAGTAGCGCAGAAGCTCTTCCAATCCTCTATCATACGATGATGTATAGCAGAATCGAAACGGTTCTCTTTTATAATTATTGTTCTTCATTACGTAATAATTGTTTAACTGAATTCCATTCGGATAAATAAAGACTTTTCGGGGAACCAAGAAAGGATATAATTTTTGGTGGAATTTTGATTTTAACATAATCTTGTCAACGATAGGTTGATACTGATTTACTCGGATTGCATCTGAAAAATCGTGCAAATCAAGAAGAACAACACGAGCTGAAGGCCGAACTCCATTCAGTTGATTCATTGCATGTCCCCTCCAGATAATAAAAATATTATAGCTTCGTGTCAGATCCAATTCTTTCGTAGGAAAATAGGAAACTCCATTAACAATTTTATTTTCGATGCGGCCATAGACTTTGACAATATAACCCTTACGACTCCAATGCTCAGAAAGCTGAACAATAGCCTGCTCAGAACCACCAAGAGTCTTATCTTCAGGATTCCATGGAGCATCACCTTCCCCGCAGTAATAAATAATCTGATTAAATGGTGCTGAATTCATTTTCGATGCCTTAATTTAAGACAATATAAAAAAATTTATTTGGTTCCGGCGTTGTATCTTGCAGTGCATATCCGTTTTCAAAGAGTTGATTTAACCATTCCGGCAAATGATTAAATGTAACTGGATGACCATTCAGTAAAATCTGCGTGTAACAACGATGTTCTGTGTATAATGGATCTTTGCAATCAGCGCGATCACATCGAGTATTTGCTAGAAGCCATGCTTCTGCAGGAGGCGGATCTGGTTCAATACCATACACTGTTCTATGTTCTTGTTCCCTAGAATTATACCAAATCATAGGGAAAAGACGGTAGATTTTCATTCAGACTCTATTATGGATCACGATTAGATTGAGCCTCCAAGAGTCAAGTAATTGTTGAGCGCCTTCTGATTATTCTCGGAAGCAGCATTTACAGCTTTCTGGTGTCTGTCATAACGAGTTACATTATTAAACATTCTTAAGCTAACATCATTATTTCTGCGATCTTCTTGTTTCCTGCAGTCAAACTCTGAATTGGTTACGGTTGCTTTCGGCCGATTCACTTCGTCTAATGTTTTCTTTTGGCCCACAGTCATAGGCATGGGCTCAGGGCATTCCTGTTGTAACCAACTTGTTAGATTTCTCGGATTAGGCGGCTGATATTTTTGGTCTTCGCAATATTTTGTCCACGGTCTACCTCTTACTTGCAGATCTGATTCAACATCCACAGCCTTCTGAAAAGCACTGAACGGTTGGTTCTTTGAGGCAGCGCCACCGGGTAAAGCGGGGGCAGAGGAAGCGGCCGAATCCATGCGACTTCCATTATCCGTTGTGTAGTAGTAGGTGCAAACCTTTGTTAAGGGACGGAAATCAGTGGGCATCTCAGTGGAGCCACGCGGTAAGATATACTTATCTGATAGTTCAGCCGGGTTCCAATGGCTTTTAAAACATAAGTCGGGAAATGCATCACTCTGTGATTTATAAGGATCTGCCATCTTTAGAGGTTGATTCTCATAAGGATTTTTGGAAGGACAATACATTACAGAATAACTTGCATTGACATCAGCCATTCTCTATACTAGGTAGATTTTTTTGCAGGAGCGTTTATTTTATTAAAGCCCATCGCTCCGCTTTTGATAATTTTCTAGATGTCTTTCTCTTTGCACCGTTCTGAAGAGAAGGCGGAGGATGAAGAGCAGCAGAAGGAAGAGTTACTTCATTTGTATTTGTTCCCATATTGAGCGTGCTTGAATCGTCAAGGATATCCAAAGTTTCAGTAATTTGTAAAGTCACTGTAAATTCGCAGTCTGCATTGTTAAGAACTACGCCATTTTTATCTACCCATGTGAAATGAAGTTTATCTAATTTACCCAGAGTTGGATTAAAGATTTTAGGCGATTGGACAAATGTTTGTGAATAATTTCCAAATGTATTAAGTAATAGTTTAGCAAAATAGGCACCACTTTGTCCAAACGTATCTTGCGACTGATTCAAATATTCTTTCGAAGACGCATCTACCGTATTCATATTCAATTCTTGATTCATTGTTAAATAAATATAATCATCTGTAATTCGGATAAATGTTTCTGCAATTTGCTGTGTTCCAAAATTCGTATCCGCCTTTGTAAATCCTAAATTCCATCCTAAACCCCATTCATCAAACGCTAATGTATAAGGAAAACGAAGAGCAGATTGGAACTGAATTTGGAAGGGTAATGGATCATTTAAACGTGATCTCTGCAAGAAAGAGGACGGCAAGACGCCAATATAAATTGTATTTATATAAATTTGCAGAGAAGCTAATGCTTTTGCATTTGCAGTTGAAATGGTTGTTTGACCGGTATTAATTTGTAGATAGAGAAGTTGATAGGATTGTAACGCTGCCCTAAAGCAATTTAGAACGTTTTTTGAAGTTGCATCGAATATTTGGCCCAAATATGTAGTGCTTCCCAAGCCTCCACCAAATGTTTTTTTCACATTAAAAAGAGCATTAAAACGGAGAAGAGCTAATGCATATCGGCGTGAATAGTAATTTCCATATGACCAACGAACATATTCATTCTGAAGAACACCATTTGTGTCAAAATACATTGCAGTTGTTGTCTTTGGTCCAGCTCCAACTAAATCATCGATCTCATTACACAGTTGACCTAATGTAAGATGACCAAAATCAGTCCAATTTTTGCCAATAATCCGTAAGCCCGACGTAAAGCGACTTGTTGGAACATATCCACGAATTGTAACTACATTTGAATTTCCTTGCAGAATAGGTTGGTTATATAAATAAGATAAGAAATTGAAACCAGAATCATCGTCATGTGCCTTATAAATTGTTCCTTTCTCTTGTCCCCATACAGCAGTATCATCTGTGCTTTTAAGAAGAGCTTCACCTTGCCTCAAAATACTATATTGACTTGTAATTAAATCAATGCTTCTTATTACAGAATCGTCATATAAGAATAGTTGAGTATCTGCAAGTTCCCCTGAAATTCCTTCCAACGCTGTAGGCAAATCTCTTGCTAGATTACCAAATCGAGTTAAATTTAAAGCTGGATCATTTTTGTCTCCATCATATGTATATGTTATTTTTGAAATAATACTTACTGGAGGTTTTGTTGAATCCAAAAGTTGAATTTGTGTTCCACTCGTCACCGATCTTGCAGTTAATAAATTATTGTATTGATAGTTTACAAGCAGATTCAAATCAGTTGATTTATATTGTATTGGCTTTGCTGTGAATGATAGTCCATAGAATGCTTGAACTGTATTTATGTTTGCTAGATTTTTACCAAATGGAATGGCGGAATATGTTTGTGTAAATGGATAAGGAAGCTCGGGTCCACCCACGCTTGATGGTAAATTTGTGGGCAAATAAGTTAGTGGATAGGGTAGCAAAGGATTAGCTGAACCCGAAATATCATAGGTGTAATATGTTCCCCATTCAGGATTGCGTAGGCGTGGAGGTTGCTGTTGACCAGCAAGTGGTATTTTATAAGAACCCACTTGATAAACCTGTGATCGTGTCATTGAAAAAAGTGGCTGCAGAGCGGCAATTTCATCCGGTGTTTTGAAAAGAATATCACTTGTTCGAAAAATTCGTAGTTCAGTAGAAGCATTATTATAATATTGAATGTCTTGATTAGGCAAACTAGCATCAGCCTGTAAGATAGAACCTAATACGGGATTAATATAGGCAAATTTCAAGACTATTTGCTTGAGACCACAGGTTCTATCAGGTGGAACTTGAAATGTGAATCCTGTAACACCACTTGCATCAGAACCAAATGAATACATTGTATTATTAAGAATAGAAGGAGGAAGAGGATTATAGCTTACATCAATAATAGATTTATTCACATTTGCGCAAATATAGAGGGGTGAATTTGTGGCAATTTCATTTGCAGGATATCCCGTAAAATTTCCATTAAAGGCCAATGTATATCCTGTTGGACCCGTATTTTCGGCTAGAGTAATATCTGTTTGCTCTTTCGGCACAATAAATGTTTCCGGTTGGGTCGCTGAAAATGCATAGAAAGGATTTATGATTTTGAATGTTGTGGATTTACCCGGTCCTAAGGTAAATGTGGATATATTTGAAGAGTTCCAAATGACTTGATTATTATTGGCTAAATCAATAATATAATTGGAAGAATTTGAATAAAACCAAAGATTATTTATTTTGCTAGAAACCGAGGCAAAAGGAAGTGGTGTGCTTGAAGATACATGTTTAAATGATTTGGTTCCAAAATTATTCGTGTCAAAGCCTGTTCCATCTGTTGTCCGAATTAAATAATCTGTGTAATCCGAGCTTACATTATTAGCATTATATCCTTCAATATATGAGGCTGAAATATCATATTGATAGAGGGAAGTTCCATGTTGACTTGATGAAGGTGTGTGCGCAGTTAAATTTTGATTTGTATAGGGCATGCGTCTAAATTTAATTCCATTTGTAACAGGATACCAAATACCATATGGTCTTGCAAGAACGCAATAGGGTCGTAAAGTAAAGGAACCAAAATTGGAGCTGACTGCTTTTACAATAAAATAATAAGAAGTATTTCCCAAGACTCGGAGTGGTATTGAAATACCAAGCTGTGATGGATTACCGAATGCAGGTGGTATATTTAAATTTTGGGTTGTATAAATCTGGAAATAATTTTTTGGTCTTGGTAGCAGGCTTGATGCAGGTGTTAGACAATTTGAAACATCATACATGAAGGCTGCTCTATCTTCATATACATAGATGTCAAGCGCCGAAGGTATCTGAACATCACATTCTATATTGAAACTTACGTCAAATTGATAATTGCTAATATCCACTTGGGTTTCATATTTATCTGTATTTAATTGAAAAAATATATGAGGTCTATAATCAGGTATTGTAAGACTGTTATCTTGAATATTATCAATAAGTGATGGTTTTTGCTGTCTTATATATTGTAAATAGTTATTTTCAAAACGCATGCTATCGGGATTATCAAACATACTTTGACTGATATCATAAAGGTAAAAATCCGAGTTTCCAGCAGGATCTAATAGACACGTTTGACCATCTGCTGAGTAGAATTCGGGTGTTAAAATATAGGCTTCCGATGCATCTGCTACAGCCTTTTGTTCGACTGTTCTAGGTAAAGTCATAAAAGATAAATCTTGTCGGCATCGGCTTTTAAACTTATATTTTACATAACCGATCGGTTCACAGGTGAAAGGTAAATCTACATATCCTTGATAATATTCACTACTATTGCTAATATCAATGTAACCATTCGAGTCTGTTGGAATATCGGATGTTCGATCAATGAGTGTTGGTTGTTTGAGTAGATTAGGCCATGTGCCACTTATATCGAAAGGTAATACTTGACTCGTGCTAACCTGATTTCCTATTAAACTGGATGTTAATCCTGTTGCAAATCCTAAGTAACCACTAGCATCGAAGATTTCCAGTGAATTGCTCAAATCTGAGAAGAAATCGCGTGTATAGGTTCCAAAATTAACACCAAATGTATTTGTAAGATTCTGATGAATAAAGTTATAAAAATCTCCTATTGCAGCATTCGCATTTTGTGTGGTTGTTTGAAGAGTTGCATACTGAGCCGTTGTTAGATTCTGAGCTGTAATTTCTTGCACTAAATAATTCGAATATTGATTTGTTAAATCCGTATTTATGCTTGTCGAAATGGAAGGAGATACAATAGAAAAACGACCATTTAACTGATTGTAGGAACAAACATATTTATTTGCTAGATAATTTGCTTGAGTATGTTGAGATCTATAGATTTCCATTGCAACTTGATTGGGATAAGTGATGCCGTCCTCTGTGTAGTTTATTACAGCTACTATGTAAGGATCAGTTAGTCCTCTAAATCCATAAATAATACGATTAAAAGGTGATTCACCATCCGTGATAGTTGCTAGAAGAGAAGGCGCCGATAAGACAAGATTTGATACTTGTGTCTGATCAATTGTCATTTCGTAGAGCATTGGGTAAAAATAGGCTGCATATGCCTGTGCTGGTGTGAATAATTGACTACCAGCAGTGGATGCCGAGTAAAAATATCGACTAATAACATCTGATTTTGTTAATCCAGCAGAATAAGTTCCAGTTAGACTATTATACGTATTATCACCCGGTTCAGCAAAAAGTTCATTAAATGAACCACTTGTTTGAAAACGGCTAACAAACCCGCTTTTTCCACCGCTCAAATCTGCAAAAAGAGGAGACTGATTTAATTGAAGATTTAGTTCTGCTACAAGAGTATTTGCATCATATGTTCCCGTTCTAACAGTTGAAACAATTACATTTGAAACATCATTCATTACTCTATCTTGCTCGTAAATTGCCATTGAATTATTTTCCTTTGCCGGCGTAAAATAATAAAAAGAAGACAGGAATTTCAATTGTGTAATTGCCAAATTGGTAATATTTTTATAGGTTCGGGGAAGGCGTATATAAAAATTTGTAGGTTGTGGATATGCATTTGTATCACGGTCGCGGCTATTTATCATGATAAGCGAAGTGTTTTTCTGAGTTGTAAATTTAGGTTCTTTGAATTTTGCTGCATTTGTTGGAAGATTTAGATAAGAATAATCAATCGTCGGTCTTTCCAGAATTTGTCGTTCTGCCTCTGTATTCAGGGGTCTTGCACCCGCTATTTGCGATTTTCCTGTTAGAAAATTAATATATTTTGTCTGCGCATCAATATCAGATCCATCATCTGATCCGTCATTAGATCCATCATCGGATGATTGATATTCATCTTCCTCTTCTTCGCTTTCTTGATCCGAAACATATGGTTGATAATATTTGGATTGATCATTTCGCTGTGACATGTCCCCCTGGCTTCTACTAAGTTTTCATTATGGAATGAGAACGCAAATCTCGTTTCTGCACCTGCTTAAATTTAGAACCAAACGATAGGGTTAGATGTCATTAGTATCTCAAACAAATAATACTTATGTTGGGTCCATTCAAACACCAACAGATATAGTTCCAAATGCGATTGGTTTATCTCCTCTTGATGCACTTGGTCAATCTGTTTCAAATATTGGAAAAATGGTTAATTACAGCAACAAAGCAATTTACACAAACTTTATTGGCAAGTTTGATAAAATTCCAATTGAAGTCATCGATCCAATTAATATTAGCAATGGTCTTACAATAGATGGTGTTTCCTATACCGCTGGATCATCTTCATCCATAACAACAATTAATAATGGTCCAACAACAATTAATATTCTTAGCACAGGCGGAATACAATTTGCTGCGAATAGTTCAATTGTTATTAATATTAATGGAGACGGCGGATTTCAATATAATCTTTCCAATGATTTATCATCCCCCATTTTTCAAGTGAATGGTCAGCTTATTGCCAGTTCATTCCAACTAACAAATACTACTAGCACTTCTGTTAGTTCATATTTCTTGCAGGCGATTGATGCTCTAGGAAATGCGCAATGGGCAACAGTTCCTTATTTGAGAAATAGTTCTCTGCAAGAAAGTTTAGTTTTTAATGGACCTTCTGCTTACCAGCAGGGTTTTGTATTTCAAACATTGAGTTCCCTAAGTGTGGCTGGGACTCAGGGTTATATTGATGCGAATTCAAATTGGTTTGTTGGAGAGCCTGATTATATTGCAAATGCTGATCTTATTGCTTCAAATGGTGTTCTCGTTACTAGTAATCTTAGACTGCGTGGATCTGAAGGATCAGTTGGCTACGTTTTGCAACAGACAAATATTTACGGAGATATCGGATGGGCACCTCCTCTTTCAACGAATTTATATATTACAAATCAAATCAATTGTAATTTATCGACTGCTGTGACTGCTGAACTAAATGATATCTCGTTTGCCATCAAAGGTGGCGAAGTTATGCGAATAAATAGTAACGGATATCTGGGTATTGGAACGGTGGTTCCACAAGCGGGTCTCGATAATGCAAAAGACACTGTTTTACGAGGCGGTCTTAAAATTCCTGCCTTAAATGGAACAAATGCATCAACTGGTTTAGTGCTAACGTGCATAGATCCGAATGGAACAGTTGAATGGTTGCAACCGATTGTTACAAGTATAGGAAGCAGCGTGACAACGACAGTTGTTGTTGGAAATGTTTCTTGTTTGAGTATTCTTGGTGCTCAAGTGCTGGCTGCAACAACTCTGAGTAATTTGGTTGCATCAGCGGGTGCCGCAACAATGACACTTGATGTTAGTGGAAATATAATTGCCACATCCTTTCAAGGAAAGAATGGAATACAATTTTTAGGATATGGATCAAATACATTTCAAGCCATTATAACACCGGATGGAAACATGGGTATAGGAACAGCAACACCCGGTGCCACTCTAGAAGTTGCAGGAAATGCAATTATTGATCTAGCGTTAACAGTCTCTAACAATATTACGACTGGAGGATCTTTCGTGGGCGATGGATCCCAAATTGTGAATATTCTTCCAACGAATGTGGGCGTTGGTGCAAATCAACTATCTGCTTTTTATACGACAACACGTAATTCATTAACAAATCAATCCTTCCTAATCTCAACAAATTATTCCACTCTGTTTGGTTTAATCAGTAGCACTCAAGCAGTCTCTGAATCTGGAATATATTCAACCCTTACTTCTGTTGAACAGATAAACTATATTTCACTTAGCACTCTTACAAATACTGTTTACTTGAATTTGAGTTCTACAACGGTTAATAATTTTGTCACATTAAGCACTGTAACACAAACTGTTGCTTCAAATCTAAGCACTGCAATCGGAACAGGTGTGGGAAGCGGTATCTCAAACCAGCTTTCGACAGTTAGCAATGGATTATACAGCACTCTATCTACGCGCTTAGGAGTCTTAAATACTCTTGTTTCAACAAATTTCGTTTCTAGCATACAGTATGCATCTACATCTGTTAGTCGTTTATCAACCTTGATTGGTCCTGGCTGGTATTATACCAGCTCATTGATTGGTCTCATTTCAACTGGTTCTGGTGGCGGTGGTGGTGGAGTTTATAATTCTACATTTGACTATAATTACGCCGCTGAAATAGTAATTAATACATTAAGAGCGGGTATCGATTTCGAGCAGATAGTAGTTGGATCACAGCTACCCAATCCACGAAGCTCCGACTATGTTACCACTGTAGTTGATATTTCCGGATCAGCCATTTTTGGTCCTGATTCTCGTCTCTATTTCTCATCCGGCGGCGGAATCACAATCGGACATAATACATTGAATAGCACATATGGAGCAATTGATGTTAGTGGAACTATTTTTGCATCTGCCTTTGCCGGCCAAAGCACTTTGATGTTTGAGCTCGGTGGCGCAAAAGTGGGTGAATTTTCTCCTGCTGGAACTCTAACACTTGGTCAAAGCCTTTCGACTGCCTATCAATATCAGCCTACATTGGATGTTAGTGGAAACATTGAATTAACTGGTCTTCTTTTAAAAAATGGTGTTCCGTATAATTTAACACCCATTTTGGATTTATATTGGGGAAAATCGCATAATAATGTATTTTATACAATTGGTAATGTTGGAATCGGAACAGCTGTGCCTCAATACACCTTAGATGTGGCGGGTGATATTCGCTGCAAATCACTAACAATTGCTGGAATGCGTATGGGTAATTTGTCATCCGCAATAGGTCAAATTCTGAGTGCAGATACTCTTTGGAGCACGAATGGATCAAAAATCTTTTATACAGGCGGGCCTGTTGGAATAGGTGCTGGAAACGTGAATCCCCTCTATACATTGGATATCAGTGGTTCAGCACTGTTTAGAGGAGGAACAGCCTATTTTTCAACACAAGTTGGAGTTGGCTTTCCTGCAAATAGTCTGTTGAATGGTGCTCTAGATGTGACAGGAATTGTCTATGCCGATGGATTTGGTGGAGGCTATTCGGAACCTTTGCGATTCTTTGTTCAAGAAAAAGAAGTGGCTCGTGTTGGAACGGATGGTCGAATGATGATCGGAATGTCAACTCAATCTGCTGTTGGAACGGGTATGGATATTAGCGGAAATGTGAATGTATTTGGAAAACTATATCAAAATGGCAAAGAGATTCTTACAAATACAAGTAATAATTGGGGATATGTTGGATCAAATCTAGTCTATATTGGTGGAGGAAACGTGGGCATAGGAACGACAATTCCACAAAAAACATTGGATGTGGCAGGAACAATTCGTTGCCAAGCATTACAAATTGTGAAAACTGTTCCAGTCGGCAACGGTATTTTGTCTACAGGAACTATTCTTGAGACGACTGTTTTCTACATGGATAGCGTTACGCGTCACGGATTTTATGTTGATACGGGTAACATAGGAATAGGCATTTCAACACCGAGCGCTCGACTAACGGTCATTGGTGATATTTTGGCCACATCAACAGTAACTGCTAATAAAATAGTTACAAATGGATTAACATTTGGAAACTTATCTGGGCTACCAAATTCTAATATTATGTTCAATGTTCAATCGGGACAGTTTTCTACGTTTCTTGCAGGAATCCTATTATCTACGGGCTCTGCTACATTCGGACCTGGAACCTTTGATTCTATTAGTGGAACAGTCGGTGGTGCCACATTCACAGTTGCTGAAGGCCCTCAGCAGAGTGGACCTTTAATGAATCTCTGTGCAAATACAATTCCTTCTCCTTCCATCTACATATTTGGAACAGCTGTCAATCAATATATTTTTATATTACCTAATGGAGCTGCATCTGTAGATTTTTCAGCATGGGGAGCCGGTGGTGGAGCTATGTATATTAGCTCAGGCAACGAAAGCAGTGGAGGCGGAGGTGCGTCAGTGATAGCCAATTATACGGCCTCTGCTGGAACACAATTTAGAGTTACAATTGGAGCTGCAGGTGCTCGTGGTAATTATGCCGGTGCAACTCCATCAGGTGGCGGTGGTCTAACAATGTTAGAAGTATGGACAGGTTCTTGGACAATTCTATTTATTGTTGGATCCGGTGGTGGAGGCGGCTATCAAGCAACTGGTGGTGCAGCTGCTGGTTCTAATACTGGCTTTCAGGGTGGCAATGGATCAAAAACAACAAATCCTGCAGTTGCTGGTATTGCGTTGGGTAATACAAGCGGTGGTGGTGGCGGAACTAGTAGTGGTGGGTCAGCTGGATCTTCGTATGCGGGTGTTATTGGAAATGCTGGTGCGTATGAAACAGGTGGTTTGCCCAATTCACCCCTCAGTTCGGGGGCGGGCGGCGGTGCTGGTTATTATGGTGGAGGTTCTGGTGTGTCACCCGGTGCTGGTGGTGGCGGGTCCACATATGTGAACAGTGGTATTTTGAATTCTTTTACTGCATATGATGGATCACTGAATACTGCTGGAAATTCGAGCAGTCCTCTATACAATGGCTTTGGTCATGGTGGGTCTACAGGTGTGCTAGCGGGGGCGGGCGCAGTCATTTTTTCAGTGAACTACGATTCTAGAACTGAACCTTTGCTAACAATTGGTGAAGGATTATCCAGCACGTCACAGACATATTTTTCAATTGATCGAAGTGGAAATGCATTGGTTAAAGGCAATATAAATATTTTAGGAAGCATCTTGCAGAATGGAACTGTATTTGCAGGAGGTGGATGGAATGAAGTTGGAGTTTCAAATACGAGCTTTACTGGCGGATATGTTGGTATAGGAACCGCTTCGCCGCAAAGCATTCTTGATGTGGCCGGAATTATTCGGTGTCAAGGTGTTCGTATTATTTCGGGTTCAGATTTAGGGCCGAATACGACAGAAACAATTGTGTATCCACCTCGATCAGGCTGGAGCCAAACTTTACTGCTAGAATCTGTGGGTTCTTTTGCAGGAGCAATTTGTTCAACCTTTGTTGTAACAAATACAAGTTCTTTTGTTTTGGCCACTGCGAATCTAAATCTTTCAAATACTACAGCATCTACGCGTGTATTCAATTCTTATATGACAATTAATGGAATCTCTTCGTTCAGCACTGTGACCTCTGTTTCAGCTGGACAAACTGCTGGAACTTCACTTTCTTACAGATCATATGTTGGAGTAGGAACTAATTCAGCGGTTCTGTGGTCCTATGCTGATGCGGGTGCTTCTTTAGCTGCAATACGAGCAGATGTAAGTGCTACAGGAAATCTGCTCTAAGCTTTTCTAGAAGTGCACCCATTCTATTCTTACCTTTACCCTGCTTACCAGAACCCCAGAATGAATCATATGGATTCCTTTCAATAAGATTAAATGGATGTGTTGATTTTAGAATCTCTTGTATAGCTGGATTTTGTGCAAATTTCGCTTCTAGCGCTTTTTCCATGAAATATTCACGTTTATCATTCCAGTCCTGCCTAAAATGCTCTGATTTTGTTCGGCCAAGCCTTTTAGCAATTTGAGGAGTTGCTGATAGACGAATACGTTCTTGAAAGCCTAAATCGGTTGGAAACTTTTGGGCTTGAAAATAATGCTCAACGGAAGGCCATACCCTGCCTTCTAGAAGAAAAGGTGTTGGATAGAAATTACTTAGCTCTCGATGCGTATTGGACTTTGATGAAAATTCAATACTCATTATTACTTAGCTTCGAATTGGTTCTGCTGCATCGCTTTAGTTTATACGATTTCAAATTTATAGGAGGGTGTTGCTCAACGAATGGTAGGCCTGCGTGCCATCCGTAATGCCCTGCCACATCGCCGTTCTCGTCGTGGAGAGGAACGTGAAGAGTGTCGTGCCGCCGTTCGTGTAGGCAGAGCCCGCAACACGGATACCCGTAGACAAGTTGCCAACGAGAACAACGTTCGGGCCCGCGGAGGCCGGGCCGACCAAGCCCGTGCTGACGTTGACCAAGACCGTTAGCTGCTGACCAGACGGCGTTGAGGTCATGGCAACCGTCGGCGTGCTCGGGTTACGCATGTAAACGTAGAGCGTGCTCAAGCTGCTCTGCGCAGGGAGAACTGTGATCTTGAAATTGTTGCCAGCGAAAGGATTCAAGTAGACGGCACCCGCCGTGCTCGTCGCACCGTTATACGTGCTGAACGTATTCGCACCCGTGCCCTGCGGGAAACCGGTATCAATGAAGAGCGGCAATGTCTGCACCGTCGCATTCATGTAGCTGTTCGTCGTGATGTTACCGTTCGTGTAAACGGAGTTGCCCAAATCAACCTGCTGGTTTACAGGGTTGTTGTCATTTGAGTTGCCGAGGAAGAGCGGCTGGGAACCATCGAAGCGGGAAAAGCAAGGCGCCTGCGGGTCAATAAAGCCTCCGAGTCTTGAAGTATTATCAACAACATACGTCATGAACGTTGAAATACCAGGGTGAACACCGACGTAAAGCTTCTTGCCAGTCTCAATTAGGATTGATCCAGGAGGGCAGGCATTGGAACTTAAGCCTGTTACAGCCGCTAGTGTGCCAGTTTGCACGTTCGCCGCGTTGAGGGACGTGGTATACGTAAAAATCTGACCGTTGTAAGCCTGCGAAGCGATATACTTATAGCCATTCGCAAATGAATCCTTCGTCACGGTAAAAGCTGACGACATTCTTTATAACAAGGTAATAGATTTTTTTTTAACGATTCAAAGCTCTTAGATATTCACAGACCTGCTGGAAAAATCTCTTTTGTATTGCACCATCCGGTGTCTTCCACTGGGCTCTTTCTGTCGGTAATTCAATCGCAGCAGTCCACTGATCGCCAAGCTTTCTTACAAGACGATTTTTCCTGTTTAGAGAAAGGATCGTATCCATTATTGCGGCAGTTGTGCAAAGAGGATTGCGTGATTCAGTTAAACTTACATAGCTTGGTATTAGTCCGATATCAATCTTGATTGCAGAAGCAGGTATGGATAAGCCATTTGCTGCAGATGAAACTTGTCTTTTATCGTAGTAATAAATACTGTAAAAATCATCACCACTGCGGGCATCTTTACCAATGAAGAATTTTAGATGCTCAGGAAATCCATGACTTTGTTGGGGTAGAGGTAGCTGCGGTCTTGGATGCGGAGGAAGATTATTCCTCGATCTTCTTAATTCAATGACCTCAGGGCTGCCTCTTGTCAAACGCGGAACCATTTCTTTTCTTGATCGCTGCGGAACTCTGTAGTCAGGAATAACACGACGGATTGCACGACCTAGAATATCCATATTGGAAAGCGTTAGAGGAGTTTTTGTTAAGGGATCTGTTGCATCGCGGCCCAAGCTTCTTTGCTTACGAACATGTGCATCTAAATAATCAGGTCTCAAGCAGGTTCCAGCAGATGTTCTGATTAGAGATGCCATTTCATCTTCTTGCAGAGAAGTTAGTCTTCGGCCTGTGAAGGGTTCTTCTTCGTTACTGCAATTTGTTCTAATCCATTCACGCATAACTTCACGACTAGCAGAAGGGATTTTAGCCGCTCTAGGTTGGATAGGTTCATGTCTAGGTTCATGTCTAGGTTCATGTCTAGGTTCATGATACACATGTCTGTGCTGAAGCAACGGTTCTCTTTCTCTATTCACTAATCTGTTCATTGATCTAGTTCTTGTCCTATGCTGTGGTGTTAAAACTGAATAATTGGGATTTCTCCGTGTTTGAGGTGTATGATTCTTAAGCAGTCTTTTCTGTGTTCTGCCACCTTCCTTAATGCATTTGCCTGTTTTAGGATTTCTTATCTTCCCTACTTCGCATCCATTACGGCTTCCTTTATCTGTATTTCTGAGTCTAGGGACTAATTCATCTCTGGATAGGCGAATAACACGTGTTAGCATTTCAGGAATGGCGTTCATATTATGCATTACATTATTGAATAAAGGTAACTCAATTCTCCTTGACTTAGTTCTAGTTCTTAATCCATTTAGCACATTTAGAGGATTTCTTCTTGTATGAAATCTTGATTTAGGTAGTCTAGCAGTAAAAACAGGTGCAACGACTGGTTCTTTTTCAAGTCTTCGACCAATTCGACCTGTTTGTTTTACGCAACGATATGACTCCGGATTAAATACATATCCCGGTGGGCATGTGCTCATCGTCCTATATAAGGCGATGAAATAATAATTTTAGTTAGATGGGTGGAGTTACAGGTCTTCATCGTGTAACTGTGGAAGAAGGAGGTTCTGTCTTAACAAAGCGAATCCGGGAAGGTGGTATCTTTGTTGCTGGAAAAGTAGGAACATCTGAATTTGATGCATTGAATAGTAATCCGTTTGCGCTTCCCTTGCAGAAACATATGTTTGTAAATGCAGGTCTTTTTGGTTCCACAGGTCAAAAAGCAGCCGATACAATAACAGAATGGCGCACTTATATGCTTGAAAATATTAGCTTGCTTGATGAAATGGTTCTTTGGAATCCTATATACGCTATGGCTGAAGAGATGTTTGCTCGTTCATATACAAAACAGATCAAGTCATTCTTACCTTTGAGGGCAATTGAACCTTATTATCAGGATAAGGAGGAAAATCGGTGGACTCTAGCAGTTACCTCCTTCTGTGTTGTGTCGCCTTTTAAGGAATCAATTGAAGGCCAATGGTCTAAGCGCGACTCCCTGTTTCCTTTTCCTCTTTGGTCTTCCATGGCAGATTTTAAAGGTGTTGTTCAGTGCGGTTATTCACCTGCGCTAACTGATCGTGTTGGAATGTGGCCGACCGCTGTTTTAGCTACTGGATGGATGTCGGCTATGACTTCTATTGTGGATCAATGCGCAGCCTTGAATGTGAAGCTTGTCCTTGTGGGTGCGGGATGTTTGAGTCTTCCCATCTGTTTTGAACTTAAAAAGAGGGGAATCTCGGCGATTCATACGGGTGGTGCAACACAGATTCTGTTTGGTGTTCGAGGGGCGCGCTGGTCAAAACATGATATTATTTCGAAGTTTTTTAATGGGTTTTGGGTTACACCTCTGCCTTCTGAGATTCCTAGCAGGGCTGGAAATGTAGAGGGTGGATGCTATTGGATTACACCTTATTAAGTTTATTTAGCGGTTCTTGCAGATCATTTTCCTTATCTTTTTCTTCTTTCTTTTCAGCTCCAATTTCCACTGCCTCTGATTCATCCACATAAGTTCCTTCCTTGATTGCTTGAATATCCTTCATAATTTTTTTTGAAATTCCATTATTTGTTTTTTCAAAGATATTTATCATACTTGCAAGAATATTTAGACCAACACCGACCCATACAATTGCCTTAATATCATAACCTGCTGCAATTGTTGTTGTCAAGATTCCAGCAGATTGAATAAAGTGAAATAGATAAATTAAGGCAATATTCCAGTTATTTAGACACTTTCTTCTATTTATAAATTCCTTTAGGTCCGCCAGTTTGTTTGCATCAAAAATGTGTTGTATTTCTAGTCCTAAATCTTTATTTGTCTGCTGCGACTGCTGCGACTGTTGCGACTGTTGCGACATTCCTATGTTTTCAAAATATTTGTATGAAGCCATGTCTCATACCATTCTACCGATTTCTGAAAGTTCATGCTCGGTCTGTATACAATTGGTCTCTTTTCACGCATAAATGCATAGATTGGTTCTTTCTTCTGCCGCCAAAGAGTCATTAAAAACATATGGCAAACAGCAGCAGACCGTTGCATTCCCGCCATGCAATGTATTAGAATATTCTTACCCGAATTATATTCCCGCATGAGTTTGAAGACTGCTTCCGGACTCCATTTTAACAAATTGTTGATTTCTTCCTCTTCCAAATTATCGTCAATAGGAACTCTATATTGCATTGGAACTACAGGCGAAAAAGGAATATCTTTCGTGCAATTAAAAACGACAGTTATATTATTTTTTTGCAAGAAGTTTTCATCTAGTGCTGCGCGCAAGCCCCCCAGCCAGAGACGGCCAGGAATCATCTCCGTTCCTTCCTGTGATTCTGTTCCTGGTAGTGACATATCTATACATTGGCCTCATCTGATTCCTGCTCCTTTTCCTCAGAAGGAACTTGAACAACAATACGAATGATATTATTCAAAGCAGCATCTTGAATCATCTGTTCGATCTGATGCTGATAAATCATATTATTAATATCATTATGAAAGTTTTCAATGAGTGGAGATAGAATTGAATTTATAGTAGCACTATCGTTTACATCCGGTAGAGGGGAACTATCCTCAACAGTCTCATTAGAAACCGGGGAAATAGGAGGATTAACAATGTCACCACTAAGATCAACAATTAAATCCGATACTGTATTTACCATGGAATTTACAATCGCATCTGAGCGAACTATGTTTTCAATTAGCCTAGGCAGAGGCCTCTTAATTGCAATCCTAGGACGAACAATCCGATGAATACTTGCAGTAGTCAAACTCCAAAGCTTCTTAATACTACTCGTAATATTTGCAGCACTTTCCCACTCTTTCCTCGTAAAGATCTTGAACTGCTCGTGCTGGAGAATATCAGGTAGAATACTCTGCCATTCCTTAATCAGTGCCAGATCAGCCGGTTCCTTAATCTTTGCAATCCACTGCGGAATAAGCAATTCATACTGACTACGATTAATTGGAGTCAATAGTCCTCCATAATTTTCAACACAATCCATGAGCTCATCTACAGCATCTTCCGATCCCATATCACTAAAGAGATCTTTGGAGGCAATATATGCAAGATGAGGTTTGTTATGAAGAAGAAACTTTTCTAGACTAAAGCCATGATCATGAAAACGGGTCAAGATAAATGGAACCTTCTTCTTATTCTTTCCACACCAGACATAAAGTTCAAAGAAGATATGAAGAAGCTGACCAAAGGTAAAGGCTATATTTGTGTTAGGATTCTTCGGCCAAAGAGGCTCTGGCACACCATAGCATGAATTTGCTAGATACATTGATATACTCTTAAGGAGTGTATCTCCATCAATACGATATGTGCAACGATTGTTCATATCCAGCCAGCAGATTGAATTGAGTGGATTCGGATCCTCAAGAGTTGTATAATTCTGAATATCTTTTACATTCTTCCGTGACTTCTTAGTTAGCCACAGGGAAAGAAGCCGACGCATCTGGAAGCGCACCTCCAGATTTTTGTTCCAGATATCAATAAGATACTGGCGATCTTCCTTTGGAACAACAAATGCGAAACTGTTTTTCTGAGTGGGACTTGTTTCATAAAATGGATTTACAACATTCATTGTATAATTCCGAAAAACATTCAGGGGCATGTCCTTATAAAGAAACGTATTCTGTGCAAGAATCGTGGGCCCAATAAGTGATTTGAAGATACGAATATGACCCGGCCTGCAGTGGGAATTATAATACACATCATAATTAATTGGCCTAAACTTTGTATTTATATTTGAATTCTGAATCCGAGGTCGCTGCACGCGCTCTGCCTGATCCGTCGGGTGGCGATGAATAGGTCTACCTATAGGATTTGGAATACCCAGTGCAAAAGTATCTTCTCCCCGAATACGAGTTGCACGATGCTCTGCATCTTCTATGTCACTTGTGTTATTTGCAATAGGGGGCTGGGGTAAAGGAGCTCCAAACGTTAGCTCTGCTCCAACATTACTAAAGTCAAGATTCCGAGAAGGATCCGACATTCTCTATAATTTCTTGTTTTTTCACTGGCGGCGGCGGCTTTTCAATTTTTTGGATTTTTGTTGCCGGCGGATTGTTCAGCAAATACCACGTTTTTCCTGTCTTCTGATCAATGTAGATTTCACCAGGAAAAGGTGTATCATCTAACAGAAACATCTTCATGGTTAAAGGACACCACATATAATATTCTTTTGTCTTCTTATCCTTAATGTAATTTAAAGAAGATAGCTTTTTCAGATCTTTGTAGAGCTTGCTTCTTTCTGGATGCTTAAAATGATGCTGACATACCTCTTTGCCTAGAACTTGCCATTCAGGACACCTTATCCAATGCTTGGTTACCTTATTCTGATTCCAATAAATACATTGAGTTCTAGAAGTAGTTAACTCGGTGGATACTTGCAGTTCAGATTCTTGCCCCATTCCTAGAATTTTTGCTTTCATTTCTCGAAATGGGATTTTTAGTTCCCGGCAGATTTCTTCCAAGAATAAAATATCATGCCGGAAAATTACATCTTTGAGATCTTCAATGAATCCTTTGGGTAGTCGAATCTCCATTTGGTTTTTACTGATTCTGCTACTTTTACTGCTTTTACCGCTTTTACTGCTTTTGTAGGAATGCTACGCGTTAATTCAAATTTTTCATTGACGTATCAAGTATTAAGATGTCTCAGCAGGGACGAGAATTCTGGGGTCCCAAAATATGGCATCTCTTTCATGTCTTTGCTCAAAATACAGTTCTTAATGGAGATACTGTTGTTCTATGGCAGCAATTTTTCAGATCGACTCTAAGCGTAATGAATTGTGATCGCTGCAAGAAGCATTTTTCGGATGCACTTGGACAGATTAATATTGGTAAAATGAATGATCGAGACTTGCAAATATGGTTATTTAATCAACATAATACAGTCAACAAATCATTATCCAGACCACTTTTTATGCTAGAAAGTCTGCCAATATATGATCTACCACAGGATGAAGGGCGCACTGCAGAGCTTGAAAAAATTCAGAAAATAATTGAAGTATTAACTGAAAAATTTATGGTTTACGAGCAGAGTCGTCAGATTCAAGCGCTGACTGGAAGAGCGTGGAATGCATTAGCGCTACGTTTTATGGCGAAACTTTAGTCAGATCTATCAATAAAAGGATTGTTATAATAATTAAGCGGAAATAGATCTTGAATGTATCCAAACAGACCTGTCTGCAGACGTTGCATAAGAGGTCGGCAGATTACTTGGATAGGAACGGTAAAGATATAACTTACTGCTAGAAGAATCGGTTTTAGAATCCAATGAACTTCTTTTCCCTTTTGCACAATATCAACACTGGCAACTTCTTGCAGAAGATATAGATCATCGCGATGGACAATTTTATATTGTGTTGCCTTACGTTTTACGGAAGCCGGTGCTTCTAGACCAGCGTGAACTAGATCGCAATCGAAAAGAATTGTTTGATTTTTATTTCCTCCGATCGTGATGGGCAAATAAGGCTGCCACTGCAAATGAGAACCGGGACTGACTGATAAATGCGCGCCATCATATTCATAATGAATAACTGTATAAGTTGGATAGCGGGTATTAAATGAAGAGCGTGAACTTGTCACATCGCGATGATAGGTAAACAAAGGCGGGCCAACAATTGTATATTTATAATCCAAAAAAACATAGCCTTCCGGTAAAAGAGGAAGAATAGTTGATTTCAAAGAACTTAGTGTATTACGAGAACTTAATACAATGTATCCCTTTTCTCGTAATTCTTCTACTGACATATTTCTTTTTACTTTAATCTTGTAAAGACTGCTTTAGGCTGTGCAAACAACAGAAACCTCATCATTGTCATTTGGCGGCGCCATATTTCGTGTTATTCCTAGAATATCCGAATGAAGTTGTGTGTTGCAAATATCTAAGATCTGCCAGTAAGCGACACCTATACCTGCACCAAGGAGCACAGAGATGATTGCATTCAAAGGTGTGTCACATTCTGATTGGATACGCAGACCTACAAAAATGAGAAGGAGACAGATACATGCTAGAATACTGATCTGAGTGCGGGATAGACGGCGCTGATAGGCCTCGAACAAATTCTTATTTCCTGCCTTTCCTGCCAGCTGAACGGAATTATGAATGATAAAGGAAAATAAGAAAGATGTTTGTGTTATCCACTGGCTAGGGAATGTAAAACCCTTAGCAGTTGTAGAATATGGATAGCAGACTGAGATATTTTCTGTATTTGTATTTACTAATTCAGACATACCTGGTATTAAACTTGCAACTTTTCCTAAGATAAGCTGTAAAACTGCAGTTAAAATATAACAAAGAAAAAGACCAGCTGACAAAAGACTCCATGTTGGCTGGGAAAAGATTACACCGAAGATGGCAAAACACACAAACATTGTGAATGGAAAGTTTTGAAGACTATTCAGAAAAAAGTCATTGATATTTTGAAATAAATACGTTGGCATCCCTATGGTTGCTCAAGAATTAATCGGCGCATACATAAATCGGTTTTTTATCGGGGACTCTCTTCTCCAGAAGGGGGAGATGCAACACATTGATTGCGGGGCGACCAAAAAGCCATAGAACTACACCAACGAAGATAAAACCAACTAGGATTCCAAAGAGCATGCTAAGGAGACATGCCCACCACGGTTCATAATTTACAGAAATACGTAGGATTCCAAGACCAAATACAAAAATTCCTGTGATAATACTAAATATTTTGAGCCATTGACCAGTTGTTGGTCTCATTGATAACTCATCTTTAAAGATCCAATTCTGTGCCATAACAAAAGAAAATACATATCCCATTGTTGCCATGTAATAGGATGGAACCATTCCTTCAATTAGATTTCTGGGATGAGTCACAGCTGAGTATACACGAGACCAATTAGTTCCAGGAAAATGACCGCTTGGAGGATCTGCGGCTGCCCCCATTGCACCACCTGCCTTAGCCAAATCAGGTGCTTTAATTCGCAAAAAATCAGCTAAGAAAGATTGTATTAAACCCGTAAAGATGATACCCGATCCAAACGTAGCTAAAGAAGGTTGCCATCCAAGCATAAATGTTAAGAAAAGTGATCCGCTAAGAAGAATATCGGGTAGAGTTCTGAATGCATATCTTGCTTGAACTTTAGCTTCTTCTGTCAAAGCAGTAGCTGCGTCTGTCATACCAGTTAAAATATCATTTTGCACCGGTCCTCTTCCTGACATATCCCTATCATACTATATGATTTATTTAAGGCGGCGCTCTTAAAGATAAATAGGTAGAATGGGAATCCCTTCTTTTTATAAACATCTTTTACGAAAATACAAGGGAATTACTGCTGGTTCAGCTGCTGCTCTTGGTTTAGCTTCAGTTGATCTCGTGGCTCTTGATTTTAACTGTATTATTTATTCTGCTATGAAAACAATGCCAAATGCGTTTTCACCGGCATATGAAGAAGACCTCCTACGAGAAGTTGGTGTTTGGTTAGATCGTATTTGCACCATGATTCCTTCTTCTACGATATATATTGCTGTAGATGGAGCGGTTCCTTGTGCAAAAATTCATCAACAACGGCTGCGGCGTTACAAGTCTGTTTGGTTATCCGAGCAGGATGCTGCGCTAAGAGCTTCATTAGGACTTCCAGAAAAAGCAGCAGGTTGGGATAGAAATGCAATCACGCCCGGAACTCAATTCATGGACAAGATGAATTCTTTTTTGTCTCGGTGGGCAAAAAAACAAGGTTCTGCAATCGTTTCTGGAACAGATGAGCCGGGCGAAGGTGAACATAAAATCATGCGATTCTTGAAGATGACGTCGGCAAAGAATGTTGTGATTTACGGAATGGACGCGGATTTGATTCTGCTAGGAATGTTGAAGGCGGAACAAACTGGAAGGCGGGGTCAGATTCTTTTAGTAAGGGAAAAAGATGAAGTCAAAGATACAAGTCAAATTACTTTACAATTCTTTGCTCCATCAACAGCAGCCGAAGCCTTATGGAAAGAATCAGGATCAACTACTTCCTTGCATTCATGGATCTTTGATTATGTTGCAATTATGTCTGTGCTTGGAAATGATTTTTTGCCTCATTCCCTCGGATTCTCAATTCGGGAGGATGGAATCAATGAACTTTTAATGGCTCTTGAAAAGTGTTGCCTAGCTACGGGTTCTCGGTTGACGTTGGATGAAATGGGACAAAAGATAAATGTTGAAGTCTTGCAGAAAATCTTTGAATTCTTGGCTTCTGCTGAAGAAAGAAAAGTTGCACAGTGGTTACGACAGAAAGATAAATGGCATCCTCCAATTCTCAAGTCAGTTGATCCTTGGGAAAGAGCTGTCGAAGAACGGGAATCCTTGCCTATGACTTTACGCCAAGAAATGTTCTTATTTGCGCAAACCAAAGGCGGTGGTTGGGTAAAACCGGAATGGAGGAATCTGCTAGAAGAGCATCATTTTTTGGGAAGAAGTAAAGACGCAGCCGTAGCATTCTTGCAAGGATTTGCGTGGGTCCATGCTTATTATTTGGATTGTGATAAAGTGGATGCTTCATGGTATTATCCTTGGTCTGCTCCACCGACTTTTAAGACGCTGGCATCCGTTCTTTTGAGTGAAGGTTTGCCCTTTTTAGCTTCTACGACAACAGGCAGTAATTATGTTAAGCCTTTGGAACAATTGGTTATGGTTTTACCACCGCAGTCCTATCATCTTTTACCTACTTCTATTGCTGGAAAACTGCTTCGGGACCATTTCGACTATGTTCCTTACAGCTTTGGCATGGATATGTTTGGAAGGCGGTTTCTTTGGGAAAGTGAACCAATGATTCCATTTTTACCCCGGTCTCTTGCAGAAAGTATATGCCATTCGGTAAAAATTTGAATTCGGATTTATGAGTTATTGTTGTTAAGAGAAGATGTCCCATAACCTAAAGCAATCGCAAGAAATAAATACTATGAGTGGGCAAGATGTTGAGAAGGTAATCACGGAGGTAATTGACGAGTCAGCGACGCTGACTACGTATTCGAGTTTTGATGAGATGAATCTACCGATGAATCTCCTGCGGGGAATTTATTCATTCGGTTTTACTCAGCCGTCAAAGATTCAGAGTCTAGCAGTTGTCCCCTTTATTGGAAAGCGGGATATTCTAGCACAGGCTCAGTCAGGAACGGGAAAGACGGGTGCATTTGCAATTGCATCTCTAGCAAATCTGGATCCGGCTACCTTGCAGCCCCAGATTCTAATTGTTTCGCCGACGCGGGAACTTGCAACACAGACAGCTGCTGTCTATCAGGGACTTGGCACCTATATGGGTGTCCGTGTTCTTGTTGCAGTTGGTGGATCTCCGCGTAACGAAAATGTGTCTGAACTCAAGAAGGGTGTGCACGTAGTTGTAGGCACGCCTGGCCGCATTTATGATCTGGCGCGGTCGCAGCAGCTGAGCTTCCGTCATCTATCATCCTTTATTCTGGATGAGGCAGATGAAATGCTACAGGATCGTTTTGCCGAGCAGATTCGGGAAATTGTCAAGCTTGGTCTTCCTACAAAGTGCGCAGTCGGGCTTTTCTCGGCGACAATGCCGCCCGAAGTTCTTGAGATCGTGAATCTCCTACTCAAGAATCCCGTCCGTATTGTTCTACAACCCGAGCAGGTCACTCTAGAGGGCATTCATCAGTATTACGTGCCTCTTGAGAAGGATGAGTGGAAGCTTGAAGTTCTCTGTGACATCTATGAAGGTCTATCTATCAAGCAGTCACTCATCTACTGCAACACTCGGGAGCGTGCTGAGTGGCTTTATACTAATATGATTAAGCGGGACTTCACTGTATCACTGATCCATGGTGATATGGAGCCGGCAACGCGCGCTGATCGCATGAACGAGTTCCGTAAGGGATCAACCCGTGTTATGATTTCTACGGATTTGCTATCGCGTGGCATCGATGTCCAGCAGGTGTCTTCCGTGATCAACTATGATATTCCGTCACTTGCATCTAAGGAGACGTATGTTCATCGGATTGGTCGTTCTGGGCGTTTTGGCCGCAAGGGAACTGCAATCTCTCTAGTCACGCCGATGGAGTTCCGCAATCTCAAGCATATTTCGGAAATATATCGATTTGCAATGGAGGAGCTGCCGTCGGATCTGAGCAAGGTGCTGACGTAAATGTCTTATCTAATCTTGTTAATTTTGTCTTTATTTTATTTTATAAAACAAAATTTGAACACGCAAAAACATTTCTATTTTGTAGGCATGTCTATTCGTGTTGAATACGTAAAAGCGGAATGGTGCAAGGTTTGCAGGATTCTCCTTCCTGAAGTGGAGGAAATGTGCTCGAAATTTCAAGTTGATCTAAAAGTTCTAGCACTTGAAGACATGGATGATGAGCAGCAGGCCGAAATTAAGTCACTTCCTCTTCTAACTGTGTATGAAGGGGATTTAGTGAAGGAAGTTATTAAGGAAAAAAAGAAGGATAGACTCTATGAAATTCTTTCTGCTGCCGCCGTTCAAATGATTGCTGAATTTTAAATGTGTGGGTTAGGATGAAAAAATATATTTATATTCACATTGCCTGCATTAATCATTGGTTAACTGTTTTTTCATTGTTAATTGAAAAGATTAAGACTAGTGGATTATATGATGTAGTCGATGAAATTCGTCTTGGTATTCTTGGGATCTGTAACTTAAGTATTGAAGATCCCAAATTTAAAATTCGTGGATCATCACCCGATTTATCTTTACATGAAACATTTACATTGAATCTCTTGCATATGGATTCATCTATGGAAGATTTTGAAGTCTTATATATACATACAAAAGGAGTTAGAAAACCTAATAACTCAAATGTTGTCTCATGGACAAATTATTTGATTTATTTTAATATTGAAAAATGGTCTGCTTGTTGCAACTTATTGCAAGAATATGATTGTGTAGGAGTAAATCTTCTTGCAGAACCTAAACCACATTATTCAGGTAATTTTTGGTGGTCTAAATCTTCATATATTCGTCAATTACAACCTTGCAAACAAGATACGTATTATTCTCCCGAATATTGGATTGGAACAGTAGCAGCAGGCAAAAAAGCAGCTTTATGGAATTCAAAATGTCGTCATTATTTAATTCCGTATGCTGAAGAACTATATAAGGATAAACCGGTAGAATTTTATAGCTTATAAGAGAAATGGCTCTTGAGTTAAAAAACCTTGAAATTATTTGGGATATTGTTTTAGTTGAATTTCATAAAAGTTTCATAAAATCTCAACAACCAGATGCAGATTCAAGAAAAATCAAAGATGAAATGCTTAGAAGTCTCCGGTATGGATTAGAACCTTTTATTTATAAATACTTATCTGAAACATATGGACCTAAACTTTCCGAATTTTGGAGAACATGGACACCACCTCTACGAGCAAAACGCGCATTTGTTCTTGTTGAACGAAGATCCCATCCAAATATGTGGTTTATTCTACGAAATATGGCATGGGCGGGGCCTACAATGTCTATTTACATTGTCTGCTCAGATGAAAATTATCTTTTTATTAAAACGTTGCTGGGTGATAAAGCTGAGCATGTTACCTTTTTACCTTTTTTTAAGGGTAATCCACCTCTCGATCAAGCAATCCAAGAGTATTGTGATTTATATACAGATTACCGATTGTATGAACTGTTTGCATCTCATGGAGTTGAATATATTTTAACAGTCCAAATGGATGTGTTTTTTAGAAAACAACTTACCGATGAGCTATTCTCTACAGAATATCTTGGCGCAGCATGGGCGTGGCTGCAGAATGGTGGTGGATGCGGCGGGGCATCAGTTCGTCTTGTTTCAAAAATGTTTGAAGTCTGTAAACGATTTCGTCCAGATTTAAGTGTAAAATGTCCTGGTGCTGAAGATGGATGGATTGATGATAAACTGAAAGAAATGGGACATGTTTATCCCGAATTTAATCAAAGAGCTAATTTAATTATGGAATCAGTTTGGGTTGAAGATCCTTATATAATTCATCAATATTGGACTTTTTTGGGAAATGGCATAATATTAATAAATAACAAAGATGACTTCTTGGAAAAATTTGTTTATTTTTATATTAAACTTAATATTTAGTTCTATTTAAGATAATCAATCTAATTTATCCTAATTATATGTTTGATACAATAATTTCAGGTATGTGGGAAATTGTTCAAAAAGAAAATATTAAATTCCTTAAGTATCCTGATAAAGATATTCCTGCAATGAAGGATTATTATACAATGCAACGACTAAGAAATTTACGAATTGCATTGGAGCCTATGGTTTTTAATCAATTAAATGAAACATATGGTAAGAAATTAAATGATTTTTGGGAAACATATACACCACCTTTGCGATCTAGCAAGACATTTGTGGTCATTGAAAGAAGATGTCATCCAAACATGTGGTTTGTTCTACGCAATATACTTTGGAGTGGATCTTCTCTTGGCATGAGTATTGTTATTTATTGCTCTGATGAAAATGAAGGATATATTCGTGGTCTTCTTGCAGATAAGGTTGATTCATTTCATATTATTCCTTTTTTTAAAGGTGAAGGTGATGCAAAGAATGGAATTATTGATTATAATGATTTGCTAACACGATACACTACATACGAACAGATTCTAGATCTAACTGGGGCTTCCTACATGATCACTGTTCAGATGGATAATTATTTTAGAAGAAAAATGATTAATGAACTTTTCATTCACGATTATTATGGTGCACCGTGGGCTTGGGATCATACTGCTCCTGGAGGAAGTGGTGTTACGTTTCGACGGATACAATTAATGATTGATATCTGCAAGAAATATCGACCTGATCTGCAAATCTTAATAGAAGAGACTGGTGAAGATTGTTGGTGGAATAATGTGTTACGATTAGAAAAAGCACATATTCCATTATTTAGTTTTCGTTGGCGTATTATTAATGAATCATCGCATTTATGTATAATAGAAGATGAAAAGCAGCTTTCATTTTATAATCCATTTATAATTCATCAATCATGGACATATATTGATATGAATTGGACATTTGATCTTTATATTAATTATTGGCGCGCTCTACTGGAAATTAAAATTTAAAAAGTAGTGTAAATGAGCACAGAAGCAGATGATTCATATATTTCAATGATGTATGAATTAACTGAAAAAACACAAGCAAGGACACTTAACAAATTTCAGACCACAAATGACAGGGAAAAAATTATAGCATGGGATACTGAACGGTATCAGAAAATTCGAGCAGAGACTGAACCTCTTGTTTTTGCTCATCTGCAAGAACGCTATGGAAAGATACTAACTAATTTCTGGCAGACTTATTTACCACCGTTGAGGGCTCCTAAAGCTTTTGTTATCTGCGAACGACGGGCTCATCCTAATATGTGGTTTATTCTTCGGAACATTGCTTGGGCTGGTCCCGATATGGCTGTCTTCATTTTTTGTTCGGATGAGAACTACGGGGCCATTCGCGCGCTTCTTGGAAATAAGGTGAATTCTTTTCATTTAATACAATATTTTCAAGGAAATCCAGTCGACAGAAAAGATGCAATTCGGGAGTTCAATAATTTCTATACGAATTATCAGGTTTACGAGCAGATTGCTGCTTTATCTGGTGCTGAATATATTGTAACTGTTCAAATGGATAACTATTTTAGAAAGCGACTTGTTCCTCAACTCTTTGTAGGTGATTATTACGGAGCATGCTGGACTTGGGATTTTGATTTGGCGGGGGGCGGAGGATTAACCATGCGTCGTGTTCAAAAAATGATTGAACTGTGCAAAGAGCATAGACCCAATATTATGTTGGATGTGGCTGAGTGCGCGGGTGAAGATTACTGGATTGCTTCTAAAATTAAGTCTGATAAGTATCCAGATGTTTTAGACCGATTGGGTATTTTCTTAGAAAGAAGCGTTATTGTAGTGATGTCTGAAAAAAAAGGGTTTATTATTGATCCATATGCGGTCCATCAAACATGGGCGTATTGCTACCAAGAATTTACACGGGATGAATATTTATTTATTTGGAAGGAGCTTTTGACGTTGAAATTGTAACTATGGCTATTAACCTGTAAGGGAAGACCATGATACAGGAAAGCGCTTTTCTAGCAGATCCGAAACCTGCTGCGCATAGTCACGAATCTCCTTCTGTGCATCGGGAGCATTTCTCAGATTGCAGAGCCGGGCATATGCATAAAGTGATCCCGTCTCAATGAACTCAGTCATCATTGACTGAGGTAGGATAAAACGAGCCTGCTCGGGACAAACACCGGACTCTAGCAGAGAATTATAAAGATCTAGTGATTGCTGGTGCCAAAGATGAACCTTATCAATCACTTCACTATGCTTTTCAATCGGATAATCCATGGAACCCTGCTTTACTGAAGGATTGCGCTGACGCCACATCGTGGGTTCAAAGAACTCAGGATCTGTGTCTACATAACGACGACTAATCTCATTGCGGGAGAAACCGACTGTATGACGAAACCATTCGCGGGCAATGGGAATCGGCATCTTGAAGCGAAAACGGATCTGGGGATGAAAGAAGGGACTTACATGCTTGTGTGTTGCTAGATATTTGATTAGCTTTGCATCACCGGGAGTCATCTGTGTTGACTCCTTGCCCATTGATACACGCGCGGCATTTACTACAGTCAGGTCTGATCCGAAGACTTCTAGAAGTTCAATTACTGGGGTGGGCATTTCTTCTGGTTTTGTTTCTTGCACGGATTATACTTCAAATTTTGTTGCCTGGGCTAAGACAAATTTCGGGTCTTATAAATGGAATGGCTAACGCTATGCCACCTCTTCGTCCTAATTGGGCCGACATTGGTTATCATATTACTGATCCAAAAGATTTGATTATTGGTCAAGACTATTGGATTATAGATAAAGAATTTGGAAGAATACCTAGACCTATAGGAGTTTTAATTAGCTATGGAACTCTAATTACAAAACAAGAACCAAATGCTCGAGGTCGGATTGACTTGTATTTTGAAAACACGCATCAATTTAGTGATGATCGTATTCCTATAGCACATAATAATTTTTGGACAGGATTTGCTTTTGAAAATTTTTATACGGTTTCAATACCATTGTTACAAGGGCCGCTTCATGAAAGAAAATCACGCACGAGAAAATTCCGGAAAAATACGAGGACCCGACGCCTTAAGAAGCATCGCCTTCGTTAACTTGGTTGGCGGTTTATTATACTTGAGTTTTCTTGTCTGCTTTATTTCATGTGGGTAAGCGTATGTTTTTTCGGATTTGAAAGATTTTGAAAACATATTTTGTAATTCAGTTGTCGGTAGCTTTTTGAAGATCCACGCATTCTTGCAGACTTGCTCCTTGTAACCTGCTTTTAGACACTTTTTTGTAAATTGTCTAATAGAAGATTTCTTCATTCATACTTATATTTCTGATTTTTAATGGAAATCTTTGTTTACATGCTTCTGCAAAACATCAACCTGCTTCATCATGATGTTTAGATCTCTAAGGCGATCAGGTTCCTTAAGTTCATGCTTTGCCTTCTCAATTGACTGTTTGAGGGCCTTGATTGACTTTTTGTAATTGTTAATTTTACTTTTCATTCCCTTCGCCTTGGCTAAAACCATCCATCCGAGCTTTTCAAACTCAACCTTGCGCCACTCATGGAGGTTGTGAAATGTGACATTATAACGAGCTAGAGAAGATCCGGCGGCTCTTGATTTTCTGCTTACCTTGCGTGTCATTGGCATTCTTTATAACTATTGTCTAGATTTTTTTTTGCCTTCTTTTTATTACGGAACTTTACGGGGTAAATTTGAATCATCTGAGAAAATAGGTTGCTGGCATGGAACAAGATACTGGTAAGAAACGTTTGAATAGAAAAGATCAGTTTTATACAAAAGCCTCTGTGGCTAAGAAATGTGTGGACAAGATTCTTGCAACTGTGCCTTCAGGTTCTAGCTACCAATGGATTGAACCTTCTGCTGGAAATGGTGTATTCTTAAAATGCTTGGCTCAGAACTTTGATCGCATAGGTATGGATATCGAACCAAAAGATCCAGAAATTTTCGCAACGGATTTTCTTGCATGGATTCCTACAACATATCGTAAGCGGATTTTCTTTGGTAATCCTCCTTTTGGCCGCCAGGGATCTCTAGCAAAGGCATTCATTAAACATGCTGCATCCTATGCTGATTACATTGCTTTCATTCTACCACGATCTTTTGTAAAACCTAGTATGTCACGGGCTTTCCCTCTTGCTTTCCACTGCATTTTAAGTGAAGATGTGGAGAAGAACGCATTTGAAGTTAATGAAACGGCATATAATGTGCCGTGCGTCTTTCAAATATGGGAAAAGAGGGTTACTGATCGTGTGCTAGAGCCACCTGTGGATGCAGTTGGATTTGAATATGTTAAGGAAGGGTTTCACATTGCATTTAAGCGCGTGGGTGGTTTAGCAGGAAAATGTTATTCTGCTTCTGCTTCTGCTTCTGCCGAATATAATCCCCAATACCATTATTTCTTGAAGCTGGAAGACCAATATGTTCCATTTATACAAAAAATCATCGATTTAGTGAATGTGCATGTGTTTCCTACAAATACTGTTGGAATGAGGAGCCTTTCTAAGACGGAGGCTAATCGTGTTCTGAATCAGACTCTTGCATCTCTGTTTCCTTCTCCTCAACCTTTTCTTCCTTCTTAGAATTCCTTACGCGGGCCGAGAAAGGATACTCTGTCTCAAGAGTAATTCCATGATGGGTCGGTGTTGAGCTTCTTGCAAGAATACACTGTGGATACTTCTCTAAGAATTGATCGAGGTTGCGAATGCTGCATTGGAGTCGCCGTTGCGTCTTTGAATCCACCTTGGGAGCATAAGAAATCCAGCCACCACTTTTTTCCTTTAGCGACTTGGCTGCCTGCTTATAATATTTTTGATGCTCTGCCGTTCTTGCATTTGGTGGAATGGCTTTCACATAAGTGTCCAGGGCCTTTATCTCATCGCGGGTAACTGTGCCAAACATAGCCTTCATGAAAACGGAATCAATTTTGAGAACAAGAGTCTCAACAATCTTTCTGCAAGAAGGGAGTTGCTTGAACCGAAATACAACCATTGCATGATTCTCCGTCATGTCGTAGGAAAAGAATCTCAGTGCATCACCGCAATCAATTGCATTGCTTCCGGTGGTCTTAATACTTTCTGTCTGTGTTTTATCGTAGTGGTTTTCCTGCTTGCTGATGTCATGAACTCCTGTATCATTGGACTTCGGTGGAAGATTGTGGATACGAGTCCTTACGAGATTTTCAATTACAAAGCCGAACTCTTGGGAACGAGGCATCTTTTACTACTGTTTATTGCCTTTAACCTCTTGCCTTATATGATTTTCAATTTTTTCGAGTTCTGTATAACTTTCTGTTTCGCTTGTTCCGCGTATGACGACGAGGATTACGTAGTCTTGTATTCGCTCGTTGAGCAGCAGGAGTAGGAGCAGCAGGAGCAGGAGCAGCTTCTTCAACACCAGCAGGAGCAGCTTCTTCAACACCAGCAGGAGCAGCTTCTTCAACACCAGCAGGAGCAGCAGGAGCAGGAGCAGCAGGAGCAGGAGCAGCAGGTTGTTCAGATTCCATCTTATTTGCTAACTTAATAATTTCAACAGCTTGATCAGATCCTTTTTGATTTCCTTCTCTATACCAAAAAGAATCTGCATTATACAAGAAAGGCCTTTGGTCAAAGCGATTATCATCCGGTGAATAATTTGTTGCATGGATTGAAGCTGTAATTGTTGTCATCTTATTTCGTGTTAGTGTATAGTAACCCCAGAAATTTAGAACCTTAAACGCAATTAATTTTGGTGTAGCTGGCACACGAGTATCTGTATATTTTATGTTAGACTCTTCATCTTTTTTAATTGTGCTTAAAAAAGGTTTATCAGGTCCAATATAATCTTTGCACATCTGCTGAAACATTCCCATCGCACCTAATCCATCGCGTTTTCTCAAATTACCCAAATAATATATTTCAGCATAGGTCATGCCAATATCAACTTCATCATCTTGAACAATTTCATTACCTTTTTTATCTAAGGTAGGTGGGGCTAATTCGGGAGAAGCAGTTACTTCCAAGATTTCTTTAATAATGCGAAATCCTACAGGTGGTTCAATATCACTTCCATCTTTATATTTCATTGTAGTTCTAGACCCATTAATAGTAAACTTTTGTTCCATAGATTGTAACGCAGCAGCTCGTTTTGTCTCATCTTGTATCAAGTCAATTTTCTCCATTTGTGCATCATAAATTTGTTTAAATGCATCTAAACTTGTATTTCTTGTATTTATTGGTGTAGATTTTTCTGGACTATATTTTACCTCATAACACCACTTCAAAAATTTACGTAAATCAGTCTTTGAAAAAGATCCAATTGGATTTATATCTGCACTTGATGCATCATATTTTGTGTAAAATCCTCTTAAAGATTCGTCCGAATTGGAACTTGCTAGAACTAATAAATATCGTGCATTTGCTCTTTCAGATATAATATCATTATTTATTTTCATGAATTCTGCTGTAGGCGGGTTGGCATTTGTCAAACTATTTCTTGCTTGCTGATATGCAGCCCACTCATCTGCGCCTTTCACTTCTTGGTTGTAACGATGACCCGGAAGAATTTGTGCCAAATAGTATGCTGTAATCATTCGTAGACGAGCTTGAACATTCTGAATTGCTAAATGCTGTTGTAAATCACCATAATTTGATAAGAATCGAGGAATATTTAATCTATCTTGCTGTCTAAGTTCCGCGCCTGTTTTATAAGATATTTCATCATCTTTTCTTGTTAAAATTTCAAATGTCTCTTCATTAACAATGTTTTGCATTGCTAAAAAAGGCTTTTGTAGAGGAGCTACTATGTGATATGAACCCAAATTAATTGCTAGAATTGTGGCATATCTCATGATTGCAGGAGTATTATATTTAGTCGGCATATTGCAGGTGTGTAAAAAAATATTTACTAGATCTTGTGTTATAGCAGTTTCATTTTCTATTTTTGCATAAATTTCCGGATGATAATTAACTTTTTTTTTTGCAGAAATTTGTCGTATAATTATGTTGTTTAATTTATTTAGTATAAGATCTTTCATTTTGTAAGATTCTCCTTCTTCGATTAACGTGTCAAGATTTACTAAAGTAGGTAGCGGTCTTAGATCTTTCAAAAGACTCAATACCTTATCACACATGTAAAATACCATCATTGCTGTAGATGAACTATCTACACCGCCACTTAATGGCAAGAAAAATCCACCCGCTTGTGATCTGCATAAATAATCCCATAAATGACGAGAAATACCTAACGCCATTTCCTCTTCTAATTCATAAAATTCTGTATTTGTTTCTTCGTTCTGTCTTTTATTTAATCCTTTTGCCGCTCGGTTGATATCATCTTTTGACATTGGTGCATCATATTTAACAGTGTCTATTGCTTTTAGTGTGTTGTCAGCCTTACTTGTCATATTAAATTCAACTTTCACTCTTGGCAACTTTATTTCTTTCTGCGATGCCTGCAAGTTGCGACTAACTACACTTTCACGATATGCACGAACATGATCCAAATTTACAAGAGCAGAAACAACTTCAACATCTGCAAATGATAAATGTTCACCAATATTAATACAATCGCCATTCAAATAAATCATTCCATTTCCATCAAAGACTACGCGGTTTCCTTCGCATCCTAGCAGATTTGAGTATAAGTAAACACCGCCGTTGCGCTTTGTGGCAGAGCTAATAAGGTCATGGCGATACTTGTATTTTCCAATCTGCCAATGCGAACCCGATCCATTTGTAATAATATCTACACCCTCTAATCCTAGCATAATGTTCGGACTTTGAGGTGTAAAAAGTTCTTCGCATGTTTCGGATGCAATTGTTGCATCATTTGTTTCAATAATACCTATGCCGAAAGGAATGTCACCATGATTAGGAATTAATTCGTTCGCAATAAATTCGGGGGAAAATTCAGTTAAAGGAAAGTTTTCAAAATCTTTACCCAGCTTTTCCTTTGACCATGGCGTGAACCAACGGCTTTCGCGGTAATTGCCATCATCGGCCAACCACATCTTAGGCCTGATGAGCAAAATGCGGGTTTTATTATCTTCGTTTTTTAAATAAAAAATACGGCAATTATACCGAACTCCTGTGATAATCATCGGCATTCCAATATCGCAAATAATATTAGGCGGAGAAGCAGCCACAATCATCTCAAAGGATCTGATTGAAAACTTATAAGTATCTAATTCATAAAAATGGTCTTCGCAACTGTATCCAGGAACTTCTAATTCCGGTCCTATTCTGTATTTACAACCTCTAGCAGCTGCTTCCCTGATAGAGCGAATAATACGAGCACGATTTCCCTTGAAATCAAGAACCCATTGATTCAAATTGCAGGTTGCGACATTTGCAATGGCTTGATTTAGATGGAAATTAGTCGGCGGACTTGCTCCTGCGACTGCACCAAATAATGACATTATTTATTCTATTTACTATTTTGAATTTAGTTTTGTGTAATTACCGTTTTATCCAATAAAATTCAGTTTCATCTACCTTAATGAGGGGTGAATCAATCTTTCGTTCTTCTCTAAATTCATCTGTTGCTCTCTTTGCACCCACCCAAAATCCATAATCATCAATTATAATTATTCCTCCAACAACAACTTTATCATATAATTTGTCCAAACAAACTTTTGTCTAATCATACCAATCTCCGTCCAATCGAAGAATTGCAATATCCCCAATTAAATCAATATATTTATTTATTGCAAATACATCTTGAAAAAAACCTTTAATAATAGTTGTATTTTGTCCGTTTAAATTGAGGCTAGTAAATGTTTCAAATACACTTTCAATTCCTTGTGAAAAATTAGAACCAATAACATACTCAATAGGCAACTTATTATAACTAATGTCTATATCTTGTTCCACTATATTTGGCATTCCTTCAAAGCTGTCAAAGCCAAATACTTTATTGTTCACTCCAGACATTGCAGCCATTAATGCTAGACATCCGCCTTTAGCAACACCGCATTCAACAAAGGAAAGATTTGTATTATTAAATAAATTGCATTTATCGTGGATATTAATTAATCGCTCTCGGCTAATGAGTGTTCTTTCTTTTGCAATGATCTCTTCTATTAGATTATACTTATGCATTTCTTCGGATTAATATTATTTCAGATTTGCTAGAACGCAAATTTATTTAGTCTTAATAGAGATGCCCATCTGTTCAATCTGTAAAATAAATCACCATTCTACTATTGCTAATCATGAAAAAAGTCCTAGTCACAAGGCCAAACTTAAGGAACAAGCGTTAGCTGCGAAACAGACTAGGGAGGCTAAATTAACCGCACCGCAATATGCTAGAAATGCTGAGCAAGCATTTGAAGATGTAAGTTTTGGTAGCGTAGCAAGTGGTAGCGTAGCAGGAGGAGGAGGAGGAGGTAGCGTAGCAGGAGGAGGTGGTAGCGTAGCAAGTGGTAGCAATACATTTTTGCCTGGTGGAGGAGCGGGTGGCAATCCTTTTACGGGGTCAATGGAAGAAGAATTACCAGAAACAGAACTATCACATGAAGATTTGCGTGCAAAAATTCAAGAACTTCTTATAGAAAAACAATTGCACCCCCTGACAGGAAAGGGATCTACAAATTCTAAAATACAAAACTTAATGGAACTTGCAAAAAGATTACCTTTTGTATCTCCACAACAGCAATCTCAGCAACCTGCTTCAGATCCTAGAGGAGAACTACCTCAACATTATACAAATAATATGGGTGGCGGAGGAGGCGGAGGAGGCGGAGGAGGCGGTGGTAGCGTAGCAAGAGGAGGTAGCGTAGCAAGAGGAGGTGGTAAAAAACGAAAGTCTGTAAAAAGAAAATCTTTGCGAAAGAAGTCTCTTAAGCGCAGATCTTAAGAATCCTTCTTATATTCAAGTTTCAGCACAGGTTTCTCCTTAAGAACTTGAATTGTTGCTTTTGGACAGTCACCCGGATAGAAAGTCATTTCATATTCGCCTTTATAGAAGATATGGAATGCAGGAAGCTTTCTAATCTCATCCTTATCTTCCTCATAGTCATGAGAAAAAGGTCTAATTATAATTTTTACGTTCTCATGCAGAGCAAACTTCAAGATTTCATTAAAATTCCCTTCGCCTTTGCGTCCATCAAAGACACAGTGAATTGTAAAGTCTTCCATTTTTTCTCAACCAAAAATATGAAATATATAATTTCAATTTTTTAATATTTTTTATGTTATATTACGCTCGGCTGAGCTCAGCGAACTTGGAGACCCATATCTTGAATCGCTCATCACCCCGCTGAAGAAGCTGCGCCTTTAGCATTGCCTCCGTGCTATGGGCCTGTCCAGCATAGGGAAATGCTTCAATCGTTGTAATGCCATCCCTGATAATAATCTGTGCACGATCATTTATGATTGAGATGCGTGTCTGAGGAGAAGGAATAGGAATCGGCTGATCCTCTCCACCAATGTGAATTTCAGCAGACTTAGTGTCTACATGTGAAATAATTGACTCATCCTCATCCTCATCGTCAGAATACGGAGGTGGAGAAGGAGGATGAACTGAGGGCGAAGGAGAAGGAGACGGTGAAGGTGAAGGTGAAGGAGTCACAGGCACAGGAGAAAACTTTTCAAAATAAGCCTTAATCTGGTTCCACTTCTCCTTTCTCAGATGCTCAATTAGCCGACGGAAGTGCAGCGGCACACTCTTGCCATCAAACTGGTTCTTGTTCTCTTGAATCTGACCAATGTGATCAAGATGGCTGTTCTGACTAGAGATAGGATTGTAGCGAACTTCGCACTGAAGAAGAATCAGCTCATAATGACAGTCTGCACCACCGCGACGAGTCTCCATACCCCTCTCCGTGGGAATCAGACCAATAAACTGATTGTTGCGCACAAACTTAGTTCCATTGAGGAAAAGCAAGTTATCCTTCGAATCTGTTCCAACATGAATCTTATTATACTGACCAATGTTTTCAATCGCATTCACCATCTTAGGATTTGCAGATGTAGTATCAAAGACTTCCTTCTCGTTACGAAGACCAATGTAGGCAACATAATCACCAATATGCTGAAATCCAAGAAGTCCATTGATCACCGGCTCAGCCTTCGTAGCACACCGCTTCTCCATCTGCTTGACCTCATAGTCCGTGTCATCAATCTTGCAGATAAAACGGTCCTTCTTGGTCTGAGGATTATACCAGTTCTCAATAGTATACTCGTCATACCCCTTATAGAAAGAAGGCTTAGGCGCATTAAAGTAGTTATACATGTCAATCTTCTTGTAGCCCTGCATCTCATGGTGCTGATAAAGAAACTCAACATCATCCCGACCAAAGACAATTCCAATACGATTCATAAGATCAGTCATTGAACTCTGCTGGATTGGTGTGAAGTTCTCCTCAAGAACCTCTGCAAGAGTATCCGAGTAGTAGAACTGAATACTAGTTCCACAGAAATCACTGTTATAAAGCATTCCATGTAGACGACGCTCATCCTTGAACTGCTGGATCTCTGCCTCCGTCATAGGGCGAAATTGAATCTTGCCCGTATAAATACCCTTATCGTGAATAATATCCCATGGAACAGTTACACAGATGTATGGGCCTTCAGGCTGCCGGCTGTAGATTGTGACAGGTGACTTGTCACTTAGAATAGATAGAGACGGCTTCGCACCGATACCAGACACACCGCGGCTCTTATCATTGATGTGATTCTCCTTGTGGAGAGAAAACATATTCTTGGCTCCCTGCATATCCATACCATATCCGTTATCAATGATACAGATATAGTTACCCTTGTTGTCAAAGATAATCTTGTTCGTATTTGGAATCTCAGATGACTCCCTATTGCGTCGATCAAGTGAATCAAGAGAATTGGCTACAAGCTCAAGAAGACACTTCTCAGGCGTGAAACCGCGGCGGGCAAATCCATTCAGATACCCGCGCTCATTAATATCTCCGCCAAATTCAATTACAGGATTCATTGCATCTGTTGGATCCATTGTTAATTACTGTGCCTGTTCTTTTACCGCATCCTGTTCAAATTTTTTTCGTATTCACTAAATGAAATTAGTCTATCCTCTTCCTCATCATACAATGTGTATTTCAGTGATTCTAGTCCTTCCCAAAAAGTAATTCGCTTAACGGATTGGAACATTTCGGGTGGTGCATCATCGTGGCATGCCTGTAAGTTATAAAGCGGCACAGCAACACTCAAATGATGGATATGATGATATTTTTAATTTCCGGGTGATACTCAAAAAATGTAAACCATTTTATATAATCTTTTCCAAATCTTCCTGTGAAAAACCCATTTTAATCAATTTCTCTATTCTTGATGGATGAAGCGCAACTTCTTGCAGCTCATCCTTAAATAAGGCCGTTCTTCTTCCAATAATTAATTGTTTTAACTTTTCTATTTCTACATGAGCATATTGAATTTTTCTTACAAATTTGTTGAAAGGCTCATTCCATCTCTTCTCGAATGATATTGTTGTCAGAAGTGTTTGAATTTTACTACTTGATTCTTTATCCAAATCGGTGCAGTGCTCAAGTTGGCGTAATTCAGAATAGGGATCATGTATATCATCCGACGACAACAATCTTTTATGTCTATTTGCTATTGTTAGCTTTCTAGGAGGAGGAGGAGGAATTTCATCAAACTCATCATCATGTGGATAATTTATACTGCATTCATTGTATCTGCACAGACTCTCTGAAATATTAGTGATTGAATCCGGAAAATTATGGTCAAACATAAAGAGTGATGTATCGCATCTAAGATGAGTTATTTTTGAAAATTGTATTGTAGTTAACTTATTATTAACGCAACTAACTTTTTCCAAGCGCTTTGACATAACAAGCTTTGTTATCTGTGTATTGTCGCAGGCAAGTTCAAGCAAGTCGGGTGGAAGATCTAGATTTTTTAATGGATTATGACAGCAATGCAATTCACGTAATTCAGATCCTTCAAGATCTAAGTTCGTTAATAAATTATTGCAACATTTGAGTGTAAAAAGAGTTTTAGGTAAATTAATGCAGCATTTATAGAATGGAGGATCAAATTTAAACGATTTAATATTGTTTTGACAACAATTTAAGAAAGTTATTATAGAGTCCGTTGGAAAAAATAATCTTTCAATCTTGTTCATAGAGCAATCAAGCTCTTGCAGAAAAGATGTTAACCAAATGCAGATCAATTTATTATTACTAACATTAACTCTTCTAACTGTTATTGGCAAGTCAATTTCATAGAGTTTACAATTTGATGCGTTTAGAACTGATAGAAATGGAAGCCCAGATAGTCTTTCAATTGGATTATTAGAGCAATGAAGCACATCAAGCTCTTTGGGAAGATTGTTTAAATATTTAATATCATTGTTTGTGCAATCAAGTGTTCGTAGACCCATCGGTAAATTATCCAATGCTTTTATTTGACCATTTTTGCAGGAAAGATTCAGTAGAGTTTCGGGAAGATTATCTAAAGATTTTAGATTGTAATTACAATCACAAATCAAGTTTATAAGATTTGGAGGAAGATTATCTAAATACTGAATATTATTGCTGGAAATATTTAATTCTATCATGCTTGAAAAGTCCCAGAAAGTGGGGTAGGCTACAATATATTTTGTAATGTTAGTATTTGAAAGATTTAAGGACGTCGATTTTGTTCTATTATATTCGCGGCACTGCCTAATAACTCTGTCAATCGGTGGCAACTCATCCAAAAAACCATCATCGTAACTTTGATGAAGATACGCATCATAATCTTCTATTTCATCTCTATACCTGAAATCTCCTAAGTAATCACCTTCGGCGTCAGAATGTGAATCATAGTATCCTGCAAAGAACTCATCTTTATGAACTATTCTTTCATAGACGGGTGCCCAGTCATTTGATTCTGGTTTAATATTATAGGATGAACCAAAATAATCTTTTTGTTCTTCTGTTAGAGGTGGATTTCCTTCATTTTCTAGAATGAAAAAACTTTCATCTTCCCCTTCCTCTTCTCCTGCATAAAAAAGTTCATCGTTTTCATAGTATTCATGTTCAATAAAATCTTCACGGTTTCCTTCAGAATCATATTCCATTGATGAAATGTAGATTCGTGGTTTAAAGAAAGACGGGGGCTCGTAGTCTGCCCACGTATCATGCATTATTCTGCTTTGGCTGTTATCTTTTAGATCTTTTTTCATTCCATTAGTAGGATGGCGGAGTTTAGAGATGATGAGGGTCGTGATCAATTTGGTCTTGATAGCCGCGATGGTCTTGGATTCTCATTTAACCGTTCGGGTGTGCGTGAATTTATCCGCGCTGATGATGATGGTGTTGTAACTCATCGTCTTTTTATTTACCAGAATGGATCATCGCCTAATCAAATTGAATATCAAGAATCAGAGATTTTTGGAAAAGATCTTCCGGTTCTTACTCCTGCTTGGCAGTTCTATGGTAATGCACCTGAAAAAAGAGGTCTTGGTAGACCCGCTCCTTCTCATGTTCCTGAATTAGCTAGAGGTGGTAGAGGTGGAGGTGGTGGTGGAGGTGGAGGCGGAGGCGGAGGTGCTGGTGGTGCTGGTGGAGGTGGTGGCAGATATGGTAGAGGTGCAGATGGATCACCCGCATTGGCTGGAGGTCGCAGAGGTGGACTTGGATATAGACATAGAAATAGAAGTCGCAAGAATAAACATTAATTTTTTCGCGTTTGCTTTTTGCTTTTGAAAACCATTTTTTCATATCCATTATTCTTGCCATTTAACTTAAAACCCGCCTTAGTATAACATTTTTTAGCTGAAGTATTATTCTTTTTTACAATAAGAAAGACTTTTCCTTTTGCTTTTTGTGTCAGTTTTTTACACTTCTCATTGCATATCCTTGACCTCTATATTTGGGATTTGTGTAGATCATATTAATTTCGCATTTTCCATATGAAGGGCATAGCAAACGAGCAGTTGAAATAATTGTCTTGCCTTCATGCGTTAACATAAAATTAGTTTTACGTTTTTCCTTTTCTGCTTCCTCAAGAATATCTTGATAAGATACCGGGTGTCCACGAAAATCTGTAATTGATTTCTCAAATGATTTTTTTAGGTCGCCTGATAATGGTAATACGCTACCCCAGCCTGTTAATCCCGCTGAACTACTTTTAGATCCGCAGCCTGTTGAGCAGAGTCGCAAAAGAAAATCTAGAAGGTCAAAATCACTGCGTAAGAAAAGAACCCGTAAAAATAAGAATTAAATTTTAAACTGCAAGAAACTCTGGCTTTTCCCTTCGTGTATACTGAATAATTCCTTTTTCCCCTTTTGCAACCTTATAATAGTGATGATAACATTCAATAGGATCATCACTGATTTTATACTGCGGTAGCATTGCTGTCACAAATGGCTGGAGGCCGAGATCCGGTAGATCCGGTGGGTTCTCCATCAGGAAAAGCGCATGCTCCATACATGCATGTTCTTTACCATATCTGTAATGGAATTCATTCCCAATCTCTACTGCTAGATCGACAGCCCATTCATAGTTCTGCATGGAAGCACGGATCCATTTTGTGCAAGGATGATGGAGATGAACTGGCCTGTAACCTTGAGTTCCATTGTTTTGAGTGGGAGCTTCTTTTAGAGATTTAGGGATTTCTAGCAGTTTCTGTGCTTTTGAGATAGCGACTGCTGATTTCTGGTTTAGCAGTTCCGGGTATTCTGCCGTGTAATGGGCGGAATACAGCATTTGGCATGCTTCGAGGATCATCTTGACTACATGCTTGTCTACATGGGCTTGCGCTGCATCCTTAGGATTTAGTGATAAGATAAAGAGATTCATCTTCAGGTTTTGGGGTTTGGACTTAAGGGAATTCAATTTTTACGGGTGGACTTCGAGTCAAATACCCAACTATATCAGCATATCACATTATTGCTATACCATATACAAACCCTACTACCCCGGTATCCTTTACCTTTATGTTAGTTAACCAGCAGTAAGATTTATAATTGAAAACTGGAATCAAGGATTACCTGAAGATTTAGCACCTTTGATTTTAGGAAGCCATAAGGTTCCGCAAGAATTTGGATCTAGACAATATACAAGAAGATGCAGATGCAAGGTCCGGAAAAGTAAAACGCGTAAATTATAAATATTTCTACGTTGATGAGTAGGGATGATATCAGAAAAGATTGTTTCTATTCCACAATTTGAACAACTTATGAAAACCGGTCTTAAAGAATCATTTGAGAATTCTATCAAGGATTTACGCGGACACTGCGTTTCATATGAAAATATAGTTAATGAAGCGGCTAAAGATAAACGCACAACTAAAATCGCTTTAACACATGACGGCTCAAAAGTTATATCCACTGCTCGTTTGCTTTGCCCTGATAAAGGAAGATGTGAAATCAATATGGTCTATACGAATCCAGCCTATAGAGGGCAAGGATACGCCATGAAAAGTGTTAAAAAACTAACAAAGAAAGCTAAAGGCAACGTGTATCTTATTGTTAAGAAGAATAACATTTCAGCAAAAAGATGCTATTCTAAGGCGGGCTTCGTCTTTAGTAAAATAGATAATGGATATAACCAAATGGTTTTTAAGAAAAATCAAACGCGTAAAAATTGATTTCTTATAAAAATAGAATCTATAATTAAATGCTTCTCTTATTTTGTTTGCTTGGGCTAGTTGCTTCTGAGCCAATGCTCCGTAGTGATTTGCGTAATTTGAAGAGGTTAGAACATGAAAGAAGGAATAAAGAAATAATTAATTCGGGATTTTCTCAAATACAAAATGATATAATTTTAAGAGCAAAAGCAGGAGAAACAAAATTGCAGATTCCATTTGCTGGATGCAATAGCGAATTTAGAAATATTGCTATTAGTGGATTTACAATTGAAGATTGTGAATATATTGTAAATAAAATGAAAGAAAAGGGAAATATTAATTTTCCTGATACTGCCATTACTTATGATGAAACTAAAAAAATGTATTTTATTGATTGGAGTTAAGATCTTCCCTTCAACTCTTCTAGCACATTCAAGAATTCCTTTGAATCTTTGTAAGACCATGTATCCAAATCATAAATCTCATGTGCTTGAGTTAGTGGATTGATAAGCATAGCCCACCGAACTGTCAGTGGAATCATACCATGACGACCAAGAGCAACATATGCTAGAACTTGCAGGAGATTCTTGCAGTTTCCAGAATCACGTAGATCTACACCTTTGACAGCTGCAGAGACTTTTATCTCAACAATAATCCCATTTTTGTGTTTAGGAATAACCAAATCTGCTTGACCCATGATCATGTTTACAGACTCAAGATTGTAGTCGCCAAGAATCTGCTGACCTTCCTTGTATCCACAACGACCCATGATACCAATTAGACTTTCCCGCATATGATCCGTATTTACTTCCACAAACTCCTCAAAGTTTCTTGGTAATCCTTGGAATTGATTGGACGGAGCATTTACTGCTTGGATTTCACTTAGTCGCCCTCTTGCATAGAAATCATAAGTCTGCGACAAGATATATTCATCACGGATTCTTCTAACTGGTCTTGTTGCCGCTTTGAAAATTGCATTCTCAACAGTATAGCAAATTTCAGATGTTTCATCATCCATTGCATATAGACGGGTATTATACATTCCAATAATACGTGAAGGAGGAACATACTGTGCAATCGTATCCAAGGCAACATAATCCAAATTATTAAAATCCGCTTCCAAAGAAACTTCACGGAAAGAAAATTCTTCCAATGCATTTTTTTTCAAAAGTTTCCATCGTTTCTTTTCATAGAACATTAGAAGCTCATATAGTTTCTCTTGATTTGTTTTACTTGTTTCTGTGCAAAGAACCTGCTTAATCTTCCAATCCATATATGTGCCAAATGCAACTTCTCTATTTCTCAGTTTCATCTCATCATAGATATCTTCCCGCATCATTGGTACACCATCAAACACATGACTAATAATGTTTCCACTGCAAGCCTTGATTCGTCTATTAAGATCTGGTTGCTGTGACAACTTTCGGATAAGATCCTTGACTCCAACAGGTCTTAGAGATTTTGCATAAGGTTCATATTCTGCTTCACCCCATAGTTCAATATCTACGTGATCTTTTAGAGCGTTGCCTAGTTGTGCAAGATGATGGTGACGTCCTCCATCATTTGCATTTCCAAAGATATAGAGTTCATTAATTGGTCTTGTGACTGCAACATAAGAAAGATTTGTCTTCTCAGCAAAGAGTGCTTCTCCATCTTCTTCATCTGTCTTTGGTTTGAAGATTTCATTTGTGAAATTGACTAGTGCAACAATATCCCACTCTAGTCCCTTAGAAGAATGAATGGATGAGCATTGGACAGGTGATTTACTATCGCGTGTATCATAACGGAACTCCACTGTTGTAGATGTCTCATCTTCCTTGCAGATCTGATGAATGTCAAAATTGTAACCCTGCTTCATTGAATGATGCCGAAGTTTAGTCATGATCATCTCATAGGAAGGGCACTTGATGACAGGGAAAATGAGAACAATGGATTTCTTATTTGCTTTGGCATCCAAGATAAGAGGAAGAAGAATTTGAACAACCATTCCCTCATATTCACCTAGACCCTTTCCCGGATTGATAGCATATTCGTAATATTTTGGCTTATTGCCTTGAGGGGCAATTGGACCCGGTCGCATTGGAAGAATTAATTTGTTCTTGATTTCATGCTGGAACATCCGGTTAACTAGATTAAGAATTGATTGTGTTGAACGGAAGTTTGTTGTAAGAGTATATTTTTTGACTGAGGGATCAATCCGTTTCTCAAACTGAGTTCGGAGGAATTCATTTGATGTTCCACGGAATCTGTAAATATTCTGTGCAAGATCTCCAACAGCGACCATGATAACTTTTGGATTAATCTGTTTCCAAAGTTCTAGAAAGCGGAATTGAATCTCATCCAAATCTTGGAACTCATCGGTGATAACAATCTGGAATCGGTGCAAGATTGCCACTAAACTTGGATTCCTCTTTTCAATCTGATCAAGAAAGAAATTAACCTTTAAGTCCATTGTTTTTGAGAAAAGATTTACGGATTCAGGTTGGATGATTCCTGCAATAGTCATAAATTTAAACATTGTCTTGTGAAAAGTTCCAGTCCAAACTTCGGGTTTCCTTCCCATTACTTTCTTCAATTTAGTCTTGATCTCATCTGCTGCAAATCGTGTAAATGTGATGAAGCAGATCGCCTCTTCGGGACAGCCATTCTCTATCTGTTGCTTAACGTATAGAGAACAGGTTGTTGTCTTTGCACAGCCAGCGCCTGCGTTAATCAACATACAGTTTCCTGCATGTTTGATAATTATTTTTTGTTCGGATGTTAAATCCATCGTTTATCTGCTTACTTTGGGATGGGTAAAGATTTCAATTTTTTGACCGGGAATTACTGTATCAATAAAATTGAAATCTGAATGATTAGCCAAAAATTCCAAATCCCTGGACTTTTTACCGAATTTCGGTAAAATTTGAAGCCATATTTTTTTTCTATACCCAAAGTATAAAATGCCAGAATACACGTGCGATAAGTGTGGAAGAATCTTCAAGCAGAAGAGCGGACACACAGACCATATGAATAAGAAGACTGACTGTGTAAGTAATTCGGTAATTGGGCAGGTAATTGAGAAGAAGGTAGAGGAGAAGGTAAAGGAAGTTGTTCGTGGTCTCAATCCGCTAGCAGAAATTGTTCTGCCTCAGGATAAGACAGCACAGGAGGCTGTGCTTCAGAAGTTCTTTGAAGATCTTCACAATCTCCTTTGGAATCGTGCCGGTCTCAATCCGGAACGTGCCCTTGAGCATATGACATTCTTCTTTGCATATCGTCTTATTGAAGCGCAGGCTGATGTTTTGGTTCTGCCTCAAGAGTGTCGCTGGTCCTATATCGCTGGACTGAAGAATGAGAATGATCTCTTTGAGACAATAAAGAAGGGTGTGTCCTCTTTTAGGTCTAAGCCAAAGACAAAGCCTTTCTTCAAGCCCCATGAGATTCAGAAGGCTGACATTGTCTTTGAGATTGTTCGCCAGATTAATCGGATTCCACTCAAGGCTCTACAAGAGTCAGATACGCTTGGTAATATCTTTGAGTACATGCTTGGTCGTGGTATGAGTACAATGTCAGATGAGGGACAGTATTTTACCAACCGCACAATCTGTCGTCTAGCATTCAAGTTGTCCTATGAGATCAAGAAGACTCTACGTAGAGAAGATGGATCTCTTTGTACCTTTGCTGATTGGTTCTGTGGCACGGGTGGCTTCCCTGCAGAGTATGTCAAGGGTGTCAAGACTCATTTGGCTGACGTTGATTGGAAGAAGGAGTGCGGTTCTGTCTACTGTCAGGATATGAACTTGAGCAGCGTCACCACAACGCTTCTAAATATGCTAATTCTGACGGGTATTCCATTCAGTGGCGATAAGATCCGCGGGTCCAACTCCTTCTCAGATCCAATTACAACAGGCGCAGGTGCTCCCTTTACCGGGCTAACTGTGGACTACTGCTTTATGAATCCACCTTACGGTGGCGATAAGAGCAAGGGTAAGGAGTATAAGTTTGCCTATTCAAAGAAGGTCAAGGCTGATGATGGGACCACTAGCAAGAAGTTCTTTGTGAACTCCGAGATTCAGAGCATTGGTATTGAGGATGACGACAAGGTCTCAGCTGGGGTTCAGTTGGCGATGGCTACATTGGCGAAAACTGGCGTATGCTCTATCGTGCTTCCACAGGGCTTCTTCTTTGGTGCATCTAAGAAGTGCGTTGAACTGCGCAAGAAGATTGCGGAGGAGTATAAGATTTGGTTCATTGTGGACATTGCATCTGGATCCTTCATCAACACGGGCACGAAGACGTCTATGATGGTGTTTCAGCGTGGTGTGGGTCCTACGGAGAAAGTGTCCTTCATTGGACTTGATGAGAAGGAACTTGTATCCGCAACGCTTGAGGAGTTGAGGGCGAAGCACTATTCGCTCAACTACAAGCAGTATCTAGCTCAGAGTGTGGTGGAGGTGGAGGGGTTTGAGATGGTGAAGTTGGGGGATTTGGTAACAATCTCTACTGGTAAGAACAAGACACCCGATGATAAGAAGGGAACTATGTATCCCTATTATGGAACATCAGGTATTACTGGTTATACCGATCATTTCCTTGAGGATGGCGAATATATTCTTACAGCCAGAAATGGAACTATTGGAAATACATTCCTAATCAAGGGAAAGTCTTTCCCTTCAGATCATATGTTTACACTGCGAACAAACGAGAAGTGCATTCTAAAGTATATCTATTATTGGATGATGTCTAACAAGAAAGTTATGGAGAACCTAGCAAATGTTACAACAATCCCTGGCATCACGCGGGCTTCACTTGTTGAAATCCAAATCCCCCTCCCCTCCCTCGAACGCCAGCAGCAAATCGTAGAAGCCATTGACGGCTGGACGAATCTTGCACAGAACGAGGAGGTCTCACTGAAGATGCTTGATAAGCAGATGATGTTTCAGGTGAAAGAAATGGGGCGCGGACAGGCTCGTGTGAAGTTGGGGGAGGTTTGTGATATAAAGTGTGGAAAGTCAATGCCCAAGACTGACATTATTGAGGGGGAGATTCCAGTTATTGGCGGAGGTATTTCGCCAATGGGATTTCACAATGTATCTACACATGAAGAATACACCCCTATGATTTCACAGAGGGGTGAAAATTCTGGATATGTATCGCGTTATTCAACTAAGACTTGGATTACAAGCAACGCAGTAATTCCAACTCTTAAAAATAGGCTTATGCTTGTGAATAATGATGTATTATATTATGTCCTAAAGTGTAATGAAGAAGCGTTCTATAATATTGTAGTAAAAACTGCACAGCCTATGCTAACAGTTGGAAATTTACTCTTAGTAGAACTACAACTCCCCCCTCTAACCGAGCAACAGACGCTCCAGTCAGACTTTGATGAGATTCGGCACAAGCACGCAAAGATTGCCATATACAAGGCGAAGGCACAAGAAGCGATTCAGCGTTTGATTCCTGGTGCGACTTAAGATATATTCGGTCTAAAGATAATATCTTTCTTATAATAGATGTATATGGCATCTGTATTGCCTATCACAATTACAAAAGAAGCAATGACTACATTTTTTACTGGAGCAGCTGGTGCAGTTACGTTTGGTGCATATACCCAGTTTCAAAATATGGAAATGATGAAACTGAATAATCAAATACAAGATCAAAAAATGAAAGATATGCTTGATGAAAGAGAAAAGAAGTTTTCTAAAATGTTAAGTGAATCGCGGAGATGGTTTTAGATTACCAAACAACTTCTTCCTCAATACCCATCTCCTTACCCCAGTTTGTAAAATCTTCATACATTTCACTGGGATTCGCAGGAAGCAATGAATCCATTCGGTTTTTGTAATCTTCCCAAGTCATAATACCCTTTTCTTTACAGGCGTGAATCCACTCTGCCTTAGTTTGAGGAAAGGATGATGTATCCACTCCGAGATAGTCATACCAGCAAGTCCACCATTCTGAGAAATAGGCCTTCGGCGTAACAATATACTTTGGATGCTCCGCTGCTCTTGATACATATTCTTCCTTAGAATGAATCCTCATATCCTTGTTAATATTCTTAAGAATATTAAACTTCTCCTTAGGAGAACGTCCGTTAATAGCCCGACGGACAAACATTGCTTGAAGGCGATAGACTGTCTCTGAAATAGTAAGAGTTTCCGAAGAAGTGCCGACCTTTACGAGAGGTCCCATAAAAGTCTTTACAAACTTCTCAATGTATTCCTTCTTAAGAACACCCTCTTGCTTTCCAAGACAATCCCAGATATCCAGCAGAATATGGTCAAAGACTTCTTCTGCTGTAATGCCCTCGTCACTTGGTCGCATAATCATACACCAACCCTCCTTCCCTTCATAGTCGGTGCGTAGTGCACGACCAGCAATCTGAATGAGAATATAAGTAGCCATTGTATTTCCCATGAGAACACAGGTCATCTCAAGATTAGCAATATCAGATCCTTCACGGTATCGTTCACATGCAAATAGAATCTGTGGATTAGGTGAAACTTGGCTATCAACAAAGCCAGAATGCCATGCTCCACTAGCATCTTCAACAGCAACATAGACTTTATAATTAGGCAGGTGTTTCTTAGCAAGATCAGCGGCTTTTCTTACATCTTCCCGCATTGGCAAATATGCAATGATTTTTCCATCACGCCATTTTCCAACTGACTTTTTGTCATGTACGGTTGTACCAATCGCGTGAAGAAACTTAGTGATTCGTACTTCCTGTGACAGATCCTTTGTCAGAATATACGGAATAAATCGTGGCTGTGCAATCCATCGCTTTGCCACAGCATCTTCCACAGTGACTTGATGAAGAAAGATTGGTGGTTCTCCGAAAAGTTCAGCAATCTTCTTTCGTTGCTCTGCGCTACTTGTCAATGGGGTGGCAGATGTACCTGTAAGAAACTGTGTATTCCAGAAGGGAAGAAACTTCTTAATAAGTTCAAAGAGTGCATTTCCAGTAATTCGATGAACTTCATCATAGTGGAAGTGGGTAATAGGCGGTAGTTTAAGCATCTGACTTTCCTCTGTCAGCGAAGCATGTGTCGCAATTACAAGAATATTCTTATCTGCTGGAATCACAAGAGATGAAAATTTACCATTGCTGCCATCAAGAACAGTAATCCCAAACTTTTCTAGCAATTCGATTTTCTTCATAAGAGTGTCAAGAATATCATTCTTATGAGTGATTAGCAGACCACGAAAGATCTTTCCCTGCTTCTTGTATGACATGTAAGATAAGAAGAGAAGAATGATCATGCCAATAGTCTTACCTGTTCCTGTAGGCCATTGAATAATTCCAGCATAATATGAAGATATTTCTGCAATTTTTAAGAACTTCTGCCAAAGTTCCCACTGATTAGAACGAAGTTCTCCGGCTGGAAAGAAAATGCGCATGAACATAGGAATCCAAGAAATCTCCTTAGCACGAGCAATTCTATTCTGCTCTTCTTCATCCGCCTTCTTCTGCTCCTCATTCAAATGATAAATGGGAAAGGGGTCATTCTCAATAACAGCAAGAATAGGAATACCCTTTTCTGCTAGAAACTCCTTGCGAAGTTCAAGATAAGATGTAGGGCAAGACCGGAGAAACCACTCAGTGCCACCACCCTTATTAATGTAATATTGACCGAGTCCTTTCTGCTTAACAAATTCTACAAACTCGGCATCAAGCACATACAATTCATCTTTGCTTTGAAAGCACCCCTGCGGAATTACAATGACAAACTGAAAGACAGGAGGATCTGCGAAGTGGGTAAGTGCTCCTGATTTCCTATTACCTATATGCCAAGAACTACCATTCTTGATTGTTTCTTCATAATTACCATTTATCTTTGTTGCTCCACCACCCAAAAGTCCGTAGAAACATGGATACGCATTAGCGTACTCCATTTTGACCCTACTATTTGTTCATAATAAAATGGTTTCAATTTTTACGCGAACGGTTGCGACGGTTCTTGCGCTTACATACTGGTTGTTATTTTAGAATAACGAACAATTTGTGGATATTCTGTAATCAGATTAACCTTACACTTATCATTGTATCGACGAATACCAGCAGGCGCTTCGATTTCAGAAATAAGATTACAGTGCGTCAAATTATACAAGTCCTTATAATGAACCTCAGTATCCCAATCACCTTCACTCTTGTCCCAGCCGAGTTCTGCATTTGTAAGAGTAAGTTCAATAAGTGGACCAAGAATACGCTTGTTTGTACGCGTAAATGTTGCTACAGCAACTATCTGACCGTTAGTCTTGCTTTTAACAAACCACAGTAAGTCGCCTTCTTTCGCAGTAGTAAGAAATCCCTTTGCATATGAGTATTTTGAGTCAATTCCCCAAATTAATTTTGAGGAAGAAGCATTGAAGTGAACCCCGTCACCTATCCGAAGAAGAAAATTGTTCGGCATATTGAATTAATAGTCTGATGTCGTGATGGGTTGTAATCCACACCCGCAATACATCAATTTTTTTACCCTGCCTAAACCCGCTCATCTATTTACTTATAGATGGACGAAAGAATAGAAATTCTTTTGCAAGAGAATCTTGCTGTTCAAAAAGAAATTCTAATAGAGCTCCGAGCAAAAAATGAAATCAGGCAGATTGATTCATATTGTAGTTGGCGGCGATGCTGTGTATGTGCGTCTATTTCAGTTCTTATCATTATTGCTGGTGGACTTGGAGCGGCATTTGGTGTTGCGAATAAGTGATTAATCCTCATCATCCTCATCCTCATCCGACGACAACTCATATCCATCCACATGTGTTGTAGCATAACAATCAGGCGACCAGTGTGAAGTCCGACCACAGCGATAACAAGCTCCAGACTTTTTTGCTGGAGATCTAGATTTAGGTGATTTGGGCTTTCTAGGACAACGCTTCTCGTGTTTCAAGCACTCATCTTCATCCTCATATTCCTTGTCACAATATTCACAAGACCAAACTTCAACTACTTCCTCATCCTCAATCTCCTTTCCATCAGTATCCTTCTTTGCGTAGCATGTGGCAACAAAGTGTCCTGTATTTCCGCACCGAGTACAACAATCTGTTGCTCCACGAATCTCTTTCTTAAGACTTTCCTCTTGTAGTTCTGAAAGTGTTTCTTGCACATATGTTCCACCCCGAACCTTATCAATACCATACTTTGCCATGAGTTCCTTGACATGCTTGTCCTCATCAAAATGGCTTGCTTTCTCAATGACCTTTACCAACTTAACTGGTTTATGAATCTTTGTCCATGTTGCGCCCTTTCCATTCATATGCTGTTGAAATCGTTGTGCGGGATTATCTGATTTTCCCACATAATAATTGCCTCCCTCCAACTTCAGGATGTAGATATTCGTCGCCATTTTCTTGCTCATAGTATTGCAGCGGCGGTTTAGGTATTCAATTTTTACAGGATCTAAAAGAAGCGGTGGAGTTTGCGTGTGCGTCTTCTTGCGTTTGCACGAGATTCTTCAGCGGGTTCTTCTTTTTCTCCACGGAGTTGAGCACATGTAATCTTTATTATTTTATCACCATTTGGATGAATTGGATCGTGCATTTTTGCTATCTCTTTACGTTCTTCTGCTGTAAACTCAAAGTAATCAGCAAGTGTGTCATCATTAATTGTTTTAATATTAATTGAACGCACATCAGGGAAATAAGATGGTTTTATAAAATTTTGTTCAAATTTTACATACTCTAGTAGCATAGTTGATAATTTAGTTTTAAAATAATCATTTATTTTTTCTAATTCTGAACCTATAAAATAACTTCTTTGACCTTTTTTATATAAACCATATTCACCTTCTTTATCAAATAATACAATGGGTGTATAAGTTCCTCCAATAATAACTTTAGGAGTATTCTGATCTTGATGTGGTTTAGAAGAATTAACGTATTTAATAACTCCTTTTTCTTCCAATATTGTTATTAATTTATTATTTCCTTTATCATCACATTCTTTAATTTGTGTATGCTTAAGACCTTTTTTATTACCATAAAGATCACATTTATTTATTATTTTATTATAAATAGAGTTATAGTTTTGTATTATTATTGATTTAGTTGATAATAGCACATC
>Ga0118677_10000901_pt1 | contig 63764 bp, 62 predicted proteins | sample AliMusrvi5mmetaG_FD_86154 | JGI IMG/M metagenome (GOLD analysis project Ga0118677, IMG submission 86154) | reverse complement strand
GGCGGAAGCCGTCCCAAACCCGCTTTGCCGCCGCTGCGCAGCAGCGGCGGTTGCGCGCGAGCTTCGCTCGTGCGCCCCGTTACGTCATTTAGGGCTTATCTGAGGATTTGGGGCGCCCGCGTGCTTTTGTTATACTCTTCCCGGACCGCACGGATGCTTTCCTCGATCACCGCCCTCTATCGGCCCGCGCCCTTCGCCCCCCCGCTGCCCAAGGAGGACGTGCCCCGGCGCTACTCGCTCTGCCGCTGGCAGATGATGGCTTCCGCGTTCTGGGGCTACGCGGGCTTCTACATCGTGCGCCAGAACTTCGCCCTGGCCAAGCCCTACCTGATCCACGAGCGCCACCTCACGAACGGGGACGTGGGGCTCATCGCGACCGGCCTCTCTTTGGCCTACGGGATCAGCAAGTTCGTGATGGGGAGCCTCTCCGACCGCTCCAACCCGCGCTTCTTCATGGCCACGGGGCTCATCGCCTCCGGACTCATCAACATCTTCTTCGGCCGCCTGGCCTCGGTGTGGGCCATGGCCTTCTGGTGGTTCCTCAACGGCTGGTTCCAGGGCATGGGCTGGGCGCCCTGCGCCCGGACCCTGACCCACTGGTTCTCGGACCGGGAGCGCGGCACCAAGTTCGCGCTCTGGAACACGGCCCATAACGTCGGCGGCGGCATCGCCGCCCCCATCGTCAACCTCGCCATGACCGTCTTCGGGGTCTGGACCTGCGCCTTCTACGCGCCCGGAGCCCTGGCCGTGCTCATCGGGATCCTGATCCTGGTCTTCCTGCGCGACACTCCCCAGTCCGTGGGCCTGCCGCCCATCGAGGAGTTCAAGGACGACTATCCGGAGACCGGGGTGAAGGACCGGGAGCAGGAGCTCCCCATCAAGGACCGGCTCTTCAAGTTCGTGCTCAACAACCGCGTGCTCTGGATCCTGGCCTTCGCCAACGCTTTCGTCTACGTGGTGCGCTACGGCGTGCTGAACTGGGCCCCCACCTACCTCAATGCGGTCAAGGGCAGCTCCAACTCCCTGGCCCGCTGGCAGTTCTTCGCCTTCGAGTACGCGGGCATCCCGGGGACGCTGCTGGCCGGCTGGCTCAGCGATCGGTTCTTCCGCGGCCGCCGGGGCCCGGTCTCCCTGATCTACATGGCCGTGGTCACCGCCGCGGTCGTAGTCTACTGGCGCAATCCCCCGGGCCACGCCTGGCTGGACGCCACGGCTCTGGCGCTCATCGGCTTCCTGATCTACGGCCCCGTGATGCTCATCGGCGTAGCCGCGGTGGACTGCGTGCCCAAGAAGGCGGCCGGGACCGCGGCCGGGTTCACGGGCTTCTTCGGCTACGTGTTCGGCGCCACCATCGCGGAGCTGGGCATCGGCAAGGTCGTCGACCACTGGGGCTGGAACGCGGGCTTCGCCATCGTGCTGGGCTCCTGCGTCCTGGCCTCCCTGCTGCTGGCGCTGACCTGGAACGCCCACGACCGCGGCGCGCGGCCGGCGCAAGCGTCCTAGACCGGAGCCTTGACAAGCCCGGCATCCCGACCTACACTGAGGGGTCATGAGACCCTCGAGGGCTCTTCCCCTCCTGCTCCTGGCGCTCGGGTGCCTGGCCGTGTCAACCCCGGCCCAAAGCGAGGCGGACTGCAGCGAGGTGTCCGGCATCGGCTGCTATTACGCCCCGGACGATCTCCGCAACCCGGGCCAGCCCGACCTGCTCATCTATTTCCGCGGCCACATCCTCGTCAACGCCCATCCGGAATGGAGGACGACGCATCCCGATTGGGTCACGCAGTTCCGGAACGTCTCGCCGGGGCGGATCCAGGACTCGCTTCTCCTGGCGTCCGCCCGCCAGGCGTTTTCGTACTACGGCCTCAAGGGCGTCGCGGACGCGGCGCACCTGGCCATCTTGGTGACCGGCTCCAGCCACATCCCGGTCCAGCCCGCGACACTCCAAGGACTCGCCGCCGAGCAGTTGCGGCTGAAGGCCAGGCGGTTCGGCACCGTGCACTTGGCCTCGCACAGCGGAGGCTACGTCGGCCTGGGGGCCTCGCGACTGCCGGCGGATGCCGGGTCCGGCCGGTTGGAGACGGTGCGCGGTTTCGGCAGCGTCCTTCTGCTGGACACGTTCTATAACCCGGCCGGCCTGGCCGGCACGCTCAAGACTTACCAGAACGCCGGCGCCGCTTGCGGCGGGTACTACACGCCGCACAACGCGGCGCGCGCTGCGGCCTTCAAGAGATCCTGCGATCTCAAATCGTTCGACAGCGACGCCCAGCATGAGACGCAGGTCGGCCCCATCCTAAATTCCTCCCTCCTCTCCTACTACGGAGACAGAAAGACGGCGGCCGGCCCCGGGAGCCAAGGCGCGCACTGGGAAAACCACGGGGACTTCGTGTCGAAGTACGACAGCCCGAAATTCTGACCCCAAGCCCGAGCCTGACGCGTATGTAGTATCATACTCGCATGCGCGCGTGGCTCGCCGCTGCCTGTCTCTTCGCCGCAGGCCCCGCCGCCGGCCAGACAGTCGAGCGGGAGACCTTCTCCGTTCTGGGCTGGAACGACGCCTGCTCCGTAGCCGTCCAGCAGTTCGGCTACGCCGTCCTCGGAGAGGCCATCAAAGACGAGCCGGTGCGCACCCACATCGGCACCGTCACCATCCTGCCCGGCGAGGACGCCTCCCGGACCGTCTGGGCCGTGGACTGGGAGGGTGCCCGCACCTGGCAGAAAGAAGAGGCGAAGAAAGCCCTGCAGGACCTCGTCGCCTCCGGCTATCGGCGCCCCGGCTTCCTGGAGGACATCCGCCTCCCCCGCGAAGGGACTCCCCGCCCCTTCGAGGCGGTCATCCTCTCCACCGCCAACTTCGGCATGCGCGCTCCGCTCCCATGGCCCGGCGGCGATTGGACCTGGGACCAGGTCCGCTACTCGCCGCTGGGAAACTGCGGGCTCTTCATCTTCAGCCGAAGCGAGGGGGGCCACCCCTTCTATCGCTACTCTCTGCTGCGCTTCTACAACCCCTCCGCGCGCATCCTGCGCGCCCAGGCGCATCTGGCCAATGCGCGCCTGCTCTTCGCGGCCAGCGAGCTCGAGTCCGCCCTGACTGAAACGGCGACTGCGGCTCACCTGCAGCCGGAGCTGGCCTCGACCCGCTATCGCCACGCGGCCCTGCTCTGCCTCGCGGGGCGCCTCAACGACTCCGTCTCCGAGCTCGGCGAGGCGGTCCGCCTGGATGCCCGGCTGGCGGAGAAAGCGCGGACGGACCCGGACTTCTACGAAGTCTATGAGTTCCCTCGGTTCCGGGCGCTCGTGGGCGAGGCTCCGATCCGCTCCCCAGAAGACTACGGGGACCCTCGGCGATGACCCTCCTCGACACCCTCGCCTTGCCGGAAGGCGCCCGCGCCCGCGAGCTGCGCGAGGCCCTGGGGCGCCGCATCCTCATCCTGGACGGCTCCATGGGCAGCCAGCTCGCCGCCTCGAGTCTTACAGCCGCGGACTTCGGCGGGCCCGAGCAGGACGGCTGCTTCGACGTCCTGACCGTCACCCGGCCCGGCGTGGTGGCTGCGGTCCATGAGCGCTACCTCGAAGCCGGCGCGGACATCGTCGAGACCTGCTCCTTCGGCGCGCTGCGCCACGTCCTGGCCGAGTACGGCTTGGCCGACCGTGTCCTGGAGATCAACCGCGCCGCGGCCGGGCTCGCGGTCGCGGCCGCCCGCCGGGCCGCCACGCCGCAGAAGCCCCGCTTCGTGGCCGGCTCCATGGGCCCCGGCACCAAGACCATCACCCTGACCGGCGGCATCAGCTTCGCCGAGGTGGCCGCCGCCCACGGCGAGCAGGCCCAGGGCCTCATCGAAGGCGGCGTGGACCTCCTGCTGCTCGAGACCCAGCAGGACACAGTCAACATCAAGGCCTCCCTGTGCGGCATCGCCGACTGCTTCCGGTCTTTGGGCCGCCGCGTGCCGGTCCTCCTATCCGCGTCCATCGAGGCGTCGGGCACCACCCTGGGGGGCCAGACCGCCGAAGCCCTGGCCGACTCGGTGGCGCACTGGGGGCTCTTCGGCCTGGGGCTCAACTGCGCTCTGGGCCCGGAGCGCATGGCCGACCACGTGCGCAGCCTGGCCGCGCTCACCCCGGGCTTCGTCGTCTGCTACCCCAACGCCGGTCTGCCCGACGAGGAGGGGCGCTACAGCGAGACCCCGGACTCCTTCGCGGGCAAGCTGGCGCGCTTCTGCGGCGAAGGCTGGCTCAACATCGTGGGCGGCTGCTGCGGCACGACCCCGGAGCACATCCGCGCCGTGGCGCGCATGGCCGCGGCTCACGCGCCGCGCCGCCCCGCCCCGGCGCGGCGCTGGGCCGTCTCCGGCCTGGAGTCCCTGACCGTAGAAGAGGAGAAGCGGCCCATCCTGGTCGGCGAGCGCGCCAACGTGGTCGGCTCCCGGCTCTTCAAGGAGCTCATCGTCAAGGAGGACTTCGCGGCCGCCGCGGACGTCGGACGGCGGCAGGTGCGCGGCGGGGCCCAGGTCCTCGACGTCTGCCTGGCCAACCCGGACCGCGACGAGGGCCGGGACATGGCGCGCCTGTTGGAGCGCCTGGCCCCGGCCGTGCGCGTGCCCATCATGATCGACTCCACCGACCCCGCGGTCATGGAGGCGGCCCTGCAGCGCTGCCCGGGCAAATGCATCATCAACTCGATCAACCTGGAGGCCGGCGAGGCGCGCTTCGCCGCGGTCGCGCCCCTGGTCCACCGCTACGGCGCGGCCCTGGTGGTGGGGACCATCGACGAGGACAAGGCGGCGGGCATGGCGCTGACGCGGCAGCGCAAGCTGGCCATCGCGCAGCGCAGCCATGAGCTGCTGACCCGCAAATTCGGCATCCCCGAGGAAGACCTCTACTTCGACTGCCTGGTCTTCCCCGTGGCTACGGGCGACGGCAAATACTACGGCAGCGCGGCCGAGACCGTCGCGGCCCTGCGCCTCATCAAGGAGGCCCTGCCCGGCTGCAAGACCGCGCTCGGCGTCTCCAACGTCTCCTTCGGCCTGCCGCCCGCGGGCCGCGAGGTGCTCAACGCCGTGTTCCTGCACCGCTGCGTGGAGGCGGGCCTGGACCTGGCCATCGTCAACACCGAGAAGCTCTCCCGCTACGCCCAGCTCCCGGCCGAGGAGCGGCGCCTCTCCGAGGCCCTCCTCGACTGGAAGGGCCCCGGGGACCCGGCCTTCCCCTCGGGCTTCGACGCGGTCGCCGAGTTCATCTCCCTCTTCCGGCAGGCCAAGCCCAAGTCCGCGCTGCCCAGCCAGAAGCTGCCGGCCGCGGAGCGCGTGCGCTTGGCGGTGGTGAACGCGAGCCGGGACGGCCTGGAGGCCGCCCTCGACGAGCTCCTCCGGGACACGCCGCCGCTGGCCATCATCAACGGCCCGCTCATGGCGGGCATGGCCGAGGTGGGCCGGCTCTTCGCGGACAACAGCCTCATCGTGGCCGAGGTCCTGCAGTGCGCCGAGGTCATGAAAGCCGCGGTGAGTCTCCTCGAGCCGCGCCTGGCGGCCGGCCGCGCCGTCTCGCGCGGCACCATCGCCCTGGCCACGGTCAAGGGCGACGTGCACGACATCGGCAAGAACCTGGTCCATATCATCCTCAAGAACAACGGCTATGAGGTGGTGGACCTGGGCATCAAAGCGGGCTCCGAGGTCATCCTCGATGGCCTGCGCCGCAGCCAGGCCCAGGCCCTGGGCCTCTCGGGCCTGCTGGTGCGCTCCTGCCAGGAGATGTCGCTGCTGGCGGAAGACCTGGCCGCCGCCGGCGTGGACATCCCCATCGTGGCCGGGGGCGCGGCCCTTTCGCCGCGCTTCGTGGCGGCCAAGATCGCCCCGCGCACTCCGAGCCCGGTGTTCTACGCCAAGGACGCCATGGTCGGCCTGGCCGTCTTCAACGAACTCTTCGACCCGACCAAGCGCCCCGCCTGCGACCGGCGCAACCGCGAGGAGCAGGGCCGGCTGCGCCGTGAAGCAGGCGCAGCCCCGGCCGCGCCGCCGGCGGCCCCGGCCGCTAAGGTTTCGGCCCCGATGCGACACGACGGGCCCATCCCTGCGCCTCCGGACCTCGGGCTCCACGTAGTGGAGGACTTCGACGCGGACGAGGTGTTCCGCGCCATCGATCCGCAGATGCTCTACGGCAAGCACCTCGGCCTCAAGGGCGCGGTCCAGAAGCTCTTCGCGGATCAGGACCCCAAAGCCCTGGACCTGCGCCAGCGCATAGCGGCGCTCTGGAGCGAGTCCCGCGGCCGCGGGCTGCTGCGGCCCCGAGCCGCCTACCGCTTCTGCCCCTGCCAGGCCGAGGGGGATTCCCTGATCCTCTACTCTTCGTCCGAGGGCGGGAAGCCCCTGGCCCGCTTCCCTTTCCCGCGCCAGGACTCAGGCGAGCGCCTCTGCCTGGCCGACTTCGCCGCGCCCAGGTCTTCCGGCCGGATGGACTGCGTGGCCCTGTTCGTGGTCACGGCCGGCGCGGGCGTGCGGGAAGAGGCGGCGCGGCTGCGCGAGTCCGGCGAATACTTCAAGTCGCACGCCCTCAGCGCCCTGGCCCTGGACGGCTCCGAGGCCGCGGCCGAGGTCCTGCACCGGCGCCTGCGCGAGCTCTGGGGCATCGGCCCGCGCGGGGAACGCTTCAGCTTCGGCTACCCGGCTTGCCCGGACCTGGAGCCCCAGGCCCGGCTCCTGGAGCTGCTGGAGAGCCGGCGCACCGTGGGCGTGACGCTCACCGAGGGCTTCATGATGGACCCGGAGGCGAGCGTCTCGGCCTTGGTCTTCCACCATCCCGAAGCCCGCATCTTCTCCGTGGCTGCCGCGGCATGACCGCCTCACTGCTGCTGGCCGCGGCCCTGGCCCTGCCCGCCCGGGCCGAGGACCCCGCCGCCGCGGCCGACCGCGAAGTGCAGGCGGTCTTCGTCAAAGTAGATCAGCTCCTGGCGCGCCAGGCCGGGGCTGACGCGCGCATGGTCGCGGGGCTCGACGCCGAGATCGAGGCCCTGGCCCCGGCGGTCTTGCGCTGGCGGGAGCGGGCGGTCGCGCCGCTGGCGCGCCTCCTCGCCGACCGCGGCCGCTCCGTCAAAGCCCGGCTCTACGCCCTCTCCTTCCTGGGCCTGACCCATGAGCCCCTGGCCCTGCCGGCCCTGAAGAGGCTCCTGCTCGATCCGGAGGCGCCGGCGCCGCTGCGCTCCGCCGCGGCCTCAGCCCTGCCCCCTCTCGACGTATCCCGCCAATCCGTGCGCGCGGCTCTCTGCGCGGCGCTCTCCCAGGACGCGCTGCCCGAGGAGATGGCGCAACCGGCCCTGCTGGAGGCCTCCCACCTCGGCTGCGATGAGACCGCGGTCCTGGAAAGCTGGGCGCGGCGCGGCGGCCCTCGTCCCGCGGGGGCCCAAGCGCGGGCCGCGGAGTCCGCCGCGGCCGGGCTGGGAAGCTCCCGCCCCATCGAGGCGGCCCGGGCCTTGGTGCGCCTGCTGGCCTTCTATCCCGCGGGCTCGGCCATGAAGCCCCCCGTCCTGCGCGGGCTGTGGCAGAAGCGCCGGGACCTGCCGGCTCTCCGGACCGAAGCCGCCGCGGCCCTGAGGCGCACGATCCGGTCGGAGGCCGGCCAACCGCGCATCGTCGCCGCCGCCGTGCCGGTGCTGGCCGCTCTGAGGGACCCGGACGACGCGCCGCTCCTGCGCCGGCTCCTCCGACACCCGGATGCCGAAGTGGTCACGGCGGCGGCCGAGGCCCTCGCCGAACTGCGGTTCTTCCCGGCGCATGACGACATCGGCGCGCTCCTGGCGCACACCCACGACGACCGCCGCTTCGCCGCGGTCCCGGGGCGGCCCGACCCGCGCGCCCTCATCCCGCGCCTGCAGGCGGCGCTGGGGCGGCTCCGTTGAAGCCTCCCGCCTCCGCCCGCTGCGCCCACTGCGGCGCCGAGATCGCCCCGGCCGCCACCGTCTGCGGGTTCTGCCAGAAGCCCGTCGGCCTCACCTGGCTGCTGCGGCCCGTCCTGACGGGCCTGGGCCTCGGCCTCCTCCTGGCGGTGCTGGCGGCGGGGACGATCTGGGTGCGGGCCTCGCTGCGCTGGGCCCCCACCCCGGAGCACGCGGAGACCGGCGCGGCCCCGGCCCAGCCCGCCGCCAGCCAGGACCCCGCGTACGCGGCCCTGCTGGCGCAGGCCGAGCGCGAGGTCGCGCGGCACGATTACCGCCTCGCGGCCGCGCTGCTCATGCAGGCCCTCGCCCTGCGGCCGGAACGGCCCGAAGCGCGCGCCCGGCTGGAGCTCCTGCGCGCGCAGCTCATCCTGGAGCACCCGGCGCTGGCGGCCCCGCCGGGGCAGGCTCCGGACGCGCCCGCGTGGGTGCCGAGCCCGGAGCCCGCGGGCCTGGTCTCCATCCCGGGCGGCCCCTTCCTCATGGGCGCCGGCGAGCCCGGCGGCAACGCGGACGAATACCCCGCCCACGAGGTCCTCCTCTCGTCGTACTCGATCGAGGCCCGCGAAGTCACGGTCGAAGCGTATCGGGGATTCTGCGCGGAGACCCGGCGGAAGTTCCCGCCCCAGCCCTCCTGGAGCACCCCGCGGCATCCCGTGGTGTCGGTGACTTGGCACGAGGCCCAGGCCTACTGCCGCCATGAAGGCCGTCGCCTCCCGACCGAGGCGGAATGGGACCGGGCCGCACGCTGCGCTTCCCCGTGGCGCTATCCCTACGGACGCCCGCAATCCCGCGAACCCTCGGACCAGGCTCATCCGGTCGGCACGAATCCACCGGGCCGATGCGGTCTCTTCGACTCCTACGGCAACGTCTGGGAATGGGTCTCAGACTGGTACTCCGCGACCTACTACGACAACAGCCCCAAGCGCGACCCGCACGGTCCCCGCTCCGGAGAAGAGAAGGTGCTGCGCGGCGGCGCCTTCGACAGCCCTCCGGAAGCCCTGGCCGCGACCTTCCGGGACAAATTCTCCCCCGACTACGGAGCGGAGAACCGCGGGTTCCGCTGCGCGGCCTCCCGGGCCCCCTGAGCGCGCCGAGGTTCGCCGCGCGCTTCAGCGCAGCTCGAGCCGATAGGATTTGACCCGGAAGGTCGGACGGTAGGAGAGCTTGGCCTGGGCCAGACCGGCGTCACCCATATCGCTCTCCTTATTGAGGAAGGTCACTCCCGGGAAGAGCCTCCTGGCGCATTCCCGGTCGAGGTACTGGTAGAGGCCCTTGACCTGGTCCGAGCCTTTCTCGAAATGGAGGACCCAGGTGTCATCCTTGAGGCGGGACCCGATGCCGAAGCCCCGGACCTTTCCATCGACGGCGACCAGGAGGCCCTGGAGTTCGAGGGCGGCGAAGTGATGCAAGGCCGTGGTGATGGCCTGCCGCTCGCATTCCAGGAGCCCGTTCCAGTCCTTATCCCCGCGCTCGCTGCGCCAGACGTCCAGGCAGGCCAGGCATTCGCCGGCATTGGCCGGAGTGATGGCGTCCGCCCGCACGCGGCCGGGCTCCAGATACTCCCGCTCGAACTGGCGGACGAGATTGCGCTTCTTGGCGTAGTCGCGGCCGGGGAGTCCGGCCAGGTTCGCGGAGAGGTAGACGTAGTCCTCGTATTCGGTCTCCTCGCGGACGGAGAAGAGCTTCTCCACCTCCGCGCGGCCGAAGCCGTCCAGATAGGTCTGGGGCACGAGATGATACTCCCGGAAGCCGTTGGCCGCGGCCCGGTCCTTGAGCCAGGCCGGAGGCTTGGGGCCGTTGGGGCAGACGGGCAGCAGCAGGTGCTTGCGCCCGGGGTCGTCCATGCGGCGCTCGCCGAAGAGGACGGCGTCGTCGACCAAAGTGAAGATGGTGTCGAAGAGGCATTGGCTCCAGGAGACCAAGGAGGCCAGCGAGTAGGCGGAGAGGGGCTGGCTCTGAGCGGCGAAGAAGGGCTTGAGCCGGGGATAATGCTCCGGCTTGAGGAGGTCGAAATCCATCAGCGCTGCCCCTGGAAGCGCATGGGGTCATGCCGCGCCATCCGGGCGAACCCCAGCTTCGCATAGAAGGGCCACGACCGGTCCGCCGCGATGAGCCCGATCCAGCCCAGGCCGTCGATGCGCAGGCGCAGTGCCAGCCGCCGCACGATCTGGGCCCCCACGCCGCGGCCCCGCAGCCCGGGCCTGACGAAGACGTCCTGGATGTAGCCGTCATTGGTCCGGTCGCTGATGGCCCGGCCCATCCCGACCATCCGCCCGCCTGAGCGGGCGGTCAAGAAGCAATGGCTGCCCATCACCATGCGGCAGAGGCGCTGCGGGGTGTCCCCCGCCTCCCACCAGCCCGCGGCCCGATAAAGACCGCCGATCTCCTTGAGGGCCTTCGCGCTCGGCCGCCACACCCATTCGTAACGGATCACTTGATGAGCCTCCTCTTCATGAGAAAGATGGCCGCGTAGCAGACCGCCGGCGTCAGCAGGGCCAGATAGGCGACGCTGCCCCACAACGGCGCCGCCAGAGCCCCGAAGGTCGCGGCGCGCATGATCTCCACCGTATGCGTCAGCGGCAGGCACCAGGCCAGCCCCTTGAGCCAGCGGGGCAGGCCGTCCAACGGGAAGAAGGTCCCGCTGAACAAGAACATCGGATTGATGAACAGGAAGGTGGGGAGGTTGAGGTTGTCGATGTAGGGCGAGACCGCGGCGAAGAGCAGGCCGAAGCCCGCGAACAGCAGCCCCGCCAGAGCCGCCACCGGAACCACCAGAAGGCTCGACGGATAAACGGCCAGGCCCCAGAGCGAGATCACCGTCAGCACGGCCAGCCCGGCAAAGAACCCCTTGGTCGCGCCCCACAGGATCTCCCCGGCCAGGATGTCCTCCATCAAGAGCGGCGTGGTCAGCATCGCGTCGAAGGTCTTCTGATAACGCATGCGGACGAAGGATCCGTACATGCACTCGAAGATCGCGTGGAACAGCACCCCGACCGCGATCATGCCTGGAGCCATGAAGGTCAGATAATCCGTCAGCCGGCCGTGGAACCGCACCTTCTCCACATAGGCGCCCAGCCCCACCCCGAAAGCGAAGAGGTAGAACATGGGCTCCAGCAGAGGCGGCAGGATCAGCGTCTTCCAGCTGAACAGGCTCACGTCCAGGTTGCGCCGCCATACGTGGCGGACCCGATAGCTGATGTTTCCCAGGAGCCTCATTCGCGCAGCTCCCGGCCGGTCAGCTTGAGGAAAACGCCCTCCAGCGTGCCCCCCCCGCCCAGATGCTTCTCGATGAGCGCCTGCGGCGCGCCGCTCTCGATGATCGTCCCCTGGTCCACGATGAGCAGGCGGTCGCAGAGCAGCTCCGCCTCCTCCATGTAGTGCGTGGTCAGGATGACGGTCGTGCCCGCGGCCTTCATGGCCCGCACCTCGTCCCAGATCTGGTGCTTGGACTGCGGGTCCAGGCCCGTGGTCGGCTCGTCAAGGAGCACGAGCGCCGGCTCATTGACCAGGCAACGGGCCACCAGGAGGCGCTTCTTGAGGCCTCCGGAGAGGTCGTCCACGCAGACCGCGGCCTTGTCGCGCAGATGGAAACGGTCCACCAGGACCTCGGCGCGACGGCGCGCCTCCGCCTCCGGGATGTCGAAGCAGCGCGCGTGCGCGGTCAAGTTGTGAAGGACCGAGAAGTCCGTGTCCAGGTTGGGCTCCTGGGGGCAGACCCCCAGCCTGGCTTTGATGCGGCGCGGGTGCTCCCGCGCGCTGAGCCCGAAGAGCGTGAGGTCGCCTTCGCTGATAGGCAGCACGCAGCAGAGCATGTGCACCGTCGTCGTCTTTCCCGCGCCGTTGGGCCCCAGGAGCCCGAAGCACTCGCCCGGGGCCACTTCGAAGTCGATGCCCCCCACGGCGGTGAGGCTGCCGTAGCGTTTGACCAGCCCGCGGGCCCGGATGATGGGTTCCACGGCCTGAGTCTAGCAATCTCTGGCCACCTTGCACAGAATTGCTAGAATGGCGGCATGAGCCAGATCGCGGTCTATCCGGGCAGCTTCGACCCCCTCACCAAGGGTCATCTCGACATCATCCAGCGCGCCTGCCGTCTCTTCGAACACGTCATCGTGGCCGTGTCCAACAACCCCGGCAAGAAGGCGACCTTCAGCACCGCCGAGCGCATCCAGATGGTGGAATCCGCCATCAAGGACCTGCCCAACGCGGACGTGGACACCTTCGGGGGCCTGCTGGTCGACTACCTCAAGACCAAGAAGTCGCGCCTGCTCATCCGCGGCCTGCGCGCGGTCTCGGACATGGAGTACGAATTCCAGATGGCCGACATGAACCGCCGCCTCTACCGCGAGGTAGAGACCGTGTTCCTGATGCCCGATGAGCAGTACACGTACCTGTCCTCCTCCGTGGTCAAAGAGGTGTGCGCGCGCGGCGCGTCCGTGGAGGCTTTCGTCCCGCCCGCCGTGGCCCGCATGCTCCGCCGCCGCTTCGCGGTCAGGGGCGGGAAGTAGTGAGAAGACCGGTCACGACCGTCGTCGCCGCCCTGGCCTTGGCCCTGTGCGCCGGCCTGGGCCTGGTGTTCCTCAACGCCTATCGCAAGGGCATCACCATCCACCTGGGCGAGAGCGGCCGGCCCAGCCTGCCGCCCCCGCCGCCCACGGCTTCAGCCCTCCCGGACGAGCCCCAGCCCTACACCAACGAACAGCTGCACTCCATGCTCCAAGAGGAGACCTCCCAGTTGGGCATCCAGCATTTCGTGCCGCGCGGCGAGCGCGAGGCGGAGCCTTCGGAGGGATTCCTGGGACCCCGCCTGGGCGCGCCCGGGACCCGCGCCCAGGCCGAGGCCGCCATCCGTGAGATCTCGCGCCTGCGCCGCTCCGTGGATGCCGGCAAGAAAAAACCCGTGCCTCTCTCGGGAAAGACCGTGCCGGTGCTGGCCGCGCCGGAGTCGGGAGGCGCCGCTGTCGAGCCGACGGCGGCCCTGGAGCCGCCGTCCCCGGAGGGGACGCCCGCCCCGCTGCAGAGTTCCGCCCCCGGCTCCTGGTCCGGACTCTACGGCGGAGCCGAGGAAGGCACGCTCACTATCTCCGACGCCAAGGCCTGGACGAACCTCTGGGGCCGCCTATCCCGGCAGCCTGTCCCCGACCTCGACTTCTCCCGCCAGCAGATCGTGGGCGTATTCCTGGGGCCCCGACCCACCGGCGGCTTCCGCGTGGAGATCGCCCCCGCGGTGACCGCCCTGCCCACGGCCGTGGTGGTGCATTACCGGGTGATCTCCCCCGCCGCCGACCGCACGCCGCCCGAGGGCGCGACCGCGCCCTACGCCCTGCGCGCGCTGGAGCGCACCGCCCTGCCCGTGCGCTTCGAGAAGGAACGATGACCGCCCCCGGAGGGGGCGGTGGGCCCTTGCCCACCATCGCCTACCCGTTCAAGACCGGGATCTATCTCAACGTCACCAACCGCTGTCCCACGGCCTGCCGCTTCTGCATCAAGCGCGTCCTCAAGTGGCGTTTCGAGCGCTGGAACTTCCGCCTCTCCGGCGGCGAGCCGACCGTCGCCCAGATCCTGGCGGCCTGCGCGGAGGTCGCCGGACGCCGGCCGTTCTCCGAGATCGTGTTCTGCGGCTACGGGGAGAGCACCTACCGCCTGCCCGACCTGCCCGAGCTTTGCGGGGCCCTGCGCCGGCGGTACCCCGGTGCCAGCCTGCGGCTCAACACCGTGGGGCTGGGCAGCCTCATCTGGCGCCGCGACATCACCCCGGAGCTGGCCCGCCTCATAGACGAAGCGGCCGTGAGCCTCAACACCGCGGACCCCGAGCAATGGAAGAGCCTGCTCGCGCCGCTCAAGCCCTTCCGGGAGAAGGGCTTCGCGGCCGCGCAGGATTTCGTGCGCGGCTGCGTGGCCGCGGGCTTGAAGACCACGGTGAGCGCGGTGCGCCTGCCCGGCGTGGACATGCCCGCGGTGCGCCGCTTGGCCGCGACCCTGGGCGCGTCGTTCCGCGCCCGCCCCGCGCTGTGAGCAGGGACGGACGGCCCGGGTCGGAGGCGGGATCCTTCGCGCACTCCTTCGACCTGGCCGCGGAGGTGGGCTTCTACTTCCTCTTCTCGCTGTTCCCCTTCATCCTCTTCTTGATGACCATGATCCGCTACCTCCCCTTCGAGGCGGACGCGGCCCGCCTGATGGACGTGGGCCGGGACTTCCTGCCGGACTCCATCTATGGTCTCATCATACCGCCCGCGGTCCAGACTTTGGTCTCGCCCAAGGGCCGCCTGGCCCTGCCGGCCCTGCTGGCCTGCCTCTGGACCGCTTCCGCGGCGGTCACGAGCCTTCTGCACGCGGTGAGCCGCATCAACGGCCTGCACCCCTCCGGGAGGAAATACTGGAAGACAAAGCTCCTCTCCATGCTCTTCACGGTGGTCTTCGGCGGCCTGCTGGCGGTCGCCCTGTTCCTCCTGTTCCTGGGCCCCTGGCTCCACGCGGGCCTGACGCTGTATTTCGGCTTCGCCGTGTTCTGGCGCGCGGTGCTGCTCACGGCCCGGTGGGCCCTAGTCCTGTCTTTGATGCTGCTGACCGTGAGCGCGGCCTATCGTTTCGCCCCGGATTCGCCGCGGGGGCGGCGCTGGATCTCGCCCGGCGCGGTCTGCGCCGTGGCGGGCTGGGTCCTGGCCTCCAAGGCCTTCGCCCTCTACATGGCCACCTCGGGCCGGATGAACGCCTTCTACGGGAGTCTGGCCACGCTCCTGGCCCTGATGAGCTGGCTCTATCTGATGGCGCTCATGGTTCTCCTAGGGGCACGGCTGGACCGGGAGCTGCGCGAGCGCTTCAGCGCGTGATGAGGCGGCGCAGCAGGGCCTCGTAGGCGTCTAAGGCCGGCCCCCAGGAGGAGTCCTTGGTCATGGCCGTGCGGCGGGCGCGCGCGAAGCCCCGCTCGTCGCGGTAGATCCGGACCGCGGCCGCCACCGCCTCGGCCAGAGCCTCGGCGCTGACCTCCCGCACGAAGAGACCGTCCCCGCGCTCGGGGTCGGCGCGCAGGTCGGTGACCGTGTCGGCCAGCCCGCCCAGCCGCGTCACCAGGGGCAAAGTCCCGTAGCGCTGAGCGATGAGCTGGGAGAGCCCGCAGGGCTCGAAGCGGGACGGCATGAGCAGGAAGTCGCCGGCGGCGTAGAGCAGGTGCACCACGGTCTCGGAGAAGCCGTGCGCCCCCACCTGCCCCGGATAGGCCTGGGCCAGCTCCGCGGCCCGGCGCTCGAGCTCCTTGTCCCCGGCGCCCATGAGCGCGAGCTGGCCGCCCTGGCGCAGGATCGCCGCGGCCGACTCCAGGACCAGGTCGATGCCTTTCTGGTGCGCAAAGCGCGCGGCCACCACGAAGAGCGGCGCGTCGGGCTTCTGCTCCAGGCCCAGGAGCTTCTGGAACTCGGCCTTGTTGGCGGCCTTGCCCGCGGCGACGCTGTCCACGCCGTACTTGCGCGCCGTGAGCTCGTCGGTGAGCGGGTCGTTGAGGGCCGGGTCTACGCCGTTGAGGATGCCGGTCACGCCGTCGGGCCGCGCGGCGAGGGCGCCTTCCAGGCCCATGCCGAACTCGGGGGTGGCCCGGATCTCGCGGGCGTAGGTGGGGCTGACCGTGGTGACCGCGTCGGCCAGGACCACGCCGGCGTGCAGGAAGTTGGTGTCGCCGCCCTTGCCCACGGGGCCCGCGTCCACGTCCTTGGCCGAGAAGCCGAGCTTGAGCGCGGCCTCGCGGCCGAACACGCCCTGGAAGGCGATGTTGTGGATGGTCAGCACCGTCTTGGTCGCGGCGAAGAAGGGGTCGGCCTGGTAGACCAGCTTCAGGAAAGCGGGGATCAGCGCCGCGTGCCAGTCGTGCGCGTGCACCACGTCGGGCTTGATGCCCAGGGTCTTGGCCGCTTCCAGCACGGCCCGGGCGTAGAAGCCGAAGCGCTCGTCGGCGTCCGGGGTCCTGCCCGCGTCGTAGGCGTCGGCGGCGGCGTCGGGCGAGCCGGCCGTGTAGCCCGAGTAGGGCCCGCCGTCGCGGTCGTAGTAGCCGGCGTGGTGGATGAGCACCACGCGCACGCCTTCGCGCATCGCCTGCAGGAGCAGGGCCCGCTCCGGCTTGCCGTTGACCGGCACGAAGACCTCTCCGACCGGCTGGAGGTCCAGGCCGTCGCGGCGCAGCTGACGGTAGTCCGGCAGGAAGAGGGTCACGTCGTGGCCCCGGGCCGCCAGCCCGCGCGACACGGCGTCCACCACGTCGGCCAGCCCGCCGGTCTTGACGAAAGGCACGGACTCGGAGCCGGCCACGAGGATGGAAAGGGGCTTGGCCTTGGCGCTCCCGTCGAAAGCGGCGCCGAGCCGGGCGGCGTTCTTTTCGGGCGGGGCCCGCTCGCCGTTGGCTTCTTGAGGCGCCTGGGCTTGGACGGCGACGGAGAGCGGGGCCGGGGCGTCCTCAGCCGGGACCGTCGGCGCGAGGACGGGCGCGGCCGGGGGCAACGCCATCGGCACGGACTGGAGGTGAGGCGCGGCGATGAGGCCCCGCTGGACGACCGGGACCGGAGCGGCCTGGACGGACAATCCGGCATCAAGGCGGGGCGCGGAGAGCGGAGTCAAAGAAAAGCTGGGGCCCTGGGTAGGCACGGCCAGCATCGAGCCGACCGCTCCGGGGGCGGCGGTGACGGGCAGACCCCTCGGGGTGACGGCCTCCACGGCGGCGGCCGAAGCCGCCCCGGATAGGAGCCCGCAGGCCAAGAGCAGGGCTAAGCGGCGAGATCCGCGAGTGGTCATCCTCTCTATTATTCCAGCAGGACGCCCCGGACTCAAGGGCAAAAGGACCTGGACCGCGGTGCCAGTGGGCCTATCCCACTGTGAGGCATGAACCGACCCGCGGCACCAGCCGCGGTCTGGGTGCTAGGGTTTTCTCTTGACCTTGAGGGTGAGCCCTTCCGCTCCTGCGACTTCCACCGCGGTCCCGGCCGGGATGTCCCCCTCCAGGCTCTCCGCCTTCCAGAGCTCGCCGCTCAACGCGACCGTGCCGCTCGGGTTGAGCTCGGTGTCCGCCACTCCGGACTGACCGATCATGCCGTCGGCCCCGGCTTTGGAGCGCCTGCGGAAAGCCTGGGTCGCGATGACCAGCAGGCTGCCGACCAGAGCCAGGAGCGTGCCCAGGGTGCTCACGATCACGCTCCCGGAGACGCTGATGCCCTCGCCGCTGTTGCGGAAGAGCATCAAGGTCCCGAAGAGGATGGACGCGGTCGCGGTCGCGGCCAGAAGGCCGAAGCTGTGGACCTTGAGCTCCAGCACGTAGAGCAGGAAGCCCAGCAGGATGAGCAGGACTCCCGCGAAGCTCGCCGACAGAGTCTGGAAGGAATAAAACGCCATGATCAGCGAGACCACCCCCACGATGCCCGGCAGGATGAGGCCCGGGCTATAAAGTTCGATCAGGAGGCCCGAGACCCCCAACGTCATCAGGATCATCGCGATGTTCGGGTCGGCCACGGCCGCCAGAAGTTTCTGCCGGCCCGTCATTTCGAAGCGCGCCACCGCCGCGCCCTTGGTGCGCAAGGGGCGGCCTTTGAAGTCCGCCAGCTCCCGGCCGTCCACGGCCGCGAGCAGCTCGTCGAGGCTCTTGGCCTCCAGGTCCACCACGTGCTCGCGCACGGCCAAGGAGGAGACGATCGACGTGCTCTTGGTCACGCCCTCGAACGCCCACTGGATGTTGCGGCCCCGGCGGCCCGCGATGGCCTGCAGATAGGCCGCGGAATCGTTGGTGACCTTGCCCTCCATGACGTCGTCCTTCTTCTCCCCCGACTGGCCCTCCTTCCCCGCGCCCGGCAGCCCGCCGAGCTGCACCGGATGCGCCGCGCCGATGTTGGTGCCCGGCGCCATCGCCGCCACATGCGCGGCCATGGTGATGAACACCCCCGCCGACGCCGCGCGGGCCCCCGCCGGAGCCACGTAGACGATCACCGGGACCTCGGAGGCCAGGATCGCCTTGACGATGTCGCGCATGGACAAGTCCAGGCCGCCCGGCGTGTCGAGCTCGATGACCAGCGCCCCGCAGCGCCGCTGGGCCGCGGCCGTCACGGCCCCCTCCAGGTACTCGGCGGCCGCCGGGTTGATCACGCCGGAATACGCGGCCACCAGGATCTCCGGGGTCGCGGACTGGGACGGCGGCGCCGCCTTGGGCGCGGCCGCCGACAGGCCCGACAGGACGACCAGGACCGCGGTCTTCAGCATGGGCTCACTCCCTCACAGCACCGTCTTCATGCGCGAGGGCGGCCAGTAGAGGAACCAGGCGCGGCCCTTCAGGTACTTCTCCCCCACCGGGCCCCAGTAGCGCGAGTCGCAGGAGCGGTCCCGATTGTCGCCCATCACGAAATAGCTGTGCGGCGGGACCTGCACCGGACCGAAGAAGTCCCGCGGCCCGGAATAGGGCGGCGAGAATTCCAACGCTCGGTCCAGGGCGTGCTCTTGCCAGTACTTCTGATACTGCTCCGGGGTGAACTCCCTGGCCTTCACGGATTCGGCCTCGCGCATGTTCAGGTCCGCGTACTGGGCATAGGGTTCGTCGGTGACGGGCCGGCCATTGACGAAAAGATGGCCCCCGCTGACCTGCACGGTGTCTCCGCCCACGCCGATGACCCGCTTGATGAAATCCTTGCCGTACTGGATGGAGCCGCAGTGCAGCTCGCGCGGGTCGTCCACCGGGAAGCGGAACACGATCACGTCGCCCCGCTGGACCTGCCGCAGAGCCAGGACCCGCTTGCCCGTCAAAGGCACGCGCATCCCGTAGATGAACTTGTTCACGAAGAGATGGTCGCCCTCCAGGAGCGTGTTGCGCATGGAGCCCGACGGGATCTTGAAGGCCTGGACCACGAAGTACATGAGCACCGAGGCCAGCAGCACGGCCGAGAACACGGTCTCGGCCCACTCCAGGTCTTCACCGAGGAAGTAGCGGCGCCCCTCCGGCGCCGCGCCGCGCGAGAGCCCGCGCCAGAAGCCGATGGCGGCGGCGATGGCGCCGGCCGCGAGGCTCGGGTAGAGCTCCGTGGTCGAGACCGCCTGGGCCGCGATCGAGATGAACTTGGCCCGGCTGTCGAGCGACATCATGATGACCCAGACCGCCGAGAACGCGGAGAGCCCGCAGAAGAGGCCGTGCCAGAGGCCGCTCTTGGTCGGCGTGTCCAGGGCCTGGGACTCGCTCCACCGGCGGCTGAGCCACGCAAAAGCTCCCATGGCCAGGCCCACGAAAAAGAGTCGTTCTTCCATTTAAATCATCCTTTAATTCTTATCTTCGTCCAGCCGCAGCACGGCCAGGAAGGCCTCCTGCGGCAGCTCCACAGAGCCGAACTGCTTGGCGCGCTTCTTGCCTTCCTTCTGCTTGGACAGCAGCTTGCGCTTGCGCGTGATGTCGCCCCCGTAGCACTTGGCGATGACGTCCTTGCGCTTGGCCCCCAGGGTCTCGCGGGCGATGATCTTGTTGTCGATGCGGGCCTGGATGGCCACCTCGAAGTTCTGCCGGTGGATGAGCTCCTTGAGCTTGGCGCACATCTGCCGCCCCACCTGGTAGGCCTTGTCCTTGTGCACGATGGAGCTCAGGGCGTCCACCGGCTCGCCGTGGATGAGGATCTCCAGGCGGGTCATCTCCGAGGCGCGCAGGCCCTCGTCCGCGTAGTCCAAGGAGGCGTAGCCCTTGGACACGGACTTCAAGCGGTCGTAGAAGTTGACCACCATCTCGCAGAGCGGCAGGTGGTAGCGGATGAGCATCCGGTTGGCCGCGATGTACTCGATGCCCACGTACTCGCCGCGGCGCTCCTTGAGGAGGTTGAGCACGCCCTCCTGGTACTCCACCGGCAGGACGATGGTGACCAGGACGAAGGGCTCCTCGATGGTCTGGATGTCGCCGTGCTCCGGGAACTTGGCCGGGTTGTCGATGGTGAGCCACTCCCCCTTGCGGGTCTGCACGCGGTAGACCACGTTGGGGCTGGTGGCGATGAGGCTGAGGTCGAACTCCCGCTCCAGGCGCTCCTTGACGATGTCCATGTGCAGCAGGCCCAGGAAGCCCAGGCGAAAGCCGAAGCCCAAGGCCTCGGAACTCTCCGCCGAGTAGTTGAAGGAGCTGTCCTCCAGGTTGAGCTTCTCCAGGGCCGCGGCCAGGTCCTGGTAGTCGGCCGGGTTGACCGGGAAGATGCCCGCGAACACCACGGGCTTGGCCTCCTTGTAGCCGGGCAGCGGCGCGGTCTGGGGCCGCGCGGACTCCATCAAGGTGTCGCCCACGCGCACCTGGTGGATGTCCCGGATGCCGCAGATGACGTAGCCCACCTCTCCGGCGGAGAGGTTCTCGGCCGCGGACATCTTGGGGATCAGGTAGCCCGTCTCCTCCACCGCGACCTCGTGGCCGGTGGAGAAGAAGCGGATCTTCATGCCCGCCTTCAGGGTGCCGTCCACCACGCGCACCAGCAGGATGACCCCGCGGTACACGCTGAAGGAGGAGTCGAAGATGAGCGCGGAGAGCGGCGCCTCGGGCTTGCCCGTGGGCGGCGGGATGTCGCGCACGATGACGTCGAGCACGGCCTGCGTGCCCAGCCCGGACTTGGCCGAGATGGCGATGGGATCGTCCTCGATGCGCAGCGTGTCGTAGATCTGGGTGTGCACGCCGTCCACGTCCGCGGCGGGCAGGTCCACCTTGTTGATGATGGGGATGAGCTTGAGGGAGAGGGCCTGGGCCAGGGTGGCGTTGGCCAGGGTCTGGGCCTCCACGCCCTGGGTGGCGTCCACCACCAGCAAGGCGCCCTCGCAGGCGGCCAGGGCGCGCGACACCTCGTAGGAGAAGTCCACGTGGCCGGGGGTGTCGATGAGGTTGAGCACGTACTCGGTCCCGTCGGCCGCCTTGTGGTTCATGCGCACGGCCTTGGCCTTGATGGTGATGCCGCGCTCGCGCTCAAGCTCCATGGAGTCCATGACCTGGGCCTGCATGTCCCGGTGCGAGATGGTGCCCGTGGCCTCCAGCAGGCGGTCGGCCAGCGTGGACTTGCCGTGGTCGATGTGGGCGATGATCGAGAAGTTGCGGATGCGCGACGGGTCGGTCATCGCCTTAGAGCCCTTGCTCGCGCATGAGGCGGCGGATCTCCTCGGAATCCGAGCAGGTCACCGCCTTGGCCACGAGCTTAGCCATGGCCGCGGCGCGCAGGCCGCGCACCGTCTCCTTGACGCGCAGGAACATCCGCGGCGAGATCGAGAGGCTGTCGCAGCCCATCCCCACCAAGAGCGGCACCGCGTGCGGGTCCGAGGTCATCTCGCCGCACACGCTGACCCACTTGCCCGCTCGGTGCGCCACCGTCACCACATTCTGGATGAGCCGCAGGACCGCGGGGTGGAACGGGTCGTAGAGATGGGTCACGTTCTCGTTGACGCGGTCCACGGCCAGGGTGTATTGGATGAGGTCGTTGGTCCCCACCGAGACGAAGTCCACGTAGGGCAGGAAGGCGTCGAGGAGCACGGCCGCAGCCGGGATCTCCACCATGATGCCCAGCTCCACGGCCTTGGGCGGCTCGACCCCCTCGGCCTGGAGCTCCGCGACCGCCTGCGCCAGCAGGCGCCGCACGGCCTGGACCTCGGCCACGGCGGAGACCATGGGGATCATGATCTTGACGTTGCCCTTGGCCGTGGCCCGCAGGATGGCCCGCAGCTGGGTCTTGAAAAGGTCGAGATGGCGGAGGAACAAGCGCACCCCGCGCAGGCCCATGAACGGGTTGGTCTCGTTCTTGGGCCCCTCGATGCCCATCTGGGTGAGGCGGTCTCCGCCGATGTCCGCGGTGCGGATGACCACGGGATGCGGGGCCATGACCTTGACCACCGCGGCGTAGGCTTTGGCCTGCTCCTCTTCCGCGGGCGGGGTGGGGCGGTTGAAGTAGAGATATTCGGTGCGGAACAGGCCGATGCCGTCAGGCTGCAGGGCCAGGACGCTCTTCATCTCCTCCGGATTATCCAGGTTGACCTCGAGCCGGAAGCGCTTGTCGTCCAAGGTGACCGCGGGCAGGCCCTTCAAGGCCTCCAGCGCCCGCTCGGCCTCGAACTCCGCCGTCTGGGCCTTCTCGTACTTGGCCACGGCCTCGGCGGTGGGGCTGATGATCACGAGCCCCTGCTCGCCGTCGAGGATCACCATGTCGCCGCTCTTGACCCGGCGGCTCACGTCCGAGAGCCCCACCACGGCCGGGATCTCCAGGCTCTGGGCGAGGATGGCCGTATGGCTGGTCTTGCCGCCCAGGTCCGTGGCGAAACCCAGGATGCGGCTCTCCTTGAGATTGATGGTGTCGGACGGCAGCAGGTTGCGCGAGATCAGGACGCACGGGTGGTCGATGTCGCCCAGGCTGCGGCGGGTGTGCTTCAAGAGATGCGCCAGCAGGCGCTTGCCCACGTCGAAGAGGTCGTGGCGCCGCTCCCGGAAGAACTCGTCCTCGAGCTTCTCGAACTGCTGGTTGACGGCCTCCAAGGCCTCGGAGAGGGCGAACTCCGCGTTGACGCCCTCGCCCAGGATGCGCTTGGGCACGTCGTGGGTGATCAGGGTGTCGCGCAAGATGAGGCGGTGGGCGTCGATGAGCCGGGCGTGATTCTTGCCCAGGAGCTTCAAGACCCGGGCCTCGGCGTTGTCCAGGTCCCGGTGCGTCGCCTTCTGGGCCGCCTTGAAGCGCGCCACCTCCGCGCGCAGCCGGTCGCGGGGGATCTCCGTGCGCGTGACCACGATCTCCTCGTCCTCCAGGACGTAGGCCTTGCCGATGGAGATGCCGGGGCTGGCCCCGATGCCTTTGATGATGATCATTCCCGGTCCGCCCGTGTCCGGAGCATATACGCGTCGAACGCCCTCAGGGCGGCGTCCTCGTCAGGATACTTCTGGAACTCCTTGAACAACTGCTCGATGACCGCCAGGGCCGCCGCCTCATCCGGGCCGGTGATGCGCACGGTGATCTGGGAGCCGCACTCCGCGGCCAGGAGCATCATCTGCATGACGCTCTTGCCGTTGACTTCGGACCCGTCCTTGGCGACCATGATCTCGCTCTTGAACCGGCTGGCCTCGCGCACGAAGGCCCCGGCCGGCCGCGCATGCATCCCCAGCCTGGGGGTCACGGTCAGGGTCTTCTTGATCATCGCCACCCCACCCAGGAGGCCGCGCTGCCGACCAGGACCGCCGCCGCGTAGAGCCGGTAGGCCGAGACCCGGGCCGCGCGCAGGAGCAGGGCCGCGGTCACGGCCAGCAGCCCGATGACTCCTTGCGCCAGCGGCATAGCGCGCAGGAGCGCGCCGGCCGCGGCCAGGACCAGGATCAGTCCCGCCAAGCGCAGGGCCCGGATGACCCTCTGCACGGGCCACTCCTTCAAGCGCGCCGCGATCTGGTCCCGCCATTCATAGCCGAGCCGCAGGAAGCGCCAGCGCAGGGCCAGCGCCAGCGCGTTGTAGACGACCAAGTAGGCTCCGACGGCCCAAACCGCCGCCCAGACCGGCCGGTTCCACAGGACCAGGGCGCCGGCTGCGGCCAACCCGGCGCACAGCGGCCGCAGCGCCCCCCAGAACAAAGCGTCACCCATGCCGGCCAAGGCCGAGGCTGCCGCGGTCTTCAACGTCTTCAGGCGCTGCACCAGCTGGTCGCGGCGCTCCCCGGCGGGAACCGCGGCCGCCTCCTCTTCCAGCGCGCAGACCATGCCCACGACCAAAGACGCCATGTAGGGCTGCGTGTTGAAGAACTCCTGATGGCGCAGGCGCGCCGCGCGCGCGGCTCCGTTCTGACCGGCCCAGCAGCGCGCCAGCCAGGGCTCCAGGCAGAAGGCCAGCCCCAGGCTCTGCATGCGCTCGAAGTTCCAGCCCGCCTGCATCAACAGGCTGCGCCCGAATAATCGGCCTTGCATGCCGGCGGTCATGTCCTCACCCTCAGGGCGTACAGGGCCACGCCCAGGCCCAACCAGGGGGACAGCTTCCACCCCATATCCAGCCCGGCGAGGACCCCGTGCGGAGCGCGGGAGCAGAGCCCGCCGAGGACCGGGCCGGCCACGCAGATGCAGACGAGCAGGACGGCGAAGGTCGCGGCCGCCTGCTCGGCCAGCGCGCGGCCCATCAAGCAGCCCCAAGCCGGCGTGACGCCCTCCCGCAGACGGCTCTCGGCCTCGCCGCAAAGCGCTTGGCGGCGGTAGCGCAGGGCCGTCTCCAGCCGCTGGTGCGCCCAGCCCGCGGCCAAGCCCGCAGGCAGAGCGGCGGCGACCGGCAGCGGACGCGGGCAGCGGGTCAACAGAAGCGCGGCCGCGACCGCGACCGCCGCGTTGAGGGGCAGTCGGTCTCCCACGGGCATGTCGTCTAGGCTCAGCAGTTCGCAGCACAGCCCCAGCGCCAAGCCGATCCGCGGCGCCCCGAAGAGCAGTCCCAGCAGAGGACCAAGCACGAGGGGCCGGGAGATCATGAACTGCCCGACCTGGACCGCGTCGAGTTCCAGGATCGCGACCAAAGCCGCTCCTCCGACGGGCACCAGCCACCCTCCCAGGGCGATCAAGACCGCTCTCCCAGAAGCGAGACGATGTCCAGGCTCGCGTCCCCGGGCAGGGCCCGGCCCTCCAAGGAGACGCCCCGCCGCGAGATGGCGCGCAGGGCCTCCCGGTCCTCTTCTCCCAGAAAGATCGCTTTGCCCAGCTGCACGCGCCCCGCGGTGTAGTGGAGCCCCCCCACATTGACCGTCGCGCAGCTCACCCCCAGTTCCAAGAGCCGCAGCGCCTCACGGGGCCCGGGCACCAAGGCCAGGGCCCGCCTCCGGTCGCTGCCGTCGGCCAGCCGCCGCGCGGCTTCCGCCACGGGCAGAACCAGGAGCGCGACCTCCTCGGGCATGGCCATTTCCATGAGCATGGTCTGGGTCGCGTCGGCCGCCGCGGCGTCGCACGCCACGACCACCACCTGCGTCTTGAGGTGGGGGATCCAGCCGATGACCACCTGCCCATGGATGAGCCGGTCGTCTATCCTCAGCAGCGCGATGTCCATGGCCTCAACCCGCCCGCGCCAGGAACCGCCGACGCACATCGCAGACCGATCTCTGACCGTCGGCCAGGACCTTCTCCACCAGGGCCGGCAGAGCGGTGTCCGCCCGATGACCGAAGGCCGAGACCAGCATGTAGAGGTTGACGCCGGTGACCATCTCCACGCGCGGGGCGTTCTGCACCAGCGGGAAGGCCAGGTTGCTAGGGGTGCCCCCAGGCATGTCCGTGAACAGGATGAGACCGTCGGCGCCGCTCAACTCCGCGATGGCGCGCCGGATGCGCTCCCGCAGCTCGCCCACCGCGACCCGAGGGGAGATGGAGAGGACCCGGACCCCTTCCGCCTGGGGTCCCACGATGGACTCGGCGGCCTCCGTGAGGTAGGCCCCGAACTCGCCGTGGGTGACGATGAGGAAATTGATCACTTTCGAGGCTCTCTCAATGGCTGATGTCGCGGTGGAATTCCTGGATGGAGTGCCCGGAGGAACGCAGCTTCTGCGCCAGGTAGCGCGTCACGAACACGCTGCGGTGGTGGCCGCCCGTGCAGCCGATGGCGATGGTGAGGTAGGACTTGCCCTCCCGGACGTAGTGGGGCAGCAGGCCGCTGAGCAGGGGCACCAGCTCCTCGAGGAACTTGCGCGCGATGGGCTGGCTGAGGATGTATCGCTGCACACGGGGGTCGAGCCCGGTCAGCCGCCGCAGGCGCGGCACGTAATGCGGGTTGGGGAGGAAGCGCATGTCCAGGACGATGTCCGCGTCCATGGGAAGGCCGAACTTATAGCCGAAGGAGACGATGTTCAGGGCCATCTCACGGGCGCGAGTGAGCTCCAGGGTCTCGGAGAGCCGCTCCTTGAGCTCCCCCAGAGTCATGGTGCTCGTGTCGATGACCTGGTCCGCGATCTCCTTGATGGACCCCAGGCGCCGCCGCTCCTCGGGGATGGCTTGGTCCACCTTCTTGCCCAAGGGATGGCGGTGCCGGGTCTCCGAGAAGCGATGGATGACGACCGGGTCCGAAGCATCCAAGAAGATCAAGCGGTGGTCGACGCCGCGGGTCTTGAGGCGCCTCAGGATGGCGGGCAGCCCCGCCAGGAAGCGCCCCTCCCGGATGTCCATGCCCAAAGCCACGCGCTTGAGGTGCTCGGAACGCACCAGCATGTCCGCGAAGTGGTCCATCAGTGCGATGGGCAAGTTGTCGATGCAGAAGAAACCGAAATCCTCGAAGCACTTCAGGGCCTGGCTCTTGCCCGCCCCGGAGATGCCGGTGATGATGTAGACCTTGCGGGCCTCCGCGGGCGCCTTCATTGCGGCGGCTTCCTTGCGCCGCAATGACCGCCATCAGGGAAGGTGTTGGCGGTCATTGCGCCCGCATCCTCTCGATAAGCCTCTGGTTGAAGGTCTCGGCCGCGAAATATCCCTGGTTGCGCAGGCGCTGGTTGAGGGCCGCCACCTCGATGATGACCGCCAAGTTGCGCCCCGGGCTGACCGGGATGCGGATCTGCGGAATCTCCACGCCCAGGATGTTCGTCTTCTTGGCGTCGAGTCCGGTGCGGTCATAATTGGTCTGCGCGCTCCAGGGCGCCAGATGGATGGAGAGCTCGATGCGGGTGTGGTCCAGGATCGCGCCAATGCCGAACAGGAGCTTGACGTCGATGATCCCCAGGCCGCGCACCTCCAGGTAGTGCTTGAGCGGCTCCGGGCAGGAGCCGCGCAGGACGGCGCCGCGGTGGTGCCGGATCTCCACTGCGTCGTCGGCGACCAAGATGTGGCCGCGCTTGAGGAGTTCCAAGGCGCACTCGGACTTTCCGATGCCGGGCTCCCCCTGGATGAGCACTCCCAGGCCGTAGATGTCCACTAGGACGCCGTGCACCGTGGTCGTGGGCGCGAGCTGCTCCTCCAGGACGTCGCCGAGTTCGCCGACCAAGGTGGCGGTGTCCAGGCTCGAGCGCAAGAGCGGCACCCCGTTCTTGCGGCAGACGGACACCAGGACCCCTGGGGTCTTGAGGTTGTGGGTCAGGATCAGGCAAGGCAGCTCCGGCGGCTTGCACATGGACTCCAACGCGGCGGTCAAGCGCGCCCGCGGGGCCTTCAGGCAGTAGGCCTGCTCGCCGAAGCCGATGATCTGGATGCGTTCCGGCCGGAAGTGCTCCAGGAAACCGCTGAGGGCCAGGCCCGGACGGTTGAGGTCCATGACCTTGATGCTCCGGTTGAGCGACTTCTCCCCCGCGATGAGCTCCAGCTTGAGGTTGTCCCTCTGCTCCCGCAGCAGGTCGCTGACGGTGAAATCAACGGCTCCCGGACGCTGCGCCATGAGGTTCAGCGCTCGGACTTCTTCACCGGCTGCACGACGGCGTAGGATTCGTCATCGCGGCGGAAGACCAGCCGGATCTGCCGGGATTCCAGGTCCTGGAACAAACGGAAGGAGTGCCCCAGACGCTCCATCTCCTGGACCGCATCGCCGGCGGACATGGGGACCACGGCCTGCCGCACGACGGAGAACTGGACGCTCGCCGGCACCGGATCGAAAGCGGGGTCCTCGTGCGCCGCGCGCACCGTTTCCTTGCCGCCGCGCGTCTTATGGCGCGTCCGCGTCTTCTCCTTGAATTTCTTGAGCTGCGCGTCCATCTTAGCGGAGGCGAGGTCCACGGCGGAGTAGAGGTCGGCCGCTTCGGCCAGCGCCCGGAAGGTCTGCCCCGGCGCATGGACGAGCATCTCGCATTTATGGGCCCGCTTCTCGATGAAGATGAAGACCTGCCCCCAGACGATGTGTTCGAAATATTTTTGGGCGCGCTCCATCTTCTCGTGCACATAGTCTCGGATGGCGTCGGTTATCTTGAGTTGCTTCGCTGTCAGTTGTATCTCCACAGCCGCTCCTTGCTTCGATAAAAATAGCCGATAGCGCCTTATCAGCCCCCGCGAAGGCACGGGAGCCGGGCGCTGCGGGTGTATTCAAGCACTAAAGGTGTTCATATGTCAATCGCGTAGGTATCTATCGAGATTTTATCTCAATTATTACATTTGACTGCCTCCTATTAAAAAAGCTAGCATCTTTCTTGCGTCAGGACGCATGCCGTAGAATCTGGCGCCGGATTTTGTCATTCATTTAAATATGGTTGTTTTTGAAGCGATATTCCAAGACCAAGACTTATGCACACCTGTGGATAACTTGTGAATAGCGTAGAACCGCAGACTCTCTGGACTCAGACCGTCGAGCGCCTGCGCTCGGAGATCGGGGAGGACGCGGACCTCTGGCTGCGCCCCATCGAGGCGTTGAGTCTCGCTGACCAAGTCCTCCATCTCAAGGTCCCCAACAAGTTCTTCTCCGACGGGATCAAGGACCGGTATCAGAAGCGGCTCATCGCGATCTTCAAGGACCTGACCGGCCTGGATATCGGCATCGACTACGAGATCTGCATCGACCTCAAGAACCGCCTGCCGCCTTCGGACCCGATCCCGGGGCCGAGCCCCCAGTCGGAGTTCCCGCTGAGCGAGTTCAACCCGCGCTACACCTTCGCCTCGTTCGTCGTCGGGAAATCCAACCGCCTGGCCTACGCCACGGCCGAAGCCATCTCCGCCAAGCCCGGAACCCAGTACAACCCGTTCTTCCTGTACGGGGGCGTGGGGCTGGGCAAGACCCATCTGCTCCACGCCATCGGCAACGCTCTGCGCCAAGGCTTCCCGCGCTCGCGCGTGCTCTACACCACGGCCGAGGAGTTCGTCAACGACTACATCAACTCCATCCACCACCGCAAGACCGACGATTTCCGGGCCAAGTACCGCAACCTCGACTGCCTGCTCATCGACGACATCCAGTTCCTCATCGCCAAGGAGCAGAGCGAGCAGGAGTTCTTCCACACCTTCAACTCCCTCTTCGACTCCCGGCGCCAGATCGTCATCACCTCCGACCGGGTGCCCAAGGAGATGACCCCCTACGAGCGCCGCCTCATCTCGCGGTTCGAATGGGGGCAGATCGCGGACATCACCGCCCCGGACCTGGAGACGCGCATCGCCATCCTGCGCAAGAAATCCGAGCTCGAGCAGTTCTACGTGCCCGACGACGTCATCCTATTCGTCGCCTCCACGGTCAAGACCAACATCCGCCTGCTGGAAGGATCTCTCATCCGGCTCAAAGCCTTCGCCTCCATGACCGGCAGCAGCCTGACCGTGGACGGCGCCCGGGAGATCCTGAAGGACTCCCTGCCGCACGACGTGTCGAGCCCGGTCCAGATGGAGACCATCCAGCGCCTGGTCGCTCATAAGTATTCGCTCGACATCAAGGACCTCAAGGGCCAGCAGCGCACGGCCTCCATCGCTCTGCCGCGGCAGCTGGCCATGTATCTGGCTTCGGTGATGACCGACCTCTCGTCGACGGACATCGGCCGCGCCTTCGGCGGCCGCGACCACACCACGGTCCTGCATGGCCGCAAGAAGATCCAGAAGATGCTCGATGAGGACCCGTTCTTCCTGGAACTGGTCAACAAGCTGCAGTCCGACATCAAGTCTGTGGACAATTAAGGGGATAGAGACCATGAATCGGGCCGTACCCGGCGCGCTGTGCAAAGAGGGGATAACTCCGCGGAATTATAGACAGGTCCGGACGGTCTGTCTGAGACGGGGCGTCCCCAAAAACGACTCTTTTCCAAGACTATGAAGAGGATGATGATAATATGAAGATACATTGCAATAAAGAAGACCTGTCAAAAGGGGTCCAAACCATACAATCCGCCTTGTCCTCCCGGACCACTCTCCCCATCCTACTGAACTTCATGATGGAGACGGAGAGCTCAAAGATCAAGGTCGTTTCCACGGATCTGGAGATGGGCGTCAAGCACTACATCCCAGCGGAGGTCGAGGCCGACGGGAGCATCACCATCCCGGCGAAGAAGTTCTCGGACATCCTGCACAGCCTGCCGGACGGCAAGGAAGTGGAGCTCTCCGTGGACGCCGGGGACAAGGTTCAGCTCAAATGCGGCCGCTCGCGCTTCTCCATCATCGGAGCCCCGAAGTCCGAGTACCCCGTCCTTCCTGAATTCGACCGGAAAGAGGCTTTTGAATTGCCCATGGGCCTGGTCATGGATATGGTGAAGAAGACGATCTTCGCGGCCTCTTCGGACGAGACTAGGCACGTCCTCAACGGCGTCTTCTGGTCCGCGAAGAATGGGACCCTGGAGATGGTGGCCACGGACGGCCGGAGGCTCTCCATCATAGGGCGCAAGGGCATGGCGAAGGATCGAGAGTTCCATATCATCGTCCCGACCAAGGTGCTCGGCGAGCTCCTGCGCCTGTTGGGGTCTTTCGACGTCAAGCCGGATTCCCAGGAGAAGTTGCAGATCGGGGTCACCGAGAACCAGATCGTCTTCCAGGCCAAGGAGACCACGCTGCTCTCGCGCCTGATCGGCGGGACCTTCCCGAACTACGAGCAGGTCATCCCGAAGAAAAAGGATATCTCGGTCGTCTTGGACACCGCGGAGCTGCTGGCCGTTACTAAGAGGGCGGCGCTCTGCGCTCAGGACCGCGGGGGTTCGGTCAAGTTCGCGCTCCAGAAAGGCAGCCTGCATATCTCGGCCTCCTCGCAGAACTTGGAATTCAACGACGAGTTGGCCGTGGATTACACGGGCGCCGATTTCCAGGTCGCCTTCAACCCGCATTTCATGGTGGACGCCTTGAAGCATATCGAGTGCGATAAGGTGTCCTTGGGCCTTACCAGCCCCGTCAACCCGGTACTCATCGAGCCGGCGGACGGAGCGGACAGCCGGTTCGTCATCATGCCCATGCGCATATGATGATCCGGCGCAAGCGGCCGAGTTGGTCGACCGGCGGAGAGCTGATCCGGTCGTTCCAATATCGGACCCAGATGTCGGGCGACCGCATGGCCATCCTAGCCGCAGTCTGGCAGAAGGAACTGGGGCATCTCTGCGGGCATTGGGAATTGGCCGGCCTTAAACAGGGGATCCTTTATGTGCGGCCGAAGTCGGCGGCCGCGACGCAGGAGCTGCAGCTGCGCGGCACCGGCATCGTGCGCAGCCTTAATAAATACTTCGACCGAGCTTGGATCAAGGGCATCAAGGTCGCGTCGAGATGAGTCAGGCCGAATCTTCGGTCCCCCCCGGAAAGGGGAAGCGGAGCCCCGCGGGCTCCGAGCGGAGGGATATGTCTCAGACCACGACGGAGAAGAACGACGTGAAGGCGGCGCCCGTCAAGAGCGCGGACGTCTACGACGCGTCAAAGATCCAGGTTCTGGAAGGACTGGATGCGGTGCGCAAACGTCCGGCCATGTACATAGGATCCACCGGCCCGGCCGGCCTGCACCACTTGGTCTATGAGGCCGTGGACAACTCGGTCGACGAGATCCTGGCCGGCCGGTGCAGCTCCGTGGACGTCATCCTGCATGAAGGAAATTCCGTCACTGTCCTCGACAACGGCTCGGGCATCCCGGTCGACGCGATGACCGACCCCAAGCTGCCCCGCAACCTGCGCGGCAAGTCGGCCCTCGAGGTGGTGATGACCGTGCTGCATGCGGGAGGCAAGTTCGACCACAGCGCCTACAAGGTCTCCGGCGGACTGCATGGGGTGGGAATCTCGGTCGTCAACGCTCTGTCTGAGACGGTCAAGGTCGAGGTCTACCGGGACGGCAAGGTCTGGACGCAGTGCTACAAGCGCGGCAAGCCGGAGGACGACGTCAAAGCCACGGGCAAGACCGAAGAGCACGGCACGCGCGTCACCTTCAAGCCGGATACGGAGATCTTCGGCGAGAACCAGTTCTCTTATGACGTGCTCTCCAACCGCCTGCGCGAGCTGGCGTTCCTCAACGCCGGGGCCAAGATCACCATCATCGATGAGCGGGAGGACAAGAAGCATACCTTTCATTATGAGGGCGGCATCAAACAGTTCGTCCAATACCTCAACGCCAACAAGAAGACCCTCTTCACCGAGCCGATCAGCTTCACCAACGAGCGAGACGACGTCTCCGTCGATCTCTCCATCCAGTACAACGACGACTATTCCGAGAATGTCTACAGCTTCGTCAACAACATCAACACCCCGGAGGGCGGCACGCATCTGGCGGGCTTCCGCTCGGCCCTGACCCGAGTGGTCAACGACTACATCAAGAAGTACGACATGCTCAAAGGCAAGAACTACACGGTCCAGGGCGATGACGCGCGCGAGGGCCTGACCGCGGTCCTCTCCGTCAAAATCCCCAACCCCCAGTTCGAGGGGCAGACCAAGACGAAGCTGGGCAACGCCGAGGTGGAGGGCATCGTCAAATCCGTGGTGGGAGAGATCTTGACGGTCTTCTTCGAGGAGAACCCGGCCACGGCCAAGGCCGTCTGCCAGAAGGCGATGGCCGCGGGCGAAGCCCGCGAGGCCGCGCGCAAGGCCAAGGAGCTGACCCGGCGCAAGGGAATCCTCGACGGATCTTCGCTGCCCGGCAAGCTCGCGGATTGTCAAGAGCGCGAGCCGGAGCGCGCGGAGCTCTTCATCGTTGAAGGCGATTCCGCCGGCGGCTCGGCCAAGCAGGGCCGCGACCGGGTGTTCCAGGCCATCCTGCCCATCAAGGGCAAGATCTTGAACGTCGAGAAGGCCCGTCTCGTCAAGGTCCTCTCCAACGAGGAGGTGCGCACCCTTATCTCCGCCATCGGCACCGGCATCGGGCAGGTCCGCGAGGCCGAGCCGGCGGGTCAGCCTTCGGGAGAGCGGGATTATGAAGAGGGCCTCAAGCCCGAAAAGCTGCGCTATCATAAGCTTATCATCATGGCGGACGCCGACGTGGACGGGCAGCACATCCGGACCCTGCTGCTGACCTTCTTCTACCGGCAGATGAACGAGCTCATCAAGCGCGGGCATGTCTACATCGCCCAGCCGCCCCTCTTCAAGGTGAAGAAGGGCAAGACCGAGATGTACGTGGACAACGAAGAGAAGATGGAGAAGTGGCTGCTCAACGAGGGCCGCAACTCGGTGGAGATCACGGCCTTCAACCCGGCCAACGGCAAGTCCAAGAGGCTGGACTCCGACGACCTCAAGGACCTGCTCAAGCACCTGGCCGACCTGGAGAACCTCCTGCGCCATCTGGAGCGCAAGAGCCTGCACCTGGAGGATTTCCTGGCCTACAAGGAGCAGGCCAAGCTCCCCCTCTACCGCGTAGAAGAGGCGGCCGGGGAGTACGTCTACTTCTACAGCGACAAGGAATGGCGCGAGTACCGGGACAAGCACGTTGCGGACCAGAAGGCCAAGCCGCTGGCCGAGGGCGAGGTCCCGGTCGAGGTGGACGAGGAGGCCCTGGAGCCGGACATGCAGGAACTCTGGGAGATGCCCAAGCTGGCGGCTCTGGATAAGAATCTCTCGGAGATGGGCCTCAATCTGAAATGGTATGAGGTCTTACGAGACGAGAAGACCAAGCCGCTCTTCAAGAACAAGACCGCGCACGGCGAGAGCGAGGGCTACAGCCTGAGGGACCTGCTGGAGTGCGTGCGCGACGCCGGCCGCTCCGGCGCCACCATCCAGCGCTACAAGGGCTTGGGCGAGATGAACCCGGACCAGCTCTGGGAGACCACCATGGACCCCAAGCGGCGCCGCTTGCTGCAGGTGACCATGGTCGACATCGCGGACGCGGAGAACGCTTTCACCACGCTCATGGGAGATCGGGTGGAGCCGCGCCGGCAGTTCATCGAGCGGCACGCCAAGGAAGTCAAGAATCTCGACATCTAGAGGATAATCAATGAGCACCCCCACACAACCGGAGCTGGCGGCGGAACCGCCCGCCAATATCACTGCGCGCGACATCGGCACGGAGATGAGGGCTTCTTTCCTCGATTACTCCATGTCGGTCATCGTCAGCCGGGCTCTGCCCGACATCCGCGACGGCCTCAAGCCCGTGCACCGGCGCATCCTCTTCGCCATGCACTCCGAGGGACTGGCATCCAACAAGAAGTACTCCAAGTGCGCCGGCGTGGTCGGCGAGGTCCTGAAGAAATACCACCCGCACGGCGACTCCTCGGTCTACGACGCCTTGGTGCGCATGGTGCAGGATTTCTCCCTCCTGCATCCGATGGTCGACGGGCAGGGCAACTTCGGCTCCGTGGACGGCGACCCGGCCGCGGCCTACCGCTACACCGAATGCCGTCTGGCCAAGATCGCCGAGGAAGTCCTCGCCGACATCGACCAGGATACCGTGGACTTCCTGCCCAATTTCGACGGCACCACAGTCGAGCCCGTGGTCCTGCCCTCGCGCGTCCCGAATCTTCTGGTCAATGGTTCGTCCGGTATCGCAGTCGGGATGGCCACCAACATCCCCCCGCACAACCTCACCGAGACCTGCGACGCGGCCATGGCGCTCATCAAGGACCCCAAGATCGAGAACAAGGACCTGATGAAGATCATGAAGGGCCCGGACTTCCCCACCGGCGGCATCGTGCGGGGCAGGGCCGGCATCAAGGACTACTTCGAGACCGGCCGCGGCTCGGTCCGCATCCAGGCTGTCACCGAGATCGAGGACATCAAGGGCAACCGCCAAGCCATCATCGTCACGGAGCTCCCCTACCAGGTCAACAAGGCCACTCTGCTCGAGACCATCGCGGGCCTGGTGCGCGAGAAGAAGATCCCGGACATCTCGGACATCCGCGACGAGTCGGACCGCAAGGGCATGCGCATGGTCATCGAGATCAAGCGCGACGGCAACGCCAACGTGGTCTTGAACCAACTTTATAAGCACACCCAGATGGAGACCTCCTTCGGGGTCATCCTGCTCTCTCTAGTGGACGGCCGGCCGCGGATCCTGCCCGTGCGCGACATGCTGGGCCACTACATCCAGCACCGCAAGACCGTGATCACCCGGCGCACCAAGTTCCAGCTGCGCAAGGCCCTGGACCGCGCCCATATCCTGGAAGGCTTCCTCATCGCGCTGAAGAACATCGACCGGGTCATCAAGATCATCCGCGGCGCCAAGGACACCGACGAGGCGCGCGCCAAGCTGATGGCGGAGTTCGAGCTCTCCAAGGCTCAGACCCAGGCCATCCTGGACATGCGCCTGCACCAGCTGACCCGGCTCTCCGTCGACGAGCTCCAAGAGGAGTACGACGGCCTGATGAAGCGCATCGCCGAGTTCAAAGCCATCCTGGCGGACATCAAGAAGGTGATGGCCATCGTGGTCAAGGAGCTCGAGGAGGTCAAGGCGAAGTTCGGCAAGTCCCGCCAGACCCAGATCACGAGCGAGGCCGCGGAGATGACGCTGGAGGACCTCATCACCAAGGAGGAGGTCCTCATCTCGCTGTCCAGCGGGGGCTACATCAAGCGCATCCCGGTCAACACCTACGAGGCCCAGGGCCGCGGCGGCAAGGGCATCATGGGCGCCGAGGTCAAGGAAGAGGACTTCATCGAGCAGATCTTCATCACCGACACGCATGCGACGCTGCTCTTCTTCACCACGCGCGGCCGGGTCTTCGCGCTCAAGGCCTACGAGGTCCCGGAAGGCAACCGCACCTCGCGCGGCAAGGCCGTGGTCAACCTCCTGGCCATCACCGGAGAGGAGAAGGTCACTTCCACCATCGCCATCCGCTCCTTCGACGAGAAAAAAGGCAAGGAGACCTTCCTGGTCATGTGCACCCGGGCCGGGACCATCAAAAAGACGCCGCTCTCGGACTTCGACAATATCCGGCGCTCGGGCATCATCGCCATCAGCCTGGAGGAGGGCGACATCCTCGTCGAGACCTCCCACACGGGCGGCAAGGACGAGATCCTGATGGGCACCAAGGATGGGATGGCCATCCGCTTCAAGGAGTCGGACGTCCGCTCCATGGGCCGCGGCGCCTTCGGCGTGCGGGGCATCCGCCTCGACAAGACCGACCAGGTCATCGGGATGGAGGCCTTCCCGCCGGACAGCAAGAAGACGCTTTTGACCGTGTGCGAGAACGGCTACGGCAAGCGCACCGACCTCTCCGAGTACCGCGGCCAGCACCGCGGCGGCGGCGGGGTCATCACCATCAAGGCCACGGAGCGCAACGGCATCGTGACCGGCGTCAAGCTGGTCACCAACGGAGACGACCTCATGGTCATGACCGAGAAGGGCAAGATGATCCGGCTGCGCTGCAAGGACATCAAGGTCATCTCCCGCAACACCCAGGGCGTGCGCCTGGTCAAGCTCGATGAGGGCGACAAGATCGGCCACGTCGCGGCCGTCGCTCTGGAGCCGGCCGTCGTGCCGCCGGCGCTGCCTCTGCCCGAGCCCAAGAAGGAGGCATGAGCGGCATGGCCACCCCAACGGAACCAGCGCCCCCTCGTAGGGGGCGCCGGTGGCGCGACGCCTCGGGCGCCGCGCTCGTCGTTGTGTCCGTCTTCTGTGGCCTCTCCCCCCTCCGCGCCGAGGTCATGATCGAGAGCGTGGGCTGGCAGTTGGTCCAGGCCGCGCCGGGGCAGAAAGCCGTGTCCCAGGACATCGCGAACCTGCCCACGCTGGCTCCGCTCATGGAGGGCAAGCTGCGCCTGCGCGTGGTCCTGAAGAACCGCGGCCCGAAGGAGGCGGACGGACTGCTCCTGCGCTACTGCCTGAGCGCGCGGCTCGCCCCGGCCGGGCGGAGCGCGGACGGGGTCTGGGCCGTGCCTTTCCTGATCAGCGAGAAGCGGGTCCCCAAGGTGGGGCCCAACCATCTTCTGGAAGTGACTTTGGACCCGTCCTTGTCCGTGAACATGCCGCTGAACCATTATCTGAAGAGGACCTTGGAGTCCGGGTTCTGGCCGGACCAGATCAAGCTCCAGGTCATGCTCAGTCCCCGGCGCGGCGACGTGGAAGCGGTCGCGACCCGCGAGATCCTCCTCCCGGTCCAGAAACCATAGATGAACGACATCAACATCATCCGCAAAGAGACGGACAAGGCCCGGATCGGCATCAAGAACCGGGGCGGCCGCTATCTGCCCGCGCTGGAAGACATCATCCGGCGGGATTTGGAGCACCGGGAGCTGCTCAAGAAGGTCGAAGAGTCGCGCGCCAAGCGCAACGCCTCCTCCCAGGCCGTGGGCAAGGCGAAGGCCCAGAAGAACGAGGCGGAGGCCGCTCGACTCATGGCTGAGGTCTCCCAACTGAAGGCCGAGATGGCGGGCCAGGAAGCGGCGCTGACGACCCTGTCGGCCCAGCTCAAGGACGCGGTCCTGGGTCTGCCCAACTTTCCCCATGATTCCGCCCCCGTGGGCGCCAGCGAGGCGGACAACCCGGTGCGGCGCTCCGGACCGGCGCCCCGGGTCCCGGATTTCAAGCCTTTGGACCATCAGACCTTCGGCGAGAAGCTGGGGATCCTCGACAGCGCCGCGGCCACCAAGCTCTCGGGCTCGCGCTTCTCGCTCTGGCGCGGGGCCGGCGCGCGCCTCATGCGCTCCATCATCTCTTTCCAGCTCGACCTGCACACCCAGGAGCACGGCTACCAGGAAGCCTGGGTGCCCTATTTGGTCCGGCCGGAGGTCCTGGAAGGGACCGGCCAGCTGCCCAAGTTCGAGGCCGACCTTTATAAGATCGCGGCGACCGAGGGGGAGAAGACCGAGACGCTCTACCTCATCCCCACGGCCGAGGTGCCCCTGACGAACCTGGTGCGCGGCCAGATCCTTCCCGAAGCGTCCTTGCCCCTCAAGTTGACCGCTTACACGCCCTGCTTCCGCCAGGAGGCGGGCTCCTACGGCAAAGACGTGCGGGGCCTCATCCGCAACCATCAGTTCGACAAGGTGGAGCTGGTCTGGATCACCAAGCCGGAGGATTCACTGGCGGCGCTGGAATCGCTGACCCAGCATGCGGAAGCGGTCCTGCAGCGCCTGGAACTGCCCTACCGCGTCATCGAGCTGTGCACCGCGGACCTGGGATTCTCCGCCTGCAAGACCTACGATCTGGAGGTCTGGATGGCCGGCGAGGGCCGATTCCGGGAGATCTCCTCGTGCTCGGACTGCGGGGACTTCCAGGCCCGCCGCATGAACACGCGCCTGCGCCGCGGGGACAAGGGCGTGGAGTTGGTGAACACCTTGAACGGCAGCGGCGTGGCCGTCGGGCGGCTCTTCGCGGCGATCCTCGAATACTACCAGCAGAAAGACGGGAGCCTGGCCATCCCCAAGGCCCTGGTCCCGTACTTCGGGGCCGAGCGCATCGCTCCCCCCGCCTCCTGAACTTGGCCAAGCCGATCGAGCGTCTCATCAGCCTGGTGGCGCGCCTGCGCTCGCCCAAGGGCTGTCCCTGGGACCGCAAGCAGACGCATGTCTCGCTCATCAAGTTCCTGCGCGAGGAGTCCCGGGAACTGGAACAGGCCCTGCGCCGCGGCCAGTGGCATGAGATCGAAGACGAGTTGGGAGACCTGCTGCTGCAGGTCCTTCTGCACTCTCAGATCGCCCAGGAGCAGGGGCTTTTCGATATCCAGGATGTGGCCATGAGCCAATACCGGAAGCTGGTGCGCCGGCACCCGCATGTGTTCGGACGCCGCAAGCTGCGCACCGCCGCGGAGGTCCTGGACAGCTGGGCCGAGATCAAGCGCAAAGAGCGCGGGCAAAGGCACCGGGACCTGCAGCGCCGCCGTCCCCTCCGGCGACGGGCCGTCTAATAAAGGAAGGCCCGTCTTTTTGCTATCCTCTCATCCACCATGGCTAAGAAGATAGGCGGGACTTTGCCCGGGCAGTTCCATAAGACCGGCCCGGGCGGGCTGGGCATCCGGGAGTTCGCGCGCTGGTACCGCAGCCAGGAGCTGGCCCAGTGGGAAGTCCTGGACCTGGCGGCCGTGGAGAAGCTGACCCGGATCCTTTTGGAGGCCCAGCGCGCGGGGCGGCATGTGTTCGTGATGGGCAACGGCGGCTCGGCGGCCACGGCGGCGAGCATCGCGGTGGATTTCTCGAAGACCGCGGCGCCCGAGGGCGGCAAGGCCTGGAAGTGCCTCTCGCTCTCCGAGAACGCGGCCTTCATCACGGCCATGAGCAACGACCAGACCTTCGACGACATCTTCGTCAAGCAGCTGGAGATCCTCCTCGGTCCGGGCGACGTGGTGCTGGCCATCAGCGGCAGCGGCAACTCGGTCAACCTCATCAAGGCCGTGCGCTTCGCCCGGGCCCGGCGGGCTAAGACCGCGGCCTTGCTGGGCTTCGACGGCGGCAAGCTCAAGGGCCTGGTGGACGCGCCCGTGGTGGTGGGCAGCGACCAGTACGGGGTGGTCGAGGACCTGCACCTCTCCATCAGCCATATCATCGCCTTCTTCCTGCGCCAGCGTGGCCAGCGGTAAAAGGGACCGCGCCGTCTTCCTGGACCGCGACGGCGTGGTCATCGAGGAGGTCAATTACCTCCGCCGGCCCGAACAGCTCAAGCTCATCCCGGGCGCGGCCCGCGCCATCGCGCGGCTGCGCCAGGCGGGCTTCAAGGTCGTGGTCGTGACCAACCAATCCGGCGTGGCCCGAGGGTACTTGACGCTCAAGACCTTGCGCGAAGTCCATCGTCTGCTCGGGCGCCGGCTCGCCGAGCATGACGCCAAGCTCGACGGCCTCTATTTCTGTCCGCATCGGCCGGCCCCGGCCGGCCGCCCCGGATGCTCCTGCCGCAAGCCGGAGCTGGGCCTGCTCAAGAAAGCCCAGAAGCGCTTCCGCCTGGACCTCTCGCGCAGCTATTTCGTCGGCGACACCACCACGGACATCCTCACCGCCCGGAGGGCCGGCTGTACGGCGGTCCTGGTGCGCACGGGCAAGGCTGGCCGCGACCGGGTCTACGCCGCCAAGCCGCAGAAGACCAGCCCAGACCTCGCCGCAGCCGCGGACTGGATCATCCGGCAGGCCTGACGGTTTTTGCTATACTGCCCTCGCCTTGGGCTCCTCGGATATACAGGCCGTCATCGTCGCCGGCGGCAGGGGCGAACGCATGCGCCCCTGGACCGACCGCATTCCCAAGCCCATGGTCCCGGTCGCTGGGAAACCCATCCTGGAGCACCAGCTCGAGTGGCTCCGGCGCTCCGGGATCCGGGACGCCATCATGTGCCTGGGCTACAAGGCCGAGGCCGTGCGATCCTATTTCGGGGATGGAGACCGCTGGGGCCTCCGCTTGGATTACGCGGTCGAGAGCGCGCCGCGCGGCACCGCGGGCTGTGTCCGCGACGTCTGGCCCCGGGTGGCGGGCGATGCGCTCATCGTCTATGGGGATATCGTCCTGGATATCAGCCTGTCCGACCTCAGGGCCTGCCACCAGCGCGCGGGGGCGGCCGCGACCCTGGTCTTGGCCGAGACCGACCACCCCTATGACTCGGACCTGGTCCGCGTCCAGGGCGATCTCGTCGCCGGCTTCTATCGGGCTAAACCCGGCGAGGCCTGCGAGCCCTTGGCCGCCGCCGCCGTCTGGATCGTGACCGGCCAGCTCATGGGCCTGGTGCCCGCGGATCGGCCCAGCGATTTCGGCCGGGACATCTTCCCGGCGGCCCTCGCGCAGGGCCTGCGCCTGGGAGGATTCGTGACCGCGGACCCCATCGCCGACCTGGGCACGCCGGAGAGGCTCGCGGCTTTCGCCGAGCGGCGCCGCAAAGGACTAAAGACATGATCATCTCGCGCACCCCCTTCCGCATCAGCCTGGCCGGCGGCGGCACGGACCTCGCCGAGTACTACCGGCGCAGCCCGGGCGCCGTGGTGTCCACCGCCATCGACAAGTACATGTACATCACGGTCAACCGCTACTTCGACGACAGCATCATCCTCAAATACCGGCGCACCGAGCTGGTCAAGAGCGTCTCCGCCATCCGCCACCCCATCCTGCGCGAGTGCCTGCGCAAGGTCGGCATCGTCAAGGGCATCGAGATCACCTCCATGGCCGACGTGGTGGGCGGCACGGGCCTGGGCTCTTCGTCGAGCTTCACCGTCGGCGTCCTGCACGCCCTCCACGCCTGGAAGGGCGAGTTCGTCACCGCGGAACAGCTCGCGACCGAGGCCTGCGAGATCGAGATCGCGCGCCTCGGGGAGCCCATCGGCAAACAGGACCAGTACATCGCGGCCTATGGCGGCTTCAAGTACCTGGAGTTCATGCCTGACGAGGCCGTGCGGGTCGATCCCCTGATCTGCGCGCCTCGGACCTGGGCGCGGCTCTCCCAGCGGCTGCTGCTGCTCTACACCGGCGTGACCCGCAAGGCCGGTCCCATCATGCGCCAGGCCCGGGCCAAGTTCCGCAGCCACGGCGCGGTCTTGCAGCGCATGCGTCAGATCGCCGAGCTCTCGCGCCGGGAGCTGCAGCTGGGCCGGGTGGACTCCTTGGGCGAGCTCCTGCACGAGGGCTGGGTCTTGAAGCGCGGCCTGGCCGCGAGCATATCCAACGCGGGCATCGACCAGGCCTATGCGCGGGCGCGCAAGCACGGCGCCGCGGGCGGCAAGATCCTGGGCGCGGGCGGCGGCGGCTTCATGCTCCTCTTCTGCGCGCCGGACCAGCGCGAGCGCGTGCGGCGGGCCCTGCCCGACTGGCGGGATATCCCGTTTTCCTTCGAACCCGAGGGCTCCAAGATCATCTATGTCAGCAAGTGAGCCGCCCCGCCGTCTCTCCATCATCATGCCCGTGTACAACGAGCGCGCCACGCTGGCGGCCTTGCTCGACCGTGTCCTAGGCCTGGACCTCAAGGGCCTGGACCGGGAAGTCATCATCGTGGAGGGCAACTCCACGGACGGCACGCGGGAGATCGTGCGCGGCTACGCCGGCCGGCCCGGAGTGCAGATCGTCTACGAGGAGCGGCCGCGCGGCAAGGGCGCGGCGGTGCGCGCCGGCCTGGCCCGGGCCACGGGCGACTACCTGCTCATCCAGGACGGCGACCTGGAGTACGACCCGGCCGACACGCCGAAGCTGCTGGAGCCCCTGCTCGCGGGAGAGGCGGAGGTGGTGTTCGGCTCGCGGGTCATGACGTCGCCCCAGGACTGGCAGTTCCGCAGGCTTCACGGCCCGGAGCGCCTCTTCGGGTTCCTCGTGAACCTGGGCGGGGTGATCTTCACGGGCCTGTTCAACCTCCTCTACGGCACGCGCCTCACCGACGGCGCGACCATGTACAAGCTCTTCCGCACCGCGGACCTCAAGGCCCTCGATCTCAAGAGCGACGGCTTCGATTACGACTGGGAGATCTCCGCCAAGCTGGCCAAGAAAGGCCTGCGCTTCGCGGAGCGGCCGGTCTTCTACAAGGCGCGCAGCTTGGCCGAAGGCAAGAAGATCCGCTTCTGGCGCGACGGCTGGCGCGTGCTGGTGGCGATCCTGCGCTACCGCCTCGGCGATTGAGACGGCGGTCCGCGGCCGCTAGGCCGAGCGCTGGGACTTCCCCAGCCGAGCGGCGGCCGCGACGGCCGTCCCCAGGATCAGGACGGGCATGACGGCCAGCCGGTAGCGCATCTGGCTGACGCTGACCACGTGGATCGCCATGGTCCCGAGCAGGAAGAGCCCCAGGGGGTAGAGCTCCCCCCAGCGCCGCCGCAGGCCCCAGAGCCCCCAGAAGCCGCCGATGATGAGCGCGGGCTCGCAGGCCAGGCTCACCGCCACCAAGGCCGCGCGGCCCAGGCCCGCGCCGGGATGGCTGTAGAAATCCTCGCGGTAGGCCTTGTCCGTGCGCGGGTAGAGCCTCCAGAAGTTCACGAACTTGCGGCGCCACTGCCGGGCGACGCGGCCGGGGTTTTCGCGCATGAAGGACAGGCTCTGGCGCAGATAGAGCCGATCGCGCTCGGCCGGGGGCAGAGACAGGCTCTGCTGATAGAAAGGCATCTTCTCCACGGCGGCCATGGCGACCCCCGTGTCCACCTCGTTCTCGTCGAAAAGCAGGGTCCCATGGAGCATGGTGATGCCGCCGTGGAGGTCCAAAGCGAAGGCGCCGACCGCGGCTCGGTTGCGGACGCACCAGGCCGTCAAGGGCAGGGCCCAGGCCAGGACCGCGGCGCACAGCGCCCGCCCGCTCCAGCGGCCCAGCAGCCAGGCGGCCAGACCCGCCAGCCAGAACAGGACGGCGATGGGCATGGCCTCGGGCCGGCACAGGGCCGCGGCGGCCAGGGCCGATCCCCCGGCCGCGGGCAGGCGCCAGGAGGCGCCGCGCTCCTGGAGGCTGGCGCAGAGCGCCCACAACCCCGGGACCACGGCCGCCAGGTATAAGGTCTCGGAGAGGACCATCCCCGAGTAGTAGATGAAGAAGGGATAGACGGCGGCCAGGATGAAGGCCGATCGCCCGGCCGTCCGAGAGGCGCCGAGGCTCGCGGTCATGCGCCCCAGGACCCAGGCCGTGCCGGCGGACACGAAGGCCTGCGCCAGGCGGGGATAGAGCAGGCTATGGCCGCAGAGCCGGAACCACAGGGCGCAGAAGGCGGCGGGGATCGGCGGGATCGCCCAAGGCGCGCCGTCTTTGCCCAGCGTCCCCGTCGCGGCCAGGTTCCAGGCCAACCCGGCGAAGCCCGCCTCATCGGTCTGGTGGAACCGCCCCCCCAGCTTCAGGACGAAGACCAAGCGCAGGCCGAGCGCCAGGCCGAGCCAGGCCCAATCGGAGGTCTCGAAGAGGATGCGGTCGAGAGACCTTCGCCACGGCTGCGGCATAGGGAGATTCTAGGACTTTTCCCTCCAAATCCGCTAGAATTCCAAGCGGATGGAAACCGGGATCACCGCGGTCGTCATCGGGGGCGGGCAGAGCGAGTGCCTGCAGGCGGGCGACAAGTACATCCCCAAGTCCCTGGCGCCGGTGGCCGGCCGGCCGCTGCTGGAGCACCAGCTGGAGTGGCTCAAGCGCGCGGGCATAGACTCCGCGGTGCTCTGCCTCGAATATCAATCCGATCAGGTCCGCGCCCGCTTCGGCGACGGCTCCGCGCTGGGCGTGCGGCTGCGCTACTCGGTGGCGCAGGCCCCGCGGGGCACCGCCGGCCTGGTCAAGGCCCTGGGCCCGGCGTCGCTTCCGGACGACGTCCTGGTCCTCTTCGGCGGCATCCTCCCCGAGACGGATTGCGGGCGCATGATCCGCTTCCACCGCGGCCATCGGGGACTGGCGACCCTGGCCCTGCATGAATGCCGTCCGGACCTTCGGGCCCGGCCGGAATCCTGCGCGAGGCAGGGCCGGCGCTGCGCCGGGGCGCATGGCTGCGCCGGCGAGCCGGTGGTCCTGGGGCCGGCCCAGCGCATCGTGGACTTCCCCCGCTACGCCCCGCCGGGGCAGGCCGGCCTGGCCCTCTCCCCGCTCTGGATCGTTCGGCGCCAGCTCTTCCATTTCATCCCGGACGGACCGGCCAGCGATTTCGTCAAGGACGTGTTCCCGGCCGCGGTGAAGGCCGGGGAGGCGCTGCTGGGCTATCCCGAGACGGGACTGCTCTCCGATCTCGGCTCCCCTGAGCGCTATGAGCGGTTCACGCGGAGCCTGGTCAAGAACAAGTCCCTCAGGGAACAGCCCCATGGTCAAGCCTGAGGTCGTCGCCTATCTGCAGGCGAACCTGAAGAAGCACCCGATCGACGAACTGCGCCGGCAATTGGCCCAGGAAGGCGTGGGGGACGTCGACTTCGACGACTCGCTCAAGGCCGCGATGCGCGCTCCGGCCGCGCTCGCGCCGGGAGCATCGTCGCACTGGGCCAGCGTGGCCTTCCTGGTGGTGGGGGTGGCGATCGTGGCCGCTCTGGTGGTGCTCCTCACCCGGCAGAGCGAGACTCCCCGGCCGCCGTCCACTTCGACGACGGTCATCTCCGCCACGGGCGAGTCCGCTTTCGTGGGCAACACGGGCTATGTCATCCGCCTGCCCAAGGGCTATGAGGCCGCGGCCGCCTTCAAGGACGAGAAGAAGACCATCGAGATCGTCCATTTCTGCCGGGCCGGGACGGACCCCACGAATTTCGTGCACGAAGGGCTCTTCGGCCAGCTGGGCATCGTGCGTCTTGACGTCCAGCCCAACCCCTGGGCCGGGGATATCATGGGCTCGGAACGTCTCTCGCGGATCATCAACGCGGAGAGCATCGCGCGCGGAGCCAAGTTCTCCGTCAAGAACATCCAGGTCAGCTCCCTGCGCGGCGTGCAGGTCCAGACCGAGTTGCCGGAGCCCAGCGTGGAGGCCTACATCCTGGGCGAGACGGTCCTGTATCATTTCTACGCCGGGCAGGAGGACGAGGTCTACCGCGACATCGTCAACAGCCTGCGCGACCCGCACGCGGAGACCCTCTGATGGCTTCCGCCGCTCGGCGCCACCGGGTGATGATCTGGGCCGCGTCCCTGCTCATCGCGGCGGCCGCGGGGCTCTACGCGACCTATCTGTACGATTGGCTCCGGGGCGGGGCGCCGGTCCATCCGCGGCCGCCGTCGGCCGCGGCCGTGGACGCCGCCCTGCAGAAAGCCCGGGCGGATTTCCGCGCGCACTACCTCGATTGTGCCGCGCACCTGCGCTTGGCCGAGGCCCTGTACCGCGCCGGCCGGCCCGTGGACGCCTTCTACGTCATGCATTGGGCCCGGAGCTTCTTCGGAGAGGACGCTTTCCTGCGCGCTCATGCCCTGGTGGTCCTTTATCAGGGCCGCCATTTCCTGGGGGATGCGCCGTTCGACGCGTCGGCAGCCAACGAAGCCCGGCTCAAGGAGCGGCTGGCGGCCGACCCGCAGGACCTCGCCGCGCTCGATTATCTGGCCCACATCGCCCAGGCCCGGGGGCGCGCCCCGGAAGCCCTCCGGATCCTGGAGTCCGGACTGGCCGGGCGGCCCGACGACCCGGGGTTGTTGGCGTACCGGGCGGAGCTGGCCGCCGCGGCCGGCGACCGGCGCGCGGCCGTGGCGTCTTGGGGCCGGCTGGCGGCCGCGCAGCCGGGCACGTTCGAAGCCCGGGGCGCGCTCGAGGAGCTGGGGCGCCTGGCGCAGAGGCCCGGCGCCGGCGAGGACGCGGCCTTGGCCCAGGAGGCTCTCACCGAGCTCTTGCATAGCCGGCCGCAGGACCCGCTGGTCTTCTCGACGTTGGCCATGGCCGCCTGGCAGAAAGACGGCGCGGCCGCGGCGCGGGCGCTGGTGGCGGAGACCCGGTCCAAGCGGCCCGGGCAGGCGGGCGCGCTCATGGTGGAGGGGGCTCTGGCCCTCAACGACCGCGACGTGGAGAAGGCGCTCCGGCTCTTCACCGAGGCCTGGGAGAAGGACCCGGACGATCTCTACAGCGCGGCCAAGCTCGCGCAGCTTTATTTCAAGGCCCGCGCCGACGCCGAAGCGGCCCTTCCGTTCTATATCGCCCTCTACCGGTCCAACCCGCGCTACGACGACGGCGAGCCGGCGCAGCAGCGCATCCGCGAGATCCTCGACTCGCGGCGCGAGGCCGCGCTCCGGCATGTCCGACCGGAAGGGCTGGGGCGTTTCCTCACCGGCGACGACGCGTCCCTGCGCGCGGAGGCCGCGGCCCGGGCGGCCCAAGCCCGGGATCCGCGCTGGATCGAGACGCTGGCCGACCTGCTTGATGACGACACCGAGATCGTCCGGCACAACGCCGACTACGCGCTCTACCAGATCGGCAAGGGCTCCCCCGACGCGCTGCGCGTGCGCCGCGATGAGTGGCTGGGGTCCGAGAAACCCTTGGTGCGCGCGCGCGTCCTGAACCTGTTCGCCGACCTGGCCCCCAAGGAGACCTTTCCCCTGGTCGTGAAGGCTTTGAAGGATCCGGATCCGGTCGTGCGCTTCCTGACCCGGGCCATGGTGCTCGATCATTACTACAAGGACTCGCGGCAAGGGGCCAAGGCCCGCGCCGAGTACCTGTCCCGGGAGAAGGACCCGAAAGTCCTCTCCCTGACCCCGCGCTGAGGCGACATGTCCGTCTGCACGGCGCCTTTTTTCGATACGCACGCCCACCTCACGGACCCCCAGTTCGACGCGGACCGGGAGGAGGTCCTGGCCCGGGCCGCGGCCGCGGGCGTCGCCCGGCTCGTGGAGATCGGCGACTCGCCCGAGGCTTGGCCTCGGGTCCTGGCGTTGGCCCGGGCCCGGCCCGAGAGCGTGCGCTGCGCCCTGGGGCTGCACCCCTACTACGCCGAGCTCTGCACGGACGAGCTCCTGGCCGGCCTGGAGAGCCAGTCCCGGCTGCCGGAGGTGGTCGCGGTGGGAGAGGTCGGTCTCGATTACGCGCGCGGCCCGGCGTCGCCGGAGATCCAGAAGGCCGCTCTGCGGCGGCTGCTCGCCGCCTGCCGGCGCTGGGATAAGCCCGTGGTCATCCACTGCCGCGAAGCTTACGCGGACCTGCGGCTCCTCGTGCGGGAGGTCTTCTCCTCCCCCCCCGCGGGGCGGCGTTTCTGGGGCGTGGTGCACTGCTTCTCCGGGACGCCCGAGGACGCGGAGTCCTTGGCCGCGGCCGGGTTCGCCCTCGGCGCCGACGGGCCGGTGACCTACCCGAAGAACGCGCCGCTGCGCGAGGCTTTCCGCCGGGCGGGCCCGGGCGTCGCGGTGCTGGAGACGGACAGCCCGTACCTGCCGCCGCAGAGCTGCCGCGGCCGGCGCAACGAGCCCACGGCCATCCCGGAGATCGCCGCGGCCTTGGCCGAGGTCTGGGGGATGCCGGTCGCCGACGTCGCGCGGGCGACCAGCGCGAACGCGGAAGAGCTGTTCCGCCGTTAACGAGCGCCCGGCGGCCGTGTGCCGGGCGCAACCGATCGGACATTCCAACGACAGCGCAAAAATCCGCTCTCGACGATTATGTTATAGAATATCCGAAATATTAAAATCATCGACGAGAGTTGAGGGCCGTGCTATGAGCCGCGAGCTGAAGAAGTCCGACTTCCTTAAAGAGCCGATCGAGCACATCGACATCACCAAGCACGACACTCGCGCGCTGGTGGAGGCCATGTCCAAGATGGCCTATTCCGCCCGGGACCTGGCCCGCGCCAGCGAGATCTACGACCGCATGCTGGCCGATAAGGACTGCGACGTGATCCTCTGTCTGGCGGGCTCGCTGTTCTCCGCGGGCCTCAAGCGCGTGGTCTACGACCTGGTCGAAAACAACATGGTCGACGCCATCGTGTCGACCGGCGCCAACATCGTGGACCAGGACTTCTTCGAGTCCTTGGGCTTCAAGCACTACAAGGGCACCAAGTGGGTCGACGATAAGGAGCTGCGTTCGGTGCGCGTGGACCGCATCTACGACACCTTCATCTGCGAGGACCAGCTGGGCGTCTCCGACGACACCATCTCGCGCCTGTGCGACACCTTGAAGCCCCGGCCCTACTCCTCCCGCGAGATCATCGAGGAGATGGGCAAGTCCCTGGTCAAGAACTGCAAGTGCAAGGACTCCATCCTGCTCTCCGCCTACAAGAAGCGCGTGCCCATCTTCGTGCCCGCTTTCTCGGACTGCTCCGCGGGCTTCGGCTTCCTGCATCACCAGTGGCACAACCCGGACGCGCACGCGAGCATCGATTCGGCCAAGGACTTCCGCGAGCTGGTGCGCCTGAAGATGGCGTCCCAGGACACGGCTCTGCTGATGATCGGCGGCGGGGTGCCCAAGAACTTCGCCCAGGACGTGACCGTGGGCGTGGAGATGCTCGGCTATGAGGGCAAGATGCACAAGTACGCGGTGCAGATCACCGTGGCCGACGAGCGCGACGGGGGGCTCTCCGGCTCGACTCTGCGCGAGGCCTGCTCCTGGGGCAAGGTGGACACGGCCTACGAACAGATGGTGTTCTGCGAGGCCACGATCGCGCTGCCCATCCTCGCCTCCTACGCGTATCACAAGGGCTCCTGGCGCGCGCGCCAAGGGCGCCGCTACAGCGACCTGCTCAACGCCGCGAAGATCCCGGCCGCGCTGCGGTAGTCGCCCCGGAGATCCGCCCCTCGTGGGTTTTGCGAGGGGCGGCTTCTTTGGTACGATTGCTGGCATGAGCCATGCCCCGCAGGTGGTCCGCGGTCAGTTCATGGGCGTGACCGTCCCTCTGCAGGCCGCGCGCTTCGTGGTCCTGCCCCTGCCCTATGAGCGCACGACCTCCTACAAGAAGGGCACGCGCCGGGGGCCGGCCGCGCTGCTCAAGGGCTCGCTCGGGGTCGAAGTCTTCGACGAGGAGCTGGGGCGGAATACGTATCTGGACGGCATCCACACGCGGCCCGCGCGGAGGCTCTCCGGCCCGGCGCCGAGGGTGTTCGCGCGCGTCGCCGACGAGGTGGCGCGCCTGGCGGCCATGCCGGGCAAGACTTTGTTCTGCGTGGGCGGGGAGCATTCGCTCTCCCACGCGACCATCCCCCCCTTCCTCCGGCGCTATCCGGGGCTGGGGGTCCTGCATTTCGACGCGCACGCGGACCTGCGGCCTTCGTATGAGGGCTCCCGCTACAGCCACGCGTGCGCGATGTATCCGATCTCGCAGGAGTGCCGCGTGGTGCAGGTGGGGATCCGCTCGATCGGCGAGGATGAGGCGCATCTCGTGGGCCGCGGCCATGTGAGGACCTTCCTCTGGCACGAGCACCGGGACATGCGCAAGCTGATCCCTCGGGTCTTGAAGGCTCTCCCCCCCCTCGTGTATCTCTCCATCGACATGGACGGCTTCGATCCAGCGGTGGTCCCGGGCGTGGGCACGCCTCAGCCGGGCGGCTATCTGTGGCATGAGGCGCTGGAGCTGTTCCGCGCGGTCATCGCGAAGAAGCGCGTGGTGGGCGTGGATGTGATGGAGCTCTGCCCGCTGCGGGACACGGTCGCTTCCGAGCTGGCGACGGCCAAGCTGGTGTACCGGCTGATGGGCTATCTGGCCGCGCGGGTCCGCCGCTAGCGCCAGAGCAGCTGCCAGAGCACGCCCAGCTGGGCGATCCCGACGACGACGCAGGCGGCGTTGAACAGGCGCTGCTTGCGCACGGCGATGCGCGCGTGGACCACGATCTGGCCCACGATGTCCTCGTGGTAAGGCGTCGCGGTGATCCCCCCGCCGAGGTATTTGTCCAGGCGATGGACGAGCTCGCTGTGGGTGTATTTGGCGACATCCTCGGCCCAGATCATGCAGTGGTCGATGTTGGGCTTGTCCCGGTGCAGCTCGGGGGTGTAGAGCCATTTGGGCAGTCCGGTCAGCGGAGAGAAGGCGAAGACCCCGAGGGGCAGGGCCAGGGCGAGGAGCACGAGGGTCAGGGCGCCCAGGGGGCCGGCCGGGGCCAGCATCCGGATGAGGGCGAGCTCGATCAAAGCGAAGACGGTGATGGACCCGATCTTCCGGTCGGCCCCCTCCACGGCGTGCTGCATCTGCTCGAGGATGACCCAGAGGCGGCGTTCCGGCTCTGGGGTCAGGTGCGATGATACGCTCATCCGAGGTCTCCCGTGTCTGCGGCCATCCCGGATTCTACAGCTTGCGTCCGCGTTTGGCAATCAAAAACTAAAACAACGCAAAAGCAGAATATGATAATAAAACATACAATACGATACGTAAAAGTTGTTTACGATAACAAAAGATAATATACGCACTAAAATTGTGTGATAGTTTTCATGTGAAAACAAATGCGCGCAATACTCGGAACGAGTTCTCACGTGAAAACTCGTCTGAACATTGATTCCAAGTCATGACTAATGCTATAAATATCCAGCCGCATATCAGGGGGAGTCGAATGTCAGAGATAATCGTTGTCGCGAATCAGAAGGGGGGGGTCGGCAAGACGACCACGGCCATCAGTCTTGCATCGGCACTCGCCTTGCTCAAGCAGCCGACACTCCTGATCGATGTAGACCCCCAGGGCAACGCCACTTCCGGGCTCGGGTTCGACCATAAGAAATTCAACCCTAGCGTGTACAATGTCATCGTGGAATTGATGCCCATAGAAAAAACCATCAAAGGGACGGTCATACCGACTTTGCATGTTTGCGGGTCGGGACCAGAGCTGGTCGGAGCGGAAGTCGAGCTGGTTCCCGCCTTGGCGCGCGAAAGCCGCCTGAAAGGAGCCCTCTCCGCGGTCAAGGACCGCTTCAAGTTCGTCATCATAGACTGCCCGCCGTCCTTGGGACTTCTGACCATAAACGCCCTCAACGCGGCGAACAAAGTCATCATCCCGATCCAGGGCGAATACTATTCCATGGAAGGACTCGCCCAGTTCCTGCAGACGATAAAGACCGTCAAGTCGGCTCTCAATCCTGGACTCGAGATCGAGGGGGGGGTCCTCACCATGTTCGACTCCCGGATGGTCCTCTCCAATCAAGTCAAGGTCGAGGTCGAGAAATACTTCAATAAGTCTCTTTTCAAGACCATCATCCCGAGGAACATCCGACTGGCCGAAGCCCCAGGATTCGGCCAGTGCATCTTTCAGTACGACCCCAAGTCCAAGGGCGCCGAGGCTTATGCTGATTTCGCCCGCGAGTTCCTGAGCCGAAGGGGAATCGCCGAGGAATCCGCCGAGCCAGCCAAAAATGAGCCAGCGCCCGCCGCAACGGAGAGCATGCCATGAGAAAAGCTTTAGGAAGAGGACTCGCCGCTCTTATCCCGACAGAGGATCCGGTCCAGACAGAACAGACCCAGGACCGTCCGGCGCCAGGCCCGATCATGGTCCCCATCGATAAGATCCGAGCTAATCGGTATCAGCCGCGCAAGAACTTCAATCAAGAGCGACTCGCGGAACTGTCCGCTTCGATCAAGGAGCACGGCTTGGCCCAGCCCGTCATCGTCTCTAATGATGGGAACAATGGCGGCTATGAGCTCATCGCCGGAGAGCGGCGCCTGCGCGCCTGTGAATTGGCCGGGCTCAAAGAAGTCGAGGTCATCGTCAGGAACGGGCACACGGACAAGCAGCGCCTGGCCATCTCATTGGTCGAGAACCTCCAGAGAGAAGATCTCAATGCCATAGAAGCGGCTCTCGGATATCTTCGGCTCATGAAGGAGTTCCAGATCAGCCAGACAGAACTCACCCGGGTCGTTGGCAAATCCAAGTCATCGATATCGAACACCCTTCGCCTTCTTGAGCTTCCTGACAATATCCAGAAGGCCATACATGATGGGAGAATAACTGAAGGGCACGCCCGGGCCATATTGATGGTCGATGATGAGAATCAGAAGCAGGATCTGTTGAATAGGATCATTGAAAATGGGCTTTCCGTAAGAGATTCTGAAGATCTGGCAAGAGTGGCATGCGGAGTTGTCCGTGATGATGCTGAATATAGAAAAAGCCATAAAAAACAAGCAAAATCAGCTGATATCAAGTCTATAGAGACGTCTTTGCAGCACCACTTGGGAACTAAAATAGACATCAGAACAAAGAAAGATGCATCAAAAGGATTGATAGCAATACATTTTTATTCATTGAGCGATTTCGATAAGATAATAAATATACTTAAAAAATAATGATAAATTTACTTTCTGTATTTATTCTTTTGCCTGCCTATGCAGGAGCTATTAATTCCTTATCAACAGTTTCCACAAGCACTATTCTTCCTACATATGTCGCTTTATCTCATAATATCAATGATTTTGGAAGGTTCGCTGATGGCGGAGATGATGCCAATTGGTATATCGGATTCAATAACGCCTGGGTAGTCAAATTGCCGCCGGTTCCGATGGGGGAATTCAGCAGGGCTTTCATCGGAGCCAAGATCGGAAGAGCCAAGGCCAGGCCGAATCCGAACAAACCATGGCTGCGCGAGGTGATCGATGGGAAGATCTACATGGCCATATCCCAGACGCCATCGTTCACTTCCCAGCAGAGCTTCTTCCTGGCCGAGACCAAGGACATGCCCATGGAGCCGCAGCCGGACGCCCAGATAGAAGGGGTGGGGGCCGGCGAGTGGTTCTGGGCCGAGGTCCCGCTCTCTCTGGTCAGCTTCTCCCGGTCCAACTATCTCATCATCTATTCTCCGACCGAAGCGTTCGTGAAAACCTCCAGTTCCCCGGTGCTCGCGGCGGCGGCCGTGGAAGACTCCGGCGCGCGCGAGGTCAGGGCTTGGAACAACCACTCCATCTCCGGCGTGCCCCCGCGCAGCCAGGACGGGACCCTGGAAACGCCCATCAACAGCATCTCGCCGGCCTTGGCCATAAAGCTCGTCCCTCCCAGCACCAGCGAGATCAGCGTCTCGGAGTTCAGCTACGAACGCCTGGGCAAGAAGTGCCTGGTCCGCTTCTCCTCGTGGGGGGAGAACCTGGACCAGGCCTGGGTCGAGCGTTCCCGCGACGGCCTGGACTGGGAGCGCGCCACGCGCGTCCTGCGCCGGCAGCCCTTTGACTTCACTCTGCCGCAGGACAAGTGCCCTCCGCCGGGCGAGTATCTGCGCGGCGCGGCGCGGGATGTCCTGGGCACCACGGCCGTCAGCGACCCGTTCCAGGTCCCCTATGGCGCGCCCTGACGCCGCCCCCCGCGTCGCCGTGGTCGGAGCCACCGGCATGGTGGGGCGCGAGCTCATCGCGCTCCTGGAACGCCGCCGCTTCCCGGTCGCCGAGCTCCGGCCCTTCTCGTCCGGCCGCGCGCGCTCATCGATCCGGTTCCGGGGGCGGGACATCCCGGCCCCGGCCGCGGACCCCCGCGCCCTGGCCGCCTGCGACCTCGTCTTCCTCGTCTCATCCGAGGACGTGGCCCGCCGCCTCGCCCCGAGCCTGGCCCGGCGCGGCGTCTGGGTCATCGACGACAGCTCCGAGTTCCGTCTCGACGCCAAGGTCCCTCTGGTCATCCCCGAGGTCAATGCCGCGGCGCTCGAGATCGGCAAGCGCCTCATCGCCGGGCCCAACTGCACCATGACCGGCCTGGCCGTGGCCGGCTGGCCCCTGCACCAGGCCGCGCGCATCCGCGAGGCGCGCATCGCCTCGTACCAGGCCGTCTCCGGAGCGGGTCGTGCGGCCCTGGGGGAGTTCTTCGCGCAGACGCGCGGCCTGGCCAAGCGCCTGGATTTCGGGCCGGACGGCCGGGCCCCGATCGTCCCCGCCCCCCGGGCGAGCGCCTTGCCGCGGGCCATCGCGGGCAACGTCATCCCCCAGGTCGGCGGCTTCGACGCGGCCGGCCGCTCCGGCGAGGAGACCAAGGTCGCCGCCGAGCTGCGCAAGGTCTGGGGCGCGCCCGGCCTGCGCGTGAGCGTCACGGCCGTGCGCGTGCCCGTGGTGCGCGGCCATGCCTTGGCCGCGTGGCTGGGGTTTTCACGGCCGCTCTCCGTCGCGCGGGCCCGGCGGATCCTGGCCCGCGCCCCGGGTCTGGAGTTCTCCCGCGGGGGGGACTATCCCACGCCTCTCGACACGGCCGGCCGCGCGCTGGTGCGCGCCGGCCGGCTGCGCGCCGGGGTGGACTCCCGGGAGCTCGCCCTCTGGGTCGTTTCCGACAACCTGCTCAAGGGCGCGGCTCTCAACTCCGTGCAGATCGCGGAGCTGCTCCTGCGCCGCGGTTGGCTGCAGCGGCCGTAAGCGTCCGACACGGACTGTAACATTTCAGCAACATTGTGGTGCTTGAATGTATGTATGGATTATTCGGATGAGTTTCGGACGCAGGCCCCACCCCCTCCTCCCAGGCTGAACCGGCCGTAGACCCTCCTGAATCCAAGCGCTCCAGAGCGCGCATACGCAAGGCTCCCTGAGTCATGGGGAGAGGATGGTCACAAGATGAACGCAACGTCCGTTGAGTCCGCCGAGTCCAATGTCGCATCCGATGCCGAGGAGAGCCGGGAGGAGCGCTTCGCGCCCCAGATCCCGGGGCAGTCGCCTTCGGACACCGCCGCGCTCTACATGCTCCGCATGGGGAAGGTCCCGCTCCTGTCTTCCGAGGAGGAGTCCCGCCTGGCCAAAGAGTTCCAGGCCCGGACGCGGGAACTGCGGCAGACCATCCTGGAGTCCCCGTTCATGGCCCGGGAGATCCTGGTCTGGCGGGACCTCCTGGACCAGGGCGAGCTGACGGCCAAGGAGCTCATGCCCCGCGGCCGCCGGACGTCCCAGGAGGTCGCCGGCATGGCGCGCCGCCTGCGCGCGGCCGCCGAGCTCATCGCGCGCGCCCGGCCCGGGCGTCGGGGACAAGACGCCCGGCGCGCGCGGGTCCTGGCCCGCATCGCGGCGCTCGACCTCAGCGATCGGAAGGTGGAGCGGGTCGGCAATAAGATCAAGGCCCTGGCCGCGGCCCTGCGCGAGACGCGCGCCCCGGCCGAGCGCCGGCGCCTGATCCGGCGCCTGCCGGCCTCGCCCCGCGAGCTGCTGCGCCTCGACGAACGCGTCCGCGCCCTGGAGGAGACCGTCCGAGAGCAGAAATTCCGGCTCGTGGAAGCCAATCTCCGGCTGGTGGTCTCCATCGCCAAGAGGCACACGGGCCACAACCTGGAGCTCTGCGACCTGGTGCAGGAGGGGGCCCTGGGCCTGATGCGGGCGGTGGAGAAGTTCGACGCGGGCAAGGGCTTCAAGTTCTCGACCTACGCGACCTGGTGGGTCCGCCAGGCCATCGAACGCTCCATCGCCGACATGGAGCGCACCGTGCGCGTCCCGCCCCACATCCGGGAGCGGGCGGCCAAGATCCGCAAGGCCTCCCGGCGCTTCGCGGAAGAACGCGACGGCGAGGCGCCCCTGCCGGACCTCGCGCGCCGCCTGCGTCTCTCCATGGCCAAGGTCAGCCAGGCCATCGAGGCCTTCCAGCCGACCGTGTCGCTCTCGGGCCCGGTCGCGGAGGAGGGGGAGGAGGCCCGCTTCGACTTCGACGCGACGCTGGTGGACCGCCAGTCCCCGCCGCTGCTGGACACGGTGCACGACGTCCTGCGCCGCGCCGAGCTCGACAAGCTGCTCGCGACCTTGGACGAGCGCGAGGCCGACGTGGTGCGGCGGCGCTACGGCCTGGAGACCGACCGGCCCTGCACGCTCGACGAGCTGGCCGGAGCCTATCGCCTCAGCCGCGAGCGCGTCCGGCAGATCGAGCTGGCCGCGCTCGGCAAGCTGCGGGACCGCACGGCGAACCAGGTCCTGCGCGATTACGCGTAGCCGCGGCCGCGCGCGGAGCATGGATTCTTCGCGCGGTTTCTGCTATCTTCATGGAGAATGAAGCTCGTCATCGTCGAGTCGCCCAATAAGGTCCGTAAGATCAAGGATTTCTTGGGCGCGGGTTATCGCGTGGCCGCCTCCTTCGGCCATGTGCGCGATCTGCCGGTCAAAGGCGACCTGGCCGTGGCCTTCAGGGACGGCAAGGTCACTCCGACCTACGAGATGCTCGAGCGCTCCTCCCGGGCCATCCACGAGCTCGCGGGCCTGGCCAAGCAGGCCGACGAGGTCCTGCTGGCCACGGACCCGGACCGCGAGGGCGAGGCCATCGCCTGGCATGTCAGCCGGCTCCTCGGCGAGCACCGGTACCAGCGCGTGGTCTTCCACGCGGTGACCAAGGCGGCGGTGCAGAAGGCCATGGCCGCGCCGCGGCCGCTGGACGCCCATCTGGTCAACGCCCAGCAGGCGCGCCGGGTTCTCGACCGCGTGGTGGGCTGGCTGGTCAGCCCCACCCTGCGCCGCATCGGCAAGGCGGCCAAGAGCGCGGGCCGCGTGCAGTCCGTGGCCCTGCGCCTGGTGGCCGAGCGCGAGCGCGAGATCGGCAAGTTCAAGAACGTGGACTACATGATCCTGGCCGCCAAGCTGGAGAAGCCGGGGACCCCGCCGGCGTTCTTGGCCAAGCTCATCACCTGGAAGGGCACGCCGCTAAACCAGCGGCTCAAGGACCCGGCCTTGGCCGAGCCGGCCATCGCCTGGTGCAAGGCCCAGCGCTGGGAGGTGCTCGGCTGCGAGCGCCGCGACTCCTCGCGCAACGCCCCGCCGCCCTTCTCCACGGCCACGGTGCAGCAGGCGGCCTCGGTGCGCCTGGGCTTCAACCCGGACGTGACCATGAAGCTCCTGCAGGGCCTCTTCGAGAACGGGCACATCACCTATCACCGCACGGACTCCACCGCCTTGTCGCCCGAGGCCATCGCCGAGGCGCGCGCGCTTATCGCCAAGGGCTTCGCGCCCGAGTATCTGCCCCAGTCGCCCATCATCCACGCCACCAAGTCCGCCAACGCCCAGGAGGCGCACGAGGCCATCCGGCCCACGCATCCGGAGAAAGGCGCCGACGCCCTGGGCCAGGGCGACGAGGGCAAGCTCTACAAGCTCATCTGGCAGCGGTTCATGGCCTGCCAGATGTCTCCGGGCAAGGACCAGATCACCACCCTGGACGTGGCTTGCGCGCCGGGCGAGTGGAAGATGCCCGACGGGACGCTGGTGCCGCGCGGGATCTTCCAGGCCAAGGGCAAGGTGCTGGTGTTCGACGGCTGGCGCAAGCTGGCCGGCGAGGACGCGACCGAGGAGGCCAAGGTCAAGGCCAAGCCGGGAGAGCAGCCCGAGGGCGACGCCGTGGAAGAGGACGAGTCCTCCGACGAACTGCCGATGCTGGATGTGGGCGACGCGGTCGCTGTCTTGGACCTCGCGGCGCAGAAGCGCTCGACCAAGCCGCCGCCGCGCTACACGCAGGCCTCTTTGATCAAGAAGCTGGAGAAGGACGGCATCGGCCGTCCGTCCACCTACGCCAACATCATGCGCACCATCATCGACCGCGGCTACGTGGAGGAGAAGAAGCGCAAGCTCCACGCCACGGAGCTGGGCCAGTCCGTGACGGACTTCCTGGTGCGCAATTTCACGGGGAATTTCATCGACCTGAATTATACGGCGCGGCTGGAAGAGGATCTGGACCGGATCTCGCGCGGCGAGGCGGACTGGGAGAAGGTGGTCACCGAGGCCAGCTTCGCGGTCCTCAAGCTCGCCCAGCGCGCGGGCCTGCGGGGCAATCCTCTGGCGCCCGCGCCGCCGCCCCCGGTGCCGAAACCGGATGCCCGATAGCGCGGCTCCGCCGGCGCGGCTCTCCGCGGAGCTCGAACGGCTCGCCGCCGCCTGCCGGGAGCGGTCCCTGACCTTCGCGGAGCTCCTGCCGGGCGCGGCCCCGCGCGACCAGGCGCTCTTGACCGCCGTCCTATCCATCGGCTTTTGCCATCCCATCCCCCTGCCCGGACTTTCCACCGTCTGCGGGCTCATCATCGCGGCGGCTGGAGCGCGCATGGCCTGGGGCCTGGGGCCCTGGGTGCCGCGGCGCTGGCGCGCCCGCCCTCTGCCCGGGCGCCGTCTGGAGAAGGTCTTCGCGGCCGGCGCCGCGCTCATGCGCCGGTGCGAGCGGGTGGTCAAGCCGCGCGGCCGCTGGCTCTCCGCGCATCCCTGGACCCAGCGGGCCAGCGGCGGGGCCATCGCTCTCTGCGGCCTGCTCCTGGCCGCGCCCGCGCCTCCCGGCACGGCCCTGCCGCCCGCGGCCGCCATCCTGCTCCTTTCGGTCGGGACCCTGGAGGAGGACCTGCTCTTTTTGGCCGCGGGCTACGTCGCGCTGGCGCTCAACATCCTGTTCTTCGGCGCTATCTTCTGGATGGGCTGGAGCGGGCTGCGGGCGCTTCGGATTCCGCTATAATCTAAGGGCTATGAGAATGATACTCGTCGGTCTCGCCGCCGGAGCGCTGTCCGTCGCCCTGGTCGGCCCTCTCGTCGCCCAGGACGACTCCCAGGATGAGAGCTATGAGGAGTCCCAACGCCAGATGGCCGAGCAGTTCCAGCAGGACCGGGAGGACATGACCCAGTCCTACACGGCCGGGGCTCGGGAGCAGGCCGAGGAATACCGGAAGCTCACCGCCGAGCAAGCCGCCGTCTATGACGGCATGCTCAAGAAGATGGCGGCCGAGCGCGAGGCCCTGCGCCAGCGCGTGGTGCGGCAGTGGACCGAGTTCCGCGAGTCCGACACCAAGCACTGGGTGGACTACAGCGCCAAGTCCGACGCCCGGAGCCAGGTCGATTTCGAGAAGGGCCAGGTCGAGGTCGAAGTCCTCGTGCCCCTGGAGCAGGTGGCGCCGGGAAAGAAAGCCGGCGCCTTCAGCCAGCTCGACGCCAAGGAGCAGGCCAAGCTCAAGGCTCTGGCCGAGGAGAAGCTCCAGGCCCAGACCAAGGAGGTCCTGACCCGGAAGCCCGAGTCCAAGGCTCCGGAGGTGCTCCAGGGCCAGCTGCAGGGCGCCGACGGCAAGCCCGTGACCGAGAAGAACTCCGACCGCTTCGTCAAAGAGGTCCTGGCCCCCAAGATGCGGGTGGAGGAGAAGCCCGTCGTGGCCCAGGACGGCAAGCCGCGCCTGAAGGTCACGGTCACGGTGCCCCTGGTTCCGGACCATCTCAAGATCCGGGCCAAGCGCTACGCGGAGCGGATCGCGTCCTGCGCCAAGAAGAACGAGCTCGACCCCGCTCTGGTCTACGCCATCATCCACACCGAGTCCGAGTTCAACCCCATGGCCAGGTCCCAGGCCCCGGCCTTCGGCCTCATGCAGCTCATGGCCCCCTACGGCGCCCGGGAGGCCTACAAGTCCCTCTACGGCCAGGACAAGGTCGTCTCCCCGGACTATCTCTATGACCCGGACAACAACATCACTCTGGGGGCCGCGTATCTGCACCTGCTCCTGACCCGGTATTACGGCAAGGTCAAAGACCCGGAGAACCGCTTGAACCTCAGCATCGCCGCCTACAACTGCGGCTCGGGCGCGGTCAGCCGCACCGTGCTGGCCGGGCGCGGCGCGGACAGCATGAGTCCCGAGGAGCTCTTCGGCCGGATCAAGCGCCAGGCCCCGAAGGAGACCCAGGCCTACGTGCCGCGGGTCCGCGAGCGCATGGAGCTGTACCGGAACCTGTAGGGGGCCGATGAGCTGCGACGTCCTGGTCGTCGGGGCCGGGCCCGCGGGCTGCGCGGCGGGACGGCTCCTGGCCCGGGCCGGCCGGGACGTGCTCATCGTGGACAAGGCCCTGCCGCGCGACAAGCTCTGCGGCGGGCTGGTCACCGACCGGGCCGTGCGCCTGATGCGCGAGCGGCTGGACCTCGAACTCCCGGCGGGGCTCGCGGCGGAGTCCTCCGGCGGCTTCGAGATCTACGACGGCCGCGAGTTCCTCAACGCGGCGCGGAGCCGCGCCCCGCTGAGCTTCGTGTCCCGGGCCCGGTTCGACGCCTTCCTCCTGGAGGCGGCCCGCCGGGCCGGCTGCCGCGTCGAGACCGGAGAGTTCCAGGGCCTGCGCGGCGGCTCGGCCCTCGTGGGCGGCCGAGCCGTGAGCTGCGAGCGCATCATCGGGGCCGACGGGGTCTTCAGCGCGGTGGGCCGGGCCGTGGGCCGGGTCCTGCCGCCCAAGAGCCTGGCCGTGGGCCTGCAGGTCGACGTGCCGCGCGCCGGCAACCCGGTCCTGGCCGGCCTGCACAGCGCGCGCATCTGCTTCGGCTACCTGCGGCTCGGCTGGGGCTGGGCCTTCCCCAAGGGGGAGCGGTTGTCCATCGGGCTGGGGGGCATCCCGGGCACGACCGAGGACGTGGTGGCGGCCTTCCGCCGGCTGCTCGAGGACTGCGGCGTGGCCGGCGCGCGCAGCCTCAAGGTCCGCGGGGCCAAGCTCCCCAACGAGGCCTACCTCCGCGCTCCGGCCGCGGGCCGCGTCTGGCTCTGCGGAGACGCCGCCGGCTTCGCGGAGCCGCTGACCGGCGAGGGCATCGCGTTCGCCCTGCACAGCGGCGCGCTCTGCGCCGAGAGCATCCTCGCCGGGGGCGACGGCGCCGCGCGCTACAACGAGGCCTGCCGCCGCGAGATCACCCCGCTCTTCGACCAGGCCCGCTGGGCGCGCAGCCTGCTCTTCCGCCAGCCGTTCCGCGGCCTGGCCATGCGGCGCTTCCGCGGCGGGACGGGCGCGATGCGGCGCTTCCTGCGCGTGCTCGCCGGCGAATCGGATTACAAGCGGTTCTTCATCGACTCATTGCTGGGTCGCTGATCTTCACGACGAAGCGCCCGCGGACCTGGGCCTGGAGCATGCGGGCGAAGACCGCGGGGAGCTCCGCGAAGCCGACCTGGGTCGCGAGGTCCCGCAGCGCGCGGGGCTTGAGCTCCGCGCCCAGGCGCTGCCAGAGCCGGCGGCGGTGCGCCGTGTCCACGGTCACCGCGTTGATCCCCAGCAGGCTCACGCCTCGGAGGATGAAGGGCATGACCGTGGCCGAGAAGCGCGAGTCCGCGGCCAGCCCGATGCTGGCGATGGCGCCGCCCGGGCGCATGGTCGAGGCCAGCCAGGAGAGCGTCGCGCCGCCCAGGCTGTCCACGGCCCCGGCCCAGGTCGCCTTGCCCAGCGGCTTGATCCGGGAGAGATCGAGCGCGCCGCGCGGCAGGACCTCGGCCGCGCCCAGCCCGCGGAGGTAGTCGGCCTGGTCGGGCTTGCCGGTCAGGGCGGTCACGCGATAGCCGGCTTGCGCCAGCAGGCAGATGGCGAGGCTGCCCACCCCGCCCGTGGCTCCGGTCACGATGACCGGTCCCCGGGCCGGCGTGAGGCCCTCGTGCTCCAGGCGCTCCAGGGCCAGGGCGGCCGTGAAGCCCGCCGTGCCCAGGGCCATGGCCTCGAAGGCGTCGAGGCCGGCGGGCAGGGGCACGGCCCAGGCCGACGGGACGCGGCAGTACTCGGCGTAGCCGCCGTCGCGGCTCTCGCCTAGGACGCAGCTGGTGGCGAGGACCGGGTCGCCGGGCTTGAAATCCGGGTCTACGGACTCGACTACGGTGCCGCAGAGGTCGAGACCGGCCACGCAGGGAAAGCGCCGGATGACGTCGCCCGCGCCGGTGCCGGCCAGGGCGTCCTTGTAGTTGACGCTGGAGAAAGCCACCTTGACCAGGACCTCTCCCGGGTCGAGGTCCTCGAGCCGCAGCTCCACGAACCGGCCTTGGGCGCGGCCGCCTTCTGCGAAGACCCGGTAGGCTTGGAATGGCTTCATGGGATGGTATTATACCCGGGAACCGGGAGCTTGTCTTGTCCGAAGGCGTCTGCTATCCTTCCTGTATGTCCATGGGATCCCCTTTCGCCGACAAGCTGACCTGGGGCAAGGCCCTTCTCCTCGCGGCGCTGGCCGGGGGCGGGTGGCTCGGGTGCCGCGCCTACCAAGGCTCGGGCGTCTGGACCGCGGCCGAGCCGGCGCCGGTCGCCGCCGCGCCCGGCGCGGTCGCGGAGCTCACGGCCGCGAACTTCGACGGGTTCGTGGCCGGCGGCCAGTCGCCGGCCCTCGTCGTCTTCTACCGGACGTCGTGCCCTTATTGCCGGGCCTCCCTGCCGGCGTTGGACCGCCTCGGCGCGCAAGCCGACGGCCGCTACCGGATCGGGAAGCTCGATGTGGAAGCCGAGGCCGCCAGCGCCGGGCGCTTCGGCATCCGCGGGGTCCCCGCCTTCCTGTTCTTCTCGCGAGGCAAGCCCGCCGGCTCCCTCACGGGCGCCCCGGCCGGCGACGCGGAGGGGATCTATGAGGGCCTCAAGGGCTTCATCGACCAGGGCCTGGCCGGCGCCTCGTCATGACGGTCCTGCGCAACCTCGTGCCGGACCGGGCCTTCGCCGCCGGCATCGTGCTGGCCCAGGGCGTGCGCGTCGCGGCGCCGGCCCCCGAGCTGACGCGCCTGGTCGACGAGCTCGTGGCGCGCCGCGCGGGCGAGGGCTTCCCGCCCGCGCCGGTCAAGGACGCCATCCGCGGCCTGCTCAAGCGGGGCGGCTTCAAGCCCTCCGGCCGCAACAAGCCGGCCAGCGAGTATCTGGCCCAGGCCGCGCGCGAGGGGCGCTTCCCGCGCATCAACAGCCTCGTGGACGTCAACAACCTGCTCTCCTTGGAGAGCGGCCTGCCCATCAGCCTCCTGGACCTGCGGGCCTTCGCGGGCCAGGCCTGTCTGCGCTACGGCCGGCCCGGGGAGGGCTACGTCTTCAACAACGCCGGCCAGGCCATCGACCTCGAGGGCCTGATCTGCGTCTGCGGGGGCGCGGACGGCGCCGACGGCGTCCCGCTGGGCAACGCGGTCAAGGACTCCATGGCCGCCAAGCTCAAGGACGACACGGACGCGGTCATCGGCGTCATCTACGCCAGCCTCGACTGCGCCCCCGGCCGCGAGCTGGCCGCCCTGGCCGAGCGCTTCGGGGCGCTGCTCAAGGAGTTCGGCGGCGCCGCCGACGTGCGGACCCAGGTCCTCGCGCTAGGCTAGGACGCCGGCTCAGCGCTTCCCGCAGACGCTGCTCAGCAGCTGCCGCGCGCTGGCCAAGGCGCGCTCCAGGCCGAAGTCGGAGGCCTGCAGGTTCTGGCGCAGCTGCCGCGGGAACGTCAGGGCGGAGAGGTCCACCCCGCGCGAGTCCGCGGCCGCGAGGCGCTGCCGCAGCTGCGACGTGCGGGTGTCGGCGCGCATGGTGACCGTCACGCGCTGGGAGAGCTCGTCGAGCCGCGCCGCGCCGTAGCGGGCCGAGTAGGCGCCGTAAGCCGCGACGAAGCCCCGGGCCGCGTCGCAGGTCGCGGCCAGCTGTTCGGCGTTGACGCCCTTGAGCGAGACCAGAAGGGGGAAGTAGTCCTCCAGGAGCCGCCCCTCCTCTTTCACAAGCTCCGGCGTGGCGCCGGGCGCGGGCCACATCTGCTCCAGCGTCGCCGACGGCTCAGCGGGGGGGGCCGCGGCGGCCGGCGGCGCCTACGGAGCGGGCGCCGCACTGTTCTACCTGGCAGCCTATTCCCTGGCCACCCTCGGGGCCTTCGCCTGCGTCACCGCCATCTCAACCAAGGACCGCGACGCGGGGTCGCGGGAGGACTTCCGTGGCCTGGCCTCGCGGCGGCCCCTCGTGGCCGCAGTGATGACGGCGTCCCTGCTCTCCCTCGCGGGCATGCCCCTCACGGCGGGCTTCATCGGAAAGTTCATGCTCTTCTCTTCAGGCTTGCGCGCCGGGCTGGCGACGCAGGTCCTGGCCATCCTCCTCGCCATTAACAGCGCGCTTTCGCTCTTCTACTATCTTCGCCTCCTGTCCACGATGTACCGAGGCGGGGGATCGACAAGCGACGAAGCCTCCGTCACGCCTAGGGTTCCACTACTGGCTGGCGTGGTGCTGGCCTTCGTGGGCCTGGCCATTTTGGTCCTCGGGACGGTTCCAGGCCCGGCGCTGAGCTTCATCGCCTCGCTCGCTGGACGCTGACATGGCAAAGGAA
>Ga0118677_10000900_pt1 | contig 63831 bp, 46 predicted proteins | sample AliMusrvi5mmetaG_FD_86154 | JGI IMG/M metagenome (GOLD analysis project Ga0118677, IMG submission 86154) | reverse complement strand
CCGACGATTTCAACCCCGTCCCGGTCCAATTGTGCCAGACTGTCGGCCATGAGGGCGTAACGTTCGGCGATCGCCGTGGTGCCGAGTGGGGCATCCGCAGTAAAGCCGCCGAGGCTGACGATAATGATCGGCCGGGTCGCCTTGTGGAACCAGGGCTTTAGGTTTCGTGTGAGATCAATGACGCGCTGGAGGTGTTGAATGGAGATCTTTCGGTGATCCGGATCCGGGTTGGAGAGATCCAGGAGATGATCGCCGGCAAATGTGTCGGGGCTGTGCACTTTGAGATCCAGGTCGAGGGGCGTATTAAAGTAAGCCAGATAGTCCTCATCCATATCCTTGAAGCTCAGGTGAAACTCCAGGAAATCGGGATTAGAAAGCGGTCGCATGGCACGGAAATCGTGCCAACGGACGGTCAGGCCCCATGGGCGATTGAAATGGTATGGACGTGGTTGGGAGATGGGGGCTTCCAGATCGCTGGCAAAAAAGAAATCCCCGGATTTCATATCCCTGTGGATAGGGCGTCCCACAAGTTGGGCCCGGCGGTTGGGTTGCAATCCGCGGCCCGGGCTGCGCACATCGATCATATGATCTTCGATGGCGGTGCCGGCCTTTAACTCGCAGGTGACAACCAGGCTTTTGGCGAGCGAAATGCGATTTACCATTTCTCCCTGGCTAATGGTGCGTTGCCCTGTACTTCCCATCGCTTCTTCAACCTGACGGATCCCTTCCACAAGGGTTGTGAATTCCTGGGGCAGGAGACTGACTTTGTGATCACTCCCTTCCAGGTTGCGATCCTCTGTGAGGTGCTTCTCAATGATGCGGGCGCCTTTGGCAACAGCGGCAATGGCCACGTGAAGACCGCGTTCGTGTCCGGAGTAGCCCACCGGACAGTTGCCCATTTCCCGAAGACGGGGGAGATAGTTCAGATGGACATCCTTGAATGGGGTTGGGTAGGTGGAATTACAGTGGAGTAACGCATAGGCGGCGCCAAGGTCTTTGAGCAGGGTTGTGGCTTGCCGGATTTCACCCTCATCAGACATGCCGGTGGAGAGGATGAGGGGTTTATACGTACCTGCGAGGGCGGTGAGGAGTCGGTGGTTGGTCAAATCCGCAGAGGCCACTTTGTACCCCGGCAATTTTCCATATGATTCAAGAACGGCAAGGCTTTCTTCTTCCCACGGAGTACAGAGGGGGGTGAGCCCGCATTTCCAGGTATAATCGAAGAGCTTGAACATTTCCTCATCCGGAAGTTCGAATCGGTTGAGCAGGCTGAGGGTGTATTGAACTCCAAGATCCTCGCCCGTAGAATTTTCGGAAGTGGTGCGGTACAGGGCTTTCAGATGTCGCATTTGAAATTTGGCGCAGTTCGCCCCTGCGGTGGCGGCCGCCTCAATCAGCCTGCGCGCCCGGTCGAGTGATCCGTTATGGTTTATCCCGATTTCGGCGATGATGAAGACCGGTTCCCCGTCACCGATGACATGCTTCCCGAGCCTCATGCCTGCGGTGTTATCGCGTTGCCTTGCAATACCGACCAATCGCCGTCGCTCGTCCAGCAACGGTACAAACCGGATTATTTTGGTAAGGCAGGCCGCAATGCGATCCCGACTGTCGGTAATTCTGGCGCAGGTGAAGTCACTGTGAAAAAGTTCAGACACCGGGCTGGAGAGATTTACCGTTGCCTGACGGATCAACCACCGCCGGATGTCCCCGTCAGTTAAGATGCCCTGTAACACGCCGTCGGCATCAACGCAGAGAATAAATCCCTCGGTGTTTTTGTCAATCGCCTGCAGTGCCGCTTGAAGAGAGGCATCGGATGGTATGACATACTTGGTCAAATTCCGTTGAATGATCATGCGGGGATCTCCTTCGCAAGCAGGGCTTCGGCTTCAGCCCAGTCGGTGGACGAATCAATGTCCAAACAGCATGTTTCAGGCATGGGATACAAGGCGATTTTACCGCCCAGCCGGCTTCCGGTATCTCGCAGTAGTTTCGGAGTAAATATGTATATCGATCCGTTTTCACGGAACTGTGACATCTGCTGGCGCATGGGGCGATGCCGGTAATCGTAGTTAACCGGGGCACCCCACCCATTACACAGCTCCCACAGAAAGACGTGTGACGGACAAACTGATAATAGCGAGTCTGCGCCGGTGTTGCGGAATTGGTCGAGCGCTTCCTCGATGTGCCGGCTGGTTCGCAGGGGCGAAGTGGCCTGAAGGAAAACGATGATGCTGACGGGAGGTTGATTCTGGTCAAGCAGGTCGGCGGCGTGCTGGAGTGCGGCTTCGGATGAACTGGTATCTGTGGCCAGTTGCGGTGGGCGCATAATGACCTGTGCGCCGTAGCGTCGGGCGACGTCGGCAATTTCCGGGTCGTCCGTTGAAACGTAAACTTCTTTGACGGATTTTGCCTGGAGCGCATCCTCGATCGACCATGCGATTAACGGCCGCCCGCCAAACAGTTTGATGTTCTTGCGCGGAATACCTTTCGAGCCTCCGCGGGCGGGGATGATGGCGACAATGCGTGGTTCCTGGTCAGGCATGTGGGGACTCCTCGACGGGGGTGGCTGGGAGACAGGTGATGAAGCGCAGTTGGGATAAAATAGCCGGAAGCGGTGATCTATAGCGGATCATCTGGCCCAGAGCTGCCAGTCGTGCCGAAGTGGGTTGCGCCGGGTACTGCTGTTCCAGAAGGCGGTCTGCCACGAAATGTCTCAGGCGTTGCATGAACAGGTGCCGATCCTGTCGTGAATACAGCGATTGATGCTTGTTCAGTAATAGGCACATTATTTCCCAGCGTATGGAGGGACCCGCGCTGGTAATGGTTCTGGAACCGGCATGCTTCCGGACGCGGAGCAACGGTTGGTTGAGAAGCAGTCCGGAATATCCCTTTTCGACCAAACCGAGAAAGAAATCGTAATCTTCCAACCCTCCAGCGAAAAGGGGATCGAATTCTTGAGCGCGGGCCAGTTCGGTGCGGAGCAAGGCGCTGACCATGATGTAGTTTTTGAACTTGAGAAGCACCGGATCGAAGTCCGGGTATCGGTAAATGGACGTAACAGACTCGAAATCGACCCGTTGGGTATACACAAAAGCCGGCTTTGGCTCATTGGCAGATTTCCAGGCTTCCAAGGTTTTCTCGAGATACTGCGGATCGAGTGCGTCGTCAGCGTCGAGGAACACCACGAAATCGCTGGTGACGCGTCGGAGTCCCTCGTTCCGTGCCCGGCTGACGCCGGAATGGGGCAAGGCGAAATATTCAACCGGCGCCGGATGTTGTTGCGCGATTTCACGGGTGTTATCCGTGGATCCATCATCGATGACGATGATCTGGCTGGGCGGATGGGTTTGAGCCAAGGCGCTGGCAATGGCATCGGCCAGATAGCGGCCATAGTTGTGGCATGGAATGACCACTGATACCGTTGGTTTGAGCGTGGTCATGTGGTGGGGTTGGTCCTGATCTGTGTGCGGATACGGTGGATCAGGCCTCCCCAACCCTCATTGAAGTTCCGACGCCAGCGATAGTGCAGTGGAAAATGCAACTGACGGATGCGCTGCCGTTCTTGGCGGAGTTGTAGTCGATTCCCAAGATTAGCGCTGACGCCATTGTTGGCGTAGACCGAGACACAATGGGACCACGCAACGGGCGGGATGTGATGACGCACAATGACTCGCGCGAAAAATTCCCAGTCGGCTATGATTTTGAAGGAAAGATCATAGACCCCGAACTTGTCAAAAAGCTCCTTTTTGACAAAGGTGGCCTGATGGGGGAGAGAACGCCAATAAAGCAGATTCTGATCCAGTGGTTTTTCCAGACTGGTCCGGAAGAATTCCCGGCCATCTGCCATGATAACGCGGATATCCCCGACAATGATCTCTGCGGTGAAGGATTCTTTTTGGAAAACGCTGACTACATTTTTGTGGGCCAGGCGATCCCCGGCATTCAGAAATAGGATATACTTACCTCTGGCCGCCTGTATTCCTTTATTCATGGCATCGTAAAGGCCCTGATCCGGTTCAGAAATAAGTTTGGAAATACGCGCGCGATGCAGTTCTAGCATTTCAAGGGTTCCGTCGGTGGAATGACCATCAATCACAATCCATTCAGCCGCTGAGTCAGACTGTTGCGTGATTGAATCGATTGTTCCCCGGATGCGCGAGGCTTCATTCCGGCAGACTGTAATGATGGAAAGCTGGGGGCTAGGGAATGGTGTGACCATATTGGTGATGTTCTTTTGACAGGAGAATCGCCCAGGGGGTGGGTTGAATACGCCATTCCCAGAGCGCAAGTAATTTATCAATTTCATTCGTATTTCTCAAGGCCTCCGGAAAAGACCAGTCGGGGATTTGTGCGTCGATCCTTTTGAAATGATGTGTATCTTTAAACCGCTTTTGAATCAGGGTATCGGTTTGATGGGTGGCGAGTTGATGCATCTCCACCAGAAGATCCATGAATTTAAGGTTTGGATATTGTTGCGGGTCAAGCAGTTCCCGTTCTGCGCCCTCGATATCGCATATCACGAACACATTCCTGCAGGGGAGGGATGCAAAGTCAGCGCCGTGGAATTCTCCGCCAATTTCGATGCGCCCTTCCATGCCATTCAGTCGGGCTAAGGCCAGGCATGATTCGCGTGCTTTAGCGGAGATATCATAGGCGAGGATACGGGCCCCCGGAAGGTGGCGCGCAAGGCCGACAGAATAATAGCCGTCTGCACAACCGATATTAACGAGGGTTGAATAGCCTTGTTGAATCACCCGCTGCCATTCCGGGTGCAGGGCTGATTCATAACAGCCCAGAAGTTTAGGTACAAAGCAGCCTTCCTGGGTAGACGATAATAGGGTCATTCCTGCAAACGGCCCTCCCTGAACCATGGGGCCATAGGTCTGTAATAACCGGTGTTGAATGACAACGGTTTGATGAAGAGCGGTCATCCGGAGGAGACGCTCCAAATAGTCCTCTGGTTTGGGCGAGAGGGCCCGGAGTTGCTCAATGGCCTGTATGGCCTGTGATGGAGCAGGGATGGGGTTGCCCGCGACCACCGCTGACATCACATCCCAGAAACTTTGGCTTGGCGGGGTGGGTGGGGATTTTTCCCTCGGGGAGAGTAGTTGTTTCAGTCGGGAGATCATTGGATTTCGTTTAGCAGATTGTTGAGAGACTCCTTCAGAATGTTGCGGTTATGTCTTGAGCGATATCCGTCAAAGCGGGCTTTGGTATAATAGTGGGAGTGCGAGGCGGGATGGCATAACTTCCGTATGGCTGTTGCGGTATGCGGTACTGAGCCGGCAGGAATGGTAATCCCCAGCCTGAACTCCTTTACTCGCTCAGTCATGCATCCTTTATCCGGCACAATAACGAGCTTGTTGAAATGGGCGGCTTTACCAAGAATACCACTGCTGTGATGATGGCCTTCATAGGCCAAATACAGGACGGAGCAAATGGATACCAAGGAATTGAAAATTTCTTCTGTCTCGATGTGTTTGAGATGCAGGAATACATTCTCCCTCGAGCCTGTGGCGGCTAATGAGTTGTCCAGTTCAGCAGGATCCCGGCCATAGGTTTTTCGCTCTTCCCGTTCCAGTCGACCTGCGATCAGAAAAAAACACGTTGCGGGGTCGATTCCCTGCATCGCCTTCAGGAAGGTCAGCGTGCCTTTCCGGCGTCCCAGAACTCCGAGCAGCGCAACAATCGGGCGTCCCGCTGCTTTTTCCAGAATAGCATCAGATAAATCGGGCGATTTGACGGGAAGTGATGTGTCTGCGACGTCCGGAAGCACATGAACGCCAGCCTTGGGTATGAGCCGGGATAATTTTTTCTTTACACCCTCATCCAGTACTGCCACTCCGCGACAATAGGGAATCTTCAGGAAAGCCTGATCCCGTGCCATTTGTTTTGGGGGAAAGAAACGCGGCAGAAGGGGGAGGCTGCGCAAATAGGACGGGAACAGATAAAGCCCCACCCACGGTCTTGGCATCAGGGCGGCGGCCTGATCGGGTTCGTGGCAGATGAAGGCATCAAGCCATGTGATGAATATCTTTTCAATGACGAAGCCGCCTGTTTTTTCTGCATTGAGCAAGGTTTGATGGGCGAGAGCCCAGGTGGCCAGGTGTGGAGTGGGGTAATCTCCGCGTAAGGTACAGAAGGCAAAGGGGGCTGTGAAACAACGGTTTATCTTGTCGGGATGTGCCGATCTTATCCATGACTGGAATACCTCCGGATGTTGACATAAGATCAGGACATGGTTCTCTTCTTGCTGGAGCAACGTCTCGGTAAATATCTTCAGTTGGGTTTCAGGGTGACCGGTCCAGAAGGGCTCGACAAGGGCTATGAAATGGGCGGGGGGCATATGATAGGAGCATCAGGCACGCCAGGGAATGCCGGCCAGATGGTAACTGGATTTTTGTTTACGTAGCTTGCGGGTTTCCTTGAACCATATTTTGAAATTCTTGAAGGAGAGGGGCCGTTTATAACGAATTCCATTGCGGCGCGCATTTACAAGAAACTCCTGTTGAAAAGGCAGCACGAATTCTCTTTTCCAGGGCTTTTTGTTGTTGGCAAAGTGAACGATCGCCGGCCCTGATTCCAGATGGGAGCGCTGGGCGGGTGTCAGGGTACGTGTGGTTTTCAACCCATGAAAAATATTAAAGTTCCATGTTTCCGAGAGAGGGAGCCATTGACCCTGGAGGATAACGTTCAATCCATCCTGATCCACATACCGGCAACGGTCGGGATTCCCGTTATGTTCCAGCAGGTAGTTTAGTGCCTGTTCCGCAATGTGGTCGCGACGCCAGAAGGGCAGATCCATGACCATCACCCCGGAATTGAAATAACTGAGATGCTCCGGTATGCCCAGTCGTTTGCACTCCAGGGGAGGGACGGCATCGGGGGCGGCCGCGATGGGGAAGCCCCTGAGATCAGTGGAGTACAGCGGACTCAGCGAATGGCGAACCAGAACATCAACATCGAGATAAAGAATTCGCTCCGTGGTTGTGATCAGGTCCGGGATGAGGAGTCGATAAAAATTGGCCTTTGAGAAGTGAGCATAATGCAGACTGAATTCCTCGAAACGGTTGGAGGGGATCGTGTAATGGTGATAGTCCGCTCCCCGCTCGCGGATGAATTGCTCGATGGCGGACTGTGACCCTGCAGAAATCGATCCTGTGAGCACGTGGATGCTGACGGGAATGCCGTGATGATGAATGAAAAATGAACTCAACATTCCGCGAAGGGGCTCGACATACCCTTCATCAATGGTGCAGGCAATGTGGATTCTCATGGTTGATATGGGGTGTCTGATGACGGTTAGAAGTGGTCCCGCAGTCCTGCCGCCAAATGGAGTTTGCGCATGGATCGAAGGCGCTGTTCCTGACGACGCCGGTCCCGGAAAGCGTTCAGGGAGAACGTAAATGGGAAACGGATCCCTGCGAGCTGGGCGTAATGCTGGTACTGCTTGCGATACGGGGGGGAATAGTTGGCCAACCAGGGTTTTTCGGGTCCTGTAAAATGAATAATCCCCGGGTCAGTAATAGCCGCACGCTGAGCAGGGGAAAGTTCGTGGGGGGGGAACCAGCGATAACAGGCATACGCATTCCAAGCAAGAGGAAGCGAATGTCGGGTTTCCTGCAGGACTGTATTCAAAGCATCCTGATCCGGATATTTGCACTTGGAGGAATGATTCCGATGGGTGATGAGGTATTTCTGCACGTGAGCGGTAATATTGTGTTGAGCCCACAAAGGCAGATCCATCAGAAGTACGCCCGAGTTGAAATAACCCTTTGAGCGGGGAATGCCCAGGCGTTCACAGGATGCCTGTACGTCAAGATCCTCTACGGCCCCCACCGTGCATCCATGCAGGTCTTCGTTAAACAGGGGTGCCAGATTGCGGCAGACCATCGTGTCCGTATCCAAATACAGGACGCGAGAGACATGGGCGGGAATGAATTCGGGAATAAACAGACGGTAATATTGAACGGAAGAAAGATAGTCCATTTTGACAGGCAGATCCTTGACCCGGGTCTGGGCAATATAATGGAAACGGCACGTTACCTGGTGCTTTTCTGTAAACAACCTCAGGTCGGTTTCCTGGCGTGGGGACAGTTTCGCATGGAGTACGTGCAGGCAGAGGTCTTCTTTTTTGTTACAAGTCAGCAGGGATGCCACGAGAACCCGCAGTTGGCGGGAATAGCCCGCGTCAATGGCAAACGCAATATGGAAGGGGGAACTCATGTTGCTGAAAGTCCCAAGGCAGAGGCAACGTCCTGGCGATGCCAGAGAGCGAGTTGGCGTTGAGGATACCCCTCAATCCAGTCGTCTATATACGTGATGGCTTTCCCTAAATTGAAGGGCGGGAGTTCCAAGTTGAGTTGCCTGAATCCGCCGGTCTCAATATCTGTATTAAGTTTGCATTCAGGATGATGTGAAGTGCAGAGGTAGGGAATTTGGCTTGTCGCATAATTCCGGAGTGAAATCAGCACATCGACGACGGGCAGGTGAAACAGGCAATCCCGGCACAGCCAGAAGTCTGCACGGGGAAAAGGGGATGACACAATGTCAAACGGGATAAATGTGGTTTTGGGGTCGCCATATTTTGTCTGATTTTCCTGAACAAGCGTGTTGACAATATCCCCGCCAATATACTGGATTCCAAGGTTTCTTGGGATTTTACTGAACCAGTTGAAATCACCACAGGGTGCATCCAGGATGATTTTTGCCCCCAATTGCTCCCAAAGACGCGGAAGTTCCTGCCGGATATTTTCGGTGTAGGCCACGGTGGAGCCGGGACCGGACAGACTTTCAGGCTCACCCCAGTGGTTGGAGCGATGAATATGGGTGAAAATAGTCTGGCGATCCCCGTTGGTGGGCCAAGTTACGAGTGAAGCCGACCACGGGGCTGCCGGCTTAGCCCGGTGCCTGCGGGGGAGACAAGTGGAAAGGAGCTGGATAAAACGTTTCACTGTGCGGGCATTTCGAGTGCAGGCTGGCACTGCCAATCCAGTAGGCCGGGGCCGGTCAACCCCTTCCACATGGCCGTAGGGTATTGCACAAATACGGGATCGTCTGCGATGACATCCCAGCTCAAGACATTCATGATGTGTTCGATCATGCCGTGGCTCTGATTCCATATCCACAGGGAGAGCGCGTAACGGCCCATGGCCAGGGCATGGGCCGGAACAGATACCAGTCGGTGGCCGGTCATTCCTTTTGGGATACGATGATTTTCGAACAGATCGGAAGAGTGATGGATGATGGTGCCTTGTTCATCTGCGATTTGCAGGGATACATGGGTCGCTTCATGAACCATTCCCGCGGCCAGCATTAATCCGATTTCAAATGGCTGGGACATTTTTACAAGCGTTGTGGCTTGATCGTTTTGCCTCAGGAATACGGCGGCGAATCCCACCGGACGTGCCGATTTCCATATGGCTTGGAGTCCTTCATTTTCAAATCCCACGTAGTGATGCAACGCCTCATCGGTGGGAATGGGGCCGACGGCTCGTCCCTGAGTGAGCAGAATACTGCGGGGACAGAGGGCGCGAATGGCGGGCAAATTGTGGCTGACAAAAAGGATGGTGCGCCCCGCATGAGCGGCTTCATCCATCTTTCCCATGCACTTTTTCTGGAATTTGGCGTCACCCACAGCCAGCACTTCATCAATGAGGAGGAGTTCGGTATTCAGATGTGCTGCCACCGCAAAGGCCAGGCGGACATACATTCCGCTGGAGTATCGTTTAACAGGGGTGTCCAGGAATTGCTCAACCTCTGAAAAAGAGACAATCTCATCAAAATGTCGTGTGATTTCAGCCTTCTTCATCCCGAGAATGGTGCCATTCATGAAGATGTTTTCCCGTCCCGTCAGTTCGGGATGAAAGCCTGTTCCCACTTCGAGCAGTGACCCCAGTCGCCCGTTGATCATCACTTCCCCTTCAGTGGGTTCCGTGATGCGGCTGAGGATTTTAAGTAAGGTGGATTTCCCCGCGCCATTGCCACCCACAATCCCTACAATTTCACCGGGTTGGATTTCGAATGAGACATCCTGTAGCGCCCAGAAATAATGGTCGGGCGACACCCTGCTTTTGGGCAAGGCGTCAGCATCAGGTCCGGGTTTGATCTGTCCCATATGGGCTGTAATGTCGTGCTTCCGAAGCTTATGATAGAAATAGACCAATTCATCCTTCAAGGTGTGTCGACTGATGGTGCCCAGTCGATAACGCTTGGACAGATGCTTTACAGAAATGGCAGGTTCAGTCATGGGTGATTCGTCTTAAATGGTGTCTACAAAAGTTCGTTGGGCTTTGTTAAAAACCAATAACCCGCTGAACAGCAAAATGATCCCCGCCAGAAAACTGCAGATCAGGATGATCCGGTCTGGAGAGCCTGCTCCGAGGAAAGCGTAGCGGTTCAATTCAATTACTCCTGCCATGGGGTTTACGGCAATAAGCCATTTCCACTTGGCCGATACCTGGCTGGAGGGGTAGATGACGGGGGTGGCGTACATCCAGAGTTGTGTCAGGAACGGCAGTGCAAAGGAGATGTCTCGATACTTGATGGTCATCGCCGACAACCATAATCCCGCTCCCAATCCGACGCATGCACAATGAAACACGAGAACAGGCAATATGAGAATCCACCAGGAAGGGTGAATGGCGCTTCCCTTCAAGAGGAAATACGCGAAAAAACCAATGAATACCAGGAAGTTGATCAGGAAATGTCCCAGGTAGGTTATGACGGATGTGAGGGGTGGCAGTAAGCGCGGAAAGTAAACTTTTCGAAGAACACCCGCGTTACTCATCAGTGAAGAGGCGGCCCCGTTCAAGACGCCTTGAAAATAATTCCAGAGAACCAGCCCGCTCATGTAGAAGAGGAACGGCGGAAGGCCGTCCGTTTTGATTTTCGCGAAGTTGCCGAAGACAACGGTGAAGACGACCGTGGTCATGACAGGCTGAAGGATGAACCAAAGGGGCCCTAACACGCTCTGTTTGTAGATGGACGTCAAATCCCGATGGACCGTCATCCAGAAGAGATCCCGGTATTCCAGGAGTTCCCGCCAGTTGATGCGCCACCAGGGCTGATTGGCGCGTATGTGTGTCTTATGCATAGAGACTGGAGGATGGCGCCTACGACTGTGCGGCGCAAATTTTTGGCCAAGCGCCCCGGACGCACCCCTTATGAAAAAGGATGGCATTGGCGAGTAGGCTGGACTTCAATGCCTCTGATGTTCCCGTAAAGAGGTCCCCTTCGCGGGTTATGACGCAACTTCCGATTTGGTCTTCAGGAAGGGATGCGATCATCTCTCCCGCTTCGAGTAACATGTTTCGCCACGTCCGACAGAGTTCGACTGCATCCGGCGCGCGACCATCAAACGCAAGCGTTTCATAATCTTCTCTTGTGTAATGAGTCGTACGACTGGCCTGCTCTAATATGAACATGGGACTCAAGCCCGGATCTTTCCCGCAGGTAGCCCAGACCAAACATCCAAACGGCTGCAATTGGGTGTGACAATGGATAATATCAACCCAATCCCTGATCTCGGCTCGGCCAATCAAGGCCAGGGTTTTATTGGTGGCTAGGTCAAACGGATGCAATGCAAGACCGAAATCTGGATGCTCAATAAGGGGAAAAAACCGGAAAGCGCTGTCCTGTACCCATTGCAGAACAACGCCCGCTCCACCCTGAGTGACTTCGGCTTCCACGAAGGTGGGGAATTCACGCAGTGGCCGGACGTGGTAGCCCGCCTTGCCAAGCCCTTTTCGATCCGATTCCCAAGATGCGAGCACGGCCTCACGGGTATCATGGAACAGGTCGACATCATTGGAAACGCGGGAGGACTTCAACAATTCATTGAGCGCGGCGCCTCCGGCTACATAGCGTTCCCCCCGTGCCACCCGCTCCGCCGCCAGTATCCGGCAAATGCGTCGTTGGTATTCGGTTAAAGGCATTTCATCAGTTTCCTGGCAAGGACATAGGTTGCACGATCACCGTGTTGTGCGAGCAGGCTGAGGCATCGGGAAAACTCAGCCCGTGTTTTGGGAATGAAATTCTCGCGCAGAAACCAGCCGCAGCTCAGCCGGTTGTGTTCCCACAACGTCAGAGTCTGTTCTCTGATGTCAGCTGGGACTGGGTCTGATTGGATTATGGCGCTCATCGTGGTGATAAGTTATATTGGACTCCGTTACAATAGCAAGTGTTGAACTTGTTACGGGCAGACTTCGTCCCCGTAAATTATGCGGAGCCTTCCTGACTATCCTCAAATGAATAATTCCAGGACAAATCATCAACCCACTCTTGTCAACAGTTTGACCAGGGGGTTTTCAAGTAAACTCATGGCGGTATCGCGCAGTTTCTTTGCCCGTTTTACGCGGCCCAGTATGAACTCCGCATCGGAGTCGGCCTTGACGGGCTTCAGTGCGGATTCAGCCTGCTGAAGTTCCTTTGCCAGTAAACTCATCTTATTGCGAACCATCATCAAAAGGCCCTGATGAAGGGCGCTGGCGATGTCGTCAGCCGTCCGGTAGTATGTCTTGCGATCCCCTGATTTCCAAGAGCGGCGCAGAAGGCCGAGACTCTCCAGCTGGCGGGCCGCGATACTGACAGCGGCCTTGCTGAGCTCGAGTTCCTTGGCAATGTCCTCCAGCGACTGCTCAACGGGGGTCAGGTACAGATGGATCAAAATCTGACCGACAATGCGGCCTAACCCGAGATCCTGGGAGGTTCGCCCTCCCACCTCGGTCAGGTGCTTCTTAACGTGTGCTGTGGGGTCACTCATCATCGCCTCATGCGTTTACAAGATTGTTAACGCACAAAATACAAGAAACTCAGGGAGGCGTCAAGGGGTTCGATATTCGACGAGATAAAGGGAGAGATTCGGTCCCCGATTTTCCTGTGTCACGCGCCAGGTGTTCGTTGGCAGTGCGGTCAGGAAGGCGAGAATGGTTTCGTTGGGCTGATAGAGCCGGGATTGTTGACGGCTCAGGGATTGTGTGAGTTCGGGGCTGATCCGGTCGAGAAGCCCCATGTCCGGCAGGCCGGAAGAGCGATCAATGATACAGAGAAAGTGAAAGAAAGGGGGCGTGAGCCGGCTGTTCGCATCAGTGGGGATCTGCCGGAGCCGGGCGGCCGGGTCGGGAATCACGGCGGCCATATTCCCTTGATCGGCATTAAATTGCGTGTAGCGCCGTGTAATGATGGCCAGATTCGATGCCCCGGCCGCCCGTGTGATGAGCGGACTGGTTTCCTGCCGCTCAAACGCAAGCGGACCCTTAGTACGGAGGGCGTTCAGCCGGGCGGCAGAGAGTTCCCGTAATACGCCGGCGAGTTCGGTTTCTGCGCCGCTCGTGATACATCGGTGTTTCGGGGGGATCCAGAAGGCGAGGATGACGCTGGCGGAAACGCCAAGTACGATGATCGGACGGCTGATTTTTCGCAGAGACTGCATCCCGTAAAGCCACGCAAGGAGGATTCCCCCGGCCAGGGCCATGGCCTCCAGCAACACCCAGCCGCTCCGTTGATACAGGCTGAATTCAAGAAAACCCGTGGTGGCTTGAAGGGTGGTGAGGAGTCCGCAACAGCCGACGAGTTTGAGAAAGCTGGAAGACGGTTCGGATGAGTCTATCCTGAATCCTGCCAGCAGAATGCCCGTGAACATGAGAGCCAAACTCAGGGCGGCGACATTCATCAAGCCCTGGCCCAGCCCCATTCTTTTGACGGAGAGCAGGTTCCAAACGATTTTTCCAGCAGGATGACCTTTGATCTTGGTGAGAAGCGTGGGGCGGGGCGCCGTGAGGGCCGGAAGTTTATTTGCCGGGGGGTGGATTCCCGTAACCAATAAGGCGGTGGTGGCGACGTGAACTTTCCCGGGCGACAGAAAGTGGTAACCCGCCAGGCCGAAAGCAAGGAGAAAGGGGAGCAATAGGAAAAGGGTCTTTCTCCACCAGGGGTTAGGCTTGGTGAAAAATGGTGTTACTAACCTGTGACTGAAGATGACCAACGCCAGGCTGAATCCGAAAAGGGGGACTGACGCCGTCAGGCCAAGCAAGATAATAGTGAATAAGAATCGGGCTTCAATCAAGTAGAGTAGCATGGCAAGAGGGAGAAGGAATAAACCCAGCTGGTTGGCAAAAGCGCCCATTCCGGTCTTAATCAGGGGGTAAAATATCGGGCACACCGCTGCCAGAAAAGCCGCATAAAGGCCCGCCGCCCGGCTGTGCCTGCGACCCAACAGGTAGAGTGTGGCGACAAGTAGCATCCCGAAAAATGGCCCCACATACCGGGCCACCAGATAAGCGTCCAGGTTGAAAGTCATCACCGGCAAGGCGAGTACCCATGAATAACCTGGTGGATAGACGATGTTACGAATTTGTCCGTATTGAAACACATCACGGAGAAACTGAAGGTGCGTATAGGCGTCGGATTGGCCCAATGAGGCATGGTCCAGTGCGTCCAGACTTCGCAGAATGACGGCGGCGAGGAGGATAATGACAAGGAGCAGGGAGGATGGAGCGCCGGGAGGGAGCAGTGGAGTGCGGAAGGGAGGAATGGATTTTTGACGCCATTGAAGGGCCAGGCCGGCGGTGAGCCAGAACAGAAGATAGGTCGCTCCCTCGACAAGGGGGGCCTGTTGGACCCAATGGTTCCAGCAGAAGCCGAGCAACGCCTGTGAGGAAAGGCCAAGACCGGCGGAAATTACAAAAAGGGAGACGCGGTCTCTGGCGATATTAAACCGCCGCAGGGCCAGCATTGGGGGGAGCATGTACACGGCGATAAAAGCCGTCAGCACCGTCAAACTGTCAAGACAACGCCAGATCATGGTGATTTATTCATTCCCGGCAGGCGGTGATGCTCCTGCCGGGGATAACCCTTTCTTTACGACATCCTGTATGACCAGGCCCGCCAGGGTAAATCCGAATACGGCGGTTACATGAACAGCGGTCCCATTGACCTGGGTTTTCCGGGCACACCAGTCGGGATTACTGTCGTCGTCTGGTTGTTGGGAGTCGGTTGTGGGTTGCAGGGGGGAATGACTGCAGGCACATCTTCCCGTTCCGCAGATGGTTTCTGTTTTGGGGTCAAGCGGAAGTTCCTCGCTATAGACGCAGAGAAAATCCTTGGTGACGCATTTCTTTCCCAGTCGTTTGCGAACCATGCGGGCGAGGGGACACATCCGGGTACGGGAGAGGGGGCCGGCCTTGATCTGGGTGGGATCGAGTTTGGCGCCCGCCCCCATACAGGAATAGACGGTCGTGCCGGCATCCAGACTGCGCTCAATCAACATCACTTTATATTGGAGACTATCAATGGCATCGAGGACATAGTCGTAAGTTTTCAGGTCGAACTCTTCACAGGTGCGGGTGGTATAGGCCATGTGGTGCGCCTCGATGGAGGCATAAGGATTTATTTCCAGCAGTCGTTTTTTCAGTTCGTCCACCTTGGATTTTCCGACATTGACGGTGGTGGCCTGTAGTTGCCGGTTGATGTTGGTTGAACAGACGTCGTCTGAATCGACGAGGGTCAAATGTTCGATGCCGGATCGGATCAGGGCTTCGGCGGTCCAGCTGCCTACGCCGCCCACTCCGAACAAGGCGACGCGGATGGTGGCCAGCCGTTCCATGGCGGGTTTCCCGACCAGCATGGCCGTGCGATGAAAAAGATGTCCGCGGCAAGGAGCATGGGCCGGCAAGCTCATGACTTTTTTACCCGTTTGCTCTTTTTGGGCGGGGGCGCCGGAACGAGTTTTGCCAGAACCAGCACGGTGCGCGACGGGAGGTAGGTCAATATCGAATGTCTTTCCCCATCATATTCCCCCCAGGGTGCCAATCGTCCAAATCCGCCAAAGGCGGCGGCATCGCTATCCAATAACAGCCGGTATTTCCCGGGTGGAACGGGAATGGCATAGTCCGTAAAGGATTTCACCGGATTGAAGTTGAAAAGGAATACAAGGCCGGCGCGTTCAAAAGCCAGCACCTGATCGGACACATGTTCGTGCAGGAAATGCGGGCCCGGTGTTTCGATAAGCTTGTAATCGCGGCAAAGGCCCATCATGGCTTTATCGAAATCGGCCAGGAATCGGTACCGGAGATTGGGGTCGTCGCGCAGAGGCCATTGGCGGCGTGCATAGTGATAACTCCACCCATTCCCTTCACGCGGAAAGTCAATCCACTCGGGATGACCGAATTCATTGCCCATGAAGTTGAGATAGCCCTGCCCGGCGGTGGCCAGGGTGATCAGCCGGATCATCTTGTGCAGGGCCATGCCGCGGTCAACACGAAGATTGTTCTGGAAGACGCTCATGGCCGTGTACATGTCGGCATCGATCAGGCGGAAAATGATGGTTTTATCCCCCACCAGCGCCTGGTCATGCGATTCGGCGTAGGAGATCGTTTTCTCGTCCTGACGCCGATTGGTCAGTTCATAATACAGATTGCCCATGTGCCAGTTTTCGTCCGGGACTTCCTTGATGAGCTTGATCCAATAGTCGGGTGTTCCCATGGCGAGCCGGAAATCAAATCCGATGCCGCCGTTCTCCTGAGAAGTCCCCAGCCCGGGCATGCCGCTGACATCTTCCGCGATCGTCATGGCATCCGGACGCACGGTATGAATGACTTTATTGGCGAGCGTCAGATAGGCCACCGCATCGTCATCCACGTTCCCATCAAAATAATCACCATAGTTGGTAAAGGCTTTGCCCAGTCCATGGTCGTAATAGAGCATGCTGGTGACGCCATCGAAGCGGTAGCCATCAAACCGGTATTCATCCAGCCAGAACCGGCAGTTGGAGAGAAGAAAGTGGAGCACCTCGGTCTTGCCGTAGTTGAAGCACCGCGAGTCCCACGCGATGTGATCGCCCCTTGCGCCTTCATGGAAATACTGGGTCAGCGTCCCGTCGAACCGGCTCAGTCCTTCGGTTTCGTTACGGACCGAATGGGAATGGACCAGATCCATAATGACGGCCAACCCGGCGCCATGGGCGGCATCGATGAGGGACTTCAGTTCTTCCGGTGTGCCAAAGCGGGATGAGGCCGCGAAGTAATTGCTGACGTGATAGCCAAAGGAGCCATAGTAAGGATGCTCCTGAATGGCCATCAGCTGAAGAGTGTTATAGCCGGCCTCCACGATCCGGGGCAGGATTTGTTCCTCAAATTCACGATATGAGCCCAATCGTGCCTCGGCTTGCGCCATGCCGACATGGGCTTCATAAATGCGGGGCGCGTCCTGATTGCGCTTAAAGGAATTATTTTTCCAGAGATACGGTTGCGTCGGCCACCAGACTTGGGCGCTGAAGATTTTGGTGTTGTCGTCCTGTACAGTCCGGCGCACATACGAGGGAATCCGCTCCGCCCAGCCGCCAGGCCATGCCACAATCAGTTTGAAAAGATCTCCGTGCTTCATCGCCCGGTCCGGGAGCTTCAATTCCCATACCCCGCTGGCGGAGATTTTGCCAAAGGCGAAGCCGGGCGCCGACTTCCATTGGTTAAAGTCGCCGATCAGTGTGATCGCGGTGGCATTCGGCGCCCATTCGCGAATCACCCAATCCCCGTCCGGGTGCCGGTGAAGACCGAAATATTCATGGCCGGAAGCAAAGTCGGTCAGGGCCATTTTGTTAAGCGTCAGGCGCTGCTCCGTCTCATCCGCGAGTTGAAGGCGCCTGCGAATGACGGATTCAAAGGGGCGGAGATAGGGGTCGCGCTGAACCAGTGGAAGGGTTCCTGTCATTCGTTTGGAGTTGTCAGTCATGTGTCCATGGTCTTATGAACGAAACACTTCAAAGGTGCGGGAGTGGTTGTCGGCCCGCTTAATCTGCACGTTGATCACGCCATCACTGTCGCATGTATAGGTTTCGACGGCTTCCCCGGGCAGATCCGGCTGGGGAATAATTTGGGCAGGGGTCAACGGCTCGTTGACAGCCAGCGCGCAATCATAGGGAAACAGAATTTCCGACCAGGTTCGCATGCCTGTCTGTGGTTTCCCCCCGGCATCGACCGCGGTACATTCCAGATAGCGGAAGCGGCCGATATTATGGTGGGGCCGGTAACGCACTTCCGTCGTAATCGGGGGCTCCCCGCGAGCGGGCAGCCGGAGGCCGGCCTGAAAGACCGGGACAAAGATTTCGCGGGTGCCGTGATCGGCCAGGCGGATGACGCCGAAGTGCCGGGCGAAAACCTCGTGAACCCGCATTGTTTCGGCGCTTTGGATGGCGGCTCCCATGGAAGTGGCGCTGAACGGTTTGTCGGTGGTAAAGAGTTTCACCTTGGGGAATTGGCTGGCAATCAGTTTGCTGACCAGCGGTAGCCGGGAGGATCCCCCGACAAGGTAGATGGTCTCCAGTTCATCGGCTCCGGCCGTCTGGATCACCTCGTTCAGTTTCGAGACAGCGGGTTCAAGTAATTCGGCCAGATGTTTTTCGTACGTCGCGGCGGTTACTTTGACGGGCTCACCAGCCAACCCGATTTCCTCGGGATCCAATGTGAGGGTGCGGGACTGGCCGGCGCTGAGCCGTTCTTTTTCCCGGCAGGCATGCATCAGGAGAAGGGTGCGGTGGAAAACTGAAAGAGAGGCAAAATCAATCTTTAGCTTCTCGCAAAAAAGTTCTGCAAGGACCGCGTCAAAATCATCTCCTCCCAGATTCTCGATTCCGGACGAACTGAGCACGGTGTAGTCCGTGGCGTTGATCCGTACGACCGAGGCGTCAAAGGTGCCGCCACCGAGGTCGAATACCGCCACGGTCATTTTGGCCTGCCGCGCTTTGGCGCGGTTGCCATGAACCATCCGGTCTGCCAATTCGATGGCGGCGGCGGAAGGTTCGTTCAGCGTGTTGATGACCGAGAAGCCGGCGTCCTTGAAGGCGGAGCGCGTAAGGTGGCGCTGGGCTCCGTTGGCGTTGGCCGGCCAGGTGAGAACGGCCTCCAGCGGCTCGTTTGGGCCAACCACGCCGGAGGTGCGCACCGAGTTGTAAATGGCCCGGGTGAACTGCTGGAACGAAGCGCGCATATCGAGGCCGCCGGGAATGGAGTCGGTGGCAATGCGCATGCCATCCACATAATTCCGGAAGAATCGCTTGAAAGACCGGATGGGAATGAAACGTTGGGCGGCGCCGGGTTCGGCCAGGGACCGTTCGGCTTCCGCACCGAAACGGAGTTCGCCGGTCGAAGTATCATAGACAAAGAAGGAAGGGAACACTTCGCGGGAGACCCGTCCGATGGCAGTATCCGTGACATGGGGAACCAGGGGATAACGCCCCCGGTCCGCGCACACCACCACGGTATTGGTGGTGCCATAATCAATGCCCAACCGTGCCATAATCAAGACCTCCGGTTGACTGCCACCAGGGCTTTGGCCACGATGATACCGCGTGAGGTATGAAAGCCCGGCCGCAACGTTTCAATGATGATTCCATCGGGGATCGAAGCGTCGGAGATTTCCTTGGAAACGGTGTGGATCAGGGGGTCGACATGCTCGAGGCGTTCCGCTTCGAATTTCATGGTGCCCAGATCGGCAAGCAGGGCATCCATCTGGTCCGCGATTCGACGGGCCTCGCCCCCGGCGGCGGCGGCGCTGTTCCGGATCGTAACCAGTTCGCGGATGACATCGTTTGTACGGGCTTCCATGAGATCATTTAAAACCCGGCGCAGGGCGTCTACTTCCTCCATGGACCCGGTGGTTACGGGGGCCATGTGCCGGGACAGCTGAGTCCGCAGCGCGGTGATCTCCTGACGTAAGGCCTCACTTCCCAAGCTTGTGGCGGTATGGAGTAACGTAACGTCGGGTTTGGCTGAAGGAGCCGGTTTGCTCGCGGCCTTGAGCGGTTTGCTTTTTGCAAGGGGCATACCGGCTTTGGATGTCGCTTGTTTGCCGCCGGTGGCAGAGAGGGGGAGTTTGGAGCCAGTCTTGATGGCTGGCCTGATGATTTTTGATTTCGTCATAAGTGATGATCCTTTTCGTTCAAACTGATTCGATGGGTAACAGACTAGAGGAGATTGTTCCGAAATCAAGATCAAATCCTCGGAGATGCGGCCTGTAACAGTAGGGTTATTGGGCTTGAAAGGTTCACCAGGCATCCCTATGATCCCTCCAGTTCTCAACTATGCCCCGGTAGCTCAGCTGGACAGAGCAGCCGTTTCCTAAACTGCAGGTCGCGCGTTCGAACCGCGCCCGGGGTACCACTTGCGCGATCGTTTCTTTCTTTCTTTGCTTTGCGACCGGTTGTGGATATTGTTCCCGACGAACTAATTAAGGGAGTCCCATGAACGTTTCAGGCAAGTTGGTTGAGATTTTTGAGACTGTGAAAATCAAGGAATCTTTTCAAAAACGCGAATTCGTCCTCGAATTTGCTAGCAATCCGAAATATCCGGAATTGGTTAAATTTGAATTGGTGCAGGATAAATGCAATCTGCTGGACGGGTTTAAAGTCGGGCAGGAAATTTCAGTGGAGTTCGATCTGCGGGGACGGAAATGGACGGATCAGAAGGGAATGGTAAAATATTTTAACACGTTGCAGGCGTGGCGGTTAAGTGCTGCAGATGGGAACACGGGCAGTGCGCCTGCGGATCAGGATGGACCTCCGGTTGAAGATTCCGAAGATTTCAGCGCGGAGAAGGATGGCGGACTGCCATTTTGAGGGCGTAAAATATATTTTACAATAAACCCAAGGGGTTATCCGTTTTGTATCTCAGTTGGTTGTTGAGTCGAAAGTAGTAATTCTTAAGCAAGAAAGGATACGTTTCATGAAGGTATTAGGTTTGATTGGTTTGAGTTTTGTTCTCGCGGCTTCGTTGTCAACCACGGTGATGGCTGAGGATGTGAAGGCCCACAATGGTCACAAGGGCGAAAAACGTGAGGATATGTTTAAGAAAGCCGATGCAAACGGTGATGGCAAGTTGTCACTGGAAGAATTCAAGACGATTGTGAAAACCGATGCGGAAGCCAAGTTCGCGGCGGCGGATACGGACAAGGATGGGTTTGTGACTCCTGCCGAGTTCAAGGCGTGGCGCGCTGCTGAACATGCGGCCAGGAAGGCGGCCAAGGAAGCCGCGAAGGATGCCGTGCCTCCCGCGCCGGTTGCGCCTGTCGCACCTGTTGCGCCGGTTGTTCCTGCCAAGTAAAAAACTTTTACCTGGGCTCAGGCTCAAGTATAGTGATTGCCCTGCAAGGGAAACCTTGCAGGGTTTTTGTTTTTCATACGGAACTCCATCATCATGACTGAATGCGATACGTTTCTGAATTTATTGAAGCAAGCGCTACGGGATAATACCCTGGTTAAACTGGTATTGGGAAAATACCGGGGGCGGCAGGCCGGACTTGAGAAAATCACTATTCGCCCTGTCATCATTGCCGGGCAGGAAATGCTCTCTTTTGTGTATCGGCACCAAACCCGGGACGTGACCCGGAATTTTGATACAGATCAGGCGATCACAATGATTCAGCAGTTGCTGGGGAGCGACTTCAAAAGCGCGCATTTGTTCTCCATCGTGGAGGATGTCCAGATCGATTTCAGCAAGAAGGGCAAGACGGTGCTCAGTCGCAGTAAACCCTCCTCCGAGATGTTGCCCGGACGGGAACATGACCGGATCAAGGATCGGCTCATTGATTGTAACAGCCCTTTTTTGAAGGCCTTGGGCGTCACCGGTGAAAATGGGCAGGTATTACCCTCCATGTCTAATAAATGGAAGCAGATCAATGTCTTTCTGGAACGTTTCCGCGGGGCCCTGGACGCATCTCGAATACCCTCGGACCGGCCGGTTCAGGTCGTTGACTTTGGTGCGGGCAAGGGCTATCTCACCTTCGCCATCTACGAATATTTGCGCACCACACTCGGCCGCGAAACGGTGGTAACCGGGGTTGAACTGCGGGATGATTTGGTGCGTTTCTGCAACACGGTGGCCAAATCACGGGGTATGGCGGGATTGAGTTTTACCGTGGGTAATCTGGATAGTTATGTGCCGGGCTCCATTCAGGTACTGATTGCGTTGCATGCCTGTGACACCGCGACCGATCAGGCGATCGCCCTTGGAGTCCGGGCCGGTGCTGAAATCATCATGTGCGCTCCCTGCTGTCACAAGGAGCTTCGGCCTCAGATGGTAAGCCCGTCGGTGCTTTCCCCCTTCTTGCGTCATGGAATCCATATGGGGCAGGAAGCCGAAATGGTGACGGATAGTTTGCGGGCATTGTGGCTGGAAGCCTCCGGCTATGAATCTCAGGTGTTTGAGTTTGTTTCACTTGAGCACACCAGTAAGAATAAGATGATTCTCGGGGTCAAACGGGCCCAGCCAGAGCCGCGTGACCCGATCCTCGCCAGCATCAGAGCTCTCAAGGAGTTTTATGGCATCAAAGAACAGGCGTTAGAGAAACTGCTATGATCGATTTCCAAAACGTCTCGGTCGGCTATGGTGCACAGCAAGTTCTCGACGATGTGTCGTTCCGGATTAATGCCGGGGAACGTGTGGGTATCGTGGGGCCGAACGGGGCGGGAAAAAGCACCATTTTTGCGCTTCTGACAGGGGAGTCCACACCTGACCGGGGTGATGTAACCCTTCCACGGAGCATCCGTGTCAGTCATCTGCGCCAACAGCTCAGACCAGCGGCGGCGGATATCAACCTGTTGGAGTATTCTGAAAACGCCCTTCCCTCGCTGATGGAGAATCAGCGCCAGATAGAAGCGTTGGAGGATCAACTGGCACAGGTCACGGGTGTGGAACGCGACCGGATTGTCCGCCAATTGGGGGTTTTGCAGACGGATTTTGAGCATCAGGGCGGTTATGCCTTAAGCAGTCGTGCCAAGGCCGCGCTGGGCGGGCTCGGGTTTAAAGTAAGTGACTTCCATCGGCCTTTTGCCGACTTCAGTGGGGGGTGGCAGATGCGCGCGGAATTGGCCCGTGCCCTGGTAGCCGATCCCGATCTTTTGCTGTTGGATGAACCCAGTAACTTTCTGGATATCCCTGCCGTCGAATGGCTCCAGCGCTATCTCCGGGATTATAAAGGGACGCTCGTGCTGGTCTCCCATGACCGCTACCTGTTGAACACCCTGACGAACGTGACCATGGAGGTGGCAGGCGGACAAGTCACGCGGTACGCCGGTAATTTCAATAAATATGAAGAAGATTGCCGGCTTCGCCATGAACAACTGGAGGCGGCGCGTGGGAATCAGGATCGCCGACGCGAGCAAATCGAGCAGTTTGTGGAGCGGTTCCGCGCCAAAAACACAAAGTCCTCACAGGTCCAGAGCCGGATCAAGATGCTGGAGAAAATGGAGGAGATCGAAATCCCCCGCGTGGTGATGCGTGCCCCCCGCATCCGGGTTCCCAAACCGCCGCATTGTGGCGTGGAATTGGTCCGACTGGATCAGGCCGGGGTGACCTATGACGGGCAGAACTGGGTTTTGCGGGGATTGGATTTACGGATTGAGCGGGGGGAGAAGATCGGGCTGGTCGGACTCAACGGCATGGGCAAGACGACACTCCTCAAGACGATTGCCGGGAAACTTCCCTTGAATGAAGGGCGCAGGGTGATGGGGCATAACGTGGTCATCGGATATCAGGCCCAGGATTTTGCAGAAATGATGGATCCCGTCCGGACGGTCCTTGAAACCGTTAAATCGGCCGCGCCCTTCCTGTCAGAGCGTGAAGTCCGCAGTTTGCTGGGTGGCTTTTTCTTTTCCGGTGATGCGGTTGAGAAGAAAATTTCCGTATTGAGCGGGGGCGAGAAAATGCGGGTTGCGTTTGCGCGGTTGCTGGTGAATCCTCCCAATTTCCTGATGCTTGATGAGCCGACGACGCATCTGGATATTCCCTCCCGTGAGGCGCTTGAAAATGCCCTGCATGATTACGAGGGGACGGTGTGTCTGGTCAGCCATGACATCGAGTTTACCCGCCATGTTGCCACCAGTATCATTGCGATGGTTCCTCCAGGGATTCGCCGATATCCGGGAGGCTATGACTATTACCATGAGAAAAGCGAGGCAGAGGCCAGAATTCAGGATTCAGGAGCCAGGGTTCAGAATTCCGAAGGAGAGAAAAGTGAGGGGGACCGGAAAGCACTGAGGCGGGAACGGGCGCAGAAGCGCCAGGAACTTAATAAAATCCGGGGACCGGTTGAAAACCGGGTCAAATCTGCTGAGCGCAAAATGACGCTGTTGGAGCAGGAACAGGATAAATTATCCGGTGAAATGATGAAGCCGATGGCCGGTACGGATTATGCCGCTTTAAACCGTCGATTAAGCGAGATTCAGGCGGAATTAGCAGAAACCGTTGAAATCTGGGAAAAAGCGTCTCTTGAACTGGAAGCTCTACCAAGCGAATAACTGACCCGGGCATCAGCGGGCAGTCCCGATATGAATCAGGGGTCAGACTTCAGAACCTCTTCTGAATCTGACCCCTTATTTCTGCATACTGCTTAGTGCTTTATGCTGACTGTTTGCCTCCTTTCTTCCCCCCTTTATTTCTTGTTATCCACAGCCTTGCCTGCCTCCAACCAACCTGCAATTCCTTGCGGATATTCAATTACATTGGTGTAACCCAATTTTTTCAACCGGTCTGCCAATGCTTTGCTTGCGGGGCATTTAAGCCCTGCGCAATAGGTGACAACCAATTGGCTTTTGTCCGGAATAGCCTTGGTAATGACGGCTTCATCTGCATCCGGGCTCAATTGTTGAGCGCCCGTAATCCGTTGCCCGTCATCATATTTTACGCTTCGTGCATCAAATATTTTCAGCGGAACTTTTGACTGAATCAACGTAGCCAACGCTTCCGTGTTGACGACAGCCTCTTTGCCTGCCGCAGGACAACAACTCGCCTTCTTTTCCAGAGTGCAAACTCCATCCTTACACGCGGCATCAGCCATTGCTACTGCCGAACCCATTCCCACTAATGCTGCTACTGCAATACTTGCAATTTTAACTACTTTCATTTCTATCTCCTTATTATGTTTCTACTGTTAATAAACATAGAGCAGGGAAGGTGCCATGCTTGCAGACGCTCGTCATTATTGTTGTAATATGTTTATTGCGTTAAGGTTGCAATCATATGAGCGAAACGGGTGAAAGTGGTAAAACTGTATCTTATAGTCCGGTGAGACAGTGTGAGACACAAACTGATTTTGGAGTGCGGCGTCAAGCCGCCGCACTCCAAATTATTAACCTTCTAAGATTGCCAATTCCGGATGGGGAAGGGCGGGATCTTCACAAAGTCGGCGGGGAGCTTTTCCGTTGAACAAGCGGACCCAGAGGTGAAGACTTGCCCCAACGATCAGTAGCACCATGACCATAAAGGTGGCCGTAACGGCGATATCAACCTGATTATTGAATATCTGTGCCGATATTTTGGCAATTTCTGACGGATTGGCGACAGTCAGTTGTTGGCGCAGCGCGGTAATGGCCGGAACAAAGCCGCCGGCATCCGGTCTAAATATTTTCTGCCAACCGGCTGTCATCGTAACCACCAGTAGAAACACCATTGGCACAAGAGTGACCCAGACATACCGGTCCCGGTTCATCTTGATCAGAATGGTGGTGCCCAAGGCCAGTGCGATCACGGCAAGTAATTGATTCGCGATGCCGAAAATGGGCCAGAGGCTGTTGATACCGCCATAGGGATCAATGACCCCCTGGTAAAGGAACCAACCCCAGGCGCTGACGAACAAAACGCTGGAAAAAAGATTGGCCGGAATGGATGCGGTATTGCCCAGAGGCTTCCAAACATGCCCGAGCACGTCCTGCAAAAGGAACCGTCCCACCCGGGTCCCTGCGTCAATTGTCGTCAGGATAAACAACGCTTCAAACATGATGGCAAAGTGATACCAAAGGGCCATCATAGCTTTGCTGCCAATCGCATCGGTAAACATCTTGGCCATGCCGACGGCAAAAGTGGGTGCCCCGCCGGTTCGCCCGATCAGGGTTTTCTCCCCGACATCCCGGGCCAGTTGAGCCATATCGGATTCGGTCACCGGAAAGCCGGCGGCGCAAATTTTGGCCACCACGGCGGCCGGTTCGCCCTTCATGTTAATGGCAAAGTACTGGCCGGGTTCCATCGCACAGGCGGCAATCAGAGCCATGACCCCCACCGCCATCTCTGTGATCATGGCGCCGTAGGCGATCGAACGGACCGTGGATTCATGCGTGACCAGTTTGGGAGTAGTGCCGGTGGAGATCAGGGCATGAAAGCCGGAGATCGCTCCGCAGGCCACGGTAATAAAGACAAAAGGGAAGAGTTTCCCCGGGATCACCAGCCCGTTCCCATGAATGAAACTAGTGAGTTTAGGCATGTGAAGCTGCGGGGCTACCCAGATAATGGCCAGCATCAGGATGATGACGGTGCCTATTTTCATGAAGGAACTGAGATAGTCGCGCGGCGCCAGCAACAGCCACACCGGCAGGATGGAAGCCAGGAGCCCGTAGCCGATGATGGCCCAGGCCAGCCAGGGTGCCGGACGGGTGAAGCAGGCCGACCAGAAGGGGGAAGCATGTATGAACTGACCGCCCCACACGGCGAACAGGAGCAGCAAGGCTCCCATGATGGACCCTTCCAGCACTTTCCCCGGACGTATCATTCGCAGGTAAATCCCCATGAACAAGGCGATGGGAATGGTGGTGGCCACGGTGAAGAGGCCCCAGGGACTTTCAGCAAGTGCCTTGACCACGACCAGGGCCAGAACCGCGATGAGGATCACCATGATGCAGAGGATGCCCCAGAGTGCCAGGGCTCCGGCAAAGGTGCCGACTTCCTCCTTGACCATCTGTCCCAGGGATTTGCCGCCCCGCCGCATGGAGCAGAATAGCGCCACGGCGTCATGTACGCCGCCTGCCAGGGTGCCGCCAATGAGAATCCACAGGGTTCCGGGAAGATAGCCGAACTGGGAGGCGAGAACGGGGCCCACAAGCGGGCCGGGCCCGGCAATGGCGGCAAAATGGTGCCCGAACACAATCCAGCGGTTGGTGGGGACAAAATCCTTGCCGTCCTCTTTTGTGTATGCCGGTGTAGCCCGGCGGTCATCCAGTGCCAGAACCTTTGCCGCCAGCCATTTGCTGTAAAACCGGTAACTGATCATAAAGCAGCAGAGGGTGGCGGTCACAAACCAGAGGGCGCTGATGGATTCACCGCGATGGAAGGCAATCACCGCGAGAGAGGTGGCGCCAAGCAGGGAGAAGCAAAGCCAGAAAAGAAGGGATTTGAGTTTCATGGTGCCCTGTAACTTGCCGTGAGTGCGCTCCAATGTCAAGAAACGGGGCAGGCTGAACTCACGGAGTGTAGTGTACGAACAGCACTTCGTCGGGCGGCAGGGTCAGGCGTAACGGTTGGTTCAGGTAGCCCAGATCAGACCGGTTCCAGACATTGTGGAGGAGGCTCTTTGGCGGAATCCCCATGACCGTGGCATCAACCACAATCTCCCGGGGATTGACGCCATCGCGGTTGAAAACCCCAAACCAGCCCGTGTTGGGTTGGCTGCGGTGCGGGGTCTTCCAGATGCTCGTCCAGTCAGTATAGGTCACCAGCTTGCCTGTGACACCATTCTGGTTGCAGGCCAGCATGCCGGGGTCAGTCAGCAGTTGGAATGAGTAGTCGTCCGTGCCGGGTAGATGGCCGCCCATGAAAAGGGGGGAGGCCGCCAGCGCCCGCATGGCCATAAAGGTTCGCTTCTGCGCGTCGTTGAGGCAACTCATGCGCCGTGCGCCTTTCCCGTTCATCAGGATGTGGCCAACCTGTTCACCCTGAGCCGGGTTCCAAACCTGAAGTTCGCCAAAGGGAATCATATCCTGATCCAGCCAGCACCCGGTGGGAAGGCTGTCAGATATCGGCATGAAGTTCTGCCAGCGCTCAAAGACCCAGCGGAAATCCTCGCGGTCATCCCAGATATCGCCACTGATCCGGACCATATTGGCCCGGCGATAGGATGACCAGCCGTCGGCTTTGTGCTCATTTCCCGGTGAAAGGCTGAGGACGATATCGCGGCCGCATTTCTCGATGGCATTGGCCACCGCTTCGACTTCGGCGGGGAAGGGGACAATGTCATCGTACTTGATGAAATCAACGCCCCAGGCGGCGAGCATCTCGATGAGGCTGTCGTAGTAGGCCTGGGCACCGGGTTTGGTCATATCAATGCCGACGTTGTCCGGGCACCAGCAGCAGGTGTCGGCAAGGTTCGCAATATCCTGAGCATGTAGCAGGGTTCCCTTCACTGCCGTATTAGCGGCTACCGCATTTTTTGCAATCCCTCGCATCATGTGAATGCCGAACTTCACCCCGGCGGCATGGCAGGCGGCGGCAACCGGCGCGATTCCGTTGGGGAAGAAGCAAGGTGCCGGGATAGGGCGGCCGAGTTCGTCATGGAGCACGGTGTAGGTGTCATCCTTTCCGGGGAATTCGCGTTCGCCCAGTTCATACTGCCGGTACCAGCCTGCATCGAGTACGAAGTATTCATAGCCGTGTGGCTTCAGGCGGGTGGAGAAGAGACGGAGATTTTCAAGCAGCCGGTGTTCGTTGGCGAAGCAGCCGAAACTGTCGTAACTGTTCCATCCCATTGGCGGGCGGGGGGTGAGGCGAAGGGGATTGGTATGCTTCATGTGCGATGTTCTCCGATATACAGGGTGGGAATGTGGCTGATGCCTCCGGTGTCGGAGGGAATGCGGTTCTCGCGGCCGGTGAGGACATGGGGATCATAACCCCCGCCGAGAATCGTCGCCGCCTCGAGCGTTCCGGCATAGGCGGCCTTGATCCGGCGGTCGGCGCCGGCGGTGAAAAGGTTGTTCAGATAGCTGCCGTGGGTGCCCGATTCCGTAAGTTGGAACCCGATCACGGTGTTGTCGAAGGTGAAACTGTTGCTGTAAACCCGGCAGTTGGTGAAACGGTTGAAGGGTTTGTTGACGAGGAATCCGTAGCATTCCTGCCCATTGTCGAACGGGGCATCCGCATAGCATTGATTGTAGGAATCACCCCAGCCGTTACAGAAGAAATTGCGCTTGAGCGGTCCCTGCGCGGTGACGCTCCAGACATGCACCTGAGAATAGTCATTGGACGAGCTTTCGCTGGCCACGCCGGTCTCGTAGCCGATGATAATGACCTGGCTGATGTAGCTGTCGGTGATTTGTTCGTAGTGCAGTCCGATACTGCCCGGCGCGTGTGGGGTGGCCAGATCAATGGCACAGCGCACACCGCGGACATTCACCTCGTATCCCCAGGTTTTGTCTGAACTGCCGATGTAGATTCCTTTTTGCAGGCAGTCGATGATCTCGATATCGGCAATATCCAGGCGGCAGGCGCCCGGTACATGGATGCCGATAATATTCTGTTTGTTGCCATCGAGTAGCCCGCCGCTGATACGTCCGTTAAAATGGTGGATTCCAAGCTCGCCGCGCTGTTTGCGCAGGAGCGCCTCACCCTGAAATCCGGGCATGGCTTTGAGCCTGGCTCCCGGTTCGAGGTGCAGACTGATGCTCGTCGGAAGTTCCACTGTGCGGCTGACGAGATAGGTGCCGGCGGGCAACTGCAGCCCCGTGATTCCGTCTGAGGTGAGTTGGGCAAAGAGGGCTTCAAACGCCGGGGCGTTATCGGTGATTCCGTCGGGAACGAGAGGACAGTTAGGTCGGGTTGAGGTCATGGGGTCACTTTTCTTTTGTGATGCCTTTTGCTGTTTTGCCGGGTTGGCGGGAGAAGATGGCGTGAAAACGTGCGGTATCGAATTTGGGTTTGCGGCTGTAGGTGTAGACCCCGTTGGTCTCCTGCTCGACATCCGTTAATTGCGTGTAGCAGTAACCCATGGGTTCGGGCAGGTTAATCAAGGCCGTGACCAATTCCTCCAGCCGCTGGAAGAACGCCTCCTCCGTTTTAGGCGCATCGCCGTAACCCCAATCGTTCTCGCGACCGGCTTCGGTGGCAGCTTTCCATTTGATGCCGCCAAACTCGTCCAGCAAGACCGGTTGCCCGGCGTACGGGGCCGACTCGCCCAATCCTTGTTGAATGCGTATCAGATTTCCATCCTGCCGGGCGGTGGCCTCGCGGGCCAGGCCAATCCCGGTTTGTTCATAGCTGTGAACGGACCAGAGGTCGGTGCGGCAGTGTGCGCCCCCGCTGGCGGTATGCACCGGTCGCGTGGCGTCGAGGGCCTTGGTAAGCTCAAAGGTCTCGTTCAAGGTGCGGCTGAACTGCTCCTCGTTCTGACACCACCACGCCTCGTTCCAGGGCGTCCAGGTGATGATTGAGGGGTGGTTCCGGTCACGCAGGATGATCTCGCGCCATTCGCGCAGGAAGTTGTCCCGGCCTTCAATACTCGCGGTATTGCAGCCCCAGGAAGAGGCTTCGCCCCAGGTCAGGTAGCCAAGCCGGTCGGCCCAATAGTGGAAGCGGGGCTCAAAGACCTTCTGGTGCAGGCGTGCTCCATTGAAGCCCGCCGCCTGGGAAAGTTCGATGTCGTGGCGCAGCGCCTCATCCGATGGCGCCGTCCAGATGCCGTCGGGGTAGTAGCCCTGGTCCAGCACGAGGCGTTGGTAAAGCGGCTGGTTGTTGAGGAAGATCCGGTTGCCTTCAATGTGGATCTTGCGCAGACCGGCGTAGGACTGGACGCGATCCATCACGGTTCCGGCAGAGTTGAGGACTTCCAACTCAAGATCATAAAGGTGCGGGGAGCCGGGCGCCCAGAGTTGCGGATCGGGGACGTTAAGGGTCAGCGGAATGCCGGTCACCTGGGGTTGGGTCAAGGTGGTGACGACGTTACCATGACTGCGCAGAGTGGCGCGCAGGGTATGGCCTCCTGCCAACGCCCAATAGGTGGGCAGGAGATGGAAGCAGGCGCCATCCACATCGGGAATGATCTGTACATCCCGCAGGCCGTGGGTGGGCACGGACTCCAGCCACACCGTCTGCCAGATGCCGGTTACCCGGGTATAGTGGCAACCACGTGAATGATGCCAGGGACTTTGCTTGCCGGAGGGTTGGACATAGCCGCGGGTATTATCGCGGACGAGGAGTACAAGGTCATGGGTTCCGCCCGGTTTGACAAATCGAGCGATATCAAAAGCGAAGGCGCATTGGCCGCCGGCATGGCGTCCTGCCAGTTTGCCGTCGATGAAGATATCGCATTGATAGTCCACGGCCCCGAAATGCAACAGGATCCGCTCCTGCCACCCGGCGGGGATTTCGAGTGTGCGGTGATACCACAGGGTTTCGATGAAGTCGGTGTGGCCCACGCCGGAGAGCGAGCTCTCCGGGCAGAACGGCACCATAATCTGCTGCGCAAACCCCTTGCTTTGCCAGAGACGGCGCGATTGACGGTCCCCGCCGCCGCGCATCATCTCTTCGGCATCATAACCGGAGCGACTGTGATCCAATTCACAGGTCCACACGCCGTTGAGATTGATCCACGATTCGCGGAAAAATTGAGGTTGCGGATGTTCCGGGCGGGGGAGTGGCAGATTCATTGAATGGCTTTCTTGATTATGTCTAAGGTGGTTTCGGCCCAGATGAGGTGGCCTTTGTCATTGGGATGGCAGTTTCCTTCACCCAGATGGAATTCGGCCCAGCGCTTGCCGTTTTCCGTTGCGGCGAGGATGGCCTGACGGATGTCCACGAACGGCACCTTGGCTTCGGTGGCAGCCTGCCTCTGAGCATCAAGCGTCTCCTCGGTGTGGCGGAAAAACGGTTTAAGAGGGTTGTCGCCCCCGGTGCCCACCAATATGACGTCGGCGCCGAAGCGTTGGTGGATCTCGGTGGCCAGAGACGTCAAGGCCAACTTGGTCTCTTCCGGGATCAGGTAATGGTAACAGCAGTCGTTGGCCCCGAAGGCGACCAGCACCAGGTCAGGCTTGAAGGCCGCCAGACCGTCGAGGCGGCCGAGGCCTTCATAGCTGTTCTGGCCCCCGATGGCAAAATGAAGCCCGGTGAAGGAGGAGGCGGGATACGTTTTTGCCAGCCGCTGCACCAGTTGTGCCCCCCAGTTGGCCGCTGGTGTAGTTGCACCGCCAGACCAGCCCTGCTTCACTTCACTGATTGAATCGCCGTAGAATACAACCCGAATCGGTCCCTTATTGGCAATGAGTTCCTGAGTCCTAGGTAACATGGTATGTTTGGTTTCCTTGATGGCATTGGTTTCAGTGGCTCCAGAGGCGAAGCGGCCCAGCAGGCCGATGCAGAGAAATAAAACTTGTATTTTCATAGTATGTTTTGGTGACTGAAATCTGTAACCTAGGACATTTGCTATTTCGTGGGCAAACTATATTTTTTTGTAGGACAGGCTTTATTGAAAAGTTTTCGCTATGGATGAATATTAAGAATATCTGTCTGAACAAAGTTGACAGTATAAACAGGTCATGAGATTGTTCTAGTATTGATGGTTGTGTGTCGTTGATAATATTGCAAAACTTGATTGATGGAAGTGAACGAATATGAATAAGCGCTTAAAAGTGGGGATGGTCGGAGTCGGGGGTTTTGGCGGACATCGGCGTGGATTGATGCGCGAGACCGGACTGTTTGAACTGGTTGCTGCCTATGACCATAACCCTGATGCATTGGCGGCGGCGCAACGGGAGGATGGCGCGCAACCTGTGGCCAGTTATGAGGCGTTGCTTGCCACACCTGGCATTGAGGCGGTTATTATTTCAACCGGTGCGAAGTTCCATGCCGAACAGTCGCTTGCGGCCATGGATCGCGGGTTGCATGTGTTTGTGGAGAAACCGCTCTGTGCCACCCCGCAGGAAGTGGAGGCGCTATTGGCAGCCCAGAAGCGTAGCCGCGTGGTGGTGGGGCTCGGCCATACCGATCATGGAAATGAGGCCCGCTCCCGCACGATCAAGAAGCTTTTGAATGAGGGTAAATTGGGGTCCATCGCGGCGGTGGAGGTGACGACGGCGCACAGTGGCGGGCTGGAAATCAAGCCGGGTGACTGGCGTGGGGATCCTGATAAAAATCCGGGCGGGATGTTGTTCCAGTGCGGGGTTCACAAGTTGCACGAACTGATGTACTACTTTGGTCCGATTGTCGAGGTGTTTGCCTGGATGCGGTATGAGGTGCATACAACGAAAACAGCCGACACCGCGCAGTGCCTGCTGCGTTTTGCCTCAGGCCTGACCGCCACGCTCAATGCCTACCATGTCACTCCATACCGCCACACCGTGAGCATTTTCGGCACGGCCAAAAACCTTTATTGGGAAATGGGGGCCTACGGAGATCCGGATTTGCTTGTGACGCAGGAGCGCGGGAACTGTACCCGTGAGCCGCGGTTGCCCGTGGTCCTGGAAGGCGAAGGTGACGCCGGGGGCAGTCTGCGGAGTTTCTATCGTGCGGTGCGTGAAGGCGGTGAGCCGTATCCTTCCCTGCGCGATGGGGCCAGGGCCGTGGCCGTGGTCTTCGCTGCGGAGGAGTCCGCCAAAACCGGTCGGCCCGTCCAAGTCCTGCCGATGTGAACCTAGGGTGAAGGAGTGCGTCATGAGTTTCCCGAAGGGGTTTGTCTGGGGGGCGGCCACGGCCGCCTATCAAATTGAAGGGGCGGCCTTTGAAGACGGGCGCGGGTTGTCGGTTTGGGATATGTTATGCCGCAAACCCGGGGCCATCTGGAACGGTCAGACGGGGGCTGTTGCCTGTGATCATTACCACCGGATGCATGAAGACGTAATGCTGATGAAACGCCTCGGCTTGCGTGGGTATCGCTTCTCCGTTTCCTGGCCGCGCGTACTGCCGGATGGCGTCGGGCGGGTGAATGAGAAGGGCTTGGCCTTCTATGACCGGTTGGTCGATGAACTTCTTGCGGCCGACATTCAACCCTGGTTGACGTTGTTTCACTGGGATTTCCCCCATGAACTTTTCTGCCGTGGGGGCTGGCTTAACCGGGATTCGATCGACTGGTTTGCGGATTATACCCGCGTCGTGGTCGACCGCCTGTCGGATCGCGTCACCCACTGGATGACCTTCAATGAGCCCCAGATGTTTCTGGCTTTGGGCCACGTGGCCGGGGCTCATGCGCCCGGCGTGAAGTATGCCGATGCCGAGATGCTGCGTGTCTGTCACCACGCCTACTGCGCCCACGGGAAAGCCGTGCAGGCCCTGCGTGCGGCGGCCCGTAAACCCGCTACGGTTGGGTTTGCTCCGGCGGCTTTTGTCAAGATTCCCCCGGGTGTCCGTCCGGCCGACCTGGAACTTGCGCGCCAGGCGATGTTCTCGGTTACGAACCGCGGTCACTTCAACAATGCCTTCTATATGGATCCGGTACTTCTGGGGAAATACCCGGAAGACCACCTGAAACTATTCCACGACGTCCTGCCGCCAGTCCAGTCGGGCGACATGGAGCTGATGCACCAGCCGCTGGACTTCCTCGGGGCCAATATCTACGGCGGGGTCACCGTTGATCCGCGGCCCGGTGACAGTGGCGACTATCCTGAGCGTGCCGAGGCACAGGGTCATCCCATTACAATGATGGGCTGGCACACGGTGCCAGAGGCCCTCTACTGGGGACCGCGGTTGCTGGCGGAGCGCTATAAGCTTCCGATCGTGATCACTGAAAACGGCATGTCCGGACATGATTGGGTAGGGGCCGACGGATGTGTTCACGATCCGTATCGCATTGAATATACCCGCCAATACTTGAGTGCCCTGGGTCGCGCGGTACGGGATGGCGTTGATGTGCGCGGCTATTTCCACTGGTCGCTGATGGATAATTTTGAGTGGGGCGAGGGATATAAACAGCGTTTTGGTCTGATTCATGTGGATTATTCAACCCAAAAACGCACACCCAAGGATAGTTACACCTGGTATCGTAATCTGATCGCGACCAATGGAACGGAGCTGAAATGAGTCTGTCATATAAGCCTGACTGGGCCGATGCCCAGAAACATTTTATCGCCTGGTGGCAAGGCAAGAGCCTGGGGCGTCCGGCTCTGGCACTCGGTGCCCCGAGTGATCATCCGCGGCCTTTTCCGCCGCTTCCGGCTTCGCCCCACACGATGCCGGAGGCGTTCTATTTTGATGCCCAGCGGCGCCTTGATGAACAGGAATCCTGGATAGCCGGGAAGGCCTTCATCGGCGAGATGTTTCCCAAGTTCAGTCTGGATCTCGGCCCCGGGAGCCTCGCCATCTATCTGGGGAGCAAGCCCGGTTTCGCCTGGGATACCATCTGGTTTGATCCCTGTCTGGATCCGGAAGACCCCGAGAGCGCCGCGCTTCCGGTGTATGATCCCGAGAACATCTGGTGGCGCCGTCACCTTGAAATGGTGCGACAGGGGGCGGAGCGCGCCCGTGGTAAATGTTTCATGACCGTTCCGGATCTGGTTGAGGGGCTGGATATCCTGGCCTCTCTGCGCGGATCGCAGGAATTGTTGACCGACCTCTATGACCGGCCCGAGTGGGTGCACCGCTGGTTGGATCGGATCGGCGAACTTTACTTCGAGTATTTTGACCGCATTTACGATCTGGTCAAGGATCCAGCGGGCGGCAACGCGTTTACTGCCTTTCATGTTTGGGCCCCCGGCCGCATGGCCAAGGTTCAGTGTGATTTTTGCTATATGATCGGCCCTGACATGTTCGCTGAGTTTGTCGCCCCTGAGCTGGCCAAGCAGTGCCAGCGGCTGGATTATGCGGTTTATCATCTTGATGGCCAGTCCTGTATTCCGCATGTGCAGCACCTGGTCAAAATTGACCGGCTGAACGCCATTCAGTGGACCCCGGGGGCCGGCCAGCCAGGACTGGGTGATCCCTGTTGGTACGATCTTTATCACCAGGTCCGTGCGGGTGGAAAGTCGCTGCTGTTGCTGGGGGTCGCCATGGATAAAATCCGTGACCTGCTGCGTGAATTCGGTCCGGATGGCCTTTTTATTATGCCCGACCGGGAATGCGAAAGCGAGGCCGCCGCCCGTGACCTCCTTAAGCGCGTTGAAGATTGGTCCGCCTGAAGTCTTAAACAAAGGATATAACCATGACAAATCGTGATCTCTTTCTGGACTTGATGCATTATCGCGGGGCCGACCGGATGCCGGTCGTTCATTGGACGGGCTGGACGGAAACACTGGAACGCTGGTACGGGGAAGGGTTGCCCCGGGACAAGGACATTCATGAGATCCTGGGGACGAAACCCCATTGGGCCGGTATTGGTGCGAATGTCGGCTTGTTCCCGGCCTTTGAGGAGGAACTCATCGAAGAGACCCCTGAATGGCGAATCTTTCGCGACGGCAACGGGGTCGTTTGCCAAGCTTGGAAAAGCCAGAGTAACATTCCGCACTACATCGACTTCACACTCAAAACGCCGCAGGACTGGGAGCAGCACTACAAGTGGCGGCTTCAGCCGGATCCCAAGCGGATTCCTCCGGACCTTGATGAGCACGTGAAGCGTGCCGTGGCCTCCGGTCTACCGATCACCTTCTGGACCGGTTCGCTGATGGGGTGGATCCGGGATTGGATGGGCGTGGAAAACATGGCCTATTTCATGTATGACCACCGTGACTGTTTTGGAGAGATGGTCATGACGATCGCCGATCTCGTTTGTTGGGCGGCGGATCAGGTGCTGCCCCACATCAAGGTGGATATGGGGTTTGGGTGGGAAGATATCTGCGGCCGTAGCGGTCCGTTTGTGAGTCCCGATATTTTCGACGAATGTGTCGCGCCGGGCTATTTGAAAATCCGCAACAAACTGGAGCAGTATGGCGTCAAGTTGTTCGGGATCGATTCCGATGGGGACGTGACGGCCCTGGTCGGACCCTGGCTGAATGCAGGCGTGAATGTTCAGTTCCCCATCGAAGTGGGTGTCTGGAAGGCCGATGGCATGGCGTATCGCAAGAAATACGGCAAGGATCTGCGGATCATCGGCCACTTTGATAAGATGACCCTTGAGAAGAGTCATGCAGCGGTGACGGAGGAAATTCAACGTCTGATTCCTCTCATGAAGGATGGCGGCTACATGATGATGCCGGATCACCTTATCACGCCCGGGGTTTCCTTGGCGGATTACCGATGGTATCTCGATCAGGTCCGCGCATTACGGTTCTAAAAAATGAAATTCAAACTCCCCTTTCATTTTCGCGGGCAACTCACTGACATTGTCTGGCAGGAGTCGGTGCGGACTGCGCCCCTTGACGATGTGGAACTCGAAACCATGGCTCTGGCCGCCCTGAATTACCTGCGGGGAAATCCGGATCCTGAGCGGAACTATGAGTGTAAGTTTTCCCTCGGCCCGTTAGGCATTCCCGCCCTCTCTCCGTTGCTGGCGTCAAATGCCTATGGCGTTGATCCGATCTCGTTAGGCGACACGGACTGCCGCATGGACTGGCAGTATGCCCACATGCGGGAGATGGCCGGAAAGCCGGACTCCGAGGCGGTGGAACGTGGCGTAAGGCGGAGGATTCTGGGCTATCGGCACGCGGATAATCTGGTCTGGATGAATCCTGCGGCGTGGGTCGGAACCTTGAACTCGCCCACCGCCGTGGAAGCGCTCAAACACGAATGGGCGTTTACCTGGGCCAGCGGAAAAGTTCTGGTCAGCCTTGCCGAAGACTACCAGCGGACCGGGGTGGCCGCTTTGAAAGACGATTGCCGCGCCTTGTTCCTGGCGTTAGCAGGGCTCGTGAGTCGGGACAATGAGGGGCGCGCCTTTTTACCATACGGCGTCGCGCCCTGGCGCAACGGCGAGTGGCTGCATATGCGGGACTCCGGAAAAGACGGAGGATGGGGTGGTGAACATTCACATAACTATCCCTTCATCGTCGAACCCCTGGTGCGCTATTGGGAGTGCTGCGGTGATGGCGAGGCGCTCGACTTGGCAATCGCGATGGCGGAAGGCCATCTGGCCGGTTCACAGCCGGACATGCAGGAACTGCGCATTGATGCCGCGACCGGGGAGTTCCGCCGGCATGTTCACCTGCACTTGCATGAGGTTTGGGGAGTGGCTCATTTGGGTCAGGTGATGGGGAATGTGCACTATCTCGACTGGGCGGAACGGGTTTACCGCTTCGTGCTCAGTCAAGGCACAGACTATGGCTGGTATCCCGAGTACATTCCGCAGTCCGAGTATCGCACCGAGATCTGTGTGGTGGGCGACATGACCAGCATCGCCGCCTGTCTGGCGCGGGCGGGCCGTCCGGAGTTCTGGGATCATGTCGAACGGACGGTGCGTAATGAATTGCGACAGTCCCAGTTTTTCCTGACGCCGGCATTTGTTGCCCTGTTTCGTGAGTTGCACAAGGATAAGAGAGCGGACGAGATCGAAGCCGCTCTGGCCGAATTACGTAAACTCGAAGGCGGTTTTGTGGCTCAGGCGACATTCGACGACTGGGTGGGTTACCCCGGTCCCGGAATGGGCGCTCCGGGACTGTATGCCAATGGAATCCAGATGATGGGGTGTTGTCCGCCTGAAGGAATGCGGGGGTTGTGGGAGGCATGGCAGGGTATTGTCCATGAACAATCCGAAGGCGTATTCGTCAATCTGGCCTTCTCCCGGGAACATCCGGCGGCACGTGTGACGGCCTACGAACCGGCGGCAGGCTGTGTCGACGTGCAGGCCCGCAAGACCGGCGACTATTTCCTTCGTCCTCCTGCCTGGGCCGACCTGTCTGCCGTGACGTTGTTCCGCGACGATGTCAGCGCCCGGATCGAATGGGGTGGACCGGCTAACGCATATGTTGTCTGTAGGGCGGCGCGACCGGGTGAACGACTGCGATTAGGCTGGTCTGTACCCCGGTTCAGGCAGGTCTTTGTGCCCCGGAGCGTGCCGGGCCGGGAACAACCCGTCACCGTAGAGTGGCTCGGGAATACCGTGCTTAGTGTCACCCCCCGCGGACAATATCTGCCGATGTTCGGGAATTACTGACGTTCTTATAATAATCGATACATCCACGGGTGGCCGCCGACCTCCGGGCGGCGGCTTATCGCGCCCGGAGGGCGCGATCCACCTTTGGAGGATGTTTAGATTATTTCAGGAACATTAATAATGGCGGCTTAATGGATGGGGAATGTTCGAAAACACAGGAGTCGTAAACATGATGACGTATGACGGATTACGAGGTGGATTGGTGTTGTTGCTGGGCATGGGAATGGTGGCATCCGGCTCCGAAACCCTTGTCATTGACGCGCCGCAATGCGCCGGCATAAGTGGTTTCCGGGCGAATTGGGATCAACCGATCCCTGTGGCTGAGGACGGAACGCGACTCCTGAAGGATAGTGTTATCAAGGATCGCGGGCAGACCGCCGTCTGGGATGGAGTGAAACCGGGGCCGCTGGCCTTCGATGCGGTGCATCGCAATCTGCTGGTGCGCTTTCCCGGTGCGGCGGAAAAGATCGCAGAGGCACTTGCCGCAGGAAAGACGATCGAAAAAGTCGAACTGGTACTGCCGTATTTCGACGAGGAACTCTGGCCGACAGGTTCCGGCGGTGCGGATTACCCTTGTGCTGACGGATACCGCTACCGCATGAATTGGGACTGTGACAAGCTCTACCGTGCGACACGCCCGAATTGGCATGCCATCGCCTCTCTCCTGCGCAAACCCTGGCAGGCAGATGCCGCCGTCGGCCCGACCTATAACGCCGCCATCAATGGCGCCGTCTATTGGAAACGTTTTGGCGCAACCGACCTGGCGGAAGACCGCTTCCCAAACCGGTTCGGTCCTGCCGAGGTCTCGTCCTACAAACCCGATGGCCGAATGGATGTGACGGCAGTCCTGACTGATGCGGCCTACGGCAAGACACTGGATAAACGCCTGCGCGCCCTTGCCGATTGCGGCTTCATCGTGAACAAGGAGGAAGTCTATGATGCCCGCTATTTTACCGGCGCCTACGAGTGGGCCATCAGCACCGGGCCGCGCGCCATCCTCATCAAACAGCCGAAACTGGTGGTGACCCTGAAGCCCGGGAAGGCCGATACCATTGAGTTGGCCGCGCCTGCGGATGTTCCGGCGTTGGCGGCCCAGTACAAGAACAAGCCGCTGGGTACGCCGACGGCAGTGCTGCCCAGCGCCGCCGAAGTCGCGAAGCTCAACGAGAAGTTCATGGCGAAGCCGGCATGGATGCCGGATTGGCAGTACGAGCACGTCAGGCAGCTCATGGGTCTGGACAGCGGCAAGGTTAAGCCGTTCTATTACCGCATCGTGCCCCAGCATGTCATTAACCGCACGAAGGAGGTTGCCGAACGCGAGGCCAGGGAGCGCAAGGTGGCCGCCGATGTGGATTACGCGACCTATCTCGCCTGGATCGACTGGGTGAATGGGTGCCCGCCTCGCTATTGGGAAGGACATCTGACCGCCGCCGACAACGTCGCAGCCTGGTACAATTTCCGTGAGGCCATGCCGGGGCCGATGCAGGAATCGGTCCTTCGCAGCTGGAACGCCTGGCTCATGCCCGACCGCGAGACACAGATGGATCCAACCTTGCGGCGGCAATGCGACGAGACCTCGGGCAAGCTCGTCCATCCCATGGTGGATGATCCGCGCGTCGGAAAGTTCAAGGATGGCAAGCCGGCGGAGTGGAATCAGGGCGAAATCTACTACAAGCTTACGGGCGACTGGCGGGGTAACAAGAGCTACTACCGATCCGGTTTCACACGGGAAATGAGTACTGCGAACTTCAATTCCAGTGCCTCTTCCGGCGCACTTCTCAACGGCCAGATCATAGGCTCGAAAAACGCCATGGGTGACGGTCGTGCAGGCTTGATGCAGTTCCCGTTCTGGCTTTGGACTTATAATGCCGGAGTCGGGCAGGAGTTTATTGATCACTACTATTGGGCAATCGCCACGGCGGGCAACAAGCTGTTTGGCGATTTCTGCGAGCAACCCGAGGATCGGATGGCCGGTTGGAGCATCCTGAATAAGACCGTCAACGATCTCGCCATCGCATATCATCCGAGCCTGAGGAAACTATTTGGACCGGCCAGTCGCACCTACTACGAACACGTGCTCGGCGAGCAAGACGGGCTCTATCATATTCTTCACGTCCTTTCCCGGCGCGGCGCGTTGAATGACACCGCAACAGGCGAGTTGCCGGCGTTGACCAGCGCGACCACCAGAAAACCCATCAGCGCCTGGGGGCATGATTACCCGCCGCAAGCCGTGGCGTTGAACAGCATGTCCGGACCTTGGGGCGAGCCCTGGTTCACGGAGTGGATCGATGAGAAGCCGCTGCCGTGGTATTCAATGGTCGAGAAGAAGGTCGTGGCCGAAGGCGATTGGGTGACGACGTACTTTGGCGAGAACTATGGCCTTACAAGTATCCGCCGCTCACCCCAGCGTATTCATGTGCTCGGTCAGTGGCGCCGGAAGGCGGAACTGCCGGCCAGCATGGTGGGTATCGGTACATTGGATATGCGCATGGGTTTCAATCAGACCCAGATCGGGTGTGACGGCGCCGGCGTGATCAGTGCGCAGGGTGTTTACCGGACTTATCAACACCGCAACAAGTTGATCATGCTCGCACAGCCCAATGTGGATGTCATTGCCCAGCAGGCCGCCGCGCACTCGTTCGGGCAGGGCAAGGTTCCGGCACAGGACATCAAGAGCGTCCAGTGCACGGCGGCGTTGTTTAACTACGAACAACCCACGCCGACGTGGGAGATTTTCGTGGATGGCAAGAAGGTCGAAGCGTTGCCAGCCACAGCGAAGTCCGGCCAGGTCATCACGATTCACGACGGTGTAAGTTATCTTGCGATCCGACCCTTGCCCACAGACGATTTCGGACGCGATGCCGACATCACGCTGGAAGCCGGTCAACCGCAGACGCAGGCCTATCACGAGTTCAGCAACATCCAGCCGGCATTGCTGATCCACGCCAACTTCTACCGGCGCGAGGCGGCACTGGGCAAGGACGCTCTCGCGAAACTCAAGAACGCGCGGTCGGGTTTCGTTGTCGAGATGGGCGACGAGAAGGAGTTCGGCGACTTTGCGAAATTCCAGAAGCACATCCGTGGGACGGCGTTATCCGGTAGCCCGCGGGAGGCGGTTACGTACCGGAACGGCGACGAGACACTGGTGGCGCGCTGGCCGGTACCCGCCGCCGGGGAGACCAATGCTCCCGCAGACACGGCAACGTTCACGGTGAACGGCGCCGACCCCTGTGACGCGGTGCGCTCGCAGATGCTCTGGCAGGACACGACGCTCAGCCAGATGGGCAAGGGCCGGTTGGAGAAGAATGGCGCCGTTATTGAGCGTAGCGACACGAATAGTGTCTTGATGCTCCAGACGTTTCCGAAACAAAACCTGGTCGTGGCCGTCAACCCGGTGCCGGTGTATCAGTCCTATCGGTTCCGTGAGCCCGGTGGAGTGCAGATCGTGGCCGATGGCGCGTGTTCGATGGGATACTGGGCGGTAAAGGATTCGCGTGTCGTAGACATCAAGTATCTGGCCTTTGGCGACAAGTACCTGCCGAAAGAGAAAGACCCTGTACCTGCGACAGTTCTGTTCATCACTGGTATCAAGGGAAAGCCACAGGTGACATTGAATGCCAAGGATGTAACTGGATCGCTCAAGTCCTGGAACGACGGCTGGCTGGTCTCCCTGACCGGAACCTTCCTGAAGGACGAAGAGATCGCGGCGCGGCTGAAGTTGAAAAATACAGGGAAGTAGCAATTTTGGAAACGCAGTTCGCAAATTCCACACCCATGATCGGCCGCGATCCGCGACGGCAATATTGGGTCCAGAGCACAAAACCGGAACTCGAAGGCAAGCTCGGAACCACGTTCACCTTGTCCAATGGCCTGCTCGGCTTGCGTGGCGCCCACGAGGAGTGTCCGGGCTGGGGCCGTCCGGAGTTCTATGTGGCCGGGAGTTACGCCGGCGGGCCGGCCTCACTCCTGGGCATCCATGATGCCGATCATATTCTGACCCATCCTGATCGCATCACGCCGGACGCCCTCAGGAAATTGCAGCCCGATGTGATCTGGACGTTGCCGAATCTGCCGTTCCCGGTGGCGGTGCGGCTTACGGTGGACGGTGTGGAATTCACCCACGAGACCATGAAAGTGTTGAGTAACGAGCGGTTGTTGGAAATCGACAAGGCTCTGGTCCGCCGCTGTCTGGTGTTTCGTGATGCGGCCGGCCGCCGCACCCGGGTGGAGTCGCAGCGCTTTGTCAGCCTGGCCGATCGGAACCTTGTTTGCCTGCGCTACAAGGTGCGACGGCTCGATCATGCGGCAGTGCTGACGGCGACCGGATTGATCAAGACCGACGTGACTAATCAAAACGGCGTGTTGCTCTGGACCGCCGGGCGCACGTTGGATGAGGGGGGCCGGAAAGCGATTGAGTGCGTGACGCGAATCAGCAACCGGCGGGTGGTCATTGCTCAGCAGGCCACGCTGGTTCTGACGGCGGATGGAATTCAACTGGACCTGTTTGCCGTGGCCGGGGAGCTGCCCTTCGATGAGGCGCTGGCCCGGGTTGCCGCCGCCGCGCAACGCGGATATGAGGTTTGTCGTCAGGACCATGTCGCCGCAGTCGCCGGCGAACTGGCCGGTGGCGGGCTTGAATGTGACGCGGATGTTGCCACGGTCCAGGGGCTCAACTTCGGCCTGCTGCACTTAAACATGGCCGTTGGCCCGTCTACTGCGTGCACCGGCGTACCGATCAAGGGGTTGACCGGCTATGGCTATCGGTTCGTAAATTTCTGGGACATGGATTTTCACATGTTTCCCTACTACCTGCTGACAAAGCCGGCTGCCGCCCGTGACCTGCTAAGCTATCGCTATGGGCAGCTTGACGCGTACCGGGAGAACGCCCGGCGCTGGGGCGCCAGGGGCGCCCAGGTGCCTTGGGAGACAAATACGCGCGGCGAAGAAGAGACCGCGCCCTGGCTTTGTCTGCAGGATCGCGAAATCCACATTTCCGCCGATGCCGCCTGGATGTTCCAACAATACGCCGCGATCACCGGCGACAGCTCGGTTCTGGACACCATGGGGGCGGAGTTCGTCATGGAGACCGCCCGTTTTTACGCATCACGAATTCACTGGGTGGTTTCCCGTGGCCGTCATGAATTGCCGGATGTCGGTTGCCCCGACCAGTACCACACGTTTGCGGATAACAATATTTTCATCAGCCTCATGGCACGCTGGAATCTGGAATACGCGGTCAGTCTGGCGGAGCATCCGCGCTTTGCCGCTGCCGCCGCCAAGATCAAGCTTGTCCCGGCCGAGGTGGCCGAGTGGCGGACCAAGGCAGCGACGTTGTTCATCCCTGCGCCGAATGCCGAGGGAATCATCGAGGAGTTTGACGGGTTTTTCAATCTGGAGCTGGATCTGGAAGGGATCACGGAGAGCTATTGCCGGCATTCTCAGGCGGTGAAGCAACCGGATGTGCTGGCAGCCACCGTGCGTTTCGAGGAGCTGTTCAGCGCCGAGGTCCGGCGCGCCAATTGGCGCTACTATAATGACCGGACGCTGCATGGCTCGTCGCTCTCGCTGCCTGGGATGGCCTATGCCGCCGCCCGCTGCGGGTTGAACGACGAGGCGCTGTACAATCTGCACAAGTCAGCGCGCATGGATCTGGACGACGTCAATCTCGATACCGAGCGCGGCGTGCACGTCTCCGGCACGGCGGTTTCGTGGCAGGCGATCGTGTTCGGCTTTGGCGGGTTGACCCCAACGGCGAGCGGCTTGGAACTCAGGCCCAACCTCCCCCGGCAATGGGAATTTCTGAACTTCACCGTCCATTGGCAGGGGCAACGGGTGCGCGTGGAAATTCGCCGGACAGCGGTGACCATCCACATCGGCACCTTGAACGACACGGCGGTAGTGATCCGTTTGGGCGACGGCGCGCCGGTAACGATTGCGCCTGGTGGCAGACGGATATTAGAATGTTCACACTTGAAACCAAATCGGGAAATTCAAAATGACAACAATTAAGGCGGACATCACCTTTATCGGGCACATGTGCATTGACGAGGTCCATCCTTATCAGGGGGAGATTCGCGTGGCCCCCGGCAGCGCGGTGCTGTGCGGTGCGCTGGCCTCGGCCCGGGTCGGTTGCCGCACGGCGGTGATCGCCCGCCTGCACCAGGCCGATGAACGGTTGCTTCAACCCTTGCGTGAGGCCGGTGTGGAGTGCGTGTTGGTGCCGGCGCCGGAAACCAGCCGCATGGAGGTGATCCATCCCAACTCCGACGTGGACGAGCGCGAGATGCGGCTCAAACAGAACGCCGGATTCTTCGTGCCGCAGGAGATTCCGCCGATCGCCGGGTGTTTCGTGCATCTGGCGGGGATCTCGGACCGCGAGTTCTCCCTGCCTTTTATGGAGGCGATGAAGAACCGCGGGGTCAGCCTTTCCGCCGACCTGCAGAACATCGTGCGGCAGGTCGATCCACAGACCCGCGTCGTCTCGTTTCGGGATTCGCCGGATAAACGCCGCATCGTGGCGCTCATGGATCGGATCAAGTTGGACGTGGTGGAAGCCAAGCTGCTGACCGGCGAGGACAACTTGGAATCGGCGGCGCGTCAGGTGGCGTCTTGGGGATGCCCGGAAGTCGTCATTACCCGCGCCGACGGGGTTTTGGCGTGGGTTCGGGGTGAGGTCTTCTTCGAGCGGTTCAACAACCGGAACGTGAGTGGCCGCACCGGGCGTGGCGACACCACCTTTGCCGGCTACATGGCGTGGCGGCTGGAACACCCGGCGCCGGACGCACTCAAGTTTGCCGCGGCCTTGGTCTCGATCAAGATGGAAACGCCCGGCCCCTTTGCCGGAACATTGGCAGATGTGCTGGCCCGTCTACATGATTCCCGCTGAAGGTGCGAGGATACGTACTTCCGGTGCCGGCACCGCATCGAGGCCAAGAGGGAGGTTTATTGTGAAACAGGGTGGCGTGAGCATCGTTCTGTCGGCGTTCGTCATATGTGCCAGTTTCTGCCGTTCGGAGATTGTCATAAGCGATTGGCTCCCGATCTATCAGGGGGTTGCCTACGCGACCGGAAGCGCGGATGCGGCTGAGGCGAGGCTTCAGCAGATGCGTGCCATCCGTATCGATCTGCATGCGCCGGGAATCAAGTTCTTGGCGACCCCCCAGGAGGGTGCCCTGGAAACCCGGACCATGACGACCAGTGCGTTTCTGAAGGCCCACTCGCTTCAGGTTGCCATCAACGCCGGCTTCTTCGCGCTCTCGAACAATTTCAGTTCGCTCGACACGGACATCGCCGGGCTCCAGATAAGTCGCGGTGTAATCGTTTCGCCGGCAACGACGGGTTTTGGTAATTGCCTCCTGCGGATTACAACGAATAACGTGGCCACGTTCGATACGGTGACCGCGCTGCCCTACCACTCGGACGGAATTGATACCGCTGTGCCGGGCAATCTCTTCATCCTCGTCAATGGGGTGGTCAGTACGGACACCAACTCGGTGCATCCCCGCTCACTGATCGGGCTGAGCGCGGAGGGGCGGTTTCTCGTCCTCGTCACGATTGACGGTCGGCAGAACGGGTATAGCATGGGGGCCACTTATAAGGAATGCGGGGAGTGGCTTCAACGGTTGGGGTGCTATAATGGGCTGGCGCTCGATGGGGGCGGATCAACCACTCTGGTGCGATCGGATGGCGGCGGTGGCGCGACCGTTTTGAATCGCCCGTGTGATGTGTTGCATCGGGAGCGTTACGTGGGCTCGCATCTGGGCGTGTTTGCCGGGGACCTGCCTTGTCCGGCGGGGGGCAAGTGAAAACGCTGGAACGAGATGCATCATGACTGACAAGAGGCCCTATCGTTTCACCGCTGCGGTGTATGAGCACGCTGCGAAGGTGATTGGCAGAACACCGTGGGAGGTGTCCCGTGACCACGGTCTGCTGGTGACCGCACAACAGGCTGCGTATGAACGCTACAGGCATACGCCGGTCATGGTTGGCATCGACATCTATAACCTCGAGGCCGAAGCGTATGGTGCCGATATTGTCCAACCCGAAGGCGAGGGGATTCCATCCGTCTCGGCGCCTCTCTGTGATGTGGCGGGCATTCTGCGCCTGAAGGATTTCGAACCGGCGGTGTCAGGCCGGCTGGGCATGGTGATCGAGGCGGCGCGGGAACTCACGGTACGGCTCCCCGATGCGGTCGTGAAGGTGCCCGTCAGCGGCCCCTTCTCGCTGGCCGCCACCCTGTGCGGGTTGGAGGCACTGCTGTGCGAGGCGCAGACCGAGCCGGAGACGGTCCGGGCCGCCCTCAAGAAACTCACTGAGAACCAACTCCGCTTCTGTCGGGCGATGGCGGGGGTGGGGATCACTGTCTTTGAGTCGGCGGCTTCGCCTCCACTGGTGCCTCCGGCCATGTTCAAGGATCTGGTGCTTCCGGCCTTGCGGGAATTGACGCAGGGCGCCACCGAAATCGCCGGCTCCCCCGTTCCCTGCATTATCGGGGGCAATACCACCCCGATTCTCGACCTGATCCTTAGCACGGGGACACAATACGTCATCTGCCCGAGCGAGACTGACCAGCCCGCCTTTATGGAACATATGACCGCCTACCCGGACGTGTTGGTGCGCGTCAATATGCGTCCGGCGGTTTTCTGTTCGGTGGACACGGCGGAGGCATTCGCGGAGGCGGATCGCGTCATGGCATTGGCTGGTGTACGGAGAAACGTATGCCTCGGCTCCGGAGTGTTACCCTACGAGGCGATTCCGGAAACCGTGTTGGCCGTAAAACGCTATATCGAAGGAGGTGACTCATGAACGCCATATCCCAACCTGCCCCCGAACGCGGTTGCCCGCCGCGGATCACCGGGACGTTCATTGATTTCGGCGTCGAGTTCGGCGTTCCGTTTCCCCGCTACCCCGACGCCATGCTGGCGCCGGAGTTCTGGCGGCTGGAGATGGCCGATATGCGTGCCGCCGGGATCACCGACGTGATTGTTGCCCGCATCATGGAACTCGGGCGGACCCACTACCACTCGGAACTCTTCCAGGAGTGGGAGGCCGCCGATCATGTGGACCGCATCATGACCGCTGCGGGCGAGCTGGGCATGCAGGTGTGGCTGGGCGGTCATCTGAACCTGGCCTTCTGGGATCGCGCCTGGGATTTCGCGCGGCTGATGCAGCGTGATCTCCGGTTGAATCAGGCGATCTACCGTGAACTCGGCGCGCGCTACCGCGGGCATCCCGCGCTGGCGGGGTGGTATGTCTCCAACGAGCCCGACCGCGACAATGTGGACACGCCGGACCGCCGTGAGGCGCTGCAGGTTTGCCTCAATGGGATTTATGAGACTCTGCGTGCCGAATCCGGTCTGCCGGTGCTCGTCTCGCCGTTTTTCTCGAAGTCGCTGCCGCCAGCCGAATTGGCGGCGTGGTGGGACGCGTTTCTGGACCGGCCCCTGTTCGACATCCTGGCCATGCAGGACGGGGTGGGGTGTTTCCCGCGCCGTGATCTGCATGCGGAGGAAATCCCGCCATACTATGCGGCGCTGGCGCCGGTCTACCGGACGCACGGGATCCGGTTCTGGAACAATGTCGAGACCTTCGCCTCGCCGTGGCCGTCGCCAGGCGACCTCGGGCGGATTGCCCGCCAACATGAGGCCGGAAGACCGTACGTGGAACGGACGATTACCTGGGAATACGGCCATTTCCTCGGCCGCCAGCAGGCGGGCACCGAGCGCTACGCGGCATTCCGGAAATGGAATTTGGCAACATAAGGTGTCGTGGTCACTCCGGAAATCTGAGTGACAGAACCTTGTGCGTGGGTCGATGAACTGATACACATGAGCGATTTTTGAAGGAATCACGCGAATCATCCAGAAAGGAACGTATAACTTATGCGCCCGCCCGCCATCCCCCTGATCGTCCATAATCCCTCTCTCAGCACCTGGGCTCTAGCCGACACCCTCAATGGAGACTGGACACGCCACTGGACCGGTCTCGGTCGCGGCATGTCGCTCTTCCTGCGCACCGCCGATGGCCGGGTTCGCTACCTGCTCGGCGACCACCGCGCCGGCGGCGCCAAGCTGGAGGCCATGCCCCAGACCGGGGTTGAGGTGCTGCCCACCCGGACCCTGGTGCGCTTCGCCGATGCCGAGCTGGAGGCCGAGTTGGAGTTCTGCGCCCCGATGTTGCCCGACAGCCTCGACTTGCTCTCCTGGCCGGTGAATTACCTGGCGCTGCGGGTGCGCAGCCGGGACGGCCAGCCACGGGCACTGCGCGCTGCCTTCGATCTCTCGGCGGAGTGGACGGTGGACCGCCACGCTGATCTGGTGACCGGCGGACGCCATCGCCTGGCCGGGCTCGAGGTGCTGCGCTGCGGCAGTGCCGAGCAGCGGACCCTGGCCCGGGCCGGCGACGACCTGCGGGGCGAATGGGGCTGGCTTTACCTGAGCGCGCCGACCCAGGCCGGACTCACCGCATCCTTTGCCGGGGCCGACGCCACCCACCGCGCATTCTTCGAGCGCGGCGAGGCACCCGCCGACGACCTGCTCGACCTGCCGTGCCCGGCCTTCGCCTATCCCACCATGTCCCTGACCTGGGATCTGGGCCAGGTGGGCGGCGACTGGTGCGAGCGCTGTGCCACCGTCGCCTTTGATGAACTGTGGAGCGCGGAATACTTCCAACGGCGGGTGCGCCCCTGGTGGCGGCGCGCCCCGGGCACCGGACCTGAGTCCCTGTTGCACGAGGCGGAGGAGCGCCGGAGTGACCTGCTGCGCCGCTGCGCCGCTTTCGACCGCGAGCTGATGGAGGCCTGCCGCGCCGCCGGCGGGGACGACTACGCTCAGCTCTGTGCCCTGTCGTACCGCCAGTGCCTGGCCGCCCACACCCTCTGCGCCGACAGCGACGGCACGCCACTGCACTTCTCCAAGGAGAACTTCTCCAACGGCTCCATCGCCACCGTCGACGTCACCTATCCCGGCGCGCCGTTCTTCCTGCTCTTCCGCCCCGAACTGTTGCACGCCCAGCTCGAACCGGTGCTGCGCTACGCCTCGAGCCCGCAGTGGCCGCAGCCCTTCGCGCCGCACGACCTGGGCACCTACCCATTGGCCAATGGCCAGACCTACTGCTCCCCCCACAGCCTGGAGAACCAGATGCCGGTCGAGGAGTGCGGCAACATGCTGATCCTCTGCGCCGCCCTGGCCCGCCTTGGCGGCGACCTGGAGCTGGCACGCGCCCACTGGTCCCTGCTTGGCCGTTGGGCCTCCTACCTGCTCGACAAGGGTCTGGATCCGGAGAATCAGCTCTGCACCGACGACTTCGCCGGGCACCTTGCCCATAACTGCAACCTGGCGGTGAAGGCAGTGCTCGGCCTGGGCGCCTACGCCCAGCTCGCCGCCGCCCTCGGCCACGCCGAGGTGGCGCGCTGCCACCGTGCCGCCGCCGAGGAGATGGCGAAGCGCTGGCAGGCCATGGCCGATGACGGCGACCATTACCGGCTCACCTTTGATGGACCCGGCACCTGGAGCCAGAAATACAATCTGGTCTGGGATGGCCTGCTCAGCCTCGACCTCTTTCCGCCTGAGGTGGCGCGCCGCGAGGTGGCATTCTACCTGGCCCACCAGGACCGCTACGGCGTTCCGCTCGATTCGCGCAAGCCCTGGACCAAGATCGACTGGACGGTGTGGAGCGCCACCCTGGCGGAACGGGACAGTGACTTCCGCGCCCTGGTGTCCCCACTCGCCCGCTGGGCCGACGAGACCCCCACCCGCGTCCCGCTCTGCGACTGGCATTGGACCGACAGTGGCAAGCAGTCCGCCTTCCAGGCCCGTTCGGTGGTGGGCGGCATCTTCATCAAACTGCTCAAGGCGCGTGGTGGAAGGCGCTGGGGAGCCTGAGCGTCAGCTTTAAAATCCAGTCCGAACGCGGAGCAGAAAAACAGGGAAGAGCACAGTTATGAAAAGTCCATCCTCACCCATTCATCCCGCGCCGGAGACCAAGATGAGACGATCATGAAGAATGCGAAGTGCGCTTATGGTCTGCTGGTCGCGACGCTCGCCATGGGCATGGCGCGCGCTCCGGCACAGGATGTGGTGTTGAGCGGCAAGACGCTTGAGGGACCGGCGGCGGCGGACCTGATCGACAGCGGCGGAGGTGCTCATCAGGTCGTTCCTGCCGATATCAGGGAAGGGCTGGCCGCCAAGGCGCAGGTGAGGAACCTGGCGCCCGGACGGTATGCGGTGGATTTTCGCGTGGCGGCGCCCCGATTTGGCCGCAAGGGCGACGCGAGCGTCACCTGCCAGGTGCAGGCCCCGGGGCAGCCGGCTCAGTCGAGGGCACTTCACACCCCGGACCTGCCGTCCGATGCGTCTCCGCAATCCGTGAGACTCGTTGTTGCGCTCCCCGCGCCATCCGACCTGACCTTCACCATCGCCTGGGCCGGCAATTCAGACATTATCGCTTCGCTGCCGCAAGTCACCGACCCGGTGGACGGCAAGGATGGCGGGTCGGTCAGCAAGGATCTGCCCGCTGTGCATATCTACGACATCACCGTGCACCGCCTGGATGGCGGTCTGGGCATCGTGAAGGTCTTCCCGAACAAGCTGCTCTATCGGCGAGGGGAAGCGGGCACTGTGGCGGTCACAGTGCGGAATTTCACGGATCAACCGATGTCCGGCAAGTTGGCGCTGTCGCTGGTGCGCGAGTTGAGCACAGTCCGGCCGGCGGGCGAGTTGGAGGTGACGGTTCCGGCAGGGCAGGAACAGGTCGTGGAGATGCCGTTCGTCTGTGGCCACGAGGAGTACGGCCACGAGGCGAGGGTCGAAGTACGGCAGGGCGGGAAGATTCTCGACGCCAATAGCGATGTGTTCAATGTCTGCGACAGCCTGTGGCCGGTGGCCATGGGCGGACCCACGGTCATGACCGGGCATTCGGGCCGGACCGACCCCAAGGGGATTCCTTCCGGCGTGCTGCAATTGCGGGCTGACTACGTGAACTGGTGGGAGAAGATCTTCTGGGCACCGGACGACTGGGGCGACATGACGCCGGACTCCGAAGAGTGGGTCAGCGGCCAGAGCGCCCGCTGGGAGAAGGCTGCCAACATCAAGGCCATGGTGGCCGCCTGCAAGCCTCATGGCATCAAGTCGATCACGTACGGGAAACACACCTCGATGAATAACGAGGGCTGGGAGCTGGCCCGTCGTCATCCCGAATGGTACTACATGGATGACAAGGGGCACCCCTGCGGCAACTTCCACACGTACGACCTGTTTCACTGGAACGACTTCGCGTTCCATACGGTGGGCGGCAAGTTCAGCCACTCCACGTTCATGAACTCCGGTGGCTGGTGGCTCAGTCCCGATTTCCGCAAGACCGAACCCTTGGAGCATGGCATCCGCGAACTGATCGAATCCGCAAAGCAGTTTGGCTGGGACGGCGTGCGGTTCGACGGGCACTGGACGGCCGGCAATGACGAGTTGTCGACAGCCAACATGCGCCGGCTCAAAGAGGCGGTCTGGGCCTATGACCCGAACTTCCTGTTCGGTTTTAATTATAGCTGGAGCTACGGCCACCAGACCAGCCACCTCAACAATCTCGGCATGGTCTCGTTCAATCATGAATTCCGCGAATCGATGGCAGGCGGCGGGATGTACATGCAGGAGGCCATCGGCCAGCGCTACGGGTTCAGCGAGAGCGGCAGTTACACATCGTGGCGCGACTACGCGCTCAAGGAATTGGCCGCCGCCAACGGCTTGCGCGAGACGGGCGGCAGCTATCACTTTATCTACGGCTCCTGTCCCTACTACAAGTTCGCCCTCGGGTCCGCGGCAGGAGCACATCCCACATACGGGAACTTAGGGAGTGTCCCGGGGTGTGCAAACTGGGGACGGTTCCTGACCCGCTGGTCGGGCCTGGTGTGGGATTTGAACCTCAAGCCGTTGGCCGCCGATGGTCAGGTGGCCGTCGCGGCTGCCGGCCCGCTCTGGTGGCAGGAATGGCTCAAGGAACGCGTTGCCGACGAAAAGACGCGGCAGGTGGTTGTCCACCTTATCAATCCGCCGGCCGATGATCGGATTGCGGTTCCTGAGATGCTCATGCCGTTGCCCCTCACGAACGTGAGCGTCCGGCTCAAGGTGCCCGCTGGACAGGTGCTCTCGCAAGTTGTGCTGCTGGATCCGCTGCGCGATGTTCCGGCAGCGCTCGCGGTCAAGAGGGAGGGAGAATGGGCGACCGTGACGGTGCCATCCGTGCATGGGTGGAGCATGGTCGTGGCGGAATTCAGCGGGCGGTTCAGTTTGCCCAGTCCCCGCCCGCGGTTTACGGAACCGCCGGATCCGGCGAAGGTGGCCGAGGGCCGGGGCATCGCGAGTGGCCCTGCGCCCATGGATCCACTGCGCCCGGCCCCAGCCGCACTGAAACCCAACCAACTGCTATTTGAAACCGATGCGGGGTGCTGCAATGTCCCCGCGAAGGGCATCGCCGACCCGGTGGCTATGAACGGTCTTGCTCAGGTGCGCGACGCCGGGGTTAAGAGTGCCTGTATCGGCTGGTCGTATATCGGGCCGTTAACGCCCGGTAAATGGCGCGCCCGACTGCGCATCAAACTGGAAGATACCGCGCCCACCCCGCGGCGACAGAGCGTGACGTTCCATGTGTTCTGCAACCACAAGACGTTTGACTTCAACATCCAATTTGCCACCGCCGACGCGAAGTTGTCGAAAGAACAGACGCTTGTCGTCGATAACGCCTACCACTACTACGATATCCCCTTTGAGTTGAAGACGACGGTAGCCGGATATCCCTGCATCATCGGGACCGCCTCAACCCCCGACGATGGCGACCAGCGATTATTGTTGGATCACATGATTCTGGAGCAGGATGAGGCCTACATAGATGCCCAATTTCAGGCGGCAAATCCGAAACCGGTGCCGGTGGGTTTGAAGGTGGGCGGGGAGCCCGGCCTTGACGTGCTGGTGGTCAAGGGGTGGACTTGGGAGACGTATGGCGTCGACAAGGTGCTGCCGCCCACGGGGGGCACGGCCCGCGTGACGGAGTTGTGGTCAGGAACCGGCGAGGCGGACAAGTTTCCCCAGACTCATGCGGAACTGTTCAAGCAGGACGTGGTTGTTCTGGTGAATATCGGGGCCATGGGCATGGGCTACGACGGGCGGAAGGTGTTGAAGGACTTTGTGGAAGCCGGTGGCGGTCTGGTGGTGTTGGGTGGACTGTACACGCTCGGGCAGGGCGATCTGAAGGACACGCTGCTGGAGCCCCTGTTGCCGGTCGAGTTAAGCCGCCACGATGTCCACAGAGCGGAGAAGCCGCTGGCGCTCGCCGCCGTTGCCGGAGACGTGATGGCCCGCGCCGTGTCGTCCGCTCAATGGAAGCTCGCGCCCGTGCTGTATTGGCGGCATGAGGTCAAGCTGAAAGCCGGGGCGGATCTCCATGTCCTGGCGGGCGAAGAGCCGGTCCTGATCTCCTGGAAAGTCGGCAAGGGGAGGGTGGTCGTTTTCACCGGCACGGCGCTGGGTGAAGGGCAGGAAGGCGAACTGCCATTTTGGAAATGGGGGGGCTGGCCGATGCTCCTGAATCGTATGATTGGTTACGCAACGGAGCAAAAACCATGAGTATATTATCCCCGTCCCCTGTCGCTCGCAGTCCCGCGGCGCGGATCACAGGTACATTCATTGAGTTCGGCGAACGGACAATTACCTGGGAATACAGCCATTTCCTCGGACGCCAGCAGGCGGGTGCTGAGCGCTACGCGGCATTCCGGAAATGGAATCTGGCAATATGAATCCCGCCCTTTCTGCCTTACGGAACACGTATTGCGATGGCCTCGTGTAGGTCCCGCTCAAGCATCTTAGGTAGGGCGGCCACGCCGCTGGCTGCTATGGCGTTACTGGCTCTTGCGGTACTGTTCCGGGCTCATGCCGCTGATTTTTTTGAAGATCCGGGAGAAGTAATACGGATCATTGAAGCCGCAGATCGCAGCTATTTCATAGACTTTCTTGTCGCTATTTTTCAGCAGGCCTTTGGCGTGTTCAATCCGTTTTTGCAACAGGTAGTTTATCGGCCCGATGCCATATTCCTTTTTGAACAGCGAACGGATATGGTCGCCGGACAAATAGATGCGGGAGGCCAGGGTGTCCAGCGACAACGGTTCATTAAAATGCGTGTCGATCAACTCCTTGGCAACCTGGGCATGCTCCGCAATCGCAGGTTTTGGTTTCACGACACGATCCCGCAGGGAAAGGCAGATCAGACTCGACAGCAGGTTAAGCTGAACCTTCTTGCGATCCGGTGTCATGGGAGCGGACAGGGCGTTCTCAATCAGTTTGACAAGCAGGAGTAAATCCTTGTCGGCAGGATAGACGTCGGCAGGAATGAGCGCTGACTCGCCCCCTGTGACACCCAGGCAAAGGTGGTAGCCGGAACAGTCGCGGTCATCAACGGCCCAGTGCTGCGGTCCGGGTTGGTAAACCGCAATCTGGTTGGGAGCATAGCGCCATTTCCGTTCATCCTCATGCATCCAGCCGCAGACCCCGCTGATATAGATGATCTCGACGCAGGGATGGCGGTGGGGATAGGGCTTCAGGTTATTTTCCGGATGCCTGTTGAGAAAGGCATAAGTGCATTGTTCCATTCGTTGAACCCCTGAATTGTCCATCTTAAAACCCTGTTCTGTCCATGTTCAATCAACACCTCAGGCAATAAGCTATAACGAGAGTTGTTGAGGGTCAAGAGTGTCACAAGAAAGGAATCCGTATGGATGAGATAATGGATCCCCGTGAGCGTGTCCTCGCGGCCCTGCGCCATGAGGCGCCTGATCGTGTCCCTTTCACCTGGGGGTTTGGCCCCACACCTGAAATGGCCGCTACGCTGCGCGCGTACCTGGCGCCGCAGGGCGTCGATTGGGATCTGTTGCAGGCGCTCACGGATGACAAGATCCACGTCGCCCCTGCCTATCGGGGGCCTTCCTGCGCTGATCCGGGCCTCGGTATGTGGGGGATACGTGTGCGATCCGCCGACTACGGCGCCGGTCATTACGAGGAGTTTACCGACTTTCCTTTGGCCGGAACGGTCGATCTCAAAGCGATCGACGCCTATCCCTGGCCCGATCCAAACGGGTTCGATTACGCCGGACTGGCCACCACTTTGCCTGCCGACACGACGCGCGCCTTGCAATTCAGCGCGGGCAATCCGTTCGAGCTGTATTGCTGGATGACCGGCCTGGAGGAAGCTCTGGTCAATCTGCTCACCGAACCGGAGGTGGTGAGAAGGGCGCTTGAGCATATCACCGATTTTCTCGAAGCCCGCTTGAGGCGAACGCTTATGGCCGCCGCAGGCCGCATCGATCTGGTCTTTCTGGCCGATGACCTTGGCACGCAGCAGAATCTGCTGATGTCACGGGAGGCGTATTGCGCGGTCCTGCAGCCGTTCCACCGGCGGCTGGTCGATGCCGTTCGCCAGTGTGCTCCCCAGGCGTTCTGCCTGATCCACAGCGATGGCGCGGTTTTCGACATCATTCCCGACTTGCTTGACGCGGGCATCGACGCCCTGGAGGCGGTGCAGACGGACGCCGCAGGGATGGATCCGGCGCGGCTGAAGCGTGCCTATGGCGCACGCCTGAGTTTCCAGGGTGCCATCAGCGTGCAGCATCTTCTGCCGCACGGCGACTGCGAAACCGTGGCACGCGCGTGCGGCAAACTGGTGTCGATCCTGGGTGCGGGCGGCGGTTACATTGCCGCGCCGTCGCACGCCATTCAAGTCGGCACTCCGCCCGTGAATGTCATCGCCATGTTGCGAACGATGCTCGGCGGCGATGAATTTGACCGCGTCATGGGGGAATCGGGATTGATGACCCACTACAGTTGACGCGTCAGGTCGAGAAAGGCATCGACCTCGGCGTCATCGCCGACATCGGCCAGGCGGGCCGGGTCAACGCCGGCACGAATTCCCATGGCCAAGGGATGAACCTTGAATCCGGCAGCTGTCAAGGCAGCCCGCTAAGGCATATTCCTTGAAAAGCCCGAGGAACAGGCGATAGTCATTCAGGGATACGGCGGGGGGTGTCTGATGATCCACGGAGATCATAAACCCCCCTTGGCGGGCGGTCGGTAACAGCCGCTCGAACTCCGTGCGAATGGCCGCCTCGCCATGGTGCATCACCATCTTGTCGAAGGCTCCAATATATAGCTGCTTCGGATACAGTTTGCGCAGCACATTCATATCCACCCCGGCTTGGCGTTCCAGAGGCAGGATCCCTTCAATGCCGGCACGCGCAAACCAGGCCGCCGGTTTGGTGATGTCGCCATCGGAGTCCACGATGACGCGTACCCCCTTATCTTTTAGACAGGGTACAATGTGTTGATAATACGGCAGCAAAAACTCATCGAACTGCGCCTCCGAGAGCATGGGGCCCTTGTTATAACTCAAGTCCTCGGCAAATGTCATGAAGTCGGGCTTGCAGATGGCGCAGATTTCTTCAATGACCCGGAGGTTGAAGGCGGTGAGATCCGCATTCATGCGATGCATCAATTCGGGCTGGTCATAGAAGGCGTAGAGATGATTTTCAATGCCAAGCAGCGTTCTCGGAAACCAGAAAAAACCCTCGATGGTGAACCAGAGGAGGTCGCCTTCCTCCCGCTGGCGCCGAGCCCAATCCTGCCACATGGCGACATTAATCAGAGGGCCGTCTTTGGGAAAAAGCAAGGGCCTCAGCATTTCATAGGTATCGGCGGAATTCACTATTGGCGCCCCATGGTGGGAGGGGGGCGGGCAACGATCCTTGCGCGGCGCAATCCAGTCCTGGTAGTGAACGTCCAGGCTGAAATAGCGGTAGAGGTCCTGGCGATCAAGATCAGAAGGCATTCCTTCATCCTGCCAGCGACGCAGGGTTAGATCCCACCATGACGCCCATTCGATGATGGGCAGACGATCAACAGGTTGAAAGTTCATCAGGGCATGGAATCGCTCACGGCAAGTCATGGCGGTTTTGTGGTTCATCTAAGGGTCTCCTCTTGTAATGAAGGGTAATATGGGGTATGAATTAAAAAAATACTTGGACTATATTATCCTGGTGAAGGGAGGATATTGTCCCGGAGGAGCAGACATGGCCGTACAGGAAATCCGAATCAAGGACCGGGGGATGTATCCCCTGGATGAGATTGGCATGGCCACGCAGTATTTTCCCCGCTACACCAACGCGCGGCTCATCATTCACCGGCTGGATGTGGTCCTGCTGAGTTTCATTATAAGGGGAGAGGCGGTACATCTCATTGGTGACCGGCGGTATCCGGCTCACGGCCCCAGCATTGGCATCACACATCTTGACCAGACACACTGCATTTTCACCGAGGCAGGGGAAATTGACGTCATGAACATCTACCTTGACCTTGAGCGGTTGCGCTTGCCGGAGTTGCCTTCGCCCCTGCAGGAGATGGTGCCCCGCCTGTTGCCGCTCAATGCCCGCTTTGTAAACCGCTGCCATCGTGTCGAACAGCTTGACTTGGCGGAGGATTCACCGCTTCCCGTGATCGCGCAGTGGTTCGATCGTGAATTGAGCGGGCGGCGCCCCGGCTGGGAAGGTGCGGCCATGGCCTGTTTCCGACTTTTTCTCACGGAACTCTGTCGCGCCGCGGCGGCCACAGGCTTGCGAGCCCCCGAGAGCCTGCCCCCCTCAGTCGTGCGGCTGCAAAGGGTGTGCGCCTACATTGACGACCATTTTCGAGAGTCGTTGACGCTGGATGATCTTTCGTCCGTTTCCGGACTCAGTCGCACCTATCTTTGTCGTGCTTTCCGTGCCTATGCCGGAAAGCCTCTGTTTACCTATCTGCAGGAACGCCGGATCCAGGCGGCAATGTTGGCGTTACGGCAATCGAATGAAAAGGTGCTCAAGATCGCAACGGATTGCGGTTTCAACGACCTGAGCCACTTCAATCGTTGTTTCCGGCGGATATGTGGGCGGACACCACGGTCCTACGCTACCGGAACCGCGAGTGCATCCTGGTGACCGATTCCGGCGCCTGTACATGGGACCCGACGCTAATGAGCAAAATTCTTGCTGCTAAATGTCATTTTGTGACATGATCTTGAACATAAAGACCATGTCCGAAATTTCCCTCGAGAGAGTTTGCCGTCGTGTTTTTACGAGGGAGGTGGCTGCCTGTTGGATCAGTGATAGTGGAGCCAGGCTTATTGGTCACGCGAATAGTTTATAAACCAATGCCACAAACTGACCTAAAGAATGCAACCATTATAGGGTTGCTGCTGTTGGCGCTTGTGGGCTCGGCGGCGGATACGAAGGTCGCCTCACCACAGGGTCGCCCGGTCTTGGTCGTGGACGGCAAACCGCTGCCCATGTCCGGTTACAGCCCAATCTTCTGGGAAAAAAACTGGCTTGAGAAACATTTGCCGCATTTCGCGCCGCATGGCCTCGGCTACGTCTTTGCTGGAGCGCCCGGCATGTGCGGGACCTCATGGTTCTGGAGCCATGACGGTAAAGTCGTGACCGAACCGACGTTCAAAATTCCTAATGGCGGAAAATTCGTCGCCTTCGATGACGGTGCCACGTTTACACTCACCAACCTGCCCGAGGCGCGGCTGATCATCCGCTTCGGGCTCGATGAGACCGATGCCTGGAGGAAGGCCAACCCGGATGATCTGGTGTTGACCGAGACCGGCGAGCGGTTGAATGTGCCCTCGCTGGCATCCGACACATTCTGGAACAACTCTGCCGCGAGTGCCACGGCGCTGATCCGCTGGTATGAGAAACAACCCTATGCCGACAAGATTGTCGCCTATGCCGATTTCTGGCGTGGCGAGGGGACTCATGAATCGACCTGCATGGGTTGGCTCAGCGATCGCAGCCCAGTCATGATGGCGGCCTGGCGCGACTATCTCAGGCGGACTTATGGTGATGATGCCAGGTTGCAATCCGCCTGGAGTAATTCGCAGGCGACGATCTCCGGTGCCGTCCCGCCCGCCGACCGGCTTCGCGGACCGGTGCGCGAGGTCGCGGCCATTCCGTTCTGGCAGGCTGGCAGGGACAACGCGCCGTTGCGCGACTGGTTGCTCTGTCTGCGGGGCCTTTTCCATCAACGGGTACGTCAGGTCGCCGCCGCCATGAAGACCGGCTGTCAGGGCCGTGTACCGATCCTGCACGATATGTTCAAGCAGCCCATGCAGGGCTGGAATATTTCTGATTTCTTTGATCCGAAACAGCCCATGCAACCCTTTGGCATTGAGTTGATGGCCGGGTGCGGTTCGTCGGCCGTGGCAGAGCTATTCGATGCGCCGGGCGTTGACGGCCTCATCACGCCGCACGATTACCAGGGGCGCGGTCTGGGTGGCATCTTTGAGCCTGAGGGGGCCGCGGATTCCTGTACGTTGCGCGGAAAATTGTTCCTCTGCGAAATGGATACGCGCAGCTATGCCGGCAACTTCAAGGGGCGTGAGTCGGCGCCGGCACGCGATCTGGCGGAATTTGAGGCGATCACGTGGCGGAATATTGCCACGGCCCTGTCGCGCGGGTGGTGGCCTTACTGGATGGATCTATACGCCGACTGGTTCAGCGACCCGGCCATGCAGCCGGTCCTTGCCAGACAGGTGCAAGTGTTGAACGACGCCGCAATGTGGCCGCATCATGATGAGCCGGGTATTGCCATCGTGATCGATGATGCGGCGACGGAGGAGACCAATGGGGGGGGCCGGTATCCGTTCCTGGCCATTTCCGAACAGATCCGTTTGGGAATCGCCCGCTGCGGCGTGCCGTACCGGATCTACTTGTTGGAAGATCTCGCGCTGAGCAATCTTCCGCCGCACAAGGTCTGGTATTTCCCCAACCTGTACCGGTGCGACGAGCGCCGCCTGGGCTTGGTCCGGCGTGTGCAGAAGGACGGTAACGTACTGATCTGGGGCCCCGGCAGCGGTATCAGCGATGGCGCGACGACGGGCATCATCCCGGCCGCTAAACTGACCGGTTTCGCCTTTGATCTCGTTCCCGGAAACTATCAGCGGCGCGGATTATTTCTTGGCGGGCATCCGCTTACCAGTGGCATTGCCGGACAGGCTTTTGGCGATGGTCTTGGCTATGGTCCGCAACTGTTCCCGAAAGACGGCACCTGTCTTGCTTCCGCTCTCGCGCAGCAGGCGCAAACCCACAGTGCGCTTGCCGTGAAAGGGCAGGAGGGGTGGACCAGTATCTTTGCCGCGGCGCTTCCGTTGCCGGCAGGATTCTGGCGCAATGCCGCGCGTCTGGCCGGGGCCCACATTTGGTGCGAGACCGACGACGTGGTGGTTGCCAGTCGCGAGATTGTCGCACTGCACAGCATCGTACCCGGCGTGAAGACAATCCGCCTTCCGCGTCCGACGAGAGTGGTGGACTTGATCACTGGCGTGGAGATCGCGTCCAAGACTCAGGAGCTCCGCTTTGAACTCCCCGCCGCAGGCACGCGAGTCTTTCGATTGATCCCGCGTTAGCATGTTCCCCCGGTCAGATAAAACATTGACATTTTGGGCTATAAAGCATATTAATATACTTGGTTTTGGTGCGTAATTGAAACGTTCCCGGGGGGGGTGGCATGGCCGATGCAATAAAGGGTTCGCGGAATCGAAGCGCGAAGTACGGTGCGTTGTTGGACGCATTGCGCGACCGGATTATGCATTTTACGCCAGGGACCGAGGTCGGGACCGTTCAGGGTTTGCGTCGGGAGTTCAAGGCGCTTTGGAGCGCGCATCGCGAAAAACCGGACGGGTTGGTGCCCTGCGATGACTATTCCACACGGGGCGTACTTCAAGCCATGCGCGAAATAGGGGTTGTCCCCGGAAAATACCTTTGACGGTTGAAGCAATAATACCTGTGTTTCAATGTTGGAGTAAGAAAATACCGACATCGGGCAGTTCCCATTGTTTCATGACATTGGATCGCTCATACTGTTGGAACTCGATAAGGGGGGCTACGATGAAAAGAATCCTGATGGGAATGACTGTGATCGGATGGCTCGCGGCGGCTGGGTTCCACGCGGACGCTGCGCCGCAGCAGATGAAGATCACGCTGGCGGGTTATACCAACCGGACGGAAATATTGACCAACTTTCCAGTGCTGGTGGTGTTCAGCAACAACGTGGGCGGAGCCAGCAGTTTCGGTTTCAGCAACTTCGTGACCACCAACGGAACTGATTTGCGGTTCGTCACCAACCTGACTGATACGACGAGCCTCAACTATGAAATCGAGTCGTGGAACACCAACGCCGGTCAGGCGAGTTTTGTTTGGGTCCAAGTACCGACGATTCCCTCCAACGGCTCAGGTGTCATTTGGGCTAGGTGGGGCGACCCCAGTGACGGTAACCAGCTGGCCTGCACGACCAACGGGTCGACGTGGGCGAACGGATTCAAGGGCGTCTGGCATTTGAACGAAACGGTTGTGGTGAAGGGCAGTGGCGGCACGCACTACGACTCGACAACCAATCACCTTGATGGGGTCCAAACTGGCAATTCTCGAACCAATGCCATGGTCGGAGGCGGGCAGCTTTTCACCACGAACGCTCCGGCCGACTCCGTCAGCTTTCCTGGTGTCACTTGGACGCCTTCTACCCGGTATAGTGTTTCCTTCTGGCTGAAGCCCCGGACCTTGTTGAACTGGAATCAAAATGTCGGCAACAGTTGGGGGACATTTCTCTGCCACACCGAAACCGGCGGGGGACTGTACGTGGGTACGGATGTCGCGACACGCTTCAGTAATACGGACACCGCCGGGGCTTATGCGGTCAATGCTTGGAGTTACATTACGTTCACTTTCGACAGTGGAAATGCTGCCATCTACAAAGGAGGGACGCTGCTCAAGTCCAAGTCGGGAATGAATGCCCCGGCTACCGGGGCGGGGTTCAACCTATCACAACTTGATGGGGTGGCAGACGAAGTACGCCTGTGCAGCGTCGCCCGTTCCTCCAACTGGGTCTGGGCTTGCTACCAAACGATGGCCTCGAACACGCAATTCAACACTTATGGGCAGGTAGCGGTGGGTGTGGCTGTGAATGCGCCCACAATCCAGAATCAGGGCGTTTCGAATGTGGCGCCGACCGGGGCGACGTTCAACGGCTTGCTCGTGAGCACCGGCACATCGGCTACGGCCGTGTACGTGCTCTGGGGCGAGACCAACGGCGCGGTCAGCGGCACGTGGGCAACTACCAACTGGTGGAATCCCGGCGACTGGACCAACGGCAGTTATCCATCCACGAATATCAGCCTGAACTCAGGCCGGAATTACTACTATACCTTTGGGGCCTCCAACGCGACGACCAACGTGACGGCTTCCTTGCCGCAATACCTGATCACGGGGGCGTTGACCGTGCAGGCCACAACCCCAGCGGCCTCCGAGTTGGGCACTCCCGGTGCCTTCACCGTCTCGCGGCCTTTGAATTGCACGAATGAGGCTTTGGTCGTTAACTACATTGTGGGCGGCTCCGCCATTAACGGTGTGGATTACACGACGCTCAGCGGCACGGTCACAATTTCGAATGGCCAGAGCACGGCGACTATCACCGTGCTGCCGACCTGGGATCAGATCGTGGAGGGGACCGAGACGGTCCAGGTGACACTGGCCGCCGGTCCGTACCTCATCGGATCGCAGAGCAACGACATCGTTACCATCGCCGACGCACCCGTCCAGCGGGTGTGGAGCGGCACGGGCGACTGGTATGCCCCGAGCGGCTGGGCTGGCGGAATCCTTCCGTCCGCTGGCGAGGGTGTGCTCATAACCAATGGCGTCGTGACGCTCAGCAACTCGACCGTTCATCTTGCCTACCTCACCATCACCAATGCCACGCTGACCTTCACCAACTGGAGCGCAACGCTATGGGCGGACAGCGTGACCATTCAGAACAACGGGAAACTTCAGCCCACGCTTTGTCTTACCAATACCTTGCCCGGTAACACCAACCGCGTTTATATCCTCTGTTCGAACCTTACAGTGAATGTGGGCGGCTCGATTGATGCCACTGCTTTGGGTTATGCGGGCGGAAAGTCAGGACAGATCCCGAATGATGGCACCGGTCCGGGCGGGGGGCTGTCGAGCGGTACCCGCGGTGGGGC
>Ga0118677_10000878_pt2 | contig 63906 bp, 49 predicted proteins | sample AliMusrvi5mmetaG_FD_86154 | JGI IMG/M metagenome (GOLD analysis project Ga0118677, IMG submission 86154) | reverse complement strand
CTCCTTTTCTTACGCCTAAATTGTTACTGCATATAACCCTGCCAAAACTGATCTTCCCCCCCCTAAAACAAAAATGTGTATCTAAAGCATTACTGCTGAAAACTTAATAACCGCCGGACATCATCGCACCCGCCAGCTTGAAAATGGGCAGATACATGACGAATACAAAGATACCCACGACACCGCCCATGAGCACAATGAGCAACGGCTCGATGAGGGAACTGAGCGAGGACACAATCCCGTCAACCTCATCCCCATAATATCCCGAAAGTTTAACAAACATATCTGACAAACTTCCCGTCTTTTCACCGACGGAAGACATACGGACCACCATGCGGGGGAACAGGGGAAATTTTTCAAAAGCATCCGCCAGTGTAGACCCCTCGATAACTGACTTGCGAACCGAACCAATAACCGTTTCCATGTGTCCGTTGCCCATCACTCGCGAAGCGATTTCAAGCGATACCACCAAATCAACACCGCTCCGTAACAATGTCGCCAGTGTCTGAAAGAAGCGGGCAAACAACACTTTGGCAATAATATCGCCAAGCATCGGAATGCGCAACTGCCAGGTATCAATGAACATTCTGCCCGGAGGCGTTCTGTACATCATAACTGCACCGACTACTGTCACGGTAACGGTAAAGATAACGAGGGGCATATGCGCCAGCGCCATATCACTGATGGCAAAGGCTATCTTAGTCGGCAAAGGAAGAGTTGCTCCAAACGACGAAAACATCGCTTTGAACTTGGGGACTAAAAAAAGCACTATTGCGGACATGGCTACCACAAAAAAGACACCGATGAACACGGGGTAGGCAGCCGCGGCCTGCACCTTGCGGCGCAATTGCACGCTATGTTCTAAATAGGTCGACATCTCTGAAAGCACTGTCCCCAGTTTTCCCGTTTTCTCGCCGACAGCCACCATGGCGATAAATATTCTCCCGAATATTTTATGATATTTTCTCATGGAATCAGAGAGATTGCTGCCGCCGCGAATATCCGCACTGATTGCCTTGAGCGTCCGAGAAAATTGCGCGTTGGACACCATTGAAGAAAGATCATCAATACCATCTAAAATACTGATGCCGGCATTGATAAATGCCGATAACTGCCGGCAGAAAATAGCGATATCTTGCTGCTTGACGCGACCGCCCGACTTTTTGATTGCCCGGGCTTTTACCTCCACTGCCTTATTCTGGGCAGAGGATGCCCCGGAAATCGAAAAAACAACGAGCCCCGCACTACGCAAAGCAACCAACAAATCTTTCTCCGACACGGCTTCCCGCGAACCTTCAACATTTTCTCCGGAAGCATCTTTTGCTTTAAAAAGATAAAGAGGCATAGGAGGTTATTTCCCTTTAGCACTGCTGGCGGTTTCAAAAAGCCGCGCGAGCTCTGCACAGCGCCGCGTGCTTTTTAAAGCTGTCTCCGAACTGATACTTCCCGCACGAACCAGATCGAACAACGATTGATTCATAGTATGCATACCAATTTTGTTGCCCATTTGAATATGTGAATAGACCTGCTCTATTTTATTTTCCCTGATAATATTCTGTATGGCAGGGGTTACCACTAGGATTTCAGTGGCAACCACTCTTCCGGAACCGCCGGCGCGGGGCAGAAGCGTTTGTTCGACGACACCGCATAATGTGGCCGATAACTGGGTAATTATTTGCTGTTGCTGCTGACCGGGAAAAACATCGATAATGCGCCGGATGGATTCACTGGTATCGTTGGTGTGCAGGGTTGCAAACACCAGGTGACCCGTCTCGGCAACAGTCACGGCTGCGGCAATGGTTTCCAAATCGCGCAACTCTCCGACTACTACCACATCCGGATCTTCACGCAAAATGGACCGGAGCCCCTGGTGAAAATCAGGAACATCCTGACCCACCTCTCGCTGATGGATATTACTGCGCTTATTGTTATGCCGATACTCGATAGGGTCCTCAAGGGAAATGATGTGGCATTCCCGTGTCTGATTGATATAATCCATCATTGCTGCCAGCGTTGTTGTTTTCCCGCTGCCAACCGGTCCACACACCAATATCAAACCATACGGCATACGACAGAACTGAGTAAGCGCTTCAACCGGCAACTGCAATTCTTTAAACGTCCGTATGGAGTCCGGCAAATGCCGAATGGCCGCCGCAACACTGCCCCGCTGTTGATAGATATTGGTTCGAAAACAGCCCAAATCCTTGTGGGCAAACGAAAAATCAACTGTTTTGACATCATTGAACGCAATCTTTTGCTCTTCGTTGAGCAAATCCAAAAGCAATTCTGATGTTTCCCGGGCAGAAAGAAGGGGAAATTCTGTCGCGCTTATTTTGCCATTTATACGGACATGGGGCCGAACACCCGCACTGACATGCAAGTCAGATGCTGATTTTTCAACCATAAAAGAAAGCAAATCTTCCATTTGTTTCTGCATAATACTATCCGCCAATCGTCATGGTAAGAACTTCGTCAATGCTCGTCACGCCGGCCAAAAGTTTCTGCATGGCGGCGTCCCGCAGGGTTACCATGCCCGCTTTAAGCGCCTGTTCTTTAATGAGAATATCGCTTGCGTCTGACATAATCATTTGTTTGATGGCGGTACTCATCGACAATATCTCGACAACGGCAAGACGGCCGCGGTACCCAGTGCCATAACATTTTTCACACCCAATCCCGTGATAAAAAATGTGATTATCGCTTTTTTGCAGATTCAACTTTGCATACACGGCATCCGATACCTCGTGGACGGTTTTACAGGACTGACATATCTTGCGCACTAGGCGCTGTGCAATGATCATGTCAACCGCATCCGCAATCAAAAATGATTCTATTCCCATGTACTTCAACCGGTTAAGAGCGCTGACGGCATCGTTGGTGTGCAGGGTCGACAACACCAAGTGTCCGGTCAGCGCGGCCTGCACGGACATCTCCGCGGTCTCTTTGTCGCGAATTTCACCGACCATGATAATGTCGGGGTCCTGACGAAGGACCGTGCGAAGCATGTTGGCGAAGGTCAACCCGATTATCGGTTTTACCTGTACTTGGTTAATCTTGGGCAACTCGTATTCAACAGGATCTTCGATGGTGACAATATTAACCTGCGGTTTGTTGATGTAACTGAGCCCCGTATAGAGCGTTGTTGTTTTTCCGCTACCAGTCGGCCCGGTCACCAGTATCATACCATACGGTTTCTCGAGCGATTCCATAAACATACGACCGTCATCACCGGAGAAACCCAGATCTTCCATCTGCAGGGTCACATTGGTCCGGTCCAAAACACGCATAACCACCTTTTCACCGTAAATAGTCGGCAAGGTCGACACGCGTACATCCAGTCTTTTATCTTCGATTTTCAGTTTGCATTTTCCATCCTGCGGCAGGCGCCGTTCAGCGATATCCATACCGGCGATAATCTTGATGCGCGAAACGATGGCCCAATAATATTTTTTCGGCGGAGGCGGTAAATCCTGCAATCTGCCATCGATCCTTACGCGCAGATACACGGCATTATTCTCGCCTGGCTCAACGTGGATATCGCTTACCCCTTTGAGCACCGCATCATAGAACAACGCATTGACATATCTGATAATCGGAGCGGAACTGGCTGCTTCCGCCTGGTCAGGCGACAAATCTTCGGTATCGTCGGTAGTTATTTCACCGACCGTCCCGTCGACGAAATCGGTGGCGTCCAGAGCGCCGCCGCCGTAATATTTTTCAATGTACTCGTCAATTTCCTTGTCGGAAGCAAGCACTATGGACGGTTTAAGATTTGTTTCGCGTTTTAGCTCATCTAGCGCGGTGATATTGGATGGGTCGGCCATCGCCACCTTCAGAACATCTTCAGTCCTGGCCAGCGGCAACAGTTTATATTTACGGGCTATCCGTTCGGGGACAAGTTTGAGAGACTCTTCGTCCGCTCTTATTTCGGTTAGTTTAACATATGGTATACCGAGAGAAACGGAAAGTGCGGTATAAAGATCAATCTCGGTGATAAAATCATGTTTAAGCAGTATGGCGCCGATGCGCTCTTTTGTTTCTTTCTGTTCGGCAAGAGAGAGCCCCAACTGATCCCGGGTGATCTTTCCCTGGCTCAGCAGTACTTCCCCCAAATACTTTTTTCTTAACGGTGAAATAGGCATAGTTTTTGTGCGTTCTAATTATACAGGAATTCCCTTGTTGTGTCAATGCTTATTTTCTTTGCCAGCGCAATACTTTTTTGAATGCGTCTGATGCGAATCGCACAACAGGGGTAACAGAGAGGCATGGTATTGTTCGGCTCGACAGAAGGATTGTGTTAGGAATGCGGCAGGGAAGATGAACCCATCAAGTGTTTGTCGATGGCGTGCGCAGCGCGACGGCCTTCGGCTATCGCCCAGACAATAAGGGATTGGCCGCGATGAATATCACCGGCGGCAAATATATGAGGAATCGATGTCATGAAATTGGCATCGGTTTTGACATTGCCGCGTTCATCAATCTCGACACCCAGATTTCCAATGAGACCTTTTTTTTCGGGGAAAACAAAACCCATCGCCAAAACAATCAGATCGGCAACAATTTCAAAATCAGACCCGGGCAATTCTTTGAGAACCTGTTTCCCGGTGGTGTCTTTTTCAAAAACCGCCCGCACACAGTGAAGCTTTTTTACGACTCCGTTTTCGCCGCTGAATTTTTTTGTCAGAATCGACCATTGCCGTTCGCCGCCTTCTTCATGGCTGGAGGTGGTTTTAAACAGCGGCGGATATTTCGGCCAGGGACAGGTGTCGGTGCGGCAGTCCGCCGGCCGCGGCATCAGTTCGATCTGTTCGACGCGAATGGCACCCTGACGATGCGCCGTTCCAACGCAATCTGAACCGGTATCGCCACCCCCGATGACTACAACGGATTTACCTTCGGCGTCAATGGCATTTCCCGCAATCAATTCGCCGGAAATACGGCGGTTGGACTGCATCAAATATTCCATCGCGAAATAGACACCCGTCAGCTCGCGGCCCGCAACCGGCAAATCACGCGGTACGCGGCTGCCGCCGGTAAGACAGATGGCGTCAAAATCTTTTTTTAGTTTTTCAATTGAAATATCCGCGCCGGCGTCAATGCCGGGTGCAAACACAATGCCGGATTGCTGCAGAATATTCAGCCGACGATCTATGACGGATTTTTCCAGTTTGAAATCAGGAATACCGTAGCGCAGCAAGCCGCCCAGCTTCCGGTCTTTTTCAAACACGGTGACCGTATGCCCCGCTTTGTTGAGTTGGTCGGCACAGGCAAGCCCGGCGGGACCGGATCCGATTACGGCAACTTTTTTCCCGGTCCGAACCACAGGCGTCTGCGGTTTAATAAGGCCAACCGCAAAGGCGTGTTCAACTATGGCTAGCTCATTTTCGCGAATGGTAACAGGGTCGTCATTGATTCCCAACACACACGCATATTCGCAGGGGGCCGGACACAACCGCCCCGTTATTTCCGGAAGGTTGTTGCCTGCATGCAAAAGCTCTATCGCACGGTCCCATCTGCCGGCAACGATCAAATCGTTCCATTCGGGGATGTAGTTGCCGACAGGACATCCCCAGTGACAAAACGGCGTCCCGCAATCCATACAGCGACTGGACTGTTCCTGCGACTGCGCATCGGCGCGCAGAGGCACAACATCATTATAGTCCTTCAGCCGCTCGCTGACCAAACGGGGCAGCGTCGTGTACCGTTTAGTTTTTAGAAACCCTTTGGGATCACCCATTGTTTACTCCGAAAAATATTGTTGTTACAAAATTTCTTAAACCCATATTCCCGATGACACCTTCGGGAATGACAACCTTATCCGTCGCTGGGTTCGCTGAGTTCCTGTGTTTCTATGACCTTCTGCGCGTGCAGTATTTTCTTGTATTCCGTCGGCATCACTTTCACGAATGTTTTAACCAGCGCATCGAAATCTTCAAGAATTTTTGCGGCCCGGGTACTGCCCGTCACGCGGGCATGGGTAGTCAATAACTGAAAAAGAATGGCCGTGTCTGCAGGTTCCAAAAGATCAAACTCTACCATGCTCTTGTTACAGGTGTCCTTGAAATCGCCTCGTTCATCATATACATAGGCGGCACCGCCGGACATACCCGCGGCAAAATTACGGCCGGTCGGCCCGAGAACCACCACAACACCGCCGGTCATATATTCGCACCCGTGGTCGCCAACGCCCTCAACGACGGTTCTCAGTCCCGAATTTCTAATACAGAACCGCTCGCCTGCCCGACCCCGGATATATGCCTCACCGGCGATAGCACCGTAGAACGAGGTGTTGCCGATGATAATATTTTCCGCCGCGTCATAATCGGTTTTTTTTGAGGGATATATGATGATGCGGCCGCCGGAAATACCTTTTCCAACATAGTCGTTCGCCATACCTTCGAGCTCGAAACTTACGCCGCGCGCCAAAAATGCGCCGAAACTTTGACCGGCAACGCCGGTGAACTTACAATAAATGGTGTTGTCGCTCAACCCCGCATCGCCGTATGCCGCGCACACGCGCCCTGAAAGCATTGTCCCCGTGGTCCGGTTGTGATTGGCTATCGGCAAAGATACCGTTACCGCGATACGGCTGGTTAGCGCCGGGCCGGCAAGTTCGATAAGTTTCCTGTCAAGAATATCGTCGATAGAATGGTTTTGTTCCATCGTCTTATATAAACCGACCGACGCGTCTACCGCCGGTTTGTAAAGTATTTTTGAAAAATCGATGTTCCGCGCTTTCCACGGTAAAATAGCGGTGTTGACTTCCAAAAGATCCGTCCTGCCCACCATTTCATCGATGGTGCGCACGCCCAGCTGAGCCATTATCTCGCGCAGTTCCCGCACGAGGAAAGTGAAATAAGCGATAATATGGTCTGCGTTGCCGGCAAAGCGTTTTTCCAGAACATCATCCTGCGTGGCAACCCCGACCGAGCAGTTGTTAAGATGGCAATGCCGCAGCATCACGCACCCGAGAATGATCAAAATGACCGTACAAAAACCAAATTCTTCAGCGCCAAGCAGTGCCGCTATAGCGACATCGCGCCCGGTGCGCATCTGTCCATCCGTCTGCAACCGCACCCGGCTGCGCAAATCGTTGAGAACCAGCGTTTGATGCGCTTCGGAAAGCCCCAACTCCCACGGCAGTCCCGCATTCTTGACGGAACTCAGCGGAGAAGCGCCCGTCCCGCCGTCAAACCCTGAAATAAGAATCATATCCGCATGGCCTTTTGCAACGCCGGCGGCAATGGTCCCGACGCCGATTTCCGAAACCAGCTTCACGCTGATACGAGCGCGGGGATTGGCGTTCTTGAGGTCAAATATCAGCTGGGCAAGATCTTCAATGGAATAAATGTCGTGATGCGGCGGCGGCGAGATAAGCGTGACCCCGGTGGTCGTATAACGCGTCCGGGCGATTATCTCGCTGACTTTGTGTCCGGGAAGCTGGCCACCTTCGCCGGGCTTGGCCCCCTGCGCCATTTTAATTTGTATTTCATCGGCGTTGACCAGATAGTTTGTCGTCACGCCAAACCGGCCGGAAGCGACCTGTTTGATGGCGCTCCGTTTTGAATCCCCATTTTCCATCGGCACGAACCGTGCGGGGTCCTCGCCGCCTTCGCCGGTGTTTGATTTTGCTTTGAGACGGTTCATGGCGATGGCGATTGTTTCGTGCGTGTTTTTACTTATGGACCCGAAACTCATGGCGCCGGTAGCGAACCGTTTGACTATATCAGAAAACGGTTCAACCTGATCAAGCGCTAGGGGATTGGTTTTTCTGAATTTCAGCAAACTGCGCAATGTCGTCGGGTTGGCGGACTGATCGTTGATAAGGGCGGCGAACTCGCGGTAGCGTTTTTCGTCGCCCCTGCGGACCGCATCCTGAAGAGCTGATATGCTGTCCGGATTCCAGAGATGGAACTCACCGTCTTTTGCCCACTGATACACGCCGCCGGTCGGCAGGTACGGCGCATCAGCTTTGACTGCCGGGAACGCGGCGCGATGGCGCATGAGGGTTTCAGCGGCAATCACCGCAAAATCAGCGCCGCCGATGCGCGACACCGTCCCGGTAAAACAACGCTCAATAACGGCGTCATGCAGGCCGAGCGCTTCAAATATCTGCGCGCCGCGATAGCTTTGCAGGGTTGAAATACCCATCCGCGAGAGAATTTTCAAAATACCTTTATCAACTGCTTTTATGAAATGGGAAATCGCTGTTTTTTCGTCGATTGTTATCTGTTTTTCCCCAATGAGGAACCGAATGGCGTCATAGGCGGCGTACGGGTTTATGCAGTCGGCGCCGAAGCCGAACAATAATCCGAAATGGTGTACTTCACGCGGCTCGCCGCTTTCAACGATAATGCTGATTTGCGCACGGCAGGACTCGCGCACCAAATGCTGGTGCACCGCACCAACCGCAATGAGCGCCGGCAGTGCAGCCCGCCCCGCAGAAATACCGCGGTCGCTTAATATGATGGAGGTAAACCCATCTTTAATGGCCTGGACCGACGCATGGCATATCCGGTCGACGGTGTGTAAAAAGTCCTGTTCATCGGCAACGGAAAACAAGGTAGAGACAACCGTGGTCTTAAACCCGCCAACGCCGATAGCACGCAATTTTTCGAGCTCTTCGTTGGTCAGCACCGGTTTATTAATCTTAATTTTCCGACAGTGTTCCGGACTCTCGTCCAGCAAATTTTTCTCTGGCCCCACATAGGTAAACAAGCTCATCACCAGTTCTTCGCGAATCGAATCGATGGGCGGGTTGGTGACCTGCGCGAACAACTGTTTGAAATAGCTGTACAAAAGCTGGGGACGCTGCGAAAGCACCGCGTGCGGCGTGTCGTTACCCATGGAACCGATGGGCTCTTGCTCGGTGTCAACCATGGGCTTGATGATGACCTTCAAGTCCTCACGGGTATAACCAAACGCTTTGAGCTCCGTCACCATGTCGGCGCATGTTTGCGGCGCTTTTCCTGCGGGGACCGCGGCAAAATCAATCAGGTTATCTTTAAGCCATTGACCGTATGGATGGGTCTCGGCCGCAACTTTTTTTACTTCGCCATCATCAATAATGCATCCCTTTTCAGTATCTATGAAAAATGTTTTTCCCGGTTCAAGGCGTCCGGAATACGCTATCATCTCCGGCGGGATATCAAGCACGCCCGCTTCCGATGCCATCGCCACCATATCGTTTTTGGTCACCACATACCGCGCGGGCCGCAGGCCGTTGCGGTCGAGAACCGCGCCTACCTGTTTTCCGTCGGTAAACGCGAGCGCCGCCGGGCCGTCCCACGGCTCCATCATACAAGCGTGATAGGTATAAAAATCTTTCTGCGCGCGGGGCATCAGGTTGTTGTGCTCCCAGGCGGGCGGGACCAGCATCATCATCGCCTGCGATAACGATCTGCCGGAAAGAACCAGCAATTCGAACACATTGTCCAACATAGCTGAATCGCTGCCGCCGGACATGATGATGGGCTTGAGGGATTCGATATCGTCGCCCCAGAGGTCGCTGTGCAGCAATCCCTCTTTTGAACGCATCCAGTTGATGTTCCCGCGCAAAGTGTTTATTTCGCCGTTGTGAGCGAGAAAACGGAACGGTTGAGCAAGGTCCCAAGTCGGAAAAGTGTTGGTGCTGTACCGGGAATGGACCAGAGCAATCGCCGTTACCATAGCGGGGTCCTGCAGGTCGAGGAAGTATTTCTCCACCTGTTCGGGCATCAAAAGCCCCTTATATATAAATGTGCGGCACGACAGGTTGGTCACATAAAAATAATGTATCTGTTTGATAGTGGAAGCGCGCACAACGTGCTCTATATGTTTGCGAACGGCGTACAAACGGCGTTCAAACGCCGCAGAATCTTTGAGTGAAGAACTCTTGCCGATAAAAACCTGTTCAATGACCGGCTCGGTTTCGCGGGCGGTTTTTCCTATATGATCGTTGTCAACGGGCACCTTCCGCCAGCCCAGCAGGGCGTGTCCGTCTTTGGCAACCGCGTCTTCGAAAATCTTTTTACAGAAACGGTATTCGGCGGGATCCGACGGCAGAAAAATAAGGCCAGTACCGTAATCACCCGGCACAGGCAGAGATATCTTTGCGGCAGAAGCAACTTTTTTGAAAAAAGCGTGCGGGGTCTGAATGAGAATGCCGGCGCCGTCGCCAGTCAAGGGGTCCGCGCCGGTCGCACCGCGGTGCGCCAGCCGTTTGAGTATGTTCAATCCGTCCTGCACTATCCGGTGGGATTGTTTCCCCTTGATATTACAGAGAAAACCGACACCGCAGGAATCATGCTCAAAGCGGGGGTCGTAGAGACCTTGTTGATGAGGAAGATGTTCGTATTTCATAATGGTCGGACTATTATATTCAAATTATAAAAAAAAGTCAAAAACATGCAGTATGCCGCAAGCGTCCCCTCAGGACACAACTGTTTTTCTTATAAAATTGAGTGTTTTTTTAGGATGAGGAAATCCCTATCGGACAATCTATAGTTTCATCCGGTTAAACGCCCAGGTGCCTGCCACTATCAGAACAATGTCAAATCCGATGACGACCGACACATCAAATGCCAGGGGCATAGAGGAAACCCCGATGATAACATGGCGCAGAGCGTCAACAGCGTATGTCACCGGATCAATCCTGGTCAGAGTTTTGAGCCAGCCGGGCAGTTTATCAAGCGGGTAAAGCGCCCCCGACAACAGGAACAAAGGATAAATAATAAAACTGGATATAAGACCGAACCCTTCGGGGCTTTCCATAAAAGAGCCGATAATGAGCCCGATGCTTACCAGCCCTGCGGCCAGAATTGCCAGTATCACCATGCTCAGCAGTATACTGCGCGGCGTGAAAGGTATGCCCAGAAAAATACCGATAAACAGCAGTATGTACGCCTGCATCAGGGCATCGGTCATCCCGCCGATCATTTTCCCGACAAATATAGTCGTCCGTGACGGCGGGGCTATCAAGACCTCTTTAAGAAAATCTATTTTTTTGTCCCAGATCATATAGGCGCCGTTAAATAACGCGGTAAATATGACCGTCATTGCGAGGAATCCGGGGAAGATGAAGTGCTGATAATTTCCGCTGACCGAACTGTTAACGGCGCCGATGGAGCCGATACCGCCGCCAAAAATAAAGTACCAGAACAACGGCAGAAAAACAGCGGAAACGACCCGGCTTTTCTCTCTGAGAAAAACCTTGAATTCACGGTACCACAGCGCGTAAATGGCTTTTAGTTTCTTTTTAATGTTCATTTCCGTTCCAGCACGCGGTTGATGTTTCGCAGGTGTCCCGCGAGATCGCCTTCTTCCTCGCGCATCGCCCGGCCGGTGTAGCGCAGGAAAACATCTTTAAGATCGGGCGAGTGCACCGCGACAAAATCGATGGTTCCCGCAACAGCCAGCAATTTTTGCAGGTTCTGCGCCGCGTTCTCGACTGAGAGATAATAAGAATGGTCGCTTTCCCGGATATCCCTGACAAACGGCAGTTTTTTTACCGCATCGGTGTTCACTACACCGCGCAACTGCACGATGTCGCCGCCTATGGCCCTGATGAGATTTGCCGGGGAATCCAGCGCGACTATTTTACCCTGGTCGATAATGGCAATCCGGTCGCAGAGTTTTTCCGCTTCTTCCATATAATGGGTCGTCAAAATAATAGTCATCTGGATTTTTTCAGCGAGGGTTTTGATGTATTGCCAAATATGGTCACGCGTCTGAGGGTCAAGCCCGAGGGTGGGTTCATCAAGGAAAAAAATCCGCGGCTCGTGCAGCAGCCCGCGCGCTATTTCCATGCGCCGCCGCATCCCGCCGGAGAAGGTTTTCACCAAATCGTGTTTGCGTTTTTCAAGATCAACGAGGGAAAGCACCTGGCTGATTTTCGCGTCTATGCTTTTGAGCGGCACATCATAGAGCAAGGCGTGAAGTTTTAGATTGTCGTATGCGCTGAGCACCGGGTCGGAGCTCGGGTCTTGAAAAACCATCCCGATGGATTCCCGCACCTGTTCCGACTGTTTAAGGACATCAAATCCATTGACCGTCGCCGTGCCGGAAGTCGGCTTCAACAGCGAGGACAACATCATCAATGTGGTTGTTTTCCCTGCACCATTAGGCCCCAGCAACCCGAATATCTCGCCTTTATTGATAGTCAGGTTGATGCTGTCCACCGCAGACAGCGCGCCGTAGCGCTTCGAAAGATCGACTGTTTTTATGATTTCCATTACTGCTTGGTCGCCTCTTGCATAATATCGATCATGCGTTTTACATACGCCGGCTTCGAGGGAATATCGCCATCAGCGAACTGCGCCGTCTCAAACAAATGCACAATATATTTATTCAGCGTTTCTTCGGGCACATTGGCGAGATGCTTTTTGCTCAGATTCTGAATGATGGGATGATCGAGATTTATTTCCAAAATGCGCTTGGATGCCGGCGTGTCCCGCCCCATTGCCTTCATCATGTGTTCCATGTGCCGGTCCATACCCTTGCCGGTTATCAGGGTGACCGCTGAATCAACAAGCCGTTTGGATACCCGCACATCCTCAACCTTGTCTTTGAGCACATTTTTAAATACCGCCACCAGCGATTGGGACAACGCGGTATCATTTTTATTTTCTTTTGTATCTTCCGCGTCTAGCGTAATATCGTCTTTATCGATTGCTTTTAACGATTTTTTATCGTACTCGTGAATTGAGGGTACCACGAAAACATCTATAGGGTCTATCAGATAGATGACTTCGATGGCGTGTTTTCTGAAATACTCAAAATTCGGATTGCTTTCTATCGCCGCCCGGGAATCGCCCGCGAGATAATAAATTTCTTTTTGCGTCTCCTTGGTTCTGTCGGCGTATTCTTTTAATGACACCATATCCCCCGGCTTCGTCGCGGATGTCTCAAACCGCAGCAAGTCGATGAGTTTTTCGCGGTTAAGAAAATCCGTGCTTACCCCCGTCTTCAGCAGCGCGGAGAAATCCTTGTAAAACAGCATGTATTTTACGACATCGTTCTGCGCCATATTTTGAAGCCAGGCGATTATTTTATTGGTAAGAGCGGTGCGTATCGTGCCCATGACCGGCGAGTTTTGGATCATCTCGCGGGAAACATTCAACGGAAGATCGGCGGTATCAACAACGCCCCGCACAAAGCGAAGGTACTCCGGCACCAAATCCTTGCAATCGTCCATAATCATTACTTTGTTGACATACAGCTGTAAGCTCTTGTGATGATGGCGCATCGCCAGCAACTCTTCGGGCGCACGGGAAGGGATAAACAACAACGCCTTAAAGTCGGCGCCGGCGCTTTCTATAGAAAGATGGAGGTAATCCAACGGGTCCGCAAAATCATTGGTGATAAATTTGTAAAATTCGTTTACTTCTTCCTTGACCAGTTCGCTCTTGCTCTTTTTCCAGAGCGCCTCTACCTTATTTATCTTTTCGTCCCCGATATAAATCGGATAATCCGCGAAATTGGAGTATTTATTGATTATTTCTTTGACCGTATGATTTTCGGCGTATTCTTTTCTCTCGTCCTTAAGGATAAATGAGATCTTCGTACCGCGCTCCGCTTTCTCTATTGCCTCAATCGTATAGCTGCCGCCGCCGTCTGACACCCAGCGGTACCCCTGCGCGTCTTTGTCCGCGTAACGCGTTTCGATGACTACCGAATCCGTCACCATGAAGGTCGCGTAAAACCCGACGCCGAACTGCCCGATAAGATCGCCGGCGCTTTTGTTTTCTTCCTTCATTTTTTTGATAAATTCAAGCGTCCCTGAACTGGCGACGGTACCGATATTGGCAATCAGCTCTTCTTTGGTCATGCCGATGCCGTTGTCCTCTATCGAGAATGATTTTGCTTTCTCATCAACCGTGATGCGTATCTGCAGCTCTTTGTCCTTATCGATAATAGCATCGTTGGTCAACTGGACATACCGCACCTTGTTGAGCGCATCGGAAGCGTTGGAAATAAGCTCCCGCAGAAATATTTCCGGATGCGTGTACAAGGAATGAATAATGAGATTTAAAAGCTGTTTCATCTCCGCTTTATATTCAAATGACTCCACTTTTGTTTCGTTGCCGGACATGTCAGGGCTCCCTTTTATGGTAGTGATTGTTTTTCGATTGGCATGATTCTACTATTTTTTGAGCGATAACGCACCGCCAGATATGTGAAAATTATTCTTTATTACACAGCGCGGCGGCGCTTCAGGAGGAACCGGTAGCGGACGCCGACGCCGGCGTTGACATCCAGCGCCGTACGCGGAACGATGTCGAGCACCAGGGCCATCTCGATGAAAATGCTGAGCGGAGCATCCTGAAGAAGGTATTCAATACCCAGTGGCATACGCACACCGAGACGGGTTTCGTTATCGTTGCGGAGGCGGAGACCGACGCCGTAGTAGTACGGCAGTTTCCCTTCGCTGACGACAAATTCGCGGGGCTGCTGGAACAGATAATCGGCGTGGAAATAGAATGAACTGCTGTCCCCTAACGACCAGCCGGCGGCTGCGTCGACAGCACGATGTTCTCCCTGCCAGATCTTGCCGGTTATTCCGGTAGGCGAACCGATGAGTACGCCCAGCCCTGCTTCATCGGCACATACCGCCGACGACAGCAGCAGGGAAGTCAATAATCCAATAAACAATCTGCGGAGATCAGGCATACGATCCCTCCTCAACCGGCGGAAAAAATCCGCGCGTTATTCTTCGGCACATCTTGTTGGTGTCGAAACTGCATCAATAAGAATAGTACCATTGTTTACGAGGGGGTTAAGATAAGCGACCCGCCATGAACACAAAATAAACACCGACGCCGATGAGCAAAAGGGCAAGCGCTTTTTTCACTCGAACCATCCACACGCCGGACTTCGGCAGATAATTCACCAATGAGGCCGAGAACCCGAGCAGAAGCAGTATAGTGCACATTCCCAGAGAGAAGGTAAACATCAGCAGGCCGCCACTGATGATTGCTTTTTGCGCCGACACCATCATCAACAGCCCGCCGAGCACCGGCGCGGTACACGGCGATGCCACCAGCCCCGTACTGACGCCCAGGAAAAACGGCGCGAAGATCGAATCTCCTTTGTCCGCCGCCGTACCACTCATTCCCGGCAGAGGAATGGCGTACCAATCCATCATGTTGCCCCCCAACACCATCATGAGTACACCGAACCCCAGGTAAACATACGGGTTCGAGGTCATCGAGCCGAACATACGCCCGCTCAGCGCCGCGGTCATGCCCAGCAGTGTGTACACCAGCGCTAAACCCAGCACATAGAACACCGAACCGCGCACGCGCGCGGCAGTACTCCCGGAACGGGAGCCGATAAATCCAATGATGATGGGAATAATGGGATACACGCACGGCGTCAGAGATGTTATGACCCCCGAAATATACACCCCAAAGAATGTCCCGAACGACAAATGACTGAAATTAACTACTGGCATTGACCGTACCTCCTGTTGCCATGGTAATGGCATGTTCATCTATATTGCACTGTATAACTCTACCGTCAGATGTGATAATCATTCCATTGGCATCGCGGCGGCCTTCCAAAAACACCGCGCCCTCCGTCGCGCCCAGCGCCATCACCGCCGTGGCATACGCGTTTGCAATGACCGCCGTAGGGGCAAGCACCGTCACGCTGGACACATCGTCGCGCACTGCGGCTGTACGGGCATCGATGATGTGATGGTAGCGTTTCCCGCCGTGCTCAAAATATCGTTCATAGTCCCCCGAAGTTGCCACGGCGCCACGACTGATGTCCAGCACACCGCACGGTTTATCATCGCTCCGGAACGGGTTCTTGATGCCAATCCGCCAGGGGCGGGGCGCATCAGCAGCGGTGTGCACGCGCATATCGCCGGCGCCATTGATGAAAAAATTTTTTATTTTCAAGCCCCGCATCAGCGTGAATGCCATATCTACCCCGTAGGATTTTCCGATAGAGCCCAGCCCGATTCGCATCCCCTTCTCGGGCAGGAACACCGCACTGGCATCGGCATCAATCTGTATGGCGCGATAATTGACGAACCGCCGCGCTGCGGCGATGGCCGCAGGGGTTGGCGGTTTCCCGGTCGTAAAGGCCGTGCGCCAGAGCGCGCCGACGGCAGCGTAACTGATATCGAACGCGCCGCCCGTTTCATCAGAAATCCGGCGGGCAAAATCAATCAAGGTCAATATCTCGTGCGAGACCTTCACCGGCCGGATGCCGGCATTATCGTTTATATCGTTAAATGGACTGGGCCGGAAGTCGGTCAACAGATCTTCTACCCGCGCTATCTCGGCGTGGGCAAACTCGATGACCTGATCCAACCGCTCGCGCCGCTGAACGCGCGAATCGGGAAAAGCATTAATACTAAAAGGCGACCCCATATGCGCGCGGGAAGATATCACTGGTTCCATCAGAAACTCCATCACTGCCTGAGCCGACACACCGCGGCATTGAGTTCAGGTAACCGCCGCAGCAAGCGTTTAGCGCTTCGTTGCTGTAAACATTTTCACGGGAATGCGCGGCCGTAGCAACACCTTATTTACAGCTACCAAACTTGCCAGCGTTATCTTGTTGAGCTCACCGTTGACACAGCGCTCCACTTCCTTCAAGGCACCCCGCATCAGACAGGTATGCCAGTTGCGGCACGATTGCGGCCGATCATCGCAATCGTTGAATCTAAGCGGGCCTTGCGTAGCGGTGATTATTTCGATGATGTTTATCTCCTGCGGCGGCCGCCCAATCCTGAACCCACCGCCTTTTCCCTTGCACGATTTCAGCAGGCCCCGCTTGCCCAGTTGCTGCATAATCTTGCGAACAAACGAAAGAGAAATTCCCAAGTCCCTATGAATGTATCCCGCGGTCGAGCAGGCCTCATCCTGCCGGCGGGCCATAGTGACAAGAATCCGTATTGCATAGTCAGTATTTCTCGTTATTAATTTCATGATGATGTAATTATATCCACGCGTTCCCCTATCAATGCTTTGCCGCTGCAGACATGTCGGTATAGGTTGCCGGCACTTCCGGAGACAGTTGCAGCTGCCCCGTATCGTCAACCACAACGGCCTTAAACCCGGGCCGTTGAGATATTTTTTTGAACCCTATTTCTTTGCCCAACACGAAAAAAGCGGTTGACCAGGCGTCGGCGGCGAACGCGGTCGGGGCGATTACCGTAACGCTTTCCAGCCCGCGCGCCGAATAGCCGGTTGCAGGGTTCAGGATGTGGTGATACCGCGTGCCGTTAACCATGATGAATTTCTCGTAATCTCCCGAGGTAGCCAAGCCCTCATTCTCGACCTCAATAACGCCGATAATCCCTTCGCCGCGGGGATTTTTTACACCAATCCGCCATTTTCTATCGGGCTGAGACCTTCCCAAAGCGTAGAATTCTCCCCCGGTATCGACAAGGGCGTTTTTGATGCCGTCGGCTTTCAGAATCCGTACCGCTTCATCAGCCGCGTACCCGGAAACAACGGCCCCAAAATCCAAACCGACACCCTTCTGTCCGGCCCGAATCTCTTGGTCGGTAATCATTATTTTCCCCTCTTGGACCAACGGCAGAAGGGACTGTATGTCCTGCGGGCGGGGCAAGACCGGATTGTCGCTGTAAAAATGCCACAACTGCACCAGGGGATACACGCGGGGCTCCAGTACTCCATCGGATGCATCGTGAAACCGGGCGACACTGCGCGCGACGCGAATGATCTCGGGGTCGCGGATAGGAACGCCGCTGTTATTAAATTCTGAAAGCGGGCTTGTCGAAATCAGCACATTGAATTTTGCATCTATTTCGGCAAGACGGCTATAGGCGTGTTCTATTGCCTGCCGCGCATTTTTCTCGGACCCGGGGATAACGATGGAACACCGGGCCCCGAATAGAAAACGGACTCCCGTGACCGGTTCCCGGGCGCACCCAACCGCGAAAAGAATGCACATCAGTGCGCCGCCAAAAACAACGAAGACCTTGGCAAAATAGGCGGGACGAATATGAAACATACAGGAACCGCTATGGCGTATCATGATTACATTTTCATATGTAGGCTCAGATAGAGAATCTGAGCCATCAGATCGGATTTTGACACCGAATTATAGACATGGTCATAGTTTATGTACGAAGACTGATCATACTGTTCAAACATGATATCAATAGTCAGACCGGGCAATACCTCGTACTGCACACCGGCGCCATAGAGTCCTGCAGAAAATGCAGCCAATTTCTGGTCGTCAGTCATATACAGCTCTTCCTGCGTGTACACATTTTTATAGAACGAGGCAGCACCTTGGGCATAATAGCGGGCCCGCAGTGATACCATTAATGTGTCGGTAAGATAGCGGTTATATTTGACCCCCAATGTGTTGGACAGAACGCCCCAGTTATCGTAATAGTAGCGGTAATCGAACTGAATCGACGAGAGCAGGATCCCCTCGATCGCAACATTATAGAACAGTCCGAAAGCTTCCTTGTCGCGAACGGCAGGATGGCGTTCCATATAATAGAAATCATTTATGGGGATGCGGTGATACGGGTTGCCTAAATACCCGTCATCGCGCGCGAAACTTCCCACAATCCGCATTTCCGTGCTCGGCGTCAGCACCCGGGTGTACGCAAGATCATAAATCTTTGACAGACGGGTGTCGGTCCAGGCAACGCCGAAAGGGAATAGTTTATCATTGAAATTCGAATAACTCAGTGACAACGCCTGATTGCGATTATCAAATTCCGTGGTCCATGAAAGGAAATAGGAAACGGAAGAATAATCATCCTCACCGCTGTGGTCGCCCGTAATCGAAAATGTGTTGTTCTTTATTTTCTGCGCGATGCCGGCCGATATTTCCCGGCGATATTCGATATGATCAGGCGTAACATGTGCCGTAGCGCCGGTTATGCCATCGAGTATCGGAATCTTGCGGGAGGCCCCGGATATGCCGTCGACAATCCGCGTCATGGTCAGCTTTGTTTTCGGCGTCAGGTCGATCGAAGCATCCAGACCCTCTGTCGTGACATTCGTCATGTTATTGTCGCTGTAGGCCACGTACTTAAACCCCACGTCCCGCTCAGCACGCACTCTCCCCGCGCTAAATAACAGGAGAAGCGCTGCACATAATGAACGCTGCAGGAACTTAAGCATCTATTTATCGTGCGCCTTTCCGGTAGATGGCAGAGTCGACTGAATCTCGTTAAACAACTTTTCAAAATCAGCAGGCGGACGGGGACCCGCAAAGCGTACTATGCCGTCGCCGTCTATGATCATATTATACGGGAAACCAGCGAGCCCATACTGTTTGGCAACCGCGGTATTGGGATCCAAAAGAACGGGAAAAGGCAATTGGAACTTTGCAATGAAACGCTGCACCTTTTCCTGGCGTTCCTGCACGCTAATCGAGACAATGACCAGCCCGCTATCTTTGTATTTCGCGTACAGTTCCTTGAGCGTAGCCATCTCCTCCTGACAATTCTCGCACCATGTCGCGAAAAAATTAACAAAAACAATCCGTTTGTGCCGGTAGCTCTCCAGCGCGAACTCTGATGTTCCCGCAGCGTCGTTTAAGGTAAATGTCGGAGCGATATCATCAACCTTCACCGCCGTCAGCGCCTGCGATGCCAGCACTCCCAACCCCATAATCACCGCTGCTGCAACTACTGCAATTTTCTTCATAATTCTCTCCTTGTGTTCATCGTTACTTGCATCCGCATCCGCCGCCCGCACCGCCGTACCCCCCGCTGGAGGCCTCGCGCGCGTTCAGCATGTGCTGCTCATAAGTCGAACTGCCCTGCTCGCTGATAAACTTCATGCTCGGGTCCGCCAATAGGCCTTTCTGCCACGGCGAGACCGTAGTGCATCCGCTCGCCAAAGTCATTCCTACTGCCAACGCCGCCAACAACCATCCTGTCTTGCATGTTCGTTTCATAAATTCATTCCTGTATCTCAAGGCGTATAATTTGCCGAGAGCGAGGTTATGTATGTCCCGTTATTCCCGGTGGAGCTTGTCGCAGTAGCCCCGATACTGATTGTCCCGGAAAAAGGCATCTCAACGCTGTTCTGAGTACGCGCAACTATGCGGTACCGATAGTTACCAGCTGACACGACCGTCCCTGCAGTATTATTGGGAGGGTTCCACGATGCGGTATAACTGCCGGCAGACTTGCTCGCGCCCGTGGTCCCGTTCGTCTGATGGGTTGAGGCATTCCACCACGTCGGCAAATAGGTGCTGCTCCCCGCGGCATGCGTGGTCACAAAAAGAGTCCTGACAAAAACACCGTTATTATCTTCAATCCATACCGCTACTTCAGGTTTTGTATTCTGCGTATAACTCACGACCGCGGTGCTGGCAGCGTCCGGCTTTACTCCGGCCGTAGTGATATGCAGGACGATTGGCTGGGTGGTACCCCAATTGTTCAGGGCATCTTTGCCATGTACATAAACAGTGTGGTCGCCGGTTATGAGCGCGGCTATATTGACCGCTGTTTTGGTAACGGCTTCCGTGGGAGAATTGAAAGCGCCATCCACGGCCGTCATTGCAACGCCGGCGCCGTTAGCCCCCACCGTGTCAACAAAATACTCCGCCGCCGAAATGTTGGCATTACCGACGGCGGCATCTGAAATCGTTGCCGTAATAGTTATAGTGGTTACTCCGGCAGTGGGGTTCGGCGTCAAAGCGGGTCCGACGGTCACCTGAGGACCGGTTGTATCTGATCCACCACCCGCCGAAACGGTGAGTGCAAAAGTTTGTGAAGCGCCCCAGTTATTGGACGCATCGCGACCGTTAACATAGAGCGTGTGAGCCCCCGCCGACAGCCCGGTCATCGTCACCAAGCCGCTGACGCTTTCCGTTACAGAATTATACACACCATCTTGGGCGTTAAGCACAATACCCGCGCCGTTAGCGCCCTGCGCATCTATAAAGCATTCTGCAGCCGTCACATTGGAACCCCCGGTGCTCGCATCGGAAACCAGTGCGGTTACGAGCACCGCGGTCGATCCCGCAGTAGGATTGGGAGTCGCGCTCAAACTGCTGGTCAGCGGCCCCGTAGTATCGGACCCGACATTCTCCGTCGTAAAATTGAGGAGCGCCGATGTTACGCTATTGCCCAGCGTATCATAACTGGTAGCAACAAAATAGTATTTGGTGCCTGAGACAAGGTTGGTGAGATCTACCGCGTGCGCAACAGTGGCGTCAAGCGCGGCAATCTCTGTCCCGAGCGCGGCTGTCAGGCCATAATTAACGCGGGATGCCGCCGGCTTGACCGTGCGCCAAACAATCTGCGCGCTATTATTAGTGATTGCAGAAGCAAAAAGGTCGGTTATACTGGGTGGTTGAACCGTGTTCGCAGGTCGCGGAGGAACAGGCAGTATCTGACGGAATATTTGATCACAACCGGTCAGCGTGAACACTGCTATAAGAGAAAAAACCAACACCATATATAGGGAATGTTTCAAGAATATCCTCAAAAAAGCAACTCGTCATATTTGTTTCACCGTTATATGAAACTGCTGCGGCCTTCAGTGAGTCCTGTCTATTTTGCCGAGAGAACAACCCCGACAAATCGAAGATTTGACACCGCCTTCATCTGCAGATGTCATACTCTTTTCAATGGGCCTTTCAGTCACAAACGAGCATAGACAGCCATAACTGTTATGTAATGATACTATATTACTATCATTATGTCAACAAGTAGCCGGCACAACGGACTCCATTCAAACGAATTACGCAAGTCAACCCGCTCAAAAAAGAGGCCGCGGGGACACTGATGTCCCCGCGGCATAGCAACCTGCCCACAACTGGGGCGTCTGTAATGATGCTTGATTATTTCAGGATTTTTTCTGCCTCGTTACGATACGCTTCCATAACATACGGTATGCCGGACACCTGCGCGCATTCCGTCGTTAAGGACATGATATCTTTTCTTCCCACTAACGAAAGATTGAAGTTTCTGCTGCCTGCCATAAATTGCTGCAAACCAACTTTAAATTTCTGCGCGTAGGTATACAGGCCTATCGCCCCCAACGGAATATTCGCCAGTTCCGCGCCGTATTTCTTTTTAAGGTGTTCATAGGAGACAAATATCTCTTCCACCTTCGTCCCGTACTTGGCAATGGTCTTGGGCAACTCGTTGCTCTTAATCCATGTATCAATATTCTTGCCTACCATGCCCGGAATCATAAGCGCGCGCCCCATGCAGACCGCTTTAAAGTACGGATTTCCCATTGCCAGCGCTTTATAAACTCCGTCCTCGGTTGAAAAACCGCCCGCCATAGCAAGGTCCGGCACGCGAATTTTCTTTTTCCGTAACTTCTCCGCGAATTCATACGCAAGCGCCTGCAGATAAAATGTCGGGATACCCCACTCATTCATCATGGGCCACGGGCTCATCCCGGTTCCGCCCGGCGCACCGTCAATGGTAATTAAATCCAATTTTGCTTCGGCACCCCAGCGCAGAGCCATAGCCAGTTCGACCATGGAATATGCGCCTGTCTTGAGCGTTATCCGTTTAAACCCGAGCTTGCGCAACCGCGCTACTTCTTTGACAAACCCTTCCTGCGTTACAAACCCGAGACGAGAATGGCGTTCAAACTCATGAATTGCGCCTTCGCGATATCCTTCCTGAATTTCCGTAAGCGTCGGGTCCGGCGTTACCACGTAGCCCCGCTTTTTCAGTTCAATCGCGCGTGCAATTTCTTTTACCTTGATTTCGCCACCGATACATTTTGCGCCTTGTCCCCATTTCAGCTCGATGGTGTCAAGATGATGTTTTTCGATGACATATTCCGCAACGCCCAGGCGCGTGTCCTCGACATTCATTTGCACCAGTATTTCGCCGAACCCCTCGTGATATTTTTTGTAGGTATTTATCCGGCGGTCCATCTCGGGCGATATTTTTATCTTGCCGGCAGCGGTTCTTTCCAGACCAGGATCAATCCCGCACACATTCTCGCCGCACACCAGCGTGACGCCGGAAATAGCCGCCCCGACCGCAAAATGTTCCCAGTTTTTGCGCGCAATCTCCGTCGAACCCAGCGCTCCGGTGAATATAGGCACTTTCATTTTAACTTTTTTTGTCCACCCGTATTCAGTTTCCGTACTGACCGCGGGGAAGATTGCCGTGTCAGGCCCGGGCACCACATTTTTCGGCAAACCCTTGGCCCCGACCGCATATCCTTGAATATTCAAATGAGAATAATCGAGGGGATAATTCTTGTTCGCGCCGGATGTTATCTCGCCGAACGGGCCCGGATAAATCACCTCTCTGCCCCGAAATGAAGAAAGCCATATCTCACACCCGCCTTTACATCCATCTATGCAGTTCGTACACAGACCGGACATCGGCACAACATCTTTCGACCGGTTAAATGTACCGGTTGCTTCAACTGCATTAGGCCGTCTCAGGTTCGCCATGTGCTACCTCCTGTGATAGATTACCTTCTCCGAAAATTATTGTGACATAAAAAAACACATCCCCTTACAGCTTGGATGTGCTGATATACGCCGCATCACGGACGCATGTACAAATTTCTCTGGCAACAGACCGATGCAGTAAACGGATAACACACCTCCGCCAGTAGTGCGGTCACCTACGCCATTTTTCTCAAAAACAGTATTACATTATGCGACAACACCTTCGAACGCTTTGAGTTTTTGCAGGGCGGCGCACATATCTTTCATGACCGTGGCAGAAAATGAAATGCCGCGGCCCGGAAGGAATGCACCGTCTTTGAGATAAAAAGTGCGGATGTGGATAACTTTTGCGCCTTTAAAATCGCTTAAATAGGCAACAATTTTATTTTTATCGGTTGCATCGAATTCCAGGTTGAATTCCTGTTTCGGGTCGGCAATAAACTTTTCAAATGCCGCGATTATGGGCGAGATGTGCGCGAAGGACAGCCAGACTCCTTTTTTTGTCGGGCGGGCAAGGGGGTCGTTAGGAAAATAGAAGTATACCCGCAGATCAATTTTATTGTTTTTCAGTACAGAGATTCGTATCTCTTCCAAACTGTTTTTTTTGACCGTGGCGACCGGCTTCGCGTTTGCAAAAATGTTCCCAACAGCCGTTTCTATTTTTTCTTCCATTGCGCGCCCCTTTCGCATACGATGGGATGACCATGCCGATTCAATAATCACCATACTGCATTGCGTACTGCGTCCTATATTATCTGTCCAACTGTAATGTATTTTATATTATAAGTATAAAAACATCAAATATTATTGTATAATTATTTATATGACACGCGTAGCCATTATTTACAATTCAGAAAAACCAAAAGCGGGAACCCAGGCACGGCGGCTAAAAACATGGCTGAGACGCCATGACTGCGTGGGCATCATCGTCCCCTCGTCAACAAAAAAACTGGGTGCCTTTGATTTCGCCTTGACCCTCGGCGGCGACGGGACCATGCTCAAAGCAAGCCGCTTTTTGGCGCCGGCAAGAATCCCGGTGCTGGGCATCAATCTGGGAACGCTCGGGTTTTTGGCAGAAACAAACCCTGACGAAGCCTATGCCTTCCTTGAAAACATCCTTAAAAATGGTTTCCACGCGGAAGCCCGCCCGATGTTATCGGTAACGGTGATGTTCAAACACCGGAGCGTAACCAATACCGCATTAAACGATTGCATCATTCATTCCGGCGACAACGGCCGTGTCATTACCCTCAACACCGCGGTCAACGGCGAGTTTTTGGCGGACTATGTCGGCGACGGACTGATTGTTTCAACGCCCACCGGTTCGACGGCGTATTCGCTGGCAGCGTCCGGCCCCATCGTTCACCCGCATTTGTCGGTACTTTTGCTAACCCCCATCTGCCCGCATACGCTTGCTCAGCGGCCAATGCTGATATCAGACAAGCACGAACTGACCATAACCGTCGGCAGACACGCTGCCCTGCAAAAACCGGTGCTTTCCCTCGACGGGCAAACCAACTATCATTTGCACAAGGGTGACCGCATCATCGTTACCATCGCAGAAACCCCGCTGCAACTGATTATCAATCCGAAACGCAGATATTTCGAAGTTCTTCGCGCCAAGCTCAAATGGGGCGAACGCGGGTAGCCACCTAAATGCTTCTGACCCTCCATATAAAAAATTACGCTTTAATCGAGGAACTAACGCTGGAGTTCGGCCCGGGACTGATTATCGGCACCGGTGAAACCGGCGCGGGTAAATCAATCATCATCGACGCACTGGGCTTGATACTGGGCGAACGGGCATCGGCACAGGCAGTCCGCACCGGCGCGTCCCGCTGCAGCGTTTCCGCTGCTTTTGATATCTCCTCGCTTCCGGCACTCGAAAGTTTTCTGCGAGAATCGGGATTGGCGGAAGATCCGGGAAGCGAATTGATACTCCGGCGGGAAGTCGACGCCGGCGGCAAAAGCCGCGCGTTCGTAAACGACCTACCGGCAAGCGCCGCCGCTCTTTCATCCATCGGCGCCTTTCTCATAGACATTCACGGACAGCACGACCATCATCGATTGTTCGAACCGGCCGCTCAACGACACCTGTTGGACAATTTTGCGAATACTGAACCACTGGTCATCCGCGTCAGCCGTGCGCACACTCTATGGAAACAGCTGGTTGAACAAAAAAATACCGCTGCTATTTCGGCTGAAGAAAAACAACGGCTTATTGATATTTACGGGTTCCAGGTAAAAGAGATTGACGACGCGAAGCTGTCCCCTGAAGAAGAAGAAGAGATAGAACAGGCTCTGCCGCAACTAAAAAATGCTGAGAAGCTCGGCGAGCTCAGTGCGGCTGCGTTAGCGGTATTGTGTAACGGGGACGGCGCGGCGCTTGAACACATCGGCAAGGCCCAACGGCTTCTTGAAACAGTTCAGGGGCTGGGAGGACAGATTGCCGATTCAGTGGAACTCATCAAAAGCGCTTATTGCCAGTTAGATGAAACTGCCCGAAACATGGAACATTTCGCCAACAAACTGACGGCTGACCCGGCGCAACTCAACGCGCTTCTCGAACGGCAGGTGCTGATTCATAAACTTAAAAAGAAATACGGCGCAACGGTCGCTGAAGTTATCGCTTTTGGAAAAACGCGCGCCGAACAATGGGAAGCGCTGACCGCAAGCGAACATAACGCACAAGAGCTGGATAAGAAAATAGACGATGCGCGCGCGGACCTCGACACCCTCTGCGATAAACTGACCGCCGAACGAAAAACGGCAAGTGCAAAAATGGCGGCTGCCATCACCCGGGAATTAACTGATCTGGGCATGAAGAAAGCCCGCTTTTCTTTGCAGTTCGATCGGCGCACCGAGCCGGGAATAGACGGTCAGGACGACATTGAGTTTTTGTTTTCCGCCAACGCGGGCGAACAGACCGGCCCCCTTAAAGACATCGCTTCCGGCGGAGAGATGTCCCGCGTTATGCTGGCGGTGAAAACGGTTTTGACCAAAGCCGACGGAGTTCCTATTCTGGTGTTTGATGAAATAGACGCCGGCATCGGCGGCCCGACCGGACAGATAGTCGGCACCAAGCTGGCGGAACTTGCCCGGCACCACCAGGTTTTGTGCATTACCCATCTGCCGCAGATTGCCGCGTTTGCCGGGGAACATTGGTCGGTGGCAAAACATACCGACGCAGGACGCACCACGACCGCCGTCAGCGTGCTCGACAAACCAGGACGGGTGGAAGAAATAGCCCGCATGCTGTCCGGCCACGGCATCACCCCCGTCGCAAAAAAACACGCCGCCGAACTTATTGACGCAGCTCAGCTGTCACGGCAATGAGATGCATTCTTCCCGCCATCGCGGTCCTTATTGTCTGTTGGTCAACCCTATCTGCGGATATATTCATATTGCGCGACGGGACAACAATCGAGGGGACAGTCATTGACGAGGACTGGCAGTCGCTGCTGGTAAAAACAACCCGCGCACAGACTCGTATTGAAAAAAACGACATTCAGCTTATCAGAAAACCCGCCGAAACCATTGTTCCCCGTGCCAATTCCGAGCTCCAACCGCTGAAACCCGTTGCGAACGAACATTCTCTGACGCCGTTGTTCTCATTTGGCGATGAAAGCACCATAAAAATATCGTTCGACGCACGGGGAACCCACACCGCAACGGCAAAACTTTCAGACGGACGCGTCAACGCGTCCACTGTCACGGCAAACAGCGTTGACCAAGGGTGGGAGATTGCTGCTGAATATACATTTTATTCCCGCTGGGCCGGGTTAGGCGGCGGCGCCGCATTGCAACTGCCGCGTACAACAACCTTTAACGCGGGTACCTTGTATTTCGCGCCCGTCTATCTGGTGGCAAAACTGCGCACACCGCCTACGGCACACGGATTTTTTGTATATGCGGCGATGCACGGGGGGTACAACTTCCTTCTGGGCGATACTGCCTATAAAGGAGCCAACGGCACACTCACCGGCGGTCTGTATTACGGGTACGGTTGCGGCGCGGCGCTGGGCGCGTTTCGTGTCGAAATTTTGCGCACCGTCAACAAGGGCATTCTTGAAAATTCGGGATATACTTTCTCAAATAGCGGCTATACCCAATACATCCTGACCAACGAGATTGAATACACTAAGACCTCCGTATCAATCATATACTCATTTTGACAATCCTATCTCAAAAAAGTACAATAATTTTATGGAAAAAGTGATAATTGATGCCGATAAATGCAAGGGATGCGCACTGTGCATTGAGGCGTGCCCGAAGAAATGCCTGATACTGTCGGACACCTTTAATAAGGCGGGGTATCGCCCCGCTGTTTTTACTCAAAAAGACGCCTGTATCTCATGCGGGTTCTGCTTTCAGGTGTGCCCCGATATTGCCATAGAAATCTATACATAGAAAAACAGATAATCATATGAAAACCTTACTAAAAGGCAATATCGCATTGTGTGAAGGGGCCATCGCGGCCGGATGCAAGGCCTACTTCGGCTATCCGATTACTCCCCAGAACGAAGTTCCCGCACATATGTCGCGACGCATGGTGGAACTCGGCAGGGTATTTATACAGGCCGAGTCTGAATTAGCCGCCATAAACATGGTGCTGGGCGCGTCCGTTACCGGCACACGGGCAATGACTTCTTCATCCTCGCCGGGAATATCGTTAAAACAGGAAGGCATTTCTTATTTATGCGGGTGCGAACTACCCGCCGTGATAGCCAATATACAGCGCGGCGGTCCCGGGCTCGGCAACATTTCCGGATCGCAAGGCGACTATTTTCAGGCGACCAAAGGCGGCGGGCACGGCGACTATCGCATGATTGTTCTGGCGCCGGATTCGGTACAGGAAATGTATGATTTCGCTTTTCAGGCGTTCGGCCTTGCCGAGAAATACCGTACACCGGTTATGATATTGTCAGACGGCGTTGTCGGCCAGATGATGGAACCGACAGAGCTGACCACTCACTGCGAACAAACCCTTCCCGCCGAATCACGCAATTGGATACTTGACGGCTGTGCGAACAGAAAACCGCGGGCAGTCAAATCTCTGATGATGGCTGACGGCGCGCTGGAACAGCATAATTGGGACCTTAAGAAAAAATACGACCGTATAGAAGCAAATGAAGTGCGCTGTGAAACCGTGAATATCGATGACGCAGATATTATCCTGGTAGCGTTCGGCATCACCGCCCGCATAGCAAAATCAACGGCACGCACCGCGCGTTCCCGCGGATTAAAAATCGGCGTTATACGGCCGGTAACCTTGTGGCCGTTCCCCACCGCCATCATTGCCGCCGCAGCTAAACCCGGACGGAAATTTCTGGTAGCTGAGTTAAATATGGGACAGATGGTTGAAGATGTAAAACTGGCAGTTAACGGACAGTGTCCGGTATCTTTTATCGGCCGCCCGGGCGGCGGCATACTTGACGATGACGCCCTGTTGAAAAAGATAGCGGAACTATAATCTATGAAAAAAATATTTTCCCGCCCTGAATCATTAACCCCCGCACCGCATCTATATTGCGCCGGATGCGGGCACGGTATTATTCACCGTCTCGTGGCCGAATCCATTGACGAGCTGGGCGTACGGGAAAAAACTATTGCCGTCGCACCGGTCGGTTGTGCCGTATTCGCCTACGATTATTTCAATTTTGATGTGACGGAAGCACCCCACGGCAGACCTCCGGCGGTCGCCACAGGGATAAAAAGGGTTCTCCCCGACCGGATTGTATTTACCTATCAGGGCGACGGCGACATAGCGGCAATCGGCACCGCAGAAACGATTCATGCGGCAAATCGCGGCGAGAACATCACCGTAATATTCGTTAACAACGCCAACTACGGAATGACGGGCGGGCAGATGGCCCCCACCACGCTGATTGGTCAGAAAACAGCCACAACCCCATTTGGCAGGGACGCTAAACGGGATGGCTATCCCCTTCACCTGTGCGAATTGCTCGCTACGCTCAAAGGCGTGGCGTATCTTGAACGCGTCACGGTGTATAATCCGAAACATATTTTTAACGCCAAACGAGCGATTAAAAAGGCCTTTCAGAACCAGATTGACGGCAAAGGGTTTTCGCTTGTTGAGGTGATATCGCAATGCCCGGTTGACTGGGGAATGACGCCGCTGGACTCGGTCGCCTGGGTAAAAGATGTTTTTATCAAAGAATTCCCCTTGGGCGTGTTTAAGGATATTTAGTTACGGCAAATCCCTCTCAATCTCCCTTTTTCAAAGGGAGAAGTGATTGAACTGCATGAGAGAGAAATAATTGAACTGCATTAGTTTAGAGAGAAAATGATATGCAAACTGAAATAATTATTGCGGGGTTTGGCGGGCAGGGAGTGTTGTTTGGCGGCACCCTTCTGGCGCAAACGGCGGTTGAGCAGGGACTCTCGACGACATGGTTCCCCAACTACGGCGCCGAGATGCGCGGCGGGACGGCAAACTCGACCGTCATCATCGCCAAAGGCGCTATTGGTTCACCGGTCGCACTGCATCCCGGGGTGCTCATTGCCATGAACGAACAATCATTAAAAAGATTTCTACCGCGGATAACGCCCGGAGGCATGGTTATCATCAACTCATCGTTGATACCAGCCGCCGTCGCCAAGGCGGTCTTAACCGCCGCCGGCAATACGCATACCGCTTTCTCGCTTCCCGCAACGGACATTGCCAGCGCTGATATCGGCAATGTTCAAACAGCAAATGTGGTTATGGTGGGAGCATTTTTGAAGCTGAGCGGCATACTAACCATAGAAAATGCCCGGGCTGCCTGCGTTGCTGTACTGACGGATAAACCAAAACTTGTCGCAATAAATCAAAAAGCGCTTGAATGCGGATACGCGTTCAAGCAGTAAATTAACCGTAAAGGGAATACATATGAAAATCCGGCCGGCAAAAGTAAGCGATGTTAAAGCCATTCACGCGCTGATCGGGTATTACGCGGAACGCAAAGAAATGCTGCCGCGGCCAATAAACGACCTTTACGAAAATATTCAGGAATTAATGGTAGCCGAAGACAAGGGAAAAGTCGTCGCCTGCTGCGCCCTCCATGTTTCATGGGAAGATTTAGCTGAAATTAAAGCGCTGGCCGTCGAACAGAACTATCATCATAAAGGCATAGGAACCACCATCGTCGCCACCCTTGAGAAACGGGCTAAAGAGTTGGGAGTCAACCGCGTATTCGCGCTTACTTTCAAACCCCCCTTCTTTAAACAACTCGGCTACAAACAAATCAAACGGGAAGCACTCCCCCACAAGATTTGGGGTGAATGCGTAAAATGCCACCTGTTCCCCGACTGCGGCGAAACCCCGCTGATCAAAAATCTCACTCCCGCAACAAAATCAAAAAGGAAATAATCCCCGGTTTTTTGTAAGACAATCCATCTATGAGCCTGTCATCCCCGAGCGTTACTATCGGGGATATGGTTTACCTTTTCAAACACCACGGCAAACACCAACACCATATTCCCGATACCACCCTCGGGAATGACAACCGGGAGGGGATTGGAAATGGGCTTGAAAGAAAATGGCGTTATTTTTCGGCGGCGGTTATTTCTGCGGGTGACGCAGGGTTGAGTTTGAGCGCATTGAAGGGTTTATTAATGGGCAGCGCCAGGGAAAAAGTTGGAGTATCGTCAGCGACCACATTGAGGTATTCAGCGGAAGCATCAAGCAGATGACCGCCGAATTTTTTATCGTCGCTGATAAAATGGAAGTGGTATCCGGGCACGGCCATCCCCTGAAAATATGAAGGCAGACGGAATCCGACAATGGTACCCGCACAGTCCTGGCGCTCAAAAACCGGTTGATTTTTTACCACTTCGGCAAGCCGCGGATAGGGTTTCTTCTGCGCGAGGACGCTCCGCGTTTTTACATATGAAAAATAGCCGTGCAGTTTAAAGGCAACCGGCATATTGTTTTCAGGATACGCGGTATCAAGCGCTTTTTCCAGCTGAGCGAAGTCGGTTATTTCGGCAATGGTCTGCGTCCGGTCGGCGTCAAAAAAGGTTACTTCGGCAAATGGAGTCAGGACATCATCCTTAGCGCGAACCACCGATCCGTCACCGCGCACCTGATAGACCGTCCCCTTAAGCACAATCATTTCACCGTCAAGCTTATCAAATGTCCCTGAACCGAAATCCCCGTGCGTTTTAAGTTCAGCTACGCTTACCCAGCCGTCATAGCCGCCTTCAAACAACGCGGCTATCGGGGAAACCTGCCATAACACTTCCCGCGACGGTTCTTCCGCGGCAAACAACCACATCCCGCACGACAGCATATACGCCAATCCACAACAAAATATTTTTTTCATAATCCCTCTTTGCTATCCAGTCAGACACAACCACATCGGCAGAGCAAGCTCTGCAGCTACACGGCGACGGTCTACTGCAACTGTGAAAAATCGGCGATGGCGGCGAAAATGCCGGTAGTGAATTTCAAAAGGGCCAGGCGGTTGGCACGGACGGCTGGGGCCTCCGCCATGACCATGACCTTTTCAAAAAAGATGTCCAGCACGGGCTTTAAGCTGACCATCCGCTGAAGAGCTCCACGGTAATCACGGCGGGTTATCAACGTCTGGACATCGGACTGCATGGCGGTGACGGCGGCAAAAAGAGCCTTTTCCGACTCCTCGGTAATCAACGCTGCTTCTACTATTCCCGCGACGGACATTTTTTGCTTATCGGCTTGTTTAAGGATATTGGAGGCCCGCTTAAATGCTGCTGCAAGCGGCGTGAAATCGGGCAGTTCACGGATTTGTTTTAACGCTTCAAGACGCGCGGCTGAATCTCCTGCCGTGTCAAAACCGGCGGCAAGGACAGCGCGGACGGAATCAAATGAATTGCCGCGGGACTGAAGAATATTTTCCCAACGCTGACGCATAAAATCAACGACCTTATCAACCACAGCAGGATCGGTTTTAATCGAGGCAGGCAATAGTTCGTAAGCTGCACCCACCACCTGACGGATAGAAACGGGTGCGTCAATACCTTCCAGCATCCGCATAATTCCTGCCGATATACGGCGTAGACCATACGGGTCCGCTGAACCGGACGGAATCAGTCCTGCCGCAAAGTCACCAACCAGCGTATCGAGCTTGTCGGCCAGCGAAACGACGCGTGCAACGCTGTTTTCCGGCAGTTTCCCGTCTGCGGTTAAGGGCCAGTAGTGCTGTTCTATCGCAACCGCCACATCCGGCAATTCCTTATCATGCACAGCATAAATACTGCCGATAATACCCTGCAATTCGGGGTATTCAACAACCAGCGCCGTCACCAGATCGGCTTTGCAAAGTTCGACTGCCCGTTCGATCATTTTCGGTGACGATATCCCCAACTGGAGCATCTCGTTGAGCGCCAGCGCCAGCGGACGGACGCGCTGTATCTTGTCCTGCAGGGTTCCTAATTTTTTCTGGAACATGATGCCGGAAAGTTTTTCCGTTTTTGCTGCCAGCGATGTTTTTGTGTCCTGGTTATAAAAGAACTCCGCGTCGCTGAGGCGGGCGGTGAGTACGCGCTGATATCCTTCCCGCACCACTTCCTGATATTCGGAAATGCCGTTGCGGATACCGATGAAACTGTTCGTCAGACGGCCGGCAGCGTCCGTCACCGCAAAAAACTTTTGTTTTTTCTTGAGACAATTGATGAGTACGACGGCAGGAAGCTGCAAGAATTTTTCGGCAAACTCTCCGGCGACCGCAACCGGATGTTCTATGAGATAGTTGACTTCATCAACCAACCCGTCATCGTCAATCGCCGTTCCTTTCGCGCGTTTTGCGGCGGCATCAATCACTTTTTTAAGCACTTCCCGGCGCTCAACAGGATCGGCTATAACGCAGTTGTTGCGCAGGACCGTCACATATTTATCCGGCGCGGAAATCGTAATCTTTTTGGCGCTGGTGGTATGAAGCCCGGAGGTAACATTGCCCGCCTTGAGCCCCGCAACGGAACATCTGATTGTTTTGTTGCCGTACAACACCATCAGCGTCCGTGCCGGACGGGCAAATCTGAACCCCGTATCGTTCCAAACCATAGTTTTGGGAAAGGTGATTTTACCGGCCACCTGCGGCAGGATTTCTGCGAGAATTTTTTCCGTTTTTCTGCCGGGTATTTTTTTTGCAATGCACAGATACTCTCCGCGCGGGGTTGTTTTTGCGGTCAAACTGTCTACGTCCAATCCGTGTTTTGCCGCAAACCCTTTGGCGGCCATAGTGCAATTGCCCTGCGCATCGCGCCATACGCTTGCCGAAGGCCCTAAATATTCCTCAACGCGGTCATCGCTTTTTTCAGAGAGTTTCTGTATCTCCAGAGCAAGCCGGCGGGGAGTGGCGTAGGCGTTTATCGCGCCATAGGAAATCCCGTGAACGGCGAGAAATGCCGCCGTTGATTCTTTCATTTGCGCCAACGCCGGAGCTATATACCCGGCAGGCAGTTCTTCAGTCCCCAACTCAATAAGCGCGTCTTTAACCATGATTCATCCTCGAGTACTTATAGTTTTGTCTGTATCTTGGTTGTCATTCCCGAGGGTGTAATCGGGAATCTGGTTTTCTTGCTCTGTCCTGTACCACCATATCCCCGATAGAAACACTCGGGGTGACAGACAGCAGAAATGTTATCCTACCTGCGCCACATACTGTTCGGCGACGCGTTTAGCGAGGGTGCGTACACGGAGGATAAACTGTGTCCGCTCAGTCACGGAAATGGCGCCGCGGGCGTCAAGCAGGTTGAACAGGTGCGAGCATTTCATCACCCCGTCGTATGCGGGCAGAACCAAATTCTTGTCCAGCAGTTTTGCCGCTTCAGCTTCCCAGTCGTCAAAATGGCGGCGCAGCATCGCAACATCGGCCTCTTCAAAATTATACCGCGACCACTGCTGTTCATCTTTGAGATGAACATCGCCGTAGGTAACGCCCTCTTTCCAGACAAGATCGTAGACGCTGTCCTTTTTTTGACAATACATCGCCAACCGTTCGATGCCGTAGGTTATTTCCACTGAAATGGGATTAAGGTCAACGCCGCCAACCTGCTGGAAATAGGTAAACTGCGTGGCTTCCATGCCGTCAAGCCACACTTCCCAACCCAACCCCCATGCGCCGAGCGTCGGCGATTCCCAATCGTCCTCAACAAAGCGGATATCATGACGCCGTGGATCAAGGCCGATGGCCTTGAGGCTCGCCAGATACAGCTTTTGAATGTCTGCCGGCGCCGGCTTGATGATAACCTGAAACTGGTAATAATGCTGTAGGCGGTTTGGATTTTCACCGTATCGTCCGTCGCTGGGCCGGCGGGACGGCTCGACATACGCCACGGCCCACGGTTTCGGACCGAGACACCGCAAAAAAGTGGCGGGGTTAAAAGTCCCTGCCCCTTTTTCGAGATCATACGGCTGGCCGATAAGACATCCCTGTTTCGCCCAAAATTTCTGCAGGGTCATGATAATGTCTTGGAAAGTCATGCTATGCTCCCTTATGATGAAAACTAACTATTCTTTTATTGGTGTCATCACCGGATATTTTTATACGGCGCATTCCATTTTACGCAAGAACGCCAACGACTTAAGCGGACGCTGAAGATATAACCCGACATAATTGCTGATGTGCCGGTGTACGGACTGTTCCCGCTGAGCGGTAATCGTATCGTCAGCGTCAAGTTCCTCTCCGGATAACGCCGCCATCTTGCGGATGAGAAAATCTTCTTCGGGCAAAAGATACGGCGTGTGATTGTTGAGATATTCGACAAAACTGTACCCGGAAAGCTTTAAAAACCGCAAGCTAAACGCCATGATGATGCGTTGCGGATTACGCGCCGTCGCGAGCAATTTCCAGGTACGGGCGATTAATTCGTATTTGCGGCCGTTTTCCATGTTAAACGGCGTGAGCGCGTCGCAGAGTTCCGCGCAATACTGGGCGTACACAAACGATTGCCAGTTGTTTTTTACCGCGGTGAAATGATCCATCACCTTGGCGCCGGTAACCTTCGGCCGCGCCTGCTCGTGCGCCGCATAGACGATAAAATCAGTTTCAGTAACGGGCTCGCTGGCAGCCGCAAGCTTTGCCTTAATTTTTTTCGCCCCCGGGACGACCAGGGAAACCTTGCCCCATTGATCGGTAAAGACGATGATGGACTTATCCGCCTCACCGCACACATGGGACCGCAAAATTAAGCCCTTTACTTGAAAATACATATCAGGATATTTTCCGTATCTTGACGCGCATAATCTTTTTTTTATCGGCGTCAACAATCTCTATTTCGATATCGCCCCAGCGTATGGTCTCGCCCGCACGGGGTATCCGGCCGAACATATCGAGCATCCAGCCGCTTACTGTAGCGAAATCCTGCGCGGGAAGATTAAGTTTCATTTGGTCGTTAACGGCTGCCAGCGATTCTCCGGCACGCACCAGAGTTGCGCCGTCCGGCTGGGGGATAATGGTTTTTTCCTGAATATCGTATTCGTCCCATATCTCGCCAACAATCTCTTCGACAATATCTTCGATAGTTGCTTCACCGACGGTCGACCCGAACTCGTCAACCACAATAGCCAGGTGATGATGCCCGTTCTTGAACTCGCGGAGCACGGTGTCAACGCGGGCGGTGTTGGGCACAAAATAAGCCGGGCGAATCAAGTCCTCAACCAGAAATAATGCGCCGCCGCGCCATGCCAGCGCGAGGTCCCTACTATAAATTATTCCGACGATGTTGTCAATATTTCCGCGGTATACCGGCACCCGGGAATATTGTTTTTCAATAATCTGTTCTATCACCGCTTCAAAGGGCTGGTCCAGGTTCACCGCGTGCATCGACGCCTTGGGCACCATGACATGCGATATCCTGGTTTTACTGAACCGCAAAATATTTCTCATCAATTGACGGGTTGATTTCGGCAGAGGCAGCGTCTGTTCCGAAGATAATAAAAACTTTAATTCATCCGGATGTAAAAATGCCGGCTCTTTTGACAAGCGTTGCCCCGCCAGGGAAATAATTTTTTCCGCAATTCGCACCAGCATCCGGTTAACCCCGCCCAGATGCCGATTGCACGCCGCAACAATCCATATGCCCTTGACCGCCACGCGTTCAGACGCGTAACGGCCGGATATCTTAGGAATTATTTCCCCCAGCAAAAGAATAACAGCCACCGCCGCCAACGGCCCAGCCGTCAATGTTATCAGATGCGGCCACTGAAACAATTCTATGGTGTCCAAGAGAACTGCGGTCACCGCTACCGTGGCGCCAATCATGGCAACATTGGTCACCACCATCATCGTTGAGATATATTCGTTCGGGTGTTCCTGCCAGTGTAAAAAGATATCGGCCAATCGCGGATGTTCTTCCCGGATACGCCGCAAACTGATGCTTGAAAGACTGGTGAGGGCGGTTTCCATGCCGGCGAAAAACGCAATCAAAAGCAAGAATATGAAAAACAACGCAATTTTAACGACAAAAAATATCATGATTCCTTCACATCGTATTCGTCGAGTATTTCCCCGACGATTTCTTCGAGTATATCTTCCAGCGTCACAATCCCCATGAGATTGCCGACGCTGTCGGCCACAAAGGCCAGATGCGTCTGCCCAGACTTGAATTCACGCAGTAAATCTCCGATTTTCTTATCCGGAGCAATATAATAAGGCGGCCGGACCAGGTCCGAGGTAAATTTTCCGTTGTTTTTTTTCCATGCCCACAGGATATCTTTGGTGTGCACAAACCCGGCAATGCGATCGCGGGAAGTATGGTACACGGGCACCCGGCTATGCCCTATTTCAACGAGCACATCCAAAAACTTTTCTTCGGCAAGATCGAGATTGGCCCATTCGACATCAGCCAGCGGCGTCATGATTCTGGCAACATCGATGTCGCTGATATGCAGTACCCGCTGCAGCATTTGGGTGGTATCTTTGCCCAGCATGCCGGCATGGTTTGCCTCAACGATAAGCCCTTTTACCTCATCGATGCTCAAAAAAGTCAGTATGCGCGCCGGCAGAATCTTCGCAATGCCCGGCAAGATGAGCGCGATTAGTTTCAACAGGGGCATGACCAGCGGACGGGCAATGTTTTCAAGCCGGGCAATGATAGGCAGGCCGATAAGCGTTATTTTCTCAGGGTTCGCGCGGCTGAATATTTTCGGGGTTACTTCGCCAAAAACCAGCACCAGAAAGGTGACACCCAGCCAATCAAAAAGTTCAATAACTTCCGTGTTGAGGTGCGAAAAAACCGTGACCAGCAGCAACGTGCATAAAAAACTAATCGCCATGTTGGTGACGGTATTGCCGACAAGGATGGTCGTAATCAGATAATAGGGTGACTCCAGCCATTCGCCCAGTGGCCCGGCAAGAGATTTGTTGAGAGCAATCAGTTTTTTGATACGGTATTTAGAAAGGCTCGTCAAAGCGGTTTCCACCCCCGCCCAGAACGCGGAGAGAACAAAAAGACAAACAATAAGAAACGCAGAAATAAGTATCAGCATATTATTCTTGTATGTAAATATTTATGCTATCGGAAAACTACCCCATAGTTTATCCTGAATGGCGAACATCTTTGTTTTTTCCTGCGGCGTGTAATCGGTGTATCCCATAAGATGGAGAACGCCGTGAATAACCAGATATTCCAATTCCCGCTCCCATGAATGCCCGCAGGCGCGGGCTTGTTTTTTCGAGCGACCTTCGGCAATATAAATATCGCCGGACACGCTACAGTCACTTCGTTCAATGCGATGATCTATAAGAAATGAAATAACATCCGTTATACGGCGCACTTTTCGATAGCGTCCATTGAGTTTTTTGATTTCCAAATCGGGGATTAAAATGAAATTAATGACAGCGCGGGAACAGAGTTTCCTGTCGGCAAGGGTACGTCGCGCCGCAGCCGCCAAGAGCCGCCGCTGGAGAGGTTCGAACCCGAAGAGATTGATGATAAACTTATTGCGTGCGATAGATATTTTCCCCAAGGACAATTAAAAACCCCACCGGCAGGTTTTATGCAGATGGCGTTGTTTTTTGATAATCGATACGGGCGTGGTAAATACCGCTGAGCGTATTGATCATGCTGTCCGCAATCGTGCTCAGATCGCGCATGGTGATGGGACATTCGGAAAATTGTCCATCGGTAAACTTATTGTTTATGACCTGTTCCACCGTATCCTTCATGCGGGCCGCGGAAGGGTCTTCAACGCTGCGCGAAGCGGCCTCGACAGCGTCTGCCAGCATGATAATAGCGCCGACTTTAGTGCGGGGTTTTGGTCCCGGATAGCGGAACGATTCCTGCTTGATGGCGGTATTGTGCTCCAACGCCCGATGATAGAAATAATGAATCAGCGATGTGCCGTGATGCTGTTCGATAAGATCAATGATAACCCGGTCAAGCTTATGTGCCTGCGCCAGAGCAACGCCGTCCTTGACATGCGAGGTAACTACCAAGCTCGACATCGTCGGCTTCAGGGGGTCGTGAGGGTTTTCCAACACCTGTTGATTCTCGATAAAATATTCCGGATGAGTCAGTTTTCCGATGTCGTGGTAATAGGCGCCTACACGGGCAAACAGAGCGTTAGCGCCGATGGCTTCCGCGGCTGGCTCGGCGAGAGAAGCCATAAGCAGGGAATGGTGGTAGGTGCCCGGAGCTTCCAGCATCAGTCGTTTTAATATCGGCTGATTGAAATCGGCAAGCTCAATCAGTTTGATGTTGGTCGTCCGTGAAAAAAATGTTTCAAGGTACGGCAGCACGCCCAGAACGAGTACCACCGACAGCACGCCGCTGAGAACCCCCCACATCAGATTGACCTCAAATGTCAGAAGGCTCCAGCCGACAAAAAAATGAACGATAACGGTTGCCACAACATTTATCAAAACCACCCTGACGCCGATGCGGGAGAGATCCGAACGGGTACGCACTGCCGCAAGAGAAAATATCCCGGCGCTTGACGCGAACAACTGAATAAAGAAGTATTCAAACCTGAACCCGTTAAGCACCGCCAGAATCATGCTGAGCACGATGGCGACCATGAGCGCCAAACTGCGGGAAAGCAACAGCCCGGTCAGCAGCGTGAACGCCGCCAAAGGCGTTGCCAGTGGAGACATCCAATCTTTGGACAACTGCATCACCAGCACCGCGCTGGTACAGATAACCCCCAGAAGCATGACCGCCTCGCTGTCGGCAATCAGATGCGGTTTTTCGTTCTTGAGATACATTAAAAAGAAAATGAACACCATCGACAAAAACAGGAAAAGTCCGACCGCATTCATCCACGAGATGCCTATCTCAAACATAAGCACGGCAAAAAAAATCGCCATACTGACAAACGCGACCAGATAACTGGGGATATTTATTTCCCTGTTCCAGATAATCGCGCCGCCGCCGCGTCGCACGGCCGTTGCCAGCGGATCCCGCTCTACCCGCCGCAACAGGCTCAAAAGAATGTTTCGTATCATAGTTCTGATCATAGTTTTCCCTTAATTATTTCCTTTGGTTTGTGCACATTGCGCGGCGCAATAAAACGGGTCAGTGCGTCAACTTGTTTGCCCCGTTTTTTTTGCCGCTCGTACATCAGCGCCCACGCACAATCGCGGGAACTGTCCACTTCGCATTTACCGTCAATCACGCCGCCGCACGGCCCGTTGACCAGCCCTTTTGCGCACCGCGACACCGCGCAAACGCCGGCGGTCTGTTCCAGCATGCAATCGCCGCACACCGCGCAAAATTGACGATACACGCCGATTCGTTCCGTCGTGCCGACAAAAACAGGATTAAGTCCCGGGGTAACCGGCTTATCAACCGAGGTGCCCACTGCCTGCGTGCCCGCGCCGCAGGCGAGCATCACAATAACTTCCGCATCGTTTGCCGGCACGGATTTAGCGATATCTCTTTTGGCCAGACGCATATCGCACGCCGTATCCATGACCAACGAACCGGTAACCGTTTTGCCGGCCGCTTCCAGCGCAAGAACCATTTTCTTAACCGCTTCTTCGTCGCCGGTCTGACACTTTGTCGCACAGGCGCCGCACCCGACCACAAAAATGCGGGTATAGGGCTGTATGTTTTTGAGTACTTCATCAAGCGGTTTAGCAACGGTTATGATCATTTCAGTTCAACCCTTTTCCGGTAGTTGCGGCAATGCCACCTGCGAGTATATCCCGTACCATCACGCCGGCCCGCTGTATCATATCTGCGGCGGCGGCTGATTCTTGGGAAGTAAAGGTAGATAACACAAAATCAGCAGGGTCTTCATTCGGCGGCACCGGCCCAATCCCGCACCGCAAGCGGGGAAATTCCACAGTCCCTAGTTGTTCGATAATAGACTTAAGCCCATTGTGGCCGCCGGCGGACCCGGAAGTCCGCACCCGCAGAACACCCATAAGAAGCGAAAAATCGTCCACCATCACCAGAATCTCCGCCGGCGCAATATGGTAGTAATCCGCTATTGCGCGCACGGCAATCCCTGAATTGTTCATGTATTCCAGCGGTTTGAGCACTCTCTGTCCGCCGGGCAGGGAAGTTATCCGCGCTTTTATGCCCGCCTTAGCGGCAACCCATGCAACGCCGGCTTCCTGCGCCAACAAATCAGCTACAGAAAACCCGACATTATGACGGGTTTTTTCATAGCGCGCATCAGGATTTCCTAACCCGACAATAAGTTTAATTTCAGTTGCCATGCGCTCATCCATTGAGATGTGATCAAAAACAAAGCCCCCGTGCGTCCTCTTGCTTACCGCAAACGTGCACCGTATATCCGGCGGCGGATATCATGCAGCTGTCGATAACCAAGGGAAGCAAGGGGGCGTATGCATAGATAGTACCGCTGCATATCTTTTCCTGTACTCTGAACCCTGCGGTATGTTATTTTTTTGCCGGTTCTGCTTTTTTATCGCCGGCAGCAGGAGCAGCTGCTCCATCTTCTTTATCTTTTTTGCCTTTGCTGATAACTTCCGGTTCAGCGGTTGAACCCGGTGTCGCGGCGGCAGCGGCAGCTTCGGCAGGGGTCGCCGGCACTTCTTCCGCGGCAGGCACAACGACATTGACGATAATGGCATTTTCGTCGGACAAGAATTCAACGCCTTCAATCCGGGGCAAATCCTTGACCGTGATTGAATGGTTCAATTCCAGCGATGAAATATCGACGACGATGTTGTGCGGGATATTCGTCGGCAAACATTGCACGGCAATGTCGCGCATAAGATGTTCCAGAATACCGCCGGAATTTTTGACGCCGGGGGCGATTCCCTGAATATGCAGCGACACTTTGACTTCGATCTTTTCCTGCAAGGACACTGCCTGGAAATCAACATGGATCGGCTTCTGGGAAATACAATCGCGCTGTATTTGTTTAACAATCGCCGTTTTGGCGGCATCTTTCATCTGCAAGCTGATCAGTGCGTTCGCGCCGTCTTTTTTGATGATGGTGTCGAACAGTTTCGCTTCGATCGCGATACTAATCGGCTTTTCGTGATGACCGTAATACACCGCGGGAACTTTTCCATCTTTGCGCAAAACCTTCAAACTGTGTTTCGTCGATACTTCTCTGACATCTGCATTGATAATTGCTTCTTTCATGATACTATCTCCTCTTCTCTTTCGTTACATAAACAAGGCGCTGACCGACTCGTCGTGATAGATACGCTTGATGGCCTCGGCCAGAAGCGGCGCGATGGTCAGTACCGTTATTTTGTTTGTTTTTTTGCTGTCCACCGGAATCGAATTGGTGACAATCAATTCTTCAATGGGCGATTCTTCAATCCGCTCGATAGCGGCCCCCGACAACACGCCGTGCGAGCAGGCGGCCAACACCCTGATTGCCCCTTTGTCCTTAATGGTTGCGGCGACTTTCGTCAATGTTCCCGCGGTGTCCACCAGGTCATCGAGCAAAATGGCGGTCTTTCCTTTTACTTCACCGATGACATTCATGATTGCCGCTTCGTTGGGCCGCGGGCGCCGTTTGTCAACGATGGCAAGATCGGCGTTTAAGTGTTTCGCGAAAGCCCGGGCGCGTTCCACGCCGCCGGCGTCCGGAGAAACAATCACCAAATCTTTCATATTTTTTGCCGCGATATATTTGAGAAATACCGGCATACCGTAGAGATGATCGACGGGAATATCAAAAAATCCCTGAATCTGTCCTGCGTGCAGGTCCATGGTTAACACGCGGGAAACGCCGGAAGCAACCAGCAGGTTCGCCACTAATTTCGCGGTAATCGGCACCCGCGGTTCCGATTTTCTGTCCTGTCGGCCATACCCGTAATAGGGGAGAACGGCGGTTATACGGCGGGCAGAAGACCGGCGCAGAGCGTCGCACACGATTAAAAGTTCCATGAGATGTTCGTTAGCGGGCGCGCAGGTCGGCTGTATGATAAAACAATCGGCTCCACGGACATTGTCGGCAATCTTAACCTGGATTTCACCGTCGCTGAATCGATTGATGACGGCATTGGTAAGTGACACCCCGAGATGCTCAACAATCTCTTCAGCCAACCGCCGATTCGCATTACCGCTGATAATTTTCAGTTCCATATGTCTCCTCTGGTTCACTAAAGGGTGTGAAATATATTATTTTCTTTTTTTTCGGTACTCGGCCTTGTTGATCTGCCGGGCGCGGGCCAAAGCCAGTGACCGCGCGGGAACGGCGTCAGTTATCGTTGAGCCCGCCCCGATTACTGCATCCGCGCCGACAGTAACCGGTGCAACCAGATTTGTGTTCGAACCGACAAACACCCGGTCACCGATAGTGGTTGTATGCTTTTTTTCTCCGTCGTAATTACAGGTGATAGTTCCAGCGCCGACATTGACATCTGCGCCCAGTATCGCATCCCCGATGTACGAGAGATGATTAACTTTTGACCGAGGGCCGATAACTGATTTTTTTATTTCACTGAAATTGCCGACCTTCGCGCCTGCCTTGAGCACCGAACCGGCCCGGAGATGCGCAAACGGGCCGATGAGCGCATCCGCATCAACCCGTGCGTCGGTCAAAACGCTGTGAGGTTTTATCACACACCGTTCACCGATAACCGTCGCGCCTTCGATAACGGTCCCGGGATAGATAACAGTATCCGCGCCGATACGCGCGTCCGGCGAAATATAGGTAGTGTCCGGATCGATAATGGTTACGCCGTTAAGCATATGGCGGCGCAGAATACGCGCATTCATCAGGCGTTCTGCCTGCGCCAATTCAACGCGCGTATTGACGCCAAGTATTTCTGTCGGCACGCCGAGCGAACACGCCCCGGCTGTCTGGCCGGCATTATTGAGAATCTCTATCACATCAGTCAAATAATATTCTTTTTTTGCGTTGTCAGGTTTAATTTTCTTGAGCGCCTGCCATATTGCCGGACTTGAAAAACAATAAATACCGCTGTTAATCTCGCGTATCTTTCTTTGTTCGCCGGTCGCATCTTTTTCTTCAACGATACCTTGGACCGACCCGTCAGCGCGACGCACGATGCGGCCGTATCCGAACGGATTGCCAAACTCTGCCGACAATATGCTGACCGCATGCGCAGAAGTTCTGTGGTATGTCAGAAAAGAACGCAGCGTGTCGGTCGTTATCAGCGGCGTATCGGCGCACAAAACAAGGATATCGCCTTGAAACTTCCCTAAGCGGGGCGCGCACTGAAGCACGGCGTGCCCTGACCCGCGCTGATTTTTCTGAACGGCAAAACCAATTTTTTCACCCGCGACAACAGCACGGACCTGATCCGCTTTGTGTCCGACAATAAGGCACATCTCGGCAGGGTTAAGACCTTTTGCCGCCGCTACAACCCAAGAAACCAGGGAACGGCCGGCCACCCGGTGCGCCACTTTGGCGATTGCCGATTTCATCCGGGTGCCTTCTCCCGCAGCCAGGATGATAACGGCAAGTTTATTCTGTTTCATAGTTGACGCCCATCAAACAATTCCTCCGGGACTAGGATTCGAACCTAGGCAAAGGGATCCAAATTCCCTTGTGCTACCATTACACCATCCCGGAATGATACCGGACAGATTACTCAAACGAAATAAAAAACCTGCCAAGTGATTATTCCTACGCCGTCATCACCTCTCAGGAATTCGGTTTTATACCGTGTGAACCACCCATGTTTTCCAGCGATGCTTCTTCAAGGCGGTCTGCAACGCTTTTCCTTCTTGTTGCCCAGAGAGCAGTCCAAATACAGATGCTCCTGAACCGGACATCATGGCTGAAACGCCTTTGGCGGCCAGAATATCCTTTATGCCCCGTATAGCAGGATAGCAGGGCAACACCACCTCTTCAAGGCGGTTGAAAAGCTTTGTTATTTTAGTATTTTCTTGCCTTTTTGTCAAAGGGAACTGCAGCTTGCCATACACCCAGGGGGTTGAAACGGGAAATCCGGGGTTTATGAGTATGTACCATTGTTTTCGTTTAACCGGCAACGGCGTAAGCCGGTCGCCTATCCCCGTAGCCCGCGCTCTGCCGCCCGCAAGAAAGAAAGGGACATCTGCGCCCAGCGTGGCCGCCAGCGCAACGAGGGTTCGATGGGACATGCGTATGTTCCACAGGGATATCAGCCCCTTAAGCACCGCGGCGGCATCGGAAGACCCGCCTCCCAGACCGGCGCCCAATGGGATATCTTTTTCAAGCGTTATCGCCGCACCGCAGCTGACGCCTGTTTTTTTCTTCAGGGCAACCGCAGCCCTCATCGCCAGATTCCGTGAATCAACAGGCAAATCGGCCCCTCGGCAGGTAAGCGAAAGTTTTGAGGGATGGGCGTCTATGCTGATGCGATCATACAAACTGACGGTCTGCATGACGGATACAATATTATGATAATTATCTTTCCGGCGGTTACGCACTTCCAAAAAAAGATTAATTTTTGCGGGCGCATTAATAACGACGGTCATGGGATTGCACCTGCTCACTGAAAGACGGCCGGTTCGACCGGCTCGTTAACGGAAAGTGACTGGAAGTTGATTTCGGCGGACAGGCGGGGAGATGTCCATACCGCCTGCATACGGCAGGCAACGGCAATCCCATCCTCAAAACGGTACCGGCTGAACAGAATCCGGCAATCAGGCGTCGTACATTCTATCAGGGTGCCGTCTCGTTTATCGATGACCATGGCGGCATCGTCTAAACGATAGTAAATTTTATTACCTTTCGCGGTTATGACCGTTTTGTCTGAATCAAACCGCTCGATAAGCGAACCGTTAAACCAGCCCGCAACAGAGCTCAACAGTGACAACTGTCCGGGTGCAAGATTCTGCGATAAGGCAGCCGGCGTGATACGCACATCGGGCGCGGCGACAAGTGCGAACCGGGGGGTAAGAAAACTGCCCAGAATATCAATCCGCCACGATGACGGACGCAAATATTTGAACATGCCGAACGATCGGATGTTAAATTCTTTGGAAGCAGCCGTAAGCAACAAGGTAGCGTTAAGGGAACGAATCTGTTTAGCGTTGTCTGCCGCCCGCTTAAGCAGTTTTCTCTGTAAAGTGCCCGGAAGAACAAGTTTCTCCAGTGCTTTTACTTTTTTGCGCACCTTTTTATTGTCCGGCGCGCGTGATAGCGCGGCACGGTATGATTCCCATGCGTCGGTTATTTTATTTTGCTTCAAGAGCGCGTCGCCGGCATGGTCAAAAATAACGGCATCGGGACACAGAACAGCCGCCCGAGACAGTTCACGCTGGGCGTCGTCAAATTTTCCTTGTTTATAATACAGCCAACCCAGCGAGTCCCGGTAGGAACCGTTGTCCGGTTCTGCGACCAGCGCGCGCGTAATCAGTCGTTCAGCTTCATCAAGCCGTTCGCCGCGCTCAACGAATGAATAACCGAGATAGTTGAGCGCCGCGCCGTGCGCCGGATTAATGGCGAACGCTTTTTCGAATTCCGGTATCGCTTTTTCGAATTTTCCCCATTGATCGTACATGACGCCACGGTGAAAATGCGCTTCCGCCGAATCAGGCCGCCGTTCGAGGATCTGCCGGAAATTTTCATCCGCCCGCTTATATTTCTTCATGTCCATATAGGCAAGCGCAAGCAGGTAATACAGATTGGGATTTTTTGGTTCCTGCTCAGAAACCTTCTGCAGGTAGGTGACTGCTTTTTTATAATTTTTTGACGCCGAGTAGTAATAACTCAACCGCACCAAGATCATCGGGGTGGCATCTTTTTTCCGGACTGACTCAAAATAGTTGATCGCCGCAGGCCAATTCTGGCTTTCTTCCGCCAGCACGCCCAGCCAGAAATCGATGGTGGTATCGGCAGGATTCATTTTCTTTGCGCGGACAAACATATCCTGCGCCGCGGAGAATTCTTTCATGCGGTACAAGAGCCCGCCCAGATACATCACCACCGTCACATTATCCGGAACCAGTCCGATAAACTTTTTAAATTCATCAACCGCTGCGGGCAGCTTATTTTGTTTTTCCAACAGCTGGCCAAGTTCCAGATACGCTTCCGGGCTGTCCGGCTTGAGCGCGATGGCTTTTCTAAAGGATGCAGCCGCATTGTCGAGCTGCCCGATTTTCTGCTGGATCATGCCCATCTGATAATATCCCTCGACGGACTCGGGCTTTTGGAGAATGTATTTTCCCCAGTAATCAAGCGCTTTTTCGGGCGTTTCCGATGATGAATGATACGCGGCGAGATATAAAATGGCGGATTCATTATCGGGATCGATGATCAATACTCTTTCCCACGACTCGCGCGCACTGTTTGACTGTCCGGTCAAAAGATAGAAATTGCCCAGAAACAACTGGGTTTCAATATCTTTACTGCCCGCTTCTTTGAGTTTTTCAGCCGCGGCAAACGCCTCGGCTGACTCGCCCATCTGCCAGTATGCGGTAATGAGGTCCTTATAAACCGCTAGGGCTTTTGAGTCCATGACAACCACACGCTGATATTCTTCCAACGCTACCTGAAGGTCGCCCTGTTTTGCCGCAAGCAATCCGTGCGCGTAATGGCAATAGGCGTCCGTGTTCATGGCCGGCAGGGTGCTCGTCCCCAGCGCGAGAATAAGCATGCACGCAATAATTTTATTTTTCATAGTGTTTTCTTCATGACCACTGCGTCTTCTTCGCCGTAATACTTGGCACGCACGCCGCTGGCTTCAAATCCGCAGGATGCATACAGGCATTGCGCGGCGCGGTTGCCTTTTCGCACTTCCAGGAACACCGACCCGGCACTGCTTGCGCGAGCGTCATCAATCAAAAATAACAGAATTTTCCGCCCGAAGCCCCGCCCGCGGTGATCCGGATGTACCGCGAGATTGACGATGCTTGCCTCGCCGGCAACCAGCCAGTACCCGCCGTATCCGACGACCGCATCGTTGTTCTTGGCAATAAAAAAATGGGAAATCGGTACAGAGATTTCCCGTTCAAATAGCGTTCTTGTCCAGGGAGAAGGAAACGACAGCTGTTCAATGGCGGAAACAGCTTCAATATGCTCGGGAGCCAAAAGAGAAAAATCGAGTTCCATCCTGTAAAGTATACCAAAAGCCCGCAGGTTATTCAATGATTTCTTCTACTCCCCCACTTTTTGATTATGTGTGGATACCCAATTTATTATTCCCCCTTTGGAAAAGGGGGATACAGGGGGATTTATCGATGCACTCCACTACCACGGCAAATCCTCCCTACCCTCCTTTTTCTAAGGAGGAGAATACCACATATTCTCAAATGAAGGAGATTTGCACATCTTCAGAAAATTGAGAAGAACAGTTCATCGCCAATGATTAGGCGGCGGCGGACATACTTGCGGCACTATCGGGGTCGGGTAGCGCTTGGGGAAGAGAATGGCGCTCATCAATGGGCGGAGGAAGGGAAGGGGCGCGATTTTTCCGCTGGAGCTGTATGAAATCTCTCTTAACGGCTGTAGCGGTCTGATGCTCGAGCTGACGAATAATCGCGGCAAAATTCTCTATCACCGCGAAAACCGAACTTTTCGCCTTATCAATCAGGTGACTGGGGGAAACAACCACGGACAAAGCGCCGGCGGGGCTTATCGAAAGCGTAAACTGCCTATCAAGGAGATGACGGGCGAGCATGGCGCAGTTCCATTCAGGGTCGTCAAGCCGCATAAAAGAGGGATCCCGTCTGAAAATTTGACTTGCGAACATCCCGCCGGCAAATTCGACTTCTCGCATAAAATTTATATCATCCCCATGGATAGGCAATCCCTGCTTATATATCCAGTGCGAAGCGACACGAACACCCCCGAATTGATGCTTGTGGTAATCAGCAATATCAAAAACACCTATCTGCATAGGAATACCGGCAACAAGAATATCGTATCGGGTATATGCAAATCCCGCAATAGTTTTTCCCTTGGTCGTTATGCCATGGTCAGCTTTCAACCATTGAGTGATTGCCGCGCGCACCCGGTCGGCAGTGGCGCTATCCTCGGCAATGACGAAAAAGTCGAGCAGATCGGTGATGTCGTCAAATTTCGTGATGTCCGGGCGGCGGGCGGTCGCTATCTTCTCCCATGTTCCTGAAAGGGATTTGACGCGTTTTTTTATCACCGCGGGGATGCCGTTCGCCCGAAGGACTGCGCGCAACTCTGTTTCCAGATTGTCCAATGTGCCGCGCAATTCGCCGTACGGTACGCCCGTTCGTTCGTGCACCGCGGATGCCATATGTGCGCGGTTGCTGTCTGCGCCGTCAACGGTTTCTTTGTTAGAATACGCAAAGGCCTGATCGCGCATGGCGCCGTACATCTTGTACGGTGCGTGCACGCGATCACAGAGCGAAGCATATATCCGCACGATTTCGTAATACGCACTGGCCCGCGCCCGATCAGTGCCGGCGGCAGCAACCGCCTGCATCTTCGCCGCGCACAAGACCATAATATCCTGATACGACCCTTGTGTGAGAGCAAGAATTTTGTCCTGATAGTTTTGGAGCACATCGGGACCGTCTAGGGAGGTAATTAAATTTCCATCAACAAAACGCAATTCCTCCAACATATCCTGGAGATGTGAGACCCGACTGGCTTCTTCAATGGAACCCGAAAAATGGAGCGCCCGAATCTGAGCCGGGCTGCAGCCGGCGAACAGCGCGACCATCACGCTTTCAGGTGTGCCGCCCCAGCGGGCAACAGCGGCTGCCATCGAGAGATAATGCACTGTATACGATTCCCCTGAAAAGAATTCTTTCCCTTCATATTGTCCCAGGGCGAACAGAAGCGCTGCTTCGCCCCGGCCCGCCATAGCCGGGCCCGCAGCCGAAAAACTCGCGTTGATATCCCGCAAGAGACCTTCATAATCGTGACGCAGTTCAGCTGGAATCACTTGCATCGAAACGCCACTGCCTTTGAGCGAGGCATGCAACATCCCGAGCGGGTCAACCGTTATATCCAACAGTTTTTTTACGGACTTTATATCGTCGACCTTCGGTTTTTTGCTCGCGTAATACGATGAGTTTGCGATTAGGAAATTGCGCAGATTCTCATCGATAGTCGTATCATAGAACAATCTGCCGCCGCGAAGATGGACAACATCCCAGCCCGCGGCGACCTGCGCAACATACCGCGCTGCCATTTCGTCCACCGCAGGTTTCTGAAGATCGGTTGCCAAAGACACTGCCTCTTCCTGTATGCTGAATATTCCGGCTACGGGGGATCCGTCAGCACCCGCCATACCCAGTATTTTTCGGGTAAGCACAACGGATGAGTCAAACACATGATGGACCAGATACACGAAGCTGTCGGCAAATACAAGCATGAATCCGTTGTGTCCGTATTTAGGCGCCATACTGCTGTCAATATTAGCGAACACCTGACCGTTGAAAAGTTCCAGCATGGGGACGCCTTCCGCCGCAAGTTTATCTGTCGGGCTATGCCCGTTGATCCACCCGCCGGTAATACCCATCTTGTGCATCACCAGTCCGATACCTTTATACACCGTGCCGTCATCGCCGCGGCAGGACGCACACCCTCCGGGAAGCCCGCAGGAACAGACAACCTGTGATGCCTTTTTTACATCTTTCGGCTTAATCCTGACCGTCTCGTCGGCATAGAGATACAATACCAGCGCGAACGCTTCACGGATGCTGGAAAATTTGTCTGTCCCGTACCGGAAGTTCCGCACATCCGCGCTCATGCGGTCGAACGCATCAAAAATGCGCGGGCCCGTATAGTGCGTCCCGTCGTACCACAGACCCTTGATCCTGCGGGAACCCCCGTGCCCGTCGGATTCGAATTCAATCACGCGGCCGGTGGCACGGTCAAATTTGCCGATACAAACATCGCCTTCATTATCGATAGGCAAAAACCCGTGCGTGACCAAATAGGTGACCATTTCCCGCGCGTAGAGGCGGAAGTGTTTCATATAAAAATCGCGCATACGCTGAATCAGCGGCACGCCTAAATAATCCGCCGGCGATATGCCGGGGCGTCCCAGCGATGCGAGTTTTTCGTTGTATTGGGCCAAAAATCCATTTTCTTTGAGACCACCCCAGGAGTTGTGATATATCCAATCCATCGCATTCCATTCCATGCTCTCATAATTGCGGTACATAATAGCGTCGAGCACGGCCCACTCCCAATTATCCGCGTCCAGCTGACTCTGCATGACTTTTTTCTGCTCCGCAATTATATTTTCCACCGCGACGGCCAGCTCATCCCAAGCAGGGTTCTGTTCCGGCGGAGAAATCTGACGCAGTCCCGGACGCTCTGCGGTACCGCGTATCTCCTGCAGGCGGTCCTCCCACCAGTTTATTGACATCTTATCCGTCGCGCGAACGCCGCGGTAAACCAGCACGCCCACATTTCTTCCCATCACCAGTTTCCACCACGCAAGAACCCGCGCTTTATTTTCAGCATCCGGATCTTTGTTGTCGCGCGCGCGGAAAAAGCGCCCTTCTTCATCAAACTGCGGATTATTCAACACATCTTTTCCCTCTTTTTCATCGAGGTCAAACGCATACAGTGCCTTGAATTTGTCGAAGAAAACTTTCGTCCCTTGCACCGGATCACCCGCCGGCGCCGCTGTCCGCTTTTCCTGCATCGCGTCCGCATAGTCCATATATTCTTTAAGTTTTTCCGCCCAATGATGGATACTGTTGACGCCCGATGCTTTTTCTGTGCGCTTGCGCGCGAGCAGCTCCCGCACGCTTGCTACCGGCTGATGGGCGTAGGAACCGTATCCAACATATAAATCATCGATTCCTTGATAATGCTCGTACCAGGGCAGATGAAGTCCCAGATTATTAAGAACCTGATATATGTCATGATTGCCGGGCACATAGTCCGTCATAGAGAGTTCTGCCGGAAAGACAACATCAGCGCCCATGTCAACGAGTTTCTTCACCAGTAAAAATGTTTTTTCCACCTGCGGACCCCGGTCAGGGATATCACCGTTGATAACAATACGGATCCCCTGTTGCCGGAGTTCTTCAGCCAGCATATCAATCTGTTCGAACACGGTATCGGGAGACAGGGGATGCCCGATAGCGGCTGAAAGAAGCGAAACCAACCGGTCAAATCCGCCGTGAAGATCGGACACCATAATGGTCTTGCTTACCAAACGCTCCGGGCGTTGAGCGCTTGACTGCGCCTCGGCCATGGTCAAGGGCCGCTCCATCTTTTCAGCAAGATGTTCCAGCATACGATGCACGGCCTTCTCGGGAACAACGGCGCCCTGACGAGCGCGATTTTGCAGAAGGGCGTACAACAAATCTTCATTGCTCAGAAAAGCGTCTCCCGAAAAACGGGCAAGCCCTTGTGCAAGACCGATGGTCACTAAAAGGTCCGTGTCATCTCCGGCATCGGCGGCAATGGTATGCAGCGATTCATTGATAAGTATGTGAAAATTCTCAGTACCCGGCTTCCCGTAGGTAAAAAGTTCCGATGATTCACCGGCGGGAACAAAGGCAATGCGTATCGTCCCGGGAACGCGGTGAACAGCATCTCTCATCGGCGCCGGCAGAATGGCCAGCGCATCGCGCACGGCAGCATCGATGCGTGCGGCGGATACTGCAGGAGTGCCCCCAGCGCGCTTGACGCCGGAAACCCGCGGCGGCAGAAATGCCCCTTTACCGTCACCGACGGTGATCCAACCGGACACAGCATCAATACGTTGAACTGCCGCAGTTCCAACCAGCCGCCGCCGACCGGCAAGATGTAACCTATCCATCACCAATGACGGGAATATCCGGACACGCACCGCCGCAAGAACATTTTCGGCAAGTTCGTATTTGTTGAATCCGTGTTGGGCGCCGATGGTATAAGCATTTGCGGATGCAGGCCGTGCGGGAACAATCCCTTCCATGGAACCTTGTTCCAGTATTTTTTTTGCCTTATCTTCGAGGAGTGCGCGAATGGTTTCACTGGTATTTTTTTGCGCCATCTCCTGATACCCCTGCTCAGTCGCTTCACTGCCGAACAAGACAAAATATGCTTCCTTTAACGACCGCTGAGACAGCAATTCCTGCGCACGGTGCGCGGCAGCGTTTTCCGGGGTTGTCTCAATGAACACCTCAGTGTCCGCCGCGGTGAATATTTCTTTTGCAACGGCTTTACCCTCGATAATAACGGAAATACCTTGTTTTTTAAGCGCAAACACCTGTGCGCGCAGTCCTGTTGAGATATGCTCCCGGACTGGCTCCATCTGACTGATGCGCCGCGCCGCGTCTGAAACAACGGCGTCATAAAAGGCATCGGTCATGTTCATCCCTTTGTAGATAGGGGACTGCTCTTTGAATCGGTCATCAAAATAAAAGGGTTCTCCATCAATGAACACATAGCCGAATCGAGAGACATCAATTCTGTTGACGATTTCCATTATCCGTGCAATTTCCGCGGGGGAATCAGGACCTTCTTTGCTGAGCAGTCCCGCATTGAGCGCGTAAATGGCTGCCAAGCGGTAGAGTTTTCCGGTGGGAATATAATAGGCGCCCAAACGACGGGCCATAGTCAATGACACAAATGATTTTCCTGCTCCTGATTGCCCGTCAACGGCAACCACAAACGGGCGGGCATACCGGCGGATGCCGGAGGGCAACCGCAGTGCAACGGCCGGCACAGCCGGCTCCTCTTCGGGATACAACGCTCCATCTTTATAAATATATATGCTTCTGTTGGTGCGGGACACCAACTCAATCCGGCAAGTAGCGCCGTCGGCGTCAGCAATAATATCCATACCAAAACCCTGAAATCCGGCAGACCCATTGAGAACGGACTGTACCGCGGCGCGGACACCCTCCCATCCACCGAAGCGGTCCCGCGCGCCGGCAAGCGCCGCCGCAAGGTCCATCATTCTTTGGGGACGATCGGCGGCGGAACAAACCGCCAGCGCAAATGCTTGAGAACCAAACTGGTGTGACTGTTCGCGGGCCAATCGTTCATATTTTTCCGTAACTCCCGGTGACGAGGCAATCTGGGGCGTCACTACTGCATATGATATACCGCGTTTTTCAAGGAGTGCCGCGAGATCGTGCGTGTGGAATCCACCCGCAACGGCTACGACAACGCCCGTGGAAGCGCGGGCGTCGCATATCGCCCGCAAAAATGCTTCGTTGCGCTCGGTGTTAACCCGATAGTATTCCGTGCGGAGATTCGCCGCAGCCAGCAATCGGCGTGCCGCATCGGTGCGCGCACGCAGTTCCCAAACGGAGGTAAATGCATCGGATTGTGAACGAAGATACGCATATTCTTCCGCAGTGAGAGCGGCGGAGATACAGCGGCGCAAGAGTCCCAGATAATCGGCAAGAAACGCCGTATCGCGCGCATCGCTTCCGGTACACACAGCAGCGAACGCGGCGCGGACCAATCGCTGTTCCTCAGCCACCAGCTCCGAGGGATCGAGTTGCGCCAGAGACTGTTGATAGATTACGGCGCGGGCGATATGCGGGAAAGCGGTCATATCAATGCCCGCGGTACGCGCAAACGACGGCAAGACAGTAACGAACGCAGCAGCGTCGGCAAATTGTTTTGTCTCTGCCCGCATCTGCATGAACGCACCGGCGGGGAGCCGCTCTTTAAGCAGAGCAATACAGCGTTTGATGTCTTTAACCGCTTTCGCGGGACGCATTTCTTTGCGCAGGCGGGCGATGTCCACATACCGCGCGATTTGTGGGTAGGAATCAGGGGCAATACCGGCACTACCGATAGAGCGCTGCAACTGTTTGTAATAGCGTTCCGGCGAAAGATGTCCGGCAGCATAACGGGCTGCAAAGCGGTCCAACCGTTTCGCCGCTGACGGGTACTGTGTTTTTTTTAGCTGGTCTACGGTTTTCTGAGCGTCTTCAATAACAAGTTTGTAGAGATTTTTTTCATCAAGGATGCGGGACAACCGCCGGTAATTCTCGGCGTACAGTGCCCCATTCTCCATGCCGAGGATAACGGTATTGCGGCGCGATTGCACCGCATAGTACTCCGCACCGGTAAGCCGGCCGGCGTCCACCATCGCGTCAAGTATTTTTGTCTGCAGGCGCTCATCGCGGATATCGGCAAGCCACGATGTATCAACCGGGCCGGAAGCGCCCTCGAGACACACGCGGGAAACACCGGCAACACCGTGTATCCATGAAATGATATCACGGATATTGCGCTGGACACCGGGATGGCAATGCAAGTCCTGAACCAGAATAACCGCCGGAGGCGTGGTAGCCGTCAGGGGTGAGCGGGTGAGCGTTCCGAGTGTAACGGGAAGGGATAGTAGTGATTGCGATGGCGGCGAAGTAATAGGGCGAACAGGAAAAGAGCCAGCACCGGGGCGCAGTGAACTGCCGGCAATACTGGATAAAAATGCGAAGAGCGTGATAAGCGTTACTGACCTACGCAAGCGATCGGACGAAAAGAGCGTCATCCACCTCTCCCGTTGTCTGAATTCAACTCATGCTCATGATACCATTAGAAAAGAAAACAGCGGTGAAAGAATGGGGGAATAATTGTGAAACTATGTTTTACGGCATCGCGACAAACGGGCAGCGGTCACCATGGCTTCTATCATTGAACGGGGGTCGGCGCAGTTTTTACCGGCGATATCAAACGCAGTGCCGTGGCCGGGAGATGTGCGCACGAAGGGCAGTCCAACCGTTATGTTGACGATTTTTTCCGGGGCGATTATCTTCAACGGGATCATTGTTTGGTCGTGATACATGGTCACGACAAGATCATACGCGCCTTGTCGGGCATGCCGCCAGGCGGTATCTGCCGGCACGGGGCCCGTAGCAGCAATGCCGGCCGCCCGCAACGCCCGTACTGCGGGAATGATTATGGTTGTTTCTTCACTGCCTATCAACCCGCCTTCGCCGGCATGGGGGTTGAGGGCGCATAGTGCCACCCGCGGGTTTTTCAGGCACGCGTGTTGCTGCAAAAAAGCGCAGGAAAGGCGGGTTGTTGTGACTATTTCTTTAACAGAAAGCAGCCCGGCGACTTCCTTAAGAGGCGCGTGGCGGGTCATCATTACCGAGCGCACGGTGCCGGCAACCATCATCATGGCAATATTTTTTGATTGGGTAAGTGCCGCCAAAAGTTCGGTATGTCCGGGATAGCGGCGACCTGCCCGATGCAATGCCTCTTTCGACAGGGGCGCCGTCACTAAGGCGTCAGCGTCACCGGCGGCAATCATCTTTACCGCGGCGCAAACCCACTGAAAGGCCGCCTCACCGGCGGCGGCGGACAGCGTGCCGGGACGAATACGCGCAATACCGGCGACCGGGACATCAACCATTGTTGCGGGCAAAGAAAAAACGCCTTTCTTTGCAGCAAAAAGGCGTTTATCTCCGACAACAATAGCATGACAACATTTTTTTACCCGCGGCGACGCAAGAGCCTTCAGAACGACTTCCGGCCCAATGCCGGCCGGATCACCCAGCGTAATAACTATGCGGGGAAGAGCCACGGTTTATTCTATGGGATTTAACTTAATGGACGCTTTCGAGCGCAAATCTTTTACCCATCCTTCATAACGCTTCTGGGCGCTTTTCTGATAGAGGAATTCTTTGAGGTCGTTCTTGACTTCGTCGAACGACGCTTTCTTGCCGGCACGCTTTTCCTCTACCTTAATGATGTGGTATCCAAAATCGGTCAACACCGGTTCGGATATTTGACCGACATTAAGCGCAAACGCGGCCTTTTCAAACTCCGGGACCATGTCGCCCTTGGCAAAAAAGCCCAAGTCTCCGCCCTTGTTCTTCGACGCAGGATCATCAGAATATTTTTTCGCCAGCGCGTCAAAATCAGCGCCTTCTTTTAATTCTTTTTTAATGGATTTAATTTTCGCCAGCGCCGCCGCTTTGGTTTTCATGTCGGCATTTTTTTCGACGCCGACCAGGATATGGCGCGCATGCGTTTGTTCGGCGGATGCACGGGAAAGCAGTTTGGCAAGTCCGGCAATTTCCTCTTCATCCTTTTTTTCGAGCCCGAGGTCTTTGCCTTTTATCTTCTGCTGTATCTTTTCGTAAAACGCTTTTACCTCTTCGTCTTTCGGCGGTTCGGTCTTGGCTTTGATTTCCTGGTCGATGAGTTTCATCACCAGCAACTGTTCCTCGATGCGTTTGACGAACTGCACTTCGCTCATGTCTTCTTTTTTTAGCTCCGACTGGAACACGGCATCGGTCTCAAAGCGTTTTTTTACCTGCGCGACCCCTTGGTCAACATCGCGTTTGCTCACTTTTATTTTGTGATTTACTGCTTCCTGTTTAAGGACCCGGTCATCGACAAGCTGATCCAGAAGCCGCTGTTTTATCTCTTTAATTTTCTCAGGCGACTGTTCGGCTATCGGCGTCACGGTCTTGTATTGTTCCATTACCGGTGCAATCAGCCGGTCAAATTCGGAACTCATGATTGCTTCATTGTTGACCATGGCGACGGTCTTGTCTACCATCGTGGCGGCTGACAGGACGGCGGCGGCGCATCCAATGACGATTGTCGAAAGAAGAACTATTTTTTTCATACTATATCCTCCCGGTCTATTTTCTGCTTCGTTTTTTTCCGGCCATTGCCTGCGCTGCTGCCATCTCCTGGTCCTGTATCGAGGGCATCGTCACCGACGGCGGCGGAACAATTACTTGCGGCAGAATGTCATAATTTATCTTCACACCCATTTTCTGTTTAGCGCCGGCAAGCCAGGCGTCAAATTTTATCTTTTCAAGCAATTTTTTGATATCCGCTTTTGCTTCCTGCTCCGGCACCGGGGCTATGGCTTTCTCGGACACTTTTTTGATGATATGGAATCCGAACTGCGTCTGGACAATGTCCGACACCTGCCCTGTTTTCAGCGCAAACACGGCAGTTTCAAACTCGGGAACCAAATTGCCTTTGCGAAACGGCCCAATCTCCCCGCCGCGGGCGGCAGAAATCGGATCGACAGAAACTTCGCCGGCAACCTTCCCGAAATCTTCGCCGTTTTTGATGCGCGCAAGTACTTTTTCCGCGCCCTCTTTAGTAGGCACCAAAATGTGGCGGGCGACGATTTCCGTCGGCCGTGTATATTCAATCTTGTGGTCCTGATAATATTTTTCAACATCAGCTTCGGACGCATTGAGCTCTTTGGCGTGCAGGTCGTTGATGAAGGTCTCCATGAGAATATTCTCTTCATAATCCCGCATACGGCGCGTCTGTTCTTTTCTAAAATCAGCAATCGTTTTCATGTAGGCGGCGGTTTTGGTGACGCCGGCCTGTTTGGCGGCTTCCAGCACCACCCGTTCACGCACCAAAAGGTCGAGAAACTGTTTCTTCCCGGCTGCCGTGGCTAAAAGATTCTGATATCCGGGCGGGGTTTCCTGTATCCGTTCGGCCAAAGAACCGATCGTTATCTTGTCGCTGCCGATCGTGGCAACAACCTTGTTTTTTTTGCCGCATGCCGCAACACAGAACATTACGCACAATCCCGCCGCTAAAAACTTCTTCATAGAATTAAGCACCTTTCCCTTATGATATGTCAGTTCAATCGAAATAGTGTGAAACATACTAACAAATCACCGATTATAAGTCAACTAAGAATTGTTCGATAAAACCCACCGGATCAGTACCCAGTTTTTCCCGGTCAAACCGCAGAGAATACTGGTTCCCGCGGACAAATGACATACTATCCTGATATTTTTCAGCCAAGGCGAGCATCCGGCCCGGCGGGAGGTCTACGGTCGGCGAAAAAGTGACCTGATAGCCGGCTTTGTCCTCAACAATACTTCTGACCTGCTTCCGGGCAGCCGCAAGCTTGAGACCAGCCAGCCGTAAAAGATTGGCGACCGCCGCAGGAAGAACACCAAAGCGGTCGATGAGTTCAGCGCGAATTGCGGCACTGTCTTCGGGTGAAACCACCGCTGACAAACGACGGTAAAACACTATGCGGATATCTTCAAGCGGCATATATTCTTCCGGAATATAGGCGGGCATACCGAAATCGATGGTTGTCGGCTCGGCTTCCACACGGGGCGCCGGCGCTCCGCCCAGACTGTGGGACGCTTCTTCCAGAAGCCGGCTGTACAGGTCGAACCCGACATCCCGCACAAAACCGTGCTGCTGCGCACTGAGAATGCTCCCGGCGCCGCGAATCTCCAAATCCCGCAACGCCAATCTGAACCCCGCCCCGAGTTCACCGAACTCCTGCAGAGCTTCCAATCGCTTTTGTGAGTCGGGGGTCAACAACGCCGGCGTGTAAAATAGATAACAGTACGCCTTTTGCCGTTCTCTGCCTATCCTGCCGCGGAGTTGATACAGCTGGGCAAGACCGAAATACTCGGCTTCTTCTATAATCATGGTATTAACTGAAGGAATGTCCAGCCCCGACTCGATGATGGTCGTGGCGATAAGCACATCAATCTCTTTATGCAGAAACTGCCACATCGTTTTCTCGATAGCCGCCGCCGGCAGCTGCCCGTGAATAATGCCCCAGCGCACATCGGGCACCAATCTCTTGAGATGCGCGCCTTTGCTGATAATCGTTTCGACGCGGTTGTATACATAATACACCTGGCCGCCGCGCGCCAGCTCGGCCTGAATGATTGTTTTTACCGCTTCTTCATTGTACGCCCCCAGATGCGTTTCAATCGGAAGCCGGCCGTAGGGAGGGGTTTCAATGACCGACAAATCCCGCATGTTCGCCATCGCCAGCGACAGCGTCCGCGGGATGGGCGTCGCGGACAGGAGTAAGACATCGATATTTTTTTTGATCGCCTTAATCTTTTCTTTTTGCTTGACGCCGAAGCGGTGCTCTTCGTCAATGACAAGCAGTCCCAAATCCTTAAACAGCACATCTTTCTGGATCAGCCGGTGCGTGCCGATAACGATATCCACCGTGCCGGCGGCCATATCGGCAAGGATTTTTTTCTGGTCCTGTTTTGTCTGGAACCGGCTGAGAAAAGCAATCTTCACCGGAAACGGCGCGAGGCGGTTGATGAAAGTATTGTAATGCTGTTCGGCAAGAACGGTGGTCGGCACCAGCACCGCCACCTGTTTTGAGCTTTGGACCACTTTAAACGCCGCGCGGATAGCCACTTCCGTTTTACCGAAACCGACATCGCCGCATATCAGCCGTTCCATCGGCCGCTCCTGCATCAAATCGTTGCGGACATCATCGATGGCCTTCAGCTGGTCCGGCGTTTCCTGATACGGAAATGAGTCAGCCAGTTCCCGTTCCCACGGGGTGTCGGCCACAAACGCGGTACCCTGCGCACGGTTTCGCTCGGCGTAGAGTTTCAACAATTCTTCAGCCAGTTTCTGGGCGCTTTCCCGGGCGCGCTGCGTCACCCGCGTCCACGAGGCGGTGTCCAGCGAGTAGAGTTTCGGGCGGTACCCCTCTATGCCAACATATTTTTGCACGACCTTAAAATCATCAACCGGCACATAGAGTTTATCGCCGCCCTTGTATTCGACACACAGATACTCGGCAATCTGTTCGCCGCGCACGAGCTTCTTTAAGCCCAGATATTTGCCGATACCGTACTTCTCATGCACCACGAAATCGCGGGGCGTTATTTCCCACAACCCTTCAAGACGGCGGCCTGTTTTGAATTTCGGGAAATGCACCGGACGCCGGCGGTAGAGCACCTGCTGGGCACTGCAGAAAACGATGCCGCGCGACGGCGAATAAAACCCGTCCTGCAGCGGACCGATGGTTAGGACGGCGGATAGTTCAGGCAGTCCCTGTTCGTGCAGGATATCGTCCATCCGCTCCTGGTCGCCGGTATTGGCGCAGAATATTTTTATGTTTCTGTCATTGAATTTACGCAGTTCCGCGGCGAACATCCGGAAGTTTCCGGCAAACGACGGCAACGCCGAAAAATCATACTGTGCCGGTGGTTCGTCTTGGTCCGGCGCTCCCGGCGCTGCCAGTTCATCATAGTACAACACTGCTTCCGTAGGAATCAGTTCGGCAAATTCCTGTTCCGGAACATCGGCGGCAGGTATCAGCGACGCGCGGGGCAGAAACTCCCCGGAACGCTGGGTTACGACCTCAAAAGTTTTGATGGATTCAAGCACGGAATAGTTGAACACCAACCGCCACGGCGCGGGCTGGTCGGGCGGCCAGATGTCTACTATCTCGCCTCGAGAACTAAACATCCCCTTTTCCTCAACGAAATCATCCCGCCGGTACCCGCGTTCAACCAGTAGTCCGGCCAACACGGCAGGATCGAGCGCGCCATCAACCTCAAAACGAATCAGGGACCGGCGAAACGACGCCAATGCGGTCGTGTGACCGACCAAAGCGGCAGCAGTCGTTATAATGATGAGGGGCCCCGCCGATTCAGCCAGTTTTTTTAAAACCAGGAGCCGGCCGAACTGGTCTTCGGGCAGAAAAGAAACAACCGCATCGGGGTCAACCGAAAAAAGCGGCGCAAGCGCGCTAAGGTTATCCTGCCAGACAGCAACCGAGTCCGACGCGGTAACCACCACCGTAACCGGGCTCGCCGCACTCCGCTCAAGGACAAAATAGGCCTTACCCCCGCCAGAAATCCCCGCAAGATACTGTTTCATAACCGCCATTTCCCCATCATAACAACACAATACCCCACCACCGAACACCGGCGAAGCAAGCTTCGCAACTACACGACAACACACAAAACAGTTACACGACAACACACAAAGCTGGCGGCATTCGTTAGTGCGGGCGGTGGGGCGGCAACAAACCCTTGATTTATTTGCTATTCTACATTATATTATTAGAGGAATACCAGCGAATTGAACTCGGGGTAGCGGTTTCACAATTATTTCACAAATGGTTCATTTTAATTTCACAGGTCTGTGCTACAATGTAGGCGAGAGGTGACTAACGATGTTCACACACACGCCATCTTCCCTTGTCTTGCGGGCGCTTTTGTGCGGCGCTCAATTATTGTTTATTCTCTCGCCTACTCCTGCGTTTGCGGAGTTCGGGCTTCCCAATGCGTCTCCCTACACATTCGGCCCTGAAGGCAGAACCATTCAGGACCTCGTTGATTTCGCCCCTCCCATTCAAATGGTATCGTTCCCCGCTCATCAACCGATTCAGGCAACAGACCAGAACGGCAACAAACTGTTTTATAATACCAACGGCAAGCTGATGGTAAGCGTCAGCGTCGACGGCAGTATGGTGACCTACACCTCCGCCGGCACGCGTTCCTTTGACGCCGAGGGCAAACTCATAGAAGAAACAAAAGCCATCCAGGGAACCAATCGCTCTGAAACCCGCAACGACCAGGGCGAAATAACCGGCTACACCACCAAAGCGTTCGGCGATAAAGTCGCCCAGGAATTTGATGTCGACGGCAACCTGACACGCACCTATGCCTACACCGACTACGGCAAATCAACCGCCTGGGTCCGCGACGAATTATCCCAGACAAAAACAATATATAACAACACCGGCCAACCCGAGAAAGATGTTGACTTCGAAGGGAACACGATCGCGACCTATAAATATGACGAAAAGAAAAAGTTCGTATCAAAAACCGACGTCTACAATAATGTAACCACCTTCGACCAGTTCGGGCGCCAGGCGTACACGACAAATGCGAAAGGCGACAAGGTCCTTTCATATGAATACAAGATCGATCAGGACGGCAACAATATATTGGACAGGACCGTCGATCTCACCCCCGGCATTTACGGCGGTGACGTAACCACCTTCCACAACAATATGCAGGTGAAAACCGTGTCCAAGTTTGGCGGCGTCGCGACGGAATACCACTACAAGGGCCACTCAATGATTTATTCCTTCGACACCCGCACCAACGAGGTTTCCTGGTACAACAAGAACGGCCGGCAGACGATGACGACGGTCGACGGCGAGGTCGTTCAGGAAAAATTATATTACCAGGCGCGTTTTGTCGGCTACATAGACCATCGCTCGAACCGGATCGTGCTGTATCAGTATGAACGGCAGGATCAGGAAGTGAAATTCTTCAAAGCGTCCGACATGCCGACTGCCGCTGAGGTCGAAAAATACTACGAAAGCCTTGCCAAGATGAACGACATTGTAACGACGGACGAGACCCCTGTGAAACAAACGGGCGGCCTGGTGCACCAGAACACCATCCCCCTCCACAAACCGCGCGTCGGCCCCCAGCGTGCCCTGGCTCTCAATCCGACCGCGAGCGACGCGGGATTCGCGGAAGCCGCGAAAAACAGCATCGTCAAATCCAAGTTTAACTATTCCGAAGGCAGACTGCAGAGCATCGTTTCGCAGGATCCCGGAGACGGCTCAGGCGTGACGAGCAAGATCTTTGTCGGCGATATGTCTTTCACGGTAACCACTGACATGAGCGCCCAGGCCGCCGCGTTCGCCCAGCTTTGGAACACCATCATAGCCGGCAAGAGCATCGCCGATATAGCCGCCGGCTCCGACAACCTGGCGGTATTGGCCCGCTCGATAAAATCGCTGGACATTCCCGGCGAAAAACTTCGTTTGCTTTCCGATGTTCAGCTGTGCAACATCTTCGGTTGGAACATAAAGGCCGGCAACACGGCGACCTGCCTGACGGATGTCAGGATACGCGGCACGAATGTCGGCCATACCGGGACCCTGAGCGTATCGTACGGGTACAACCCCGCCGAAAAAGATGCTCCCATTTACGCGACCTCGATCATGGGGACCGATGCCAATTCGTTCCAGGTCCGCGGCCTTTCCCTGGGCAAGATGCTTGACCTGACCGCGGAAGCAGTCTGGAAAAGCGTTACCGTCGCAGGCAGCGCCAGCGTTTCGCTCGATGTCAATCCCGCGCCGGCGGTGGCAGATTCCATTCTCCCCCGGACGCTTCCCGCAGGAGTCGTTTATACCAATACGACTAACGGGATCACCCGCGGCTACGCCAATAACGGCAATATCCTTTATGAAATTAACTCTCTGAGCGGACAGAAGACCTTTTTCGACAATTACTCGCGCCAGACTGAAGTGTACGGAGCCACGGGGCTGCTTGACACCGCTTTTGCCTATGAAAACAACGGGAAGCTTTTATCCATAAGATCAAAAGGCCCCGCGGGGTATGAAACCCAGATATTCGTCGGATTCGGTGTAGCCAATGAAGATCAAACCGAGATCACGGTTTTCGGCGATCAGCGCGCCAACACGGACGCGGTCAAGGCGCTTTACGACGCGCTTCTCAAAGGTTCGAATATATCAGAACTTGCCCTGTCTCTTATACACATCTCCGAGCCCACGA